>Ga0310811_10008151_pt1 | contig 13460 bp, 11 predicted proteins | sample YCmetagenome_FD_207642 | JGI IMG/M metagenome (GOLD analysis project Ga0310811, IMG submission 207642) | Soil microbial communities from experimental microcosm in Duke University, North Carolina, United States - YC | ecosystem: Engineered > Artificial ecosystem > Soil microcosm > Unclassified ... | reverse complement strand
CACTCCCTCGACCAACCTACGTCCTGTGGCTTTCCTTGACTTGCGTTCACCTGGAATAGACAACTTCAGCGATTCTAAACCTACATGATCTCCGTGTTTCACCATCCCCTGCTTCCGAGCCTCAGAGTTTGGTATCCACCAGACATGGACAGGTTCAATCTGATAGGGATTGTCATCTTCCAATTTCTTAACTGCGACTACGATGAACCAGTCCCAGTCGTTCTCGTCATAAGGTACGAACGCTTGATTGCCGTTCGTGTGTATGCCGACCTTCTTGTGACACGACGTTGTCCACACTCTGTTCTTCGTGACCATTACGGATGTAATCTTGTTCTGAATGCGTAATCCGTTCACCGTTGTGTCATGGTGACATGCATGTGAGTCGGCAGGAAGAAGCTCAAGATTATGCTCGTTTAGTAGCAGATTGCGCAGGTACATGTAGCCTAGGAGTTCGAGGCGGTGTGTCTTGTACATGGAATCCAACAGTACTTGACGAGTGATCACCAGAGACGAGCCAGCCAACATCATCACCTTCTCAATAGCCTCATTCTCCGTATCGACGATATACTTCTTCACACTCGCTTTGGGACTCAATGAAACGTTGATTACCCGTTGATTACCCGTTCTGAGGTTGCTAACGAGGGCAATCAACCACTTGTTGGAAGCATTGGGAATATGAATGCATATGTACATGATCAGATCATTCGGATATCCATTCACTGCAACTGACTGTTCCCTGTCGCTGATCGTGATTAGTTTGCTCTGAACGCCGTGAATTGGACTGGTTGGATCAGAAGATGTCGTGAATAAGAGATCAATCTTGTTCAATGCTTGTCCTATCTTGGTCACTGTACATCCACGCTGACGAAGTGCTTCGGCTAGAGAGACTTCAGCTTGATCACCTTTGACAGTCAGATGAGGAGTGCTGTGTTCTGTTCGCGCCGAGACGATTGTAGATACTTCACTTCTTCGGTCTCGACACATGGAACACTGGTTGTTCTGTCGGATCAGGTTATTAGGAGTGATGTGTAGATGGTGTCCCTTTGCTAGACAGACTACAATGACTGTATGTCTTGGACTTGTTGCAGTTATCATGTACATATCAGGGATATAATCTGTGTCGTTGGGTGAGAGTCTTCTCCACCACATCCGAGAAACATTCTCGTTCATCCACTCATCAAGTTTCTGAGCACACATTGCGATTTAGGAAACGAAGAATGAGAGCGTATCTATTAGTAATTCCTGCGTCCATCATGACAACGACTGCAAGACGACGCTTCTCTTGTCAAGTTTGTGGGGAAGCCATCGACTTCACTCGCGCATGTTTTGCACTTGACAATGATCTTGTGTCGAGCATCACTGGATGCTACTTCATACATATCGTCTTTATACCCATTTTCACCCACGTTTAAGAGCCTGAACCAGATATTAGGATGTTCGTTCATCCATGCGTTCATTGCCGTTCGATTATGTCCACGACATTCATGACACCCTTTGCGTTTGGTGAGATTTTGGGGTGTCATCTCTCGACGATGACCACATTCGATACCCACAATAATCACCTTGTGTCGCGTACTGGTGGACGAGACATTATACTGTTCAGGTTTATAACCAGGTTCTTGATCCGTGAGCATGCGCCACCATGCTGTTGGATTCTCTTGTCTCCACTGAACAAGAGTTGATGCTGGAGGTCGAGGCATGATCGAACAATCAAAGAGCAATTTCGAGACTCAGTTTGCCAAATGAATTGTGCCCAGTGATGACTTGATATAATCCTTAGGTGTGCAAATCGACACCGATGAAATACTGGCGAGCATGGCTTCCACGTACTAATTTGTGGTTAGACAATGCGTGGCGACATGTTCGTGACATTATGACGTGACGTCAACTTAAAAAGCACCCTTTACATCGCACTCTCGCACCCTAACTCTTATCCAAGATGTCTTCGACCACGGCAAGTTCGAACATGACTAGTGGATTTATTGATTTGGCCACGTTCGATGAGATCGAGAAATATTTATACGGGGGTTCAGGTTCAGTCTCCTACTTTGTCCGTAAGGTCGTCAAGTCATCATGGTTCTCCATTGTGCCAGTGACGCTCCAAAAGAATAGTGGTATGGCCAATTTCGGCCAGCAATGGTCTGCCTCTGTTTCCCGTGCCGGTGATTACATGGTCGCTGCTTTCCTTCGTGTAACCATCCCCGCCGTTCAACTGAACGTAACTGGTAATCGATTCGGTTCTTCTGGATCCCTTCGATGGACAAGAAACTTGATGCACTCTCTGATCAGGGAAGCCAGTATCACGTTCAACGATCTCTGTGCTATGAGATTTGATAACTACTACCTGGACTACATGTCTCAGTTCCAGATCCCTGCCGGTAAGATCAACGGATACCAGAACATGATTGGAAACTTGGACACTCTGTTCAACCCTGTGGGGGCTGGTGCTACTTCCCCCGTAACCTCTCTTCCCCAGGCAACCCTCAACTTGCCTCTGCCCTTCTGCTTCTTCCGTGATTCAGGTGTGGCATTGCCTACCGCTGCCCTCCCTTACAACCAGATCCTCATCAACTTCAACATGAGAGACTGGACTGAGCTCCTCATCTTGGACAATGTTACCACTCAGGTGTCCACTGCTGCTCAAATCACTGACTTGGTGGGTACTGCTCCTTCTCTTGTAGCTTGTGATGTGTGGGCTGAGTATGCACTCGTCTCCAACGTTGAGCGTACTCGTATGGGTCAAGCTCCTCGTGATATCCTGATCGAACAGGTTCAGACTGCTCCTCCTCAATCATTCAACGGATCACAGGCTCAACAGTCGTTCGACATCAGGTTGTCTCATGCTATCAAGACCCTCATGTTCGCCATCCGCAATTCCACCAACCCTGCCGAGTGGGCAAACTATACCTCGGCCTCTCCTGTCGTCTCTCCTACTGGTATCATCTTCTCTCCTGATCTGGCTGATGATCCTATTCAGTCCATCAGTCTGCTCTATGAGAGCACAAATAGATTGACAAATATGGGATCAGATTATTTCTCCCTCGTTCAACCCTACTACAGGGCTGTAGCTATTCCTCGTGAGACTGGTTATCACTTGTACTCGTACACTCTGGATATCATGTCCATGAATCCCATGGGTTCAACCAACTACGGTAAGTTGACCAATGTGAGTATTCAGGTGACACCCAGTAATTCTCTGCAAGTGGCGGCTGCTAGTACTGGAACGTTGACCAATCCTTCGACGGCGAATGGGTTGACGGCGATGGGTGCGGGTTTGACTCAAACGTTCGTGTGGGTTTTAGTCGCGTGCAACTGGAATCTCGTGAGGGTTTCGGGCGGGGCTCTGGGTTTGACTATAGTGATTGGAATGATTATGACATGCTTCATTGGAGCATGCATTCCTTTCACTTTGCGGGAGACCCAAACAGGTGATCGCCGAGTTAGATGCATCGAATGCTAACTCGGGTAAACGATGGAATCGATGCGCACAATGGAGGGCTGTGCATATAATCACCTAGTGGAACGAGCTGTGAACAAGGCTCGAACTGCAAGACGTTCAAATTGTTCGGGAAGTCCCTTAGAGCCATACGTACTACCCACTGGTTGAAAGATCAGCTGGGCACCAGGGTAATGACCTCGGGTATAGTAATAACCGTATGGATTGGGTAACCCGCAGCCAAGCGCCCAACATAATCAATTGATTTGAGGGTGAAGGTTCAACGACTAAACGGACGGCGGTAAATGGGTATTACACGTACCTGTTTGCTTAAGATATAGTCTACTCCTGTTCGAAAGTTCAGGTACAGCGCACAAGGTGTGGGTGCAATGGAGCGCGAGATTTCGTCCCGGTTATCTAAACCGTTGCACACGAGTGTGGAGGAGAGAGAAATATTTATCTGTGTATCTGTGTATATTGCAACAATCCTCAATTGTTGCAATCCTAATCCTCAATTGTTGCAATCCTAATCCTCAATTGTTGCAATCCTAATCCTCAATTGTTGCAATCCTAATCCTCAATTGTTGCAATCCTAATCCCATTCATCCTACGGGATCGCCCAGCACTTCTCGACCTTTGTCCCACATCTCATCACACCAATGTCCATCACTCTCTCCTTCTCTCATTGGATATCCTACTGGCAACACACGAACACGGTCGGTTGTTGGTAAGTGTGTTCTGAACCATTCCCATGTCATCCAACAGATACGTCCAGGCCACATGTTCAGATTCATAGCACAAACAACGTCAATCATACCAGGTTGTGCCAACTCAGCCTTACGTACGCGAGTCTTAACACTGAACGTAATCAATCCACCACGACTTGTAGCTCGAACAACAAGCTTCTTCTGATTGACCAAACAATCAATGAAATTGGTATTCCGTCTTCCAGGCGTTTTAGTAGGTGAACGAGAGAACGAATAGCCATTTTCGGCACACCACTGTTCAATGAGTTGCACCGGATCAACCACAGGATCCGGGTTTATGGGAGGTACCTCTGTTGTGAACACCACATTCTCCTGAAGAGATATTATCGTGAACCACCATCCTTTCATAGCTCCTCCCTCAACAGATTTTAGAGTATCGCTCAAGTCTCGTTCTTTGCACTCCAACACAGAAGAAGCATTCGAGATACTGGGAAAGAACAGTTTCTCACCACTCATTTTCCCATACGCATCCACTCGTTGAACTTGGATCATCTGCTTGCTCCCTTCCAATAGTGGTGCACTCGTTCCACCTAGCCTGAACCAAATCTGACGTCCATTTTGTGGATTAGGATGAAACGCCCATCTACACCCAACGGAAACAGAGCCCATCGTGTTCTTAACTGCTGTATTAATTGCCCCGTCAGTCACACCAACATGTTGACTTGCAATGACAGCTGTTGGATACACTGCAACTACTCTGAGTTGATCAGTATCTAGAGGATGAGGTTCTAGTTGGCTGATTTGTTCCCATAAGGTCGGTTGCAGATCAGCAGTGATGTATTGAATCACGGGTTTACCGGCTGTGCGATTCAGATTGTTGTCCGTTCCAGTCGTCCAGCGAAGGTTGCTCGCTCGATTATCTGTGGGAACACGATTGATATGATCGCACACAAATCCGGCTGGACGCACACCATGAAATGCTTGGCACACCAATGGCGCAACTGATTCACCAGCATACATAAGGTATTTTGACATGCTAGGTAGATAGCCAATCGTGATATATTCAGATCCGGGTCTCTTGAAACGACCCCAGCTCGACACCAATACGATAGAGCCAGAACTCAATCGTATTTCACGCCATTCTTCTGCAGGTTCACCGTCTGGCACCTTGAAGTCGACTGTTTCACGTGAACCTGGTTTACGAGTACTGATTTTTCGACCGTTCTCAGCAGAAGTCGCAGGACAAAGATTCTCAATACGCTGATCAGAACGATCGTGATTCAAGTGGTCGACCGCATATTTACGTTCCTCTTTATCAGGTGCAAATGCACGAAGAGCGAGTTGATGCGCACCAATACGGTATTTAAGGTGGTTCGTTCCACTAAGCACGTAGCGATCGTAGCCTTTCTCGTTCTCAGAAAGCATGATCTTTCCATTCGGACGAATCAATTGAAACGGCAAGCTCAGTGTTTGCTCGACTACCTTGTATCCTTCCAAGGGTGGTGCGAGTGCACGACTACGACGTCCGTTCTCATCAGTATCGATGGATGTTCCATTAAAGCTAATGTCATTCGGATTGCCATAGCTACTTACACCCGTTCCGCGATTACCCTTGACCTTTCCATTGCGCTGAGCACACTCATGGCAACTGAATTGATTACCGTTCTTGTGGAGGTTAATACGGACTTGTTCAGCGGGACGGTCGAACGTGTGGTTTCCACGTACACAACGCCATCTGAGAATGGTCGTGTGTCGACCGGGAACACGATCAGTTAATGATATGACTGGCCATGGACTGAGTAATTCAATGGTAAACGACGCTGAACGGAGGTTGGTCTGAAGATCAGTCCAGAAGTTCATAATGGATCCCGAATGCAAATTGAGGATTGAAGAATGAGACCGCTACAATTCCTTGGTTTTGCGATGATTGTTTCGATATTCTTGCTTGCGATTTCTTGCGTCTCGATGACGAGTGTCATGTTCGTCTTTGAATACGCTTGCAGGTTTCCAATACAACTTAACTTTGTTCGGATCTCCATGTCGAAGTTGTATGATAGCGCTCAGTCGTTTGATGGCTGGCATAGCCTTGAATGCCTTAGCGGCGATGATAGATACCGGATCTGGCACATGTGGATTACTTGTGCGCATTCGTTGATAAGCACGCTGACAATCAGCAAGTGTGTTTGGACGAAGATCATCGTATCTCACTAGACGAGCTGTTTCAGAGCGCACCACCGTCGCAATCTCGGTTGGGTATACCCTTTGATCAGGAGATATACGAGCACGCATTCGCACATTGGTCTTCATTTCTATAGCACACTCACCCTCATAGTGATGTGGGGACACACCGTGATGTCCAGCTTAGAATTGCGAAAAGCACACTCAGGATCAGTGCAAGAAATCACAGATCGTTTGCTCTTCGGGTTCAGCTTTAAACGAACAACACCGATAAAATATAGTGAATGTCGTCCCTCACAAAAATATGCAGGAAAATGTGCTGGGAGTTGAACCATGAATTTGAGTGGTAAAGGTTGCTTGATGTTGTTATGAATACTCATCATCTGTGCAACGTTACTCAGAGATTCCAATTGTCTCCGCACGGTTGCCCATGTGTCTGCAACTGATACACAAACAAAACAACCAACTTCCACTTGACCGACAGGTTCACAAATGTCGTGTAAACCTGTTTCAGCGTCATTTTTGGAACATCCAGGTTGCATAATAAAATGTTTTTCTTCCACTTTCTCGGACATATCCGCATGTTCATCCACTAAATGGCACAGCGTATTTTGCATGTGACTGTCGATAGGTTCTAAGTGAACGTTTCTCTCTGGTTCTCGATGACTCACTTTCCAAGTTCGGTGAGGTGTTGGAGCGCGCGAAAACATCGTAAGATTTTACACGTTTATTGAACGAAGTGAGAGTCCACTCGTTTGTCTTTAGAGACAATGATATTGAACGTGTCCTTAAGGTGATAACCCATGGATTCGAGGACGACTTAATCCATGCAGAAAGTAAATGACACAGCCTCTGTCTGTAATTTTAACCTTCTTCCATGTGGCGTGGTACCGAAACGTATGATCTATCATCTGGTCAACCACATCCGCTGTGCACCTTCTCTCGTGAGATAGTCACTCAAGAAGGTCGATCAAGAACCGACATTGCTATGTACGTGGATAACACACACATCAGATGGGTACGAGCTAGTCGAGGAAACATGGGCATCTCGATGTTCACGTCATCAAAAAAAGCTGTCTGAAAAGAGACCGGCAGATCGGTGGCACCATGAGTTTCAAGAGGAAGACATCCTCGCCAAAGTTCCAGGGACTAGAATCTATAACAATGGTAAGGGACATCTCACTCTGTGTCTGACAGAAGATAAAAGGCTGTCGAACTTCATGGAAGAACTCCGTTCGACAATTTACACCAGCATGCCATTATTAGAAGCGTCCGCTAATTCCACAACAATCGTTCCACCATCCGGTGGTGCAGGTGAAAATGGTGAATACTTTCAATGGCCAGTCTCTGGTGCATTACAAGAGTGCTGGACGTTCCATCCGGAATTGTATGATGAACTCAGACCTGTTGCGATCATGTACGAAGCAAGCGACGATTGTCGAACACAGTTGACAGCTGACCAGCAAGAGCTCGTTATGAAATGCCTACCTGAAATTGTGGTTTATTACAACGAGATTGGGTTGCGTGATACTGCTGACTACCTGGATGATGAGATCGCGGAAATAACTGAACTATGTGCGAAACGAAGAGACGCTGAGAAGCGTCTCGTTTTGAATGCGTTGCGAAATGACCATGTTGTCAGTGTGAATACTGTACTCTAAATCGAACGATGAGAAGAAGATGGTTCATCATTCGATTTAGAGTGGTCAGACGTATTCATGGTGGATCAAGCCTGGGTTCGATAGATTATGTCTAACAAGCACTATCTGAACACCACACGTCAATACCTGGCGATAACCAATCGACTGTCACACGTGGAATAAACGGGTTGAAATACATATGAACATGTGAGTCGTTCCACACCACGTGAGCACCAGCATCATTGGTGTAATACACCTGCACTTCTACCCAGTACCATGAACCGACTGAAAACCCAACGTTATCACAAATCTGATAGTTGCCTTGGTAAGGCACGGGGTCGTACGATGCCTTCTCCAACGCGTTCCAAGTAGGGTTGTCATAAAACGTGTCAAACCGAACAAAACCGATGGCCGTAGGGACATTGTTGGAGATGGGCAAACAGAACCCAATTGAACTGCTGGTGTTGGTGGAATTAGATTGTGCTTGGACAGGGGAGCTGAGGAGAGGAGAACATACCAATGCGAGTCCCATCAATGCCACCTTACACAGACGGGAGAACGAGAACATGAAGGACGGGAGAAGAGAGTGCTAGAGGTTCTTCTTTTTTGTGTAAGAATCGGTCTGGTTCCAGTGTTTTCAGCAATCTAATCCGCACGATCCAACTTTATCAGCTCATCGAAACTCCTAAAATCAAAATGAATCCTCATCTCAGGTTCAGACGGCTCCACATACTCCACACAACTCTCTCTCGCCCGTTCCGATTCCTCTGGGTATTCCCGTTCCAATGTTTCCAGGTTCATATTGATGTCGTCCAACGCATATAACCGCACTCGAAACGACCTGATTTTCATCAGCAACACCAAGAACCGAACGAAGTACGGTGATGATACTAGGGCATTCATGACCATCTGTCGAAACAGATGTGGAGGCATTCGATGAAGGTGTCCTCCATTGTCTTGCCACATCGTTTGAATTTGCGTCTTCCGTAACATGACCCTCCATAGACGTTTCCTATTAATACTGCTCTGACGAAACAACTTCAATCCAGTTACACGTGCTTTCCACACACGTTTGAACTCGTCCAGCCGATTGAACTCTGCATGTAATGCCCGTTCACGATCAGGACATAAACGCATCCAATCTGGACGCAGACCGGTGAACAGACATGATTCTCTCCACATCACGTACGCTTTACGTTCAAGGTCTTGATAAGACCCAGTGTATTCATTACTAATCCAGTAGCCTACACGCGCCTGACGCAGTTCATCAGTGTATGGTTTCTCGATAGCACCGTTGTGGATCCGAGCATACCAACGTTCTCTGCGCTGACGAACGATTGTATGCACCATCCACCCAACTGATGGAGTACCAGGAACACATCTAACACGTTGTAATTCCTGAATCATGATACCCTTTGAACGACCCATGTATTTCCGACTGGGCATGAAGAACATTGACATGTAGGTTGTCCAGATGTCGTATCCTTGGGGACATCTGGACAACAACAGTTGCAGAATGAGATGCATGAGAAGTGATTGATTGAATAGACACCTGTCTAACGGTTCACACATTTCATTCCAACTTTCAGCCTTACTATCACGTCAATGACTCACCAAGCTCGACCTAATCTATACAGTCAGTTCGTTACAGCCATTAGCCATGAGATCGCATTGCTCGCTCGACCACCTACGTTGTTATTTATGGTCGACGTAGAGTCTCTGGGTATCATGACAACCAAGGGTATATTCTCAACCTTCGAAAAAGCATCCCGGTACCTGATTGAACAATGCTCTGAACATTGTTATATGAGCTTCCAATACAACACAGACATGCGAACATGGAATATATCGTCCACACGCAGGAGAGTTCCATACAGTCCTCCATGTGCATGTAACCGCGATAAGGCTGAGATCAGTATAGAGTTGGTCGATACTGATATGGGTGGGTTGACCAAGTCTCAATCTCTGTTCACATGGACGCTATATGGGGGTCGGTTCTACAATGGCTTTCACCATCACCAAAAGACACATACTACATCTGTGATGGTGAAGGGGACTTCCTACAGACGCACTTTATGCTTTGTCCACTATTTGAACGATGAAAACGAAGTGGAGACTGTACGTCCCTATATCGACACAGATGAGAAGATGAAAACATGGAGTGAGTTTCGGGAGCACCCTCCCACCATTCATAAGGCGGACGTGGAGAATAAACTGAACGAGAACGAGAAGTTCATCCTGGAGGAAGTGGTACATCAGGTGGAAACTGTGAACGAAGGTGAGATGATGACGGCGTTCCGGTTAGGTGTTCACCAGTTTCTCATAGACGAGTTAGAGAGTTCCAATGAACTCTCTAGCGATTCTGAAGAGAAGGATGCAGAGAGTGAGGAGAGTGATTACGATTCTGATTCTGATTCAGATTCAGATTCAGATTCTCAGAGTGAGGAGAATGAATCGGATGAACAAAATGAATCGAGCGAGCACGACTCAGAATCTTAGTTCGACTACTGTGCTCGTGATAGCTGTTAGCACCCATTATCTGAGCAATAGATATTGATGAACCCAGGGTCAAGTCCATTCTGTGCCCAGGCTACTGTAGCACGTGGTATTTTCACATTGAAATAGACCAATTCGTGAGTGTCGTTCAGAAAGACCTGAGTGCCATTTTCATTGACAACGTACAATTGGGCACGAACATAGTAGCGACTACCCACAGAGAACCCAATATTGTCGCAGATGTTGTAGTTACCTTGGTAAGGGACGGGATCATATGAGGCTTTCTCCAGTGCATACCACGTTGGGTTGTCATAGTAGGTGTCCATTCGAATCAAGCCATAACTGGGATCAACATTGTTTGAGATGGGCATGCAGAATCCGATCGAGCTGTTCGTGCTATTACTCTGTCCATTCACCAGAGTGGTCATAGATCCAATACCCACCATAGCAAGGGCACACATGAAGAAACGTGTAAGCGAAAACATTGAGAAAGGGAGGGAAGGAGAGAGAGGAGGAAGAGGGAGAGGAGCGAAGAGGGGTGCTTTTTTGAAACTTTCCTGTCCTTCATACTTCATAATTCATTCGCTTCCATCTCTCTACACCACACTGACTTTCTCATTCTTGTTCCTGGAATGGCACCCTCTCCTTTGATTGTCGTCGAGGATCCACTCCAAACCGCACTGAACATCACTCATGCTATTCAAGAAGCACTCTCTCAGATCTCTGATACTACGGATAGATGTGGTCTGTCCGAAGCGTTCTCTTCTTATTTCCCAGGTCTTGATATCCCAGTTCACTCAGAACGAAAGGAAGATCATACTGATAGTGTGAGTGAATTGATTCATGATGAGAACGGTGATTTGAGCCTGGTTGAGTTAGAAACTAGACAACGAGAACTATTCAGTCGGATTGAACAACTGAGGTCAGACCTGCTTCACACCGGACAAGAGAAGCAAATGCTGGCCTCTCAATTGAACGGTTTGGATAATGAGAACAGTCCATCTTATGTTGCTCTGCTCAACCGGTACATCAGTGAACGTAATTCAATGGAAAATCAACTGGATCAGGAGTATCGTGCTCTTCGTGCCAATGACAAACTAGTGTGGAAGAAAGCAGAAGCCGAGAGTAGACAGGCGCAAAATCGTCTCAAACTGCAAGTTAGGGAGAAGGAACAGCAGTTGGCGAACCTCCAGAGAGAACGAGACCAGGAGAAGCAACGTCTCCAGGATGATATTAGAGCTCGTCATGAACAAGAAATGGAACGTGAATCTGAAGAAGAGAGCAAGGTGATTGATCAGCGATATTCTCCCTTGGAAGTAGAGGCAGAACAAAACGTTCTAGATCTACAGACAGATCTCGAACAGAAGCATGAAGAAATGGAGCAGGAGAAGACTGCTCGAGCTGAACTCGAACAACAGCGTCAACGTGAACATCAAAACAAGCTTGCTCAAATCCAGCAGGAGAATGAGGAGAAGGCCAAGGAATGTATTGTACAAGACCGTAAGCGAGTTGAACAGGAATTGAAGACCAAGGATGATGAGTCGAAGCGCAAGGAGGATATGATTATCCATCTGGATGGTGAGCGCAAGAGAACATATCAAGAGATTGAGGAAGGGAAGATTCGACAAGCGAATAGTCAAGTGTGGCGTCTGTGGAATCAGAATCGTGTGTGGTTCATTGGTGGTGGCACGGCTGAGAATAAGGCGATCATTCGTGAACGTATTCAGGAACTTGAACGGTGTTGGTCAGAATGTCAACGACAGAGTGATCCTGAACAGGCTGTCAAGACAGCCATGGCCAAGGGCGGTGCATTGAGCAAGAGCATCACTTCGGCATTCGTGGATTCAGAGACGCTCAATTCCGTAGATCGATGGGTTGGACAGGCATCTATTCTGTATTTTATGGACAAGAACCTCAAGAAGGGTCGGTCGTTCGCAACCTTCTGTGAAGAGTGGAAGCATCTACCGTTCTTCCGTAAACGCGATGAAAAGAAGTATGGTCAACTAGTTAGGTTGGGAGAGTTAGCCACCAAGTATTCACAGGTGTGGTGTTGGACTATGCCGGTAGCGCACTATTACAAGCACACGGTTGCGATTAAGCGACTGTTGGATGTGGTCAAAGCTTCTGACACGGTCGAGCAGTTTCGTGAACAGTTGGTGTTGCTCGATCAGGATCGATATAGCGACCATGATTTCAAACAGATGAGATCATTGTGGAGTGGAGACAAGGACTGGATAGGTGAAGGAGCAGATGAATGGATGACTGAGGAACAGCAGCGAAAGAAGAGGCAGAAGAGAGATCGAAATCACATCTCATTGGGAGAGGCGTTAGGATGGATCGAGGTGGGGATGTGAGCACCAGTCTGGATAGCTGAACCTGAATTGCTGATGGAGATAATCGATTCATTTCTCAAATACATAGCTTGATTGTGTTATCTGGATGAGTGTCAGTCAAAAGCGTTCTAAAGAACGTCCACATTCGTGCGATCAATGTGATGCCACGTTCAAGATCAAGAGTTATTTGATTCGACACCAGAAACGTATACACAGTGAAGAACGTCCATATTTGTGTAATCAATGTCAGGCGCCATTCAAGACGAAAGGTGAGGTGATCTCACACCAGAAGCATATACACAGTGAAGAACGTCAACATTCGTGCGATCAATGTGATACGTCATTCAAGACGAAAAATAATTTGATCCAACACCAGAAGCATAGACACAGTGATGACCGTCCATATTCGTGTGATCAATGTCAGACTACATTCAAGACAAAAAGTGATTTGATTTCACACCAGAAGCATAGACACAATGACGAACGTCCATATTTGTGTGATCAATGTCATGCGCCATTCAAGTCGAAAGCTGAAATGATTAAACACCAGAAGCATAGACACAATGACGAACGTCCATATTTGTGTGATCAATGTCATGCGCCATTCAAGTCGAAAGCTGAAATGATTAAACACCAGAAGCATAGACACAATGACGAACGTCCATATTTG
>Ga0310811_10008150_pt1 | contig 13461 bp, 16 predicted proteins | sample YCmetagenome_FD_207642 | JGI IMG/M metagenome (GOLD analysis project Ga0310811, IMG submission 207642) | Soil microbial communities from experimental microcosm in Duke University, North Carolina, United States - YC | ecosystem: Engineered > Artificial ecosystem > Soil microcosm > Unclassified ... | reverse complement strand
AAAATCGTTGGCCGAAAACCGGGAGCCCAAAATCGTCGCGGCGCCGGTCTTGGGGACCGGCGCCGCTGGGGACTTCCAACTTCGACGTTGTTTATGTTTTTAAGAGAGGGGGCGTCGGAGAGTCCTTGTCGCTTCAGGCTTCGCCGACCGTCTCGAGGATCGAGGCGGTCAACGCGTCGGAGGGCGACTTGCCGGCCCACACGACGTACTGAAAGGCGGGGTAGAAGCGCTCGCTTTCGCTGATCGCGACTTCGACCAAATCGTTGAGTTGCTCGGGCTTGAGGCCCTCGGTGCCGCGCAACGGGATGGCGTGGCGGAACATCGGCAGGCCTTCCTCGGTCCACAGGTCGAAGTGGCCGAGCCACATCTTCTCGTTGATCAGGGCCAGCAGGCCATGGATGTCGGAATGCCGCTCGCTCGGGATGCGGACGTCGTAGGCGCAGGTGAAGTGCAATGCCTCCACGTCGTCGCGCCAGGAGAAGAACATGCGGTAGTCGCACCAGCGGCCGGCGACCTCGACGGCGATCTCCTTTTCGGAAGTTCGGTCGAACGGCCAATCGTTGGCCTGGACGACCTTCTCGATCATTTCGAGCGGGTTCGGATCGATCTTGTTCTTGGTCCGCTCATGTCGAGATAACGCCATCGATCGACCAACTCCCCAACCATTCCGCTGTGCGGCTCGTCGTGAGCCAATCCTTGAGCGGCTGGCCGACATATCGTGGTGGGCGCCCAACAACCCACAACCCGTAGCCTACACCACGCAGGATTCCGGCCGCAATTGGAAAAACCCGAAAAGAGTCAGCGATTCCAAAAATTTAATCCCCAATCGGCCTATCCAGCCGGTGCGATTCCGCACGCCGAATCGCGGTCGATCGCCTGCTCTGCGGCACGCCCAAGTGGTGTTTTGGCGGGACTGGACGATCCGCAGCTCCGCCGAGCGAACTGCCGCCCTGTCGCATGGACTTCCCACGATTTCCCACCGGCGTGGGAAGCGTAAAATGCTGGCCCGCCTGGCTTTCAGGCGATTCTTCCCATCCGGCAGCCACCCCTCTTCCCAGAATCCGCGGATAACTCCGGATGCCTTGCACTGTCCGGCTTCGACCGCCAAGATTGTCGACAATCGACGATGGCAATCGATCTCCTCGACCCCGTGCCCAAGAGCACGCTCCGCGCCCGTATCGCCGAGCGCCTGCGGGGCGCGATCCTGGCCGGCGATATCCCGCCCGGCGCGCCGCTGGTCGAGACGGCGCTGTCGGAGCGCTTCGATGTCAGCCGGGGGCCGCTGCGCGAGGCGCTGCGGCAGCTGATCGAGGAAGGGCTGGTCGTCACCGTGCCCTACACCGGCACGCACGTGGCGGCGCTGTCGGTCGATGACGTGCACGAGATCTATTCGCTCCGCACCGCGCTCGAGATCTTCGCCATCGAGCAGCTTTGGGAGCGTCGCGACGCGCGCTTCCGCCGTGAGCTGGTGAAGCGCAACGACGCGCTGATCGCCACCATCGATGCCGGTGACGACCACGCCAGCATCGAGACCGAACTCGCGTTCCATGGCCTCGTCTACGAGGCGAGCGGCCATCGCCTGCTGCAGCGGACCTGGGCCAGCTTGCGCGGCCGCCTGCAGCTCTATTGGGCCGCGCATCATCGCGCCCACGGCAGGCGCGGGCCGCGCCGCGACAGCCACGACAGTTACATCGCCGCCGTGCTGGGCGACGACCTCGCCGCCGTGAGGGCCGAGATCGCCGACCACATGCGCCGCGGCGCCGAGACCACCGAGCGGTTCCTCAACACGCTGGAACCTCCGGCAAAAAGGGAAAGCAACAGGGAAGGGAAGCCATGACCATCAATCGCCGTTCGTTACTCACCGTGTTGGCCGCCGGCAGTGGCGTCCTGGCAATGCCGTTCGCGGCCCGCGCCGACGGCACGCTCGAAGCCGTGAAGAAGCGCGGCACGCTGCGTGTCGGCGTCACCCAGGCGCCGCCGTGGTTCTCCAAGGATCCCAAGTCCGGGCAGTGGAGCTCGGGGCTCGGCGTGTTCTTCGGCAAGGCGATGGCCGACAAGCTCGGCGTGAAGATGGAGACGGTCGAGGTGAGCTGGGGCAACTCGATCGCCGCCCTGCAGGCCGACAAGATCGACATCATGTTCATGATCGACGCCACGCCGGAGCGCAAACAGGCGGTCGATTTCCCCGAGACGCCGCTGCTCTGGTACGCGCTCGCCGCGCTCACCCGGGACGACCTGGCGGTGAAGACCTGGGAGGACCTGAACAAGGCCGGCGTGAAGATCGCCGTGCCGCAGGCCTCGTCGATGGACCGCTTCGTGACCACGCATACCGCGAAGGCCGACATCCAGCGCTTCCCCGACAATGCCGCGGCGATCGCCGCCTTCCAGTCGGGCCGCGTCGATGCGGTGGTGCTGTTCCATCCGCCGCTGCTCGCCGCGCGCCAGAAGCTCGGCAAGGGCAAGCTCGTGGTGCCGACGCCGGCCGAGTGGCAGGCCTCGAGCACGGCGCTGCGCAAGGGCGACACCGAGTTCGCCACCTGGGTCAACCAGCAGCTCGCCGAGAACTACAAGAGCGGCCAGACCGAGAAGTGGTACGAGCAGGCGGTCGCCGACTTCGGGCTCGATCCCAAGCTCGCCCCGCCGGTCATGAAAGAGATGATCAAGTAGTCATGCTCTTGCCGGACCGCGGGCGTCCCGCCCGCCTCATGCTTGCCGGAGCGCTCCCATGAGCGGGCGGGACGCCCGCGGTCCGGCAAGTCGATGAGCTATCGCTGGGATTTCACGCCGGTCATCGCCAACGCGCCGTTGCTGGCCGAGGGCCTGGTGAACACGCTCAAGGTCACCGGCGTGTCGCTCGCCTGCGGGCTGGCGATCGGGCTGGCGCTCGCTCTGATGCGGCTGTCGCGTCATCGCGTGGCGTCGTGGCCGGCGGGCTTCGTCATCGAGGTCTTTCGCACCACGCCGCCCCTGGTCCAGCTGTTCTGGTTCTTCTTCGCCCTGCCGCTGATCGTCGGCGTCGAGATGACGCCGTTCCTCGCCGCCTGCGTCACCTTCTCGATCCAGTCGGCGGCATTCTTTGCCGAGGTCTTCCGCGCCGGCATCCAGTCGATCGAGCGCGGCCAATGGGATGGCGCCCGGGCGATCGGCATGACGCATGGCCAGGCGTTGCAGCGCATCATCCTGCCGCAGGCGGTCAAGCGCATGATCCCGGCCTTCATGGAGCGGGCGATCGAGCTGATGAAGACCACGACGCTGGTCGCCACCATCGCCTATGCCGACCTGCTGTTCGCCGCCAACGAGCTGTCGCAGAAGAGCTTCCGCCCGCTCGAGACCTACACCGTCGTGGCGCTGATCTACTTCTTCGTGATCTTCCTCGCGAGCCAGCTTGCACGCCTGCTCGAGCTGCGTTTGGCCCGCAGCGGCGAGAGCACGGTGCATTGATGCGGTCCCTGCGATGAAGTGGGACTTCAACTCGGTCTTCGCCAATACCGACGCCCTGCTGGTCGGCGCGGTCGGCACGCTGCACATCTTCGCGATCTGCCTGGTGGCAGGGCTCAGCCTCGGCCTGGTCGTCGGCCTCGGCCGCTACGCCCGCGCGCCTTGGTTCCGTTGGCCGGCGACGGCATTCGTCGAGTTCTTCCGCAACACGCCGGTGCTGGTGCAGATCCTGTGGTTCTACTTCGCCCTGCCGATGCTGCTGCCGTTCGAGATCAGCCCGCTGGCAGCGGCGGCACTCGGCATCTCGCTCAACTCGGCAGCCTTCTCGGCGGAGATCTATCGCGGCGGCATCCAATCGATCGAGCCCGGCCAGTGGGACGGCGCGCGGGCGCTCGGCATGGGCTGGGGCCAGGCGATGCGGCGCATCATCCTGCCGCAGGCGCTGAAGCGCATGACGCCGGCACTGACCAACCGCGCGATCGAGATCTTCAAGATGTCGACGCTCGCCTCGGCGGTCGCCTATGTCGAGCTGCTGCAGCAGGGCAAGCTGATCGCCTCGCTGAACTACAATCCGATCGAGGCCTACACCACGGTGGCGGTGATCTTCTTCGTCTTCCTCTGGCCGATGGTGCAGTTCACCTACCTGCTGGAGCGGCGGCTGCGGAGGAGCGAGTGACGCTGCTCAAGGTCAGCAGTCTCGCCAAGAAGTTCGGCCCGCACGCCGTGCTGCGCGCGATCGACCTCGACGTCCAGCCGGGCGAGCGCATCGCCATCCTCGGCGCCTCGGGCTCGGGCAAGAGCACGCTGTTGCGCTGTCTCAACTTCATGGAGATGCCCGATGCGGGCACGGTGGCCCTCGACGGTCAGGTGATCGGCCGGCGCGAGAGCGAGCTGGTGAAGGTGCGCCAGCGCATCGGCATGGTGTTCCAGCAGTTCAACCTGTTCCCGCACATGACGGCGATCGGCAATGTCATGGAAGGCCTGCGCACCGTGCGGCGCTTCACCAAGGCCGATGCCCGCGCTCGCGGGGAGAAGGAGTTGGCGCGCGTCGGGCTTGCCGACAAGGCGGAGACCTATCCGGCGCACTTGAGCGGCGGGCAGAAGCAGCGTGTAGCGATCGCGCGGGCGCTGGCGATGGATCCCGAGCTGCTGCTGTTCGACGAGCCGACCTCGGCCCTCGATCCCGAGCTGGTCGGCGAGGTGCTGAACGTGATCCGCGCGCTCGCCGAGGAAGGCCGCACCATGCTGCTGGTCACGCACGAGCTGGGCTTCGCCTATCACGTGGCGACCCGGGTGATCTTCCTGGCCGACGGCACGATCCACGAGCAGGGCACGCCCGACGAGGTGCTGAAGCACCCGAAAAAGGAGCGCACCCAGGCGTTCCTCGCGCGCCACAAGGAATTCAGTCTGTGAGCTATCGCTTCGTATTTCGCCGCAACACCACCGGTGTCATCCCGAGCGCAGCGAGGGATCTATGCGGCCGCAGGATAGATCCCTCGCTGCGCTCGGGATGACACCGGGAGAACGTGCGCCAATTCGCAGGAACTCGAGTTAAGGGAAAGCAGGTCAATGACAACCGAACAGGCCAGCGCGCAGGCGTACAAGCCGGACATGCGCAACGAGCAGGTGCAGGTCTATGTGAACGGGGCCTTCTTCCCGCGCGACAAGGCGGTGGTATCGGTGTTCGACGCGGGCTTCGCGTTGGGCGACGGCGTGTGGGAAGGGCTGCGGCTCGTGAAGGGCAAGCTGATCAGCCTCGATGCGCACATGGATCGCCTGTTCGAGGGCGCGCGGGCGATCGACCTCGACATCGGTATGGACCGCGCCGGCGTGATCAAGGCGGTGCAGGACACGCTCGACAAGAACGGCATGACCGACGGCGCGCACATCCGCCTGATGGTGACGCGCGGCATCAAGAAGACGCCCAACCAGGATCCGCGCTTCGCCTTGGGCAAGCCCACCATCGTCATCGTCGCCGAGTACAAGACCCCGCTGCCCGAGGCCAAGGAGAAGGGCTACACGCTCTTCACCTCGACCTTCCGCACCACCCAGCCCGACCAGTTCGACCTGCGCCTCAACTCGCACAGCCGGCTGAACCTGATCCAGGCGCTGATCCAGGCGATCAAGGCCGGCGCCGATGAGGCCCTGATGCTCGACCCGCGCGGCTTCGTGGCGTCGTGCAATTCGACCAACTTCTTCATCGTGCGCGGCCGCGAACTCTGGACCTCGACCAGCCTCTACAGCTTCAAGGGCATCACCCAGGGCAACGTGCTCGACGCCTGGCGCCAGGCGGGCAACACCGCGAAGGAATGCGATTTCACCCTGGCGCAGGTCTACGCCGCCGACGAGGCGTTCGTGACCGGCACGCTGGGCGGCGTGACGGCCGTGACGAAGATCGACGGCCGTATCATCGGCGACGGCAAGGCCGGCAAGATCACCAAGGAAGCGAGCGATCTTTACCTGAAGTCGGTCGGGGCGCTGTAGCGTCTTGCCGGACCGCGGGCGTCCCGCCCGCTCATGACCTTGATGCGGGCGAGACGCCCGCGGTCCGGCAAGATCATTCCGCCGCCAGCTTCCGCGCCGCCCGCGGGTCGCGGGTGAGGAGGCCGTCGGCGAGGTCGCGGTCGATCAGGGAGTCGGGGCGCTCGGAGACGCGGCCGAAGCCGGCGCCGCCGCCGACGAACATCTCGACCATGTCGCCCTTGGCGAGATCGACGGCGGCCTTGCTGCGGAGATCCTCGGTGGTGCCGTTGGCGCGGTGGACACGGCAGTAGCCGCGCTGGCCGGGCTCGCCGCCCAGCAGGCCCTCGGGGGCGAGGCGGAAGCGGTCGGAGTAGATCGCGAGCTGCACGTCGTCGCGCAGGATCTCGCAGCGGCGGAAGAAGCCCGCGCCGCCGCGGCGCGCGCCGAGGCCGAACGAATCGGGCGCCAGCTCGTAACCGACGATGCGGAAGAAGTCGTAGTCGATGTCGAGCGATTCGACCGGGGCGTTGGAGCAGTTGCTGAGCGGCGAATCGACGGCGTCGCAGCCGTCGGTCGCCTTCGAGGCGCCGTAGCCGCCGCCGAAGATCTCGAGATAGACGCTGTAGCCCTTCTCGCCGAGATGGCTGAGGCAGAACGCCGTCGTGCAATCGAAGCCCGTGGCGATCACCTTGTCGGGCAGCGCCTGCGCCATCGCCTTCATCACCGCGTTGAACACGCGATAGGCGGGGATCATGCGCGCCCGTACCGGCGCCGGCGGCCGCGGGTTCAAGAGCGAGCCGTACGGCACCTTGATGCGGATCGGCCGCGCCATGCCCTCGTTGTAGGGAATGTCGGGCGAGGTCAGCACGCTTTTTACGCAGGAGAGTGCGGCTGAGAGAGTGCTGGAGTAGGGGCAGTTGAGGTTGCGTTTGACCTGCTGGCAGGTGCCCTCGAAGTCGATCTCGACCGAATCGTCGGCGATGGTGACCTTGGCCTTGATCAGCAACGGATCGTCCGAGAGGCCGTCGTCGTCGATCGCGTCCTCTCCGTAGAACGTGCCCTTGGGTGCCTGGGCGATCGCGGCGCGCACGCGGCGTTCGGAGTAGTCCTGCATCTCCGTCATCGCCGCCTCGACCTTGTCGACGCCGTAGCGCTCGCAGAGCTGCTTGACCCGCAGGACGCCGATTGCGTTGGCAGCGAACTGGGCGTTGAAGTCGCCGATGGTGAGGTCGGGCACGCGCACGTTGGCGGTGACCAGCCGCTCGAAGCTGCCGCCGTTCCAGTCCTGGTGGAAGTTGTACCTGCTGGGCGGGAAGCGGATGCCTTCCTGGTAGACGTCCGAGGCGTGGATGTTGAGGCCGGGCGCGCCGCCGCCGAGATCGAGGTGATGCGCCACGCTCGCACCGAAGCCGACGACGCGACCGTCGACGAAGATCGGCGTGAAGATGAACACGTCGGGGATGTGCTGGCCGCCCTCGAACGGGTCGTTGTTGATCAGGAAATCGCCTTCCTTGAGCGTGTCGACGGGATGGCGCTTGAGGCAGGCGCGCAGCGTCTCGCCGATCGGGCCGAGCTGCATCGGGATCAGCTCGGCCTGCGCCACGGTGTTGCCATTGCGGTCCATCAGGCCGGCCGAGCCGTCGCGCGCCTCGCGCAGGATGGTCGAGTAGGCCGAGCGGATCAGCTTCACGCCCATCTCGCGGGCGCCCGCGATCAGCGCCTGGCTGATGACGGCGTAGTCGATCGGGCTGAGCGTGGTCATGCCGTTCTCCGGGCCGCTTTCTGTAAGATCAGATTGTCCGACGCATCGAGGGTGGCCGTCCAGCCGGGCGGCACCCAGGTCGTCGCCGTGTAGCCTTCGATCACCGACGGGCCCTCGATCTTCTGGCCCGGCTTCAGCGCCTCGGCGGTGTGGCGGGCACAGTCGATCCAGCCGTCGCCGTGGAAAATGCGTGTGCTCTCCGGCGCGCGCTCCAGCGTTTCGCGGTCGAGCTTCGGCGCGGCGCCGATCGGCAGGGTGGCGCCGACGCGGAGCGTCACGATCTCGACCGGCCGGTCGAGCGTGGCGCCATGCATGAAGGTGCGATGATGGGCATCGGCGAACAGCTCGGCGATGTACTGGGCATCCAGGTTGGCGATCCGGTCGGCCGGGATCTCGACGCCGACCTCGAAGGCCTGGCCGACGAAGCGCATGTCGAGCGTATGGGTATAGACCAGCTCGCCCGGCAGCTTCATGTCTGCGAACTGCGCGGCAAGGCGCGCGCGCATCTCGGCGAAGGTCTTCGCCGCTTCCTTGGCGGCAGCTTCGTCGAGCTTCATCTTGCGCGTGACGGCGTCGAACTTGGTGTAGTCGCTCGCGACCAGCCCATAGGCCGAGATCACGCCGGCATTGGGCGGCACGACGATGGTCGAGATGCCGAGCTCCTCGGCGATGCGCGCGGCATGCAAGGGACCCGCGCCGCCGAACGGCACCAGCGCGTAGTCGCGCGGGTCGCGGCCGCGCTCGGTCGAGACGAGCTGGATCGCCCGCACGATGTTGGCGTCGGCGAGCTGCAGGGCGGAGGAGGCGGCCTGCTCGGTCGACAGGGCGAAGCGCTCAGCGGTCGGGGCAAAGGCGTTCTTGGCCGCATCCGCGTCGAGCTTCATGCGGCCGCCCAGGAACGCGGTCGGTCGGATGGTGCCGATGACGATATGCGCATCGGTGATCGCGGGCTCCGTGCCGCCGCGGCCGTAGCAGGCCGGGCCGGGATCGGCGCCGGCGCTCTGCGGGCCGACGCGTAGCATGCCGCCATCGTCGACCCAGGCGATCGAGCCGCCGCCGGCGCCGACCGACACGATGTCGAGCACCGGCGTGCGGATCGGCAGGCCGTCGATCTCGCTTTCCGAGGCGAGGGACGGGCGGCCGTCCTGTACCAGGCAGACGTCGGTCGAGGTGCCGCCCATGTCGAAGGTGATCAGGTCCTTGAAGCCCGAGCGCGCCGCCTGCCGCGTCGCGCCGACCACGCCGGCGGCCGGGCCGGAATAGAGCGCGGTGATGGCGCTGGCGCGCATCGCCTCGGCCGGGAGGCGACCGCCGTTGCTCTGCATCACCGTGAAGCGGCCCTTGAAGCCCGATTCGGCCAGCTTGTTCTCGAAGCGGTGCAGGTAGCCATCGATCACCGGCTGCACATAGGCCGACAGGATCGTGGTCGAGGCGCGCTCGAATTCGCGGAACTCGCGCGCCACCTGGTGGCTGCAGGTGACCAGTACGCCGGGCAGCGCCTCGGTGATCAGCGCGGCGAGCCGCTCCTCGTGCGCGGGGTTGGCGTAGGCGTTGAGCAGGCAGATGGCGACGGCGCGATAGTTGCCAGTCTTCAGCGCCGGGATCAGCGCGCTGCGGACCTTCGCCTCGTCGAGCACGGTCTCGATCGAGCCGTCGGCGCCGAGCCGCTCGGTGACCTCGAAGCAATCCTTGCGGCGCACCGGCGGCGCCGGCTTGGCGTAGAACAGGTCGTAGATGTTGCGCCGGTCGTGGCGCTGCATGAACAAGAGGTCACGGAAGCCTTGCGTGGCGACGAAGGCGACGTTGGCGCCCTTGCGCTCCAGCACCGCGTTGGTCGCCACGGTCGAGCCGTGTCCCAGATCCTCGATCCTGCCGATGTCGATGCCAGACGCCGTGAGTGCCGCGAAGGCGCCGACGTCCGGCGACTTCGGCGTGCTCGGGACCTTGGTGACGACGACACGTCCCCCCTCGACGGCGACCAGGTCTGTGAAGGTGCCGCCTACCTCGACGCCAACGCGCATGCTCTTACGGTCCCGTGTTGAGCAGGCGCGCCTGCAATTCGGCGATCTGCTTCTTCAGCTCGTCATTCTCTTCGCGCGCCTTGGCAGCCATCGCCTTGACCGCCTCGAACTCGTCGCGGCGCGGGATGTCCATGCCGTCGAGGATCTTGGCGATCTGGTCGCGGAAACGCGCCTCCATCTCGTCCTTGACGCCCGTGAGCGCCCCCATGGCGCCGTTGGCCATCTTGGAGAGGTCGTCGAAAAAGGGGTTGCGGGTCTGCATGGGTGACTCCTGATGCGGCAAGTATGGGCGGCTGCTACCCTGCTGCCAAGAACGCCGGAGGATATGAAAAGTGGGTCTGGTCAAAACAGAATCGAGCGACGGCATCACCACCATCACCATGGCGCGGCCGGAGAAGCGCAACGCCCTGACCCAGGAATTGTGTGACGGCCTGTACGAAGCCTACCGCGCCTTCGAGGACGGCGACGATCAGGTCGCTGTGCTGCAGGCTGACGGCCCGGCTTTCTGTGTCGGCGCCGACCTCAAGGACCCGCCGGCCGCAATGTGGAAGGCTGTCCCGGACGTCTCCTACAAGCTCACCAAGCCGGTGGTCGCGGCGACCCAGGGCTGGGTGATCGGCGGCGGCATCTGCCTGGTGATGACCTGCGACCTGATGGTCTCGGCCGACACCACCAAGTTCATGTACCCCGAGGCCAAGGTCGGCGTGTTCGGCGGCCTGATGCCGGGCATCGTTTCGCGCATGCCGCATAAAGTTGCGATGGAGCTTCTCCTCCTCGGCGAAGAGATCTCGGCCAAGCGCGCCTACGACGTCGGCTTCGTGAACAAGGTCGTGCCGCTCGGCGAGGAGCGGAAAGAGGCGCGGCGCATGGCGGGCATCATCGCCAACTCCGCGCCGCTGGTGATCCGCACCCTGCGCGACTTCGCCAACCAGACCTTGCCGCGCGGCCCGGCCGAGATCTTCGTGCCCGAGCGCTACAAGCTCGAGAAGATCGCCACCAGCGAGGACCGCAAGGAAGGCGCCGCCGCCTTCCGCGAGAAGCGGCCCGCCAAGTTCAAGGGACGTTAAGCCATGGCCAAGCTGCTTCTGGTCGGTTGCGGCAAGATGGGCGGCGCGATGCTCGATGGCTGGCTGTCGCGCGGCCTCGCCGCTGCCGACGCGATCGTCGCCGAGCCGGTCGAGGCGCTGCGGCCGAGCAAGGCCGGCCTGCGCTCGGTCGGCTCGAGTCAGGAGGTGCGCGAGACGCCGGAGATCGTCGTGCTGGCGGTGAAGCCGCAGAGCATGGATGCGGTGCTGCCCGACCTGAAGCGATTCGCCGAGGCGGGCGCGGTGTTCCTGTCGATCGCCGCCGGCAAGACGCTCAAGTATTTCGCGAGTCACCTCGGCGCTGGCGCAAAGGTCGTCCGGTCGATGCCCAACACGCCGGCCGCGGTGCGCCAGGGCATCACGGTCGCCTGCGCTTCGTCCGGTGTCTCGGCGGCGGAGAAGAAGCGCTGCCAGGAGCTGCTCGAAGCGGTGGGGCAGGCGCTGTGGGTCGAGGACGAGGCGCTGCTCGATCCGGTGACGGCTCTGTCCGGAAGCGGACCGGCCTACGTCTTCCTGCTGGTCGAGGCGATGGCCGCGGCCGGCGCCCGGCTCGGGCTCACGCCGGAGATGGCAATGCAGCTCGCGCGGGCGACAGTGGCGGGCAGCGGCGAACTGCTGCGCCAGTCGAGCGAACCTGCGTCCCAGCTGCGCGTTAACGTCACGAGCCCCGGCGGCACGACCGCCGAAGCCCTGAAAGTCCTGATGGCGGCAGACGGCATCCAACCGGTGTTCGACAAAGCGCTCGCTGCGGCCTCACGACGCTCGAAGGAGCTTGCGGGATAATGACTGCGTCCGCCGACACCGTCCTCGATGCTTTCCTCACGCTGGTGGCCGAGCGCGGCTACAGCGAGGTGACGTTGCGCGACGTCGCGGCGGCGGCCGACACGGGGCTTGCCGATCTCTATCGGCTCTATCCCGACAAGATGGCGCTGGTGGCGGGCGTCATGAAGCGGGTCGATGCCGCGGTGCTGGCCGGCACGCCGCGCCAGGTCGATCCCGAGGAAACCGCGCGCGACCGTCTGTTCGAGGTGATGATGCGCCGCTACGACACCCTCAAGCCGCACCGCGAGGCGATCCGCTCGATCGTCCGGGCGGCACGGCGCGATCCGCTGCTGGCGCTGGCGCTGGCGCCCTCGGCACGCCACTCGATGGCCGCGATGCTGGAGGCTGCCGGGCTGAGCAGCGAGGGTGTTTCAGGTGCAGTGCGGCAAAACGGCCTGCTGGCGATCTATGCCGCGGTGTCCCGGGTGTTCGACGGGGACGATTCGGCCGACCTCTCGAAGACGATGGCGGCGCTCGACGGCCGCCTCAAGACGGCTGAGCGCTGGGCACAAACCTTTGAAAAATATAAGGTTTCTCGACCGGAAACCGTGAGCGAACCGCGCCCGGAATGAAGATTTTGTGCATTGCACAAAAAATTCTTGAACTTACAGGGCCCCCGACTTAAGTTCCTCGTTGTGCACCGCAGCATAAGGCGGCGCCGAGAGTTTCAGTACCCCGTCCCTCCCCATCTGCCCCGCTTTCAGGAGCCCTTCCATGTACGCCAATGGCGCCTTCAAGAACCCGTTCGACTTCGACTTCACCAAGTTCACCGGCGAGTTCAAGCTTCCGGTCGTCAACGTCGAGACCGTTGTCGAGACCGGCCGCAAGAATTTCGCGGCGATGACCACCGTTTCGACCGCCGCGGTCGAGACCTTCAAGACCATTGCCCAGCGCCAGAGCGACATGCTCCGCGCGGCGATGGAGGACCTCTCCAAGCACGGCAGCGACGTGCTCGGCGCCGCCAGCATCGAGGAGAAGGCCGCCAAGCAGGTCGACTTCGCCAAGAAGAGCTACGACGCGGCGATCGCCAACACCAGGGAGCTGGCCGACCTCTACACCAAGGGCCAGGCCGATGCGTTCGAGACCCTCAACGCCCGCGTCGCCGAGCTGACCGAAGAGGTCAAGGCCGCGTTCGCGAAGAAGTAAGACCGAACGGCGCATCGCGCCGAACGGCCAGGAGGGGCTGCCTGAAAGGGCAGCCCCTTTTGTTTGTCTCGTCTACAGTGCCGCCATGAGCCAGATCGTCTACGCCGATTTCGAGAAGGTCGACATCCGGGTCGGCACCATCCGCGATGCGCAGCCGCTCGAGGGCTTGCGCAAGCCCGCGATTCGCCTGGAGATCGATTTCGGGCCGGAGATCGGCGTCAAGAAATCGTCGGCTCAGCTCACGGTGCACTACAGGCCGGAAGAGCTGGTCGGCCGCCAGGTCGCGGCGGTGGTGAATTTTCCGCCGCGCCAGATCGGCAAGTTCATGTCCGAGGTGCTGACGCTCGGCTTCCCCGACGGCAACGGCTCGGTCGTGCTGGTCGTGCCCGACAAGGCCGTGCCCGACGGCGGCAAGCTGTTCTAGCTACTCCGCCGCCTGCTTGGTGGTCTCGCGGAATTCGGTGCGGTAGCGGTCCCACTCGGCGGCGCCGTTCAGGTTGAAGCCCTGCTGCGGCGTGATATTCGACTGCGGCACCGGATGGCGGCCCTTGGCCTTGAGCTCGGCGAGGGCGGCATCGCAGGCGCCGACCACCGTGCGGGTGAGCAGGCCCGGCAGGATCATGAAGGCGTAGTTGAGCTTGGCCGCCTCGTCCATCGAGAGGTCGGGCGTCTTGCCCTTCCATACCATGTTCAGCATGCACGGGCCCTTGACCAGCTTCGGCAC
>Ga0310811_10008149_pt1 | contig 13461 bp, 10 predicted proteins | sample YCmetagenome_FD_207642 | JGI IMG/M metagenome (GOLD analysis project Ga0310811, IMG submission 207642) | Soil microbial communities from experimental microcosm in Duke University, North Carolina, United States - YC | ecosystem: Engineered > Artificial ecosystem > Soil microcosm > Unclassified ... | reverse complement strand
TAGGCCGGGATGGCGGGTGCGCTGGAACCGGCGTCGGCCTGCGGGTCTCCGGTTGGACGGCGAAACGGCTCAGCGGCAAGCCTGGGCGTGCGCCGCGGCCCCGCGCATACGTGGTCGTCTGTAAGGGATCGCGGCGTGCGGCCAGGCACCGCCGATCAGGCCTTTCGCCCCGGCACAACCCCGAATCAATCTATCGTCTCGCGCTTCCGGACCCCGCTCAGCCCCAGTTGCCCGGGATCTGCCGGGTGGTCGCGTTGATCCGGTTGAACATGTTGGTCATCGCGATGGTCAGCACGATCCCGGCGAGATGCTTCTCGTCGAAGTGCCGGGCGGCCTCGTCCCAGACCGCGTCCGGGACCGGGTCCGAGCGGTCGGCCAGCCGGGTGGCGTGCTCGGCCAGGTCCAGCGCGGCCCGCTCGGCGTCGGAGAACAGCGGCGACTCGCGCCACGCCGCGATCATCACGATCCGCTCGTCCAACTCGCCGGCCTTGCGCAGGCCCTGCAGCCCGTAGCCCACGCAGACCGTGCAGCCGTTGATCTGGCTGGCCCGCATGTGCACGAGCTGCACGACCGACTCGGGCACGCCGGCGGTGGCGGCCTGCGCGTTGATCTCCTGGATCGGCTTCATCACGCCGGGCAGCAGCACCGCGGGGTTCTTCATCCGGGATTCCATGGTCGTCTTCCTTCCGTCCTCGCCGTCTCTCGGCGCTCACCCGGGATGACGGACGCCGGGACGGAAGTGTGACGGCGTGACGATGTGACGGCGCGACGATCGGATGTGGCTACGATGTCCCCGGCCACGCAGAAGTCCGGTACCCGCGAGGGACTGGAACGGACCCGGGAGCGATCGATGTACCGCACCATGCTCAAATCCAAGATCCACCGTGCCACGGTGACGCACGCCGACCTGGACTACGTCGGTTCCGTGACCGTTGACCGCGACCTGATGGAGGCCGCCGACCTGCTGGCCGGCGAGCTCGTCGCAATCGTCGACGTGACCAACGGCGCCCGCCTGGAGACGTACGTCATCGAGGGCGAGCGCGGTTCCGGCGTCATCGGCATCAACGGGGCCGCCGCGCACCTCGTGTACCCCGGCGACATCGTGATCCTGATCAGCTACCTACAGCTCGCCTACGGCCAGGAGCAGGGCTACGAGCCGCGCATCGTGCACGTGGACGCCTCGAACGGCATCGTCGAGCTCGGCACGGACGCGTCGGAGCCGGTCCCCGGCGGAGGCCAGCTGCGCGCTCCGCTCTCGGTCTAGAGCTCTGGAGCGGCAGGACGCGAGGGCGCTCCAGCTGGAGCGGCAGCCCCGCTCCGAGGTGGGCGAGGGCGGCGACCACGGTGGCGACGACGTCCACCAAGTCGTCGCCCTCGCTCATCGGGGTGGCCGGCGGCGGCTCCAACGCGTGGGACGCGACCTCGTCGCGGGCGCAGGACACCAGCTGGCCGGCCGACAACGGCCGGAGCTGACAGATGACAGACCGAAGCGAGCTCTCCCGGCCCCTGGTTCTGCAGTCGCTAGCCGGCGAAGGCCGGGGCCGGGAGGGTGAGCACGACGTACGGCGCGCCGAGGACGGGCTGCGAGACGTTGTAGACCGGGATGCCGCCGGGGGTGCGGCCGGCGTGCGTGCCGCGGCGGGCCATGGCGTGGATGGCCACATCGGCGCCGGAAGCGTCGATGCTTCCGCCGAGGATCTCGTTGCCCAGGTTGGCACGCGTGGTCTCGCGTTCGCCGGTGAGGGTGCCGGGGACCGGCGAATAGTGCGTCAGCGCGACACGGAAGTCAGCACCCTGTTCCGCCAGGCCCGCCAGCGCCCTGGCGAAGCGCGCGGTGTGCGTCTGCTCGCGGTCGGCCTGACGGTGCTCGCGGACCACGGACCACAGCTGGTAGTCGATGCCGAAGCCGCCCGCGAAGCCGGTGATCCCGGCGACGCCGACCCGCCTCCCGCGCACGTCCAGTAGCGCCGAGCTCGCGTCCAGGACAGTCCAGCCCAGCGAGGTGAGCGCGGCGCGGATCAGCGACTCCTGGCCGACCTCGTGGTCGCGCGCGCCGAGGACGGCGATGATCGGCACGCCGACGCCGTCGAGCTCGTCGGCGAGCGTCTCGGCCTCGGAGACCAGGCCCGAGGCGGTCAGCCCGCCGGCGAGCAGCAGGACGTCGGCGGAGTCTGCGACGGATGCGAATGCGGGGCCGAGCGAGTCGCGCTGCTCGACCGCCATGCGCAGGTCGCCGACCGCGGCGAGGCGGATCCGCCCCGCCCCTGCTTCCTCAGCGGGCTTCGGCACGTCTCGCAGGGTAGCACCGGTGAATCGGTGTTCGTATTCACTGGGCGATGTTCCGGCGGCGTGTCACGCGGACGGCAGCGGCGGCAGCTTGCGCGTTTCGAGCCAGCGTTCGAAGAAGGAGTCGGAGCGCGGCATCGCCGGGTTCTCGCTGGCCGTGACCAGTTTGACGAAGTCCTCCGTGCGCACGCCGCCGTGCCGGTTCGCGGCCGTCCACTCGCGCAGTATCCCCAGGAACGCCGCGTCGCCCACGGTCAGCCGCAGTGCGTGCAAGGTCAGCGCGCCGCGCTTGTAGACCCGGTCGTCGAACATGTGCCGCGGGGTCGGGTCCGCGAGCACGAGGTCCTGCGGACGCTTCGCCATCCGCTGGTGCCAGCGGCGGGCGTGCTCGTCGGCCGAGCGCTGGCCGGAGGCCTCCGACCAGAGCCATTCCGCGTACGCGGCGAAGCCCTCGTGCAGCCAGATGTCGCGCCAGTCGACGACCGTCAGGCTGTTGCCGAACCACTGGTGGGCCAGCTCGTGCGCGATCAGCCGCTCGTTCTCCCAGCCGGCCGCCAGGTGGTTCACGCCGAAGATCGACATGCCCTGCGCCTCGATCGGGATCTCCAGGTCGTCGTCCGCGACTACGGCCGTGTACCCGCCCGCGAACGGATACGGGCCGAAGAACTTCTCGAAGACCTCGATCATCCGCGGCTGGGCGGCGAACGCCGTCTTCGCGCGGCTGACGAAGCGCGGCGGCACGACGACGTTCTGCCGCACGCCGCGGTTCGACAGCTCGATGCTGCGGTACTTGCCGATCTGCACGCTCGCCAGATAGGTCGCCATCGGCTCGTCCTGCCGATAGGTCCAGGTCGTCTGCGCGCCGCCGGCCCTGCGGCCGACCTGCACGCCGTTGGCCGCGACGTGGTACGCCGACTCGGCCGTCACGGTGATCGTGTACGAGGCCTTACGGTCCGGCCGGTCGTCGCACGGGAACCAGGAGGGCGCGCCGATCGGCTGGCTGGCCACCAGCGCGCCGTCGGTCAGCTGCTCCCAGCCGAGCCCGCCGAACTGGCTGTTCATCAGCCTCGGCGCGCCGGTGTAGCGGATCTCGATCTTGAAGTCCTGGCCGGCGGCCAGCGGCTCGGGCGGCGTGACCCGCAGCTTGTCGGCCCGGCGGGAATGCCGGGCCCGCACGACCCGGTGGTCGGCGTCTATCGAGACCCGGTCCACGCGCAGCGCCTGCGACAGGTCGAGCGTGAGCTCGTCCAACGGCCCCGGTCCCGTGGCCGTCGCCGTGAGCACCGCACCGCCGTCGAGACGGTTCGTGGCGACGCGGTAGACGAGGCCCAATTCATAGTTCGTGATCCGATAGCCCTCGTTGCCGCGCTGCGGGAAGTAGGGCTCAGACATCGGCACCGGTCTCTTCGTCGACGGCTTCGTGCCAGGGGGCGATCGGGTTACCGGCCCAGCGGGTGCGCTGCGGCACGTCCTCGCCGCGCATCACGAGCGAGGCCGGCCCGACGGTCGCGCACTCGCCGATGCTCGCGGCGGGCAGGATCACGCACTGCGGGCCGAGCGTGGCGCCGGCGTGCAGGGTGACGAGGTCCATGCTCATCACGCGGTCGTGGAACAGGTGGGTCTGCACGACGCAGCCGCGGTTCACGGTCGCGCCGTCCTCGAGCACGATCAGGTCGGCCTCGGGCAGCCAGTACGTATCGCACCACACGCCGCGGCCGATCTTCGAGCCGAGCGAGCGCAGCCAGAGGTTGAGCGGCGCGGTGCCGAGCCAGGGCTCTGCGAACCACGGCGCCGCGATCAGCTCGATGAAGTTGTCGGCGAGCTCGTTGCGCCAGACGAACGAACTCCACAGCGGCTGGTCCTCGACCCTGATCCGGCCCACCAGCGCCCACTTGGCGGCCGTGGCCAGCGCCGCGGCGAGCGCCCCGACGCCGAGGAAGACCGGCCCGGCGAGCAGCGTCGCGGCCACCAGCCCCGCGCTCGCGGCGATCTCGACCTCGATCGCGGCGGCGAGCAGCGCCAGGATTCCGGTGCAGGCGGCCGGAACGATGCGGCACAGCTCGACGGCGGCGCGCATCGCCTTGAGCTTGCGCGGCGGGTCGTAGGTCAGCGAGCTGTCGGTGTCCTGGCTCGCGCGGCGCAGCCGCTCGGGCGGCATGCCCAGGTAGGACTTGCCGCGCTTGGCCTTGAGCGGCGCGGCGGAGAGCACCCCGACGAGGCTGCCCTTCGGCAGCTTGCGTCCGGGGCCGACCATGCCGGAGTTGCCGACGAACACGCGCTTGCCGATACGGACCGCGCCGACGCTGAGCCGTCCGTCGGACAGCTCGTAGGGCGCGATCATCGTGTCGTCGGCGAGGAACGCGCCGTTGTCGACGCTCGTCATCGCGGGCACGGCCAGCACCGTGGACAGCTCCACGTCGCGGCCGACCTTCATGCCGAGCAGCCGCAGCCAGGTCGGCGTGGCGACGGAGGCGTAGAGCGGGTAGAGCCAGACGCGGGCCATGCCCATCAGCTGCGTGGTCGTCCACACGCGCCACGCGGCCGGGCTGTGCAGCGGGTACTCGCCCGCGCGCATCCCGATGCTGAGCGCCCTGACCCCGGCCAGTACGAGCAGCCCGAAGGCGAGGAAGAACACCAGCACGGCCGGGAGCACCTCGGGCAGCGAATCGCCGAGCGCGGCCCACGCGCTGCCGCTGCCCCCGGTGAACGCGCCGAGCACGTAAAGCGCCGGGATCGCGGCCGCGGTCGGGAGCAGGCTCAGCGCGGTCGCGGTGGCGCCGTAGTAGATCGTCCAGTGCCGCGTGTACGGCGCGCGCACGGCCTCGCGCTCGCTCTTGCTGAGCTTGCCGACGCGCCTGGCCGGGGAGCCGGCCCAGTGCTGGCGCGCGGGCACCTCGTCGGCGACGGACGAGCCGGGGGCGATGCGCGCGTGCTCGCCGATGCGGGCGCCGGGCAGCAGCGTGGACCGGGCGCCGACCGAGGCGTTCGCGTCGACCCGGATCTCGCCGACGTGCACGATGCCGCCGTCGATCCAGTGGCCGGACAGGTCCACCTCGGGCTCGATCGCGGCGCCTTCAGCCAGACGGAGCATTCCGGTGACCGGCGGCGGCGAGTGCAACACCGCGTCCTTGTGGATGCGGGCGCCGAGCGCGCGGGCGTACAGCGGTATCCACGGCCCGCTCACGGTGCTCACGACGGCCGTGCGCAGGGAGAGCTGCTCGGCCGCCCACAGCCGCAGGTGCGTGCGTCCGCCGCGCGGGTGCTTTCCCGGCTCGAGGCCGCGCAGCAGCGCGCGGGTGCCGAGGGCGGTGACGGCGATTCGCCCGGGTGGAGTAACGAAGAGGAGGAATCCGGCGACGACCCACGCCCACGGCACGTGCGGCGCCCACGCGGGCGCGGCGATGTTCACGGCGGCGGCCAGCGCGGTCAGCCAGCGCAGCGAGCCGACGATGCTCAGCGGGATCATCGCGGCGGCCTGCGCGAGCTGGAAGGAGCGCGGGACCGGAGTGACGACGACGTCGTTCTGCGGCTGGGCCGCTTCGGCGGAGGTGGACGGCGCCAGCTCGGCCAGCCGCGCGGACAGTGCGCCGAACGAGGGACTGTCGTAGACGTCGCGCACGGTCACGGTCGGGTGGTGCGCGCGCAGCACGGAGACGAAGCGCGCGGCCGCGAGGCTGCCGCCGCCCGCGTCGAAGAAGTCGGCCTCCAACGTCGCCGGGCGCTCGCCGAGGACGGCGGCCCACTGGCCGGCCAGCTCCTCCTGAAGCGGCGTGAGCTCCCCGACGTCGGCTGCCTCCGGGTCCGCGCCCGAGTCCGGCAGCGGCCAGGGCAGCGCGTTGCGGTCGACCTTGCCCGAGGTGCGCGTGGGCAGCGAGTCGACGACCGCGATCCGCGGCACGAGCGCGGCCGGCAGCTTCGCGGTCAGCAGGGCGCGCGCCTCGGCGGCGTCGAACGGGATCGGCCCGAGCTGCGCGTTCTCGTCGAGCGAGTCCGGCACCGGCTCGCTCGGCACGACGTACCCGATCAGCACCTGCGCACCGCTGGGGCCCTTGACGGCGGCCGCGGCGGCCGCGACCCCCGGCAGGGCCTGGAGCGCGGAGTCGATCTCGCCGAGCTCGATGCGCCGTCCGCCGAGCTTGATCTGCTCGTCGGCGCGGCCGAGGAAGACCAGCCCCTCGGGGTCGGCGCGCACGAGGTCGCCGCTGCGGTAGGCGCGCTCCCAGCCGACCGAGGGCAGCGGCGCGTACTTCGCCGCGTCCTTCTCCGGGTCCAGGTAGCGGGCCATCCCGACGCCGGCGATCACCAGCTCGCCGGACTCGCCCGACGCCACCGGCCGCCCTTCCCTGTCGATGACGGCGAGCTCCCAGCCGTCCAGCGGCAGGCCGATGCGCACCGGCCCCTCGCCGGTCAGCGGCGCGGCGCTCGCCACGACGGTGGCCTCGGTCGGGCCGTACGTGTTCCACACTTCGCGCCCGTCCACGGCCAGCCGCTCGGCCAGCTCGGGCGGGCAGGCTTCGCCGCCGAAGATCAGTAGCCTGACGTTGTCCAGCGCCTCGGACGGCCAGAGCGAGGCGAGCGTCGGAACGGTCGAGACCGCGGTGACCCCGTGCTCGACGAGCCACGGCCCGAGGTCCACACCGCTGCGCACCAGCGAGCGCGGCGCCGGCACCAGGCAGGCGCCGTGCCGCCAGGCGAGCCACATCTCCTCGCACGAGGCGTCGAACGCCACCGAAAGACCCGCGAGCACCCGGTCGCCGGGACCGAGCGGCGCGTTCCGCAGGAAGATCCGCGCCTCGGCGTCCACGAACGCCGCCGCGCTGCGATGCGTGACCGCCACGCCCTTGGGCGTCCCGGTGGACCCCGAGGTGAAGATGATCCACGCGTCGTCGCCCGGATCCGGCTCGGCCGCGGCCACGGTCGGGGTCCCGACGTCGCGCACGTCGATACTCAGCCCCTCGCCGATCACCGCGCGCACCCGCGCCTCGCCGAACACGAGCAGCGCGCGCTCCCGCGGATCGTCCACGTCGACCGGCACGTAGGCGGCGCCGGCGGCCAGGACCGCCAGGATCGCGACGTAGAGGTCCGCGCTCCCCGACGGGATGCGCACGCCGACGCGGTCCCCGCGCCCCACCCCCGCGGCGGCGAAGCGCTCGGCCAGATCGGCGACCTCGGCGCGCAGCGTCGTGTAATCCAGTCGGCGGACACCGTCGTCCAGGGCGAAGGCCCGGGGGTGCCGCTCGACGGTCGCGTCGAGGATCGACAGCAGCGTACGGGCGGGTGGCGCGACGGTGGCGGAGCCGTACCGCGCGGCGCCGGCAAGCAGCTGGTCTGGCATGGGTGTTGACTTGATCCTTAACGGTCGGCGACGGCGAAATGCGTCTGGAGCACCGTTCAGCGTAACAGACGTGTGCCGTTACGACCGATTCACTGCTATATGTTTTGATATTCGCCACAGTGCATGCAGCCGGGAGCAATCTGCGGCAGAGATGGCTTGACCAGCGAGGAAAGGGGCCGCTTCGGTATGGACGAGGAACGAGCTCGACTGGATCCGCGCAAAGTGCTCTACCCGCTGGTGGATCTGGAGACGATCGACGGCCATCTGAGCGACTGGGTGCGCGAGTACCGGACGCATGCGGACCTGCATGTCGAGTATCCCGACGGCTTCGACCCGATCCTGATCCGCCCGGACGGCCGCGAGGTGGACACCTGGCGGCAGGACTACCCGTACGACAGCCTGCTGCGCCGCCACGAGTACGACCCGACCAAGCGCGCCCTGCAGATCGAACTGCTGAAGCTGCAGGCCTGGGCCAAGAACACCGGCGCGCGGCTGGTCCTGATCTTCGAGGGCAGAGACGCCGCGGGCAAGGGCAGCTCCATCAAGCGCTTCATCCAGCACCTGAACCCGCGCGAGATCCGCGTCGTCGCGCTGAACAAGCCGAACCGGCAGGAACGCACGTCCTGGTACTTCCAGCGCTACGTCGCGCACCTGCCCTCGGCCGGCGAGATCGTGCTGTTCGACCGCTCCTGGTACAACCGGGCGACGGTCGAGCCGGTGATGGGCTACTGCACCGACGAGGAGTACGAGCTCTTCCTCAAACAGGCCCCGATGTTCGAGCACATGATCGTCGACGACGGCATTATCCTGGTGAAGTTCTGGTTCTCCGTCTCCCGCGCCGAGCAACTGACCAGGTTCGTCATCCGCGACGTCGACCCGGTCCGCCGCTGGAAGCTCAGCCCGCACGACCTCGCCTCGCTCGACCGCTGGGATGCGTACACCAAGGCCAAGGAGGCCATGTTCGCCGCCACGCACACCCCGTGGGCGCCGTGGACGGTCGTGAACGGCAACGGCAAGCGCCTGGCCCGCATCGAGGCGATGCGCTTCGTGCTCTCGCAGGTCCCCTACGACAACAGGAACGACGAGCTGGTCGGGCGGGCCGACCCGCTGATCGTCGGCCCGCCGTTCCTCTCCTCCACGCGCACGATCCCCGACCGGTGATGAGTTCAATTACCCGGTTACGCGTTCCCGCCGATCAGCACCCGTTCAGACCGGCCCAGTCGTACACGGTGTCCGCCCGCCGTGTGCGAACTGTCCGCGCTGTTTGAAAAGAACCTGCGATTCGCCCCGATCGGCGCAACTCGCGGCCTCCTCGACGTCGGCGGAACGCCCGGCGGCCGGAACGCCTCAAGGAGAGCCGGGTTCGGCGCCGCGTCGGCCGACCGGGTGTTCGTCCACGCCGCGAGCCTGCTCCGGGCCGTCCGGAAACGCGCCGGAATTCTGACGCGATCTGATGCACCGCCACTCATATATAAACAGACGAATAAGGCGTGGCCGCGCCCGGACGTGATACAGATGGGGCTCGAGAGTTGTCCCGTGCGACCGATTCCGGCGACGGCAGGCGCGTTCCCCCCGCGTCCGTATGCTGAACGGTTCGTTCGACAGCTCGATGAGCGGGCCGTATCGTGGCCCCCCGAAAGTGATCGGTGATCACCAGGATCGGCAGGAGCCGGAGGAACGATGCGGCTGCTACGCGGCAAGGGCCGGCCAACGCAGGCTCCTGACACGGGGCCGCCTCGCGCCGAGGCCGCCGTTCCGCCACCGCCCGCCGCGCCGCCGGCCGAGACGCTGGTCTACGAGCTGCTCGCGAACGTCGCACTGCGCGACCTGACGGTCATCGAGCGCGTGCTGTCCGTCATATCGGACGTCGAGCGCGGCGAGCAGGACCCGGAGCGGCTCGCGCTCTACTACGCGCTGGACCACGACGTCACCCGGCTGCGCCGCAGCGCGGAGAACGCGCTGGTTCTCGCGGGCGCGCAGGCGCCGATGGGGCACACCGAGCCGATGAGCCTGCTGGACGTCGCCCGCGCGGCGGCGTCCGAGTCGGCGGACTACACGCGCGTCACGGTCGGCGCGCTGCCGGGCGTCGCGGTCGGCCCCGCCGTCGCCGACGACCTGGCGCACGCGCTCGCCGAACTGATGGACAACGCGCTCGACGTCTCGCCCGGGCGGGCGAGGGTGACGGTCTCCGGGGCTCCGGCCAGCGGCGGCGTGCTGCTGGCCGTGGAGGACGAGGGCATCGGCATCCCGCCGGAGATGATGACCGACCTCAACCAGCGGCTGGCCGGACCGCTGCTGCTCGACGGCCCGGCCACGCGGCAGATGGGCCTGTTCGTCGTCGCGCACCTCGCCCGCCGGCACGGGATATACGTCCAGCTGCAGACGCGACGACAGCTCGGCACCACCGCCGTCGCCTTCCTGCCGAGCCGACTGCTGCTCGACCCGAACGCGTTCGCGGTTCCCGGCAACGGGTATCCGGGCCGGCCGACGCAATCGAGCCCGCCGCCGGTCCAGCGGCAGCCCGAACCGTCCCAGGCCCACGCCCAGGCTCCCGCCCCCACGCACACTGCTCCGGCGCCGGGCCGGCCGTACCCGCCGACCCAGCCGCAGCAGCCGTTCGAGCCCGGGCCGCGGGGTACGCAGGCTCCGCCCCCGCCGCGCGTTTCCGCGACTCAGCGCAGCGCGCCGGCTCCGTCCGCCCCACCGCAGCAGCCGGTCGCCCCGGCCACCGTCGACCGGTGGGCGCCGAGCGCGGCCGAACGCGCGCAGCCCACGGCGTTCACCGACCAGGGCCTGCCGCGGCGCACGCGCCCGAACTCGCCGCAGCCGCGCCCCGCCGCACCGGCCCCGCGCGCCGCCACGCCGGCCGACCCGGACTCGGTGCTCGCGGACCTCGACGCCTTCGCGCAGGGCACCGCCGACGCACTCAGCGGCCGTGGCAATCACAGTCATCGCAGCCCGAACCGACACGGCAGTCGCCCCCGCAACCGCAGCAACCAGCGCAGCCGCAGCCGCAGCCGTCATGGCAATCGCAGTCACAGCAACAGGAAGCACCGCAGCAGCAGCCATCGTGGCAATCGCAGCAGCCGTATCAGCAGGAACCGCCGCAGCCGCAGCCGCCGCACCAGGCTCAGCAGTACCAGCCGACGCCCGGTCAGCAGTCGCAGCCGCGGCGCCCCCAACTGCCGCAGCGTCAACCGCACCAGTCGCGGGCGCAGGCTGAGCCTCAGCAGGCCACGCGGCCGCCCCAGCCGCCGTTCCAGCCGCAGCAGCCGTTCCCCCAGACGACGTCCCAGCCGTGGACCGCCGAGCCGCCGGCGGCACCGACGTACCCGGCCGGCGCGCCGTCAGCCGGGCCGTCCGACGCGCAACCCGCGAATCCGTACCACCGCAACCCGCAGCCGCCGTACCCCGACATCCCCACCGCGCCGCAGGCCCCGTTCCCGGCCCCGACCTACCCGCCCACGACGCCGGCCTCTCCCCCGCCGCTGCTGACCGACCCCGCCCAGGAGGACTTCTGAGATGGTCGATCCCCGCATGCTCAGCCCCCAGGCGCGCGACCTGGTGGACATCGTCGACCGCTTCGCGCTGGCCACCGCGGGCGTGCTGCACGCCGTGGTGCTCTCCAGCGACGGCCTCCTGGTGACCGGCTCCAGCTCGCTGAGCCCGGACAACGCCGAGCGCTTCGCCGCCACCGCCTCCGGCGTGCTCGCGCTCGCCACGAGCAGCGGCGCGCTGTTCGGCTTCGGCGGCTACGAGCAGACCATCATGCGCTTCGAGGCCGGGTTCCTGTTCGTCACCGCGGTGACGGCGGACTGCGCGCTCGCGGTCGCGGCGCGCAAGGACTGCGACATGCGCACCGTGGCCTTCGAGATGGCCCAGTTCGCGCTGCGGGCCGGCCACTACCTGACGCCGGGCGTGCGCGGCGAGCTTCGGGCGGTGCTGGCGTCGTGAGCGACCGGCGCCGGCTCACCGGCTTCCACGTCGACCTGCTCGCCCGGGCCCGCCGTTCGGCGCGGGTCCGGGCCTACGTGCTCACCGGCGGACGGACCAGGACCCAGCAGGTGCTGCTGGTGGAGACCTTCGTCTCGGCCCGGCCCGGCGTCGAGCCCGCCTCCGCCCTCGGCCCGGAGGCCGGCGCCATCTTCGCGCTCGGCGTCGTGCGGGTGCTGCTCGGCGACCTCGAACGCAAGGGGCTGATACTGATCCACCCGGACGCGGACTCGGTGCCGCGCCGGGAACTCCTGGAAAGGGTGCTTCGTGGACTTTCCGACCCGCGTACCGTCTGACTCCGGTGGCGCGGGCGTCGAGGCCGCGCAGCTGCACCCCGGGGCGCTGTCCGCGAAGATCGTCGTCGCGGGCGGCTTCGGGGTCGGCAAGACCACCCTCGTCGGCTCGGTCTCGGAGATCCCGGTGGTCGGCACCGAGGCGGTGATGACCGAGATCTCCGGGCCGGTGGACGACACCCGGAAGATCCCGGGCAAGCACGCGACCACGGTCGCGATGGACTTCGGCCGGATCACCATCGACCCGGGCCTGGCCCTGTACCTGTTCGGCACGCCGGGACAGGACCGCTTCTGGTTCCTCTGGGACGACCTGGTGCGCGGCGCGCTGGCCGCGATCGTGCTGGCCGACACCAGGCGGCTGGCCGACTGCTTCCCCGCGGTGAACTACTTCGAGGCGCGCGGCGACGTGCCCTTCCTGGTCGCGGTGAACCTGTTCGACGGCATGCGCACGCACACCGCGGACGCGGTGCGCGAGGCGCTCGACCTGCCGGCGTCGATCCCGCTGGTGCTGTGCGACGCCCGGCAGCCGAAGAGCGTGCGCGCCACGCTCCGCGCGGTGATCAAGCACGCGCTCGACACGCTGCCGTCCTGACCCGAGCGAACCAGTCCGGCCGGACCGCGCGGACCGGCCGGAACACGTCCCCCCGAAGGAGAGTACGAACACCATGTCCAGGATCCTGATCGTCGGCGCCGGGCAGTCCGGCCTACAGCTCGCGCTCGGGCTGCAGCGCGCCGGGCACGAGGTGACCGTGATGTCCGCCCGGACCAGCGAGGAGATACGCGGCGGCCGGGTCATGTCCACGCAGTGCATGTTCGGCCAGGCGCTCGACACCGAACGCAGGATCGGCGCCGACCTGTGGGCCGACAGCGGACACCGGATCGACGGGCTCGGCGTCTCGGTCGCCGGACCCGAGTCGCAGCGCGTCATCGACTGGCTCGGCCGGCTCGACCAGTACGCCCAGTCGGTCGACCAGCGGGTGAAGATGGCGGCCTGGCTGGAGCTGTTCGAGGCCGAGGGCGGCGCGGTCGTCATCAACGCGGCCACGGTCAGCGACCTCGACCGGCTCGCCCCGCTCTACGACCTGACGCTGGTGGCGGCGGGCAAGGGCGAGATCACCGCGCTGTTCGACCGCGACCCGGCACGCTCGCCGTACGACACGCCGCAGCGGGCGCTGGCCCTCGCGTACGTGCACGGGATGACCCGGCGGCCCGAGCACCCGGACACCGACGCGGTGCGCTTCAACATCGTGCCGGGCGTCGCGGAACTCATCAACATCCCGTCGCACACCGTGTCCGGGAACTGCGACATCCTGTTCTGGGAGGCGATCCCGGGCGGTCCGCTGGACATCTTCGACCAGTACGCCGGCGACCCGAAGGCGGTGCTCGGCGCGATCCTCGACGCGCTGCGCACCTACCTGCCGTGGGAGTACGAGCGCTGCGCGAACGTGGAGCTGACCGACGCCGGCGCCACCCTCGTCGGCCGGTACGCGCCGCAGGTGCGCCACGCCGTGGCCGAGCTGCCCTCCGGCGGGCACGTGCTGGGCATGGCGGACG
>Ga0310811_10008148_pt1 | contig 13461 bp, 8 predicted proteins | sample YCmetagenome_FD_207642 | JGI IMG/M metagenome (GOLD analysis project Ga0310811, IMG submission 207642) | Soil microbial communities from experimental microcosm in Duke University, North Carolina, United States - YC | ecosystem: Engineered > Artificial ecosystem > Soil microcosm > Unclassified ... | reverse complement strand
ACCCGGATGAAAGCGGGCTGGCACCGACGTGGTTCAGGATCGCTTGCGCAGGTCTTTTTTGACCACAGACCAGTCGACCATCGCATCCGAATCGCTCAATCCTTGAACGCGGCGACGTTTCAACTCCTCGGCTTGAATCTGGGTCAACGTCGGCGCCTTGGCCGATGCTTCGATGCTGTCCCAGAGCGTCGAGATCAGGTCGAGCTTTTCCTCGACCGTAAGGCTGGCGAGATCAGCTGGATTGACACCCCTGAGATGGTTCCTTGTCGCTCAGAAGAAGTTATACCCCTTCAGATCGCGCGTTGCATGGAATGGTAGACTGAATTCGTGGCCGCTTCTTCTCTTCAGATTGCGGTCGTCGGCTGCGGTGTTGCTGGCCAGGCGGCCGCCACCCTGTTGGCCGATTCCGGTCACGCCGTCACTGTCTTCGAGCGCTTCGCCGAGCCGCGGCCGATCGGCGCCGGGCTGCTGCTGCAACCGACCGGCCTTGCCGTGCTGCGCGCGTTGGGACTGGCCGAGCAGGCCATGGCGCGTGGCGCGCGTGTCGATGGGTTGGAGGGTCGGACGCAGCGCGGGCGGGCGGTGCTCGAGCTTGCCTACGCCGACCTGCATCCCAAGGCGCATGGGCTCGGCATCCTGCGCAGCGTGTTGTTCGAGCTTCTGCATCAGCGCTTGCATCGCTCGTCGGCCCGCCTGCGCGTGGGCAGCGAGATCGCCGACATCGTTCGCAAGGGCGCGACCGCCTCGGTCGTGGATGCAAGCGGCGCGGCACACGGTCCGTACGATCTGGTGATCGTCGCCGACGGCGCCCATTCGGCGTTGCGCCAGCGCCTGATGCCAGCGGCCCGCGCGCCGCTCTATCCCTGGGGCTGCATCTGGACCACGGTGCCCGACCTCGCCGGCATCGGCGCGGCACGTCGGTTGCGCCAGCGCGTGCGCGGCACCACCGAGATGATGGGCCTGCTGCCGGTCGCCGACGGCCAGTTGACGATGTACTGGAGCCTGCCGGTCGATCAGCTTGCGCCCGGCCGGCCAATCGATCTCGCGGCCTGGCGCCGTACCGCCACGGCCCTGTGGCCGGAAGCCGCCGCCATCGTCGATCATGCGGCATCCGCCGACTCCTTCTCGCGGGCGACTTACCGTCACGTCGCCCTGCCGCGCTGGAACGATGGCGCCGTGGTGTTCATCGGCGATGCCGCGCACGGCACCAGCCCGCAGCTCGGGCAGGGCGCCAATCTCGGGCTGCTCGATGCGCATGCCCTGGCGCGCGCGATCGCCGAAACAGGCGATCTCGCGCCGGCGCTGGCGCTGTTTGCGCGGCGTCGCGATGGGGCCGTGCGTTTCTACCGCCAGGCCAGCCATCTGCTGACGCCGTTCTTCCAGTCGCGGCTCGGCGCGCTCGGCCTGTTGCGCGACGCCTTCATGGGCATGTCCTGCCATCTGCCCGGGATGCGCGGGCTGATGGGCTCGACCTTGGCCGGCACGCGGCGCGGCTGGCTGTCGTCGGTCGCACTCGATGCCGACGGGCGCTATCGGCTCGATGGCTAGAGCGATTCTCGATTTGATGGAACCGCTTGCGGTTCCATCAAATCGAGAATGCGCGCACGGGGATTGGTTGTTGCGAGAGGCACATTCCGTTCGGCTGTTCCAGCCGAACGGAATGTGCTCTAGGCGCGCGACAGCGCCGCCCAGCGACCGGGCGTCAGGCCGAAGCGGGCGACGAAATGCCGGGTCAGGTGACTCTGGTCGGCGAAGCCGGTCGCCGCTGCGGTCTCCGACAGCGGCGTGCCGGCCGCGATCAGCGCACGGGCGCGCGCCAGGCGGCGACCGATCTGGAAACGATGCGGCGAGGTGCCCGAGGCGAGGCGGAAATGCCGCGCCAGCGCGAACCGATCGAGCCCGGTGATCCTCTCGAGCTCCCCGGAGGCCACCGTGCGGTGCGCCTCGGCGTCGAGAAACTCGCGGGCGCGCGCCACCGCGCGCCGGGCGGTGGACGTGGGGCGCCGGACCCTGGTGGGGTCGTCGCCACGCGTCGCCAGCCGGTCTGCCAGGCGCTCGACCACGGCATCGGCCGCCAGCGGCTCGAGCGCCTTGGGGAACTCGGTGAACGCCTCGCCCAGCAGGCCGGCCAGCACCGGGTCCTCGGAGACCACCGCCGGCACGAAGGGCGGGCTGGCGCCCTCGAGCGCGGCGCTCACCGAGGCCGGGTCGACATAGAGCATGCGGTAGGCAAAGCCCTGGTCGACGCCCGCGTGCCCGTCATGCGCCTCGTCGGGATGGATGATCATGACCTGGCCTGCGCGGCTGGTCTGCAGCGTGCCGCGATAATGAAACGACTGGGCGCCCCACAGGGTCAGGCCGACGCCGTAGGTTTCATGCCGGTGCAGGTCGTAGGCATGGCCGCCGAAACGCGCCGTCAGGCGCTGCAGCGCGGCGTGCGGTTCGTCGAAGCGGATCTGATCATCGTCTTGCATGCACGAACCTTCAAGAGATCGCATCCACGATGGACGATATGGGGCCCATGATCCACGATTGGCGGTCCAACGGCGATCATCGACGGCGCGAGCGCTCCTCAGAAAGTACCTTGGCCAATTTTCAGAGTCGGTCTCGCGACTTCCCGCAAGCCCAATGTTACCATCACAGCGGAAGCCGGCTGCATTCTCGCGGAGAGTGGCCGCTGCTGTCGGGGGGCTTCAATGGGTACTCCTTTGCAGAAGGCGCTGGTGGATTTGCCGGCGCGCCAAAAGGCGTTCATGGGCGACGTCTACTATCGCTCCGCCGTCGAGAGCAACATCCAGACGCGGCTGGTGGAAGAGGCGAAGAATATCGCTGCCCTTCTCAGCGAACGCCTCGCCCAAAAGGTGATATGGCTGGCCCCGCCCTCCGGCGTGACTACTGCCATGCGCGCCCGGGTGCCCGAGCCCTTGCGCGAGCTCAAGGGCGAGAAAACGCGGGAGAGCGCCAATCGAAAGGTTCAAGGGGCGAAGTATGATGGCAACTGGGACCTGATCGGGGACCTCGCCCGCTGCACAGTGGTGGTGGAGAGGGCAGGGGATATTGAGAGGGCGTATTTGTTCGTGAAGGAGTACTTCAGCAACGTTCGTGTGGACATGGATCCGCTGGGCGCGACTTTCTCCAAGCAGGGCATGCCAGGCGCGTTCACAAGGAGCGGGCTGATGTACCACTCGGAGAGGGTCTTCAGGCCTGGTTCGAACCCCTGTGGCTACTCCGGCTACGCCATTATCGTCCAGTCCCGCGGGGCCAACGCAAACAAGGGCGAAGTCCAGATCAACTCTGTGAACATGATGTACGCGAAATCGGAAACGGAGTTCGTAGAGGGATTCGGTGAGGATAGAGCGCGCCAGGAGAGGACAAAATTTCCTCTGGTGCCGGGCTTCCTGGGACACAGGCTATACGAGGGCGCCACCCGACCGCCGGGCAAAGAGAATACAGACGAAGGCAAAGCCTACGCTGCTGCCTGCAAGGCGTACTACGATTATTTCCGCTCCGATCCGCCAAGCCTGCACTTGGGAGTAAAGGCCAATGAGGCGCTGGCGAAGCTCGACCCTCCCTTGGAGAACGTCGTGCTTCCGCCACCTCCGGCGATCGCTTCGGCGCCGAGTTATTTTGGCGAATCTCGTCGGGTTTGGACGGGGCGTTGAAGCCAGTCTGGGACGTCGGATCGTCGGTCTAGCGGAGATATGCCGACGTTCTGCACGAACGTTCAAGACCGCGATCACGGCACGCTCCATAGGGTGGCCATGATCTACGAGACCAAAACCGCGCTGATCCTGCGCCGTGACCTTGCCGCCTGGCAGATGGCCAATGTCGCCGCCTTTCTCGCCGGCGGCCTGGCCGGCACGCACGGCCACATGATGGGCGAACCGTACCGCGACGGCAGCGGCCGCACCTACAGCGCCCTGATCCGCGAGCCGGTGTTCGTCTTCGGGGCCACACTCGAGGAATTGCGCCGCACCCACCAGCGGGCACTGTCGCGCGAGCTCGTTCCGGCGATCTACATCGCCGACATGTTCAAGACGACCAACGACGTCGACAATCGTGCCGCCGTGGCTGCGGCCGCGCCGGAGGCGCTGGACCTGGTCGGGCTCGGCCTGCACGGGCCGCGCAAGACGATCGATAAGGTGGTGAACAGCCTCAAGTTCCTGAGCTGACGGCAGGCTGCCGCGGTCGCATCAGGACGACGGCCGTCGCTGCGAGATTGAGGCCGATGCACAGCGCCAGCGGCACACTGTAGCTGCCGGTGGCGTCGCGCAATACGCCGAGCAGGCCGGGGCCGAAGGCGTAGAGGATCTGCACGACGGCGGTCGACAGGGCGACGATGGCGGGGAACTCGCCGCCCGGATACTCGCGCTGGATGATGAGGGGCGACAACGTGATGTTGTTGCCCACCGAGAAGCCGTAGATCGCGCAAGCGACATAGACGACCAGCGGAGCGTGCGCCTGCGCCAGCACGGCGATGGCGGCGACCTGGACCAGGAAGCAGAGGGCGGAGGCGCGCCGCGGTTCGAGGCGGTCGATGACGAAGCCCAGCACGACGCGTCCCACGAGGGCGGCGATGGCATTGATCGCCACCGCGAGTCCGGGATCGACGGCGGCGCCGGCCGAGGCGCGGCCGCTGATCAGGGGCACGAGATGGGTGAGGAAGCCGACCTGCGAGGTCAACACGAAGGCGAACGGCGCCGAGATCGTCCAGAAATGCCAGTGCTGCATCGGCGCCAGCGTACTGGGCCGTGCCGTTGCGATATGCGGCAGCAGTGGGCCGCGGCGCACGAACAGGGCAACCAGGAGGGTGGCGAGCGTCAGTCCGATGATCACCAGCAGGCGTTCGGCATCGGCGAAGCCGATGTGCGGGATCATCGCGAGGAGCGATGGCGCCACCACCAGCCCGGCCACGGTGGCGCCGCTCAGCGCCAGATTGAGCGCCAAACCGCGCTTGCGGTCGAACCACTGGCCGATCGTGGCGGCGATCGGCGCCACGCTGGTCGCGTTCCAGCCCGGCGCCATCACGGCGTAGAGCACCGCGAGCTGCCATGGCGCCGTGATCGAGGGCAGCAGCAGCAGGGCGGCGCCGGTCACGCCGAGCCCGCCGAGGAAGACGGCGCACGGGCCGAAGCGGCCGATCGCCCAGGCGATGCGCGGCAGCAGCAGCGCCCCCAGCACATAGTGACCGGTGACGATCGAGGAGACCAGGCCGGTCGACCAGCCGTGCGCCTTCTGAAGCTCGACCAGGTAGATGCCGTGGGCATAGAAGCCGAAGCCCCAGGCGAACACGGCCGACACGAAGCAGGCGACGACGACGCGCCAAGCCCGCGGCGTCACCTCGACGCCCGGCGTTACCGACACGGAGTTGGGCTCAAAACGGGGGCTGAGGTCAGAACCGGCTGACGTGGGCCGACACGCAGCGCCAGCCTTCGGGTCGGAGCTGCCAGTCGTCGGTATAGCGGCCGGCACCGGACGAGCCGTCGGGCTTCCGGTAGGTCGTACGGGCATGGATGATGGCGAAGTCGCCGAGCAGGCGGATCTTCACGTCGTGCTCGCGGATCTCCTTGACCGCCGAGCCGCGGCCGATCTGCACCAGGAAGGCGGCGCGATCGATCAGGGTGCCGTCTGGATTGGTGTTGAAGAAATCGTCGGCGAGGTGCGCGTCGAACCAGTTCACGTCGGCTTCCTCGACCGAGCGGATGTAGTTGCGGTTGAGATCGCGCAGGGTTTCGAGATGCGCTGACGAGGTCATGTCATTGTTCCTCAGTGCTTGGCCCGTGGGGATGGGCCTCAATGGCTGGACACGTAGCCGACGAGCTGGTCGAGCGAGACGCCCCAGCCTTCCTCGTGCGACTGACAGGCGGCGGCAGTAGCGAAGTCCTCCTGCCGGAACGTCACCCGGGTCTTGGCGCCATGCTCGGCAAAGGTGACGGTGACGAGCGTGGGATGGGTGAGCGTGCCATTGGCGCGCACCCAGGCGTGGGTGAAGGCGAGGCATTCGGGTTCGCGGATTTGGCGATAGACGCCGACCTCGGTCTGCACCGAGCCCGACTCGTCGTCGCGGATCGACATGCGCCAGGCCCCGCCTTCGCGCAGGTCGAGCTTGCACGACAGCATCGTGAAGCCGCGCGGCACCCACCAGTGACGCATGCGCTCCGGCTCGACGAAGGAGCGGAAGACGAGGTCGCGCGGCGCGGCGAGCAGGCGGGTCAGGGTGAAGTCGCGCGGCGCTACCCGCAGCGCGTCATTTGCTCTTGCCGACATCAGGGTCTGCCTCTCCCGTTTCCTGTGCGCCTTCAGCCTGTTCGGCCTGGAGATAAGTTTCCAGTCGATCGAACCGCTGCTCCCAGAACTGCCGGTAGGTCGCCACCCATTCCAGGACCTCGCGCATCGGGCCGGCCTCGAGGCGACAGGGCCGGCGCTGGGCAATGCGGCCGCGGGCGATCAGTCCGGCGCGTTCCAGCACTTTCAGGTGCTTGGAGATGGCCGGAAGGGTCATGTCGAAAGGGTGGGCGAGCTCGCCGACCGAGGTTTCGCCTAGGGTGAGGCGGGCCAGGATGGCGCGCCGCGTCGGGTCGGCGAGGGCGGCAAGCGTGGTGCTGAGGGCATCGGACATGGCAGGAGCCTTTATTAACCGATCGGTGAAATAAGAATGTCGCCACGCTCCTTGTCAAGGCATTTGCCCTGTTCTCCCGCTGCAACGTCCGTGGACTGACCTCACAGGATTTTCGTTTAGTCCCATGATAACATTGCAAATTTTACCATATGTAATTCGCTTTACGCCTCGTGTACGATTGGCGAAAGAATGGCGAACAATGGGCGAATTTGGGGTTCTGGTATTCGCGGTGTGAGATGCCGCTGCTGAAGCACGGGCCGCGCGCGCTGCCTCACGCAACCTTAGATTGTGTCTTTTGACTTTTAGTTTCGGAGCAGTAGTTCATGGCATTCCCGATCGTGACGGCGCAGGAGCAGATTGGTCAGCTTTACGTTGGCTATTTCGGCCGCGCAGCCGACCCCGATGGCCTCAACTACTGGGTCCAGCAGCTGCAGGGCGGCATGTCGCTGTCGGCAATCGCGAACTCGTTCGCGGTGCAGCCCGAGGCGACGGCGCTCTATTCCTTCCTGGCGGCGCCGGCGGTCGGCGATCCGGCGGCGTTCATCACGGCGATCTACCAGGACCTGTTCAACCACGGCCCTGACGCGGCGGGTCTCGCCTACTGGGTCAACCAGCTGACGGTGCAGCACACCCCGCCGGGCCAGATGGTGCTGAACATCATCTCGGGCGCCCAGGGGGCGGACAAGACCTCGGTCGAGAACAAGACGCACGTGGCGGTCGACTACGCCCAGAAGTTCGTGAACAACAACCTGACCTGGATCGCGATCGACAACACCCAGGGCGCGCATGATGTCGTGACGCCGGTGACGGCCGATCCGGCGACGGTGGTGACGGCGATCCAGCAGATCGACGGCATCATCTCGCAGGAGCTGACCAACCCGCAGAACATCTCGCTGAGCCCGAACCTGACGACCATCCAGTCGGGCGGCACGGTGGCGATCACGCTGCACGCCGATCCGTCGCAGGCCGGCAAGGACTTCCAGTACACGATCACCGGCGTGCAGTCGTCGGAGGTCAAGGGCGGCGTGCTGTCGGGCACGGTGAAGCTGGGCAGCGACAGCACGGCGGTGATCAACATCGGCACGGTGACCAACGCGGCCAACCTCAACACGCCGAACGAGACGATCAAGGTCACGGTGGGCCCGATCTCGACCAGCGTGACGCTGACCGAGGGCACGCAGACGGTGACCCAGACGGGTCCGGTGAACGAGGGCAACTCGTTCAACTTCGACGTGATCACGGCGGGCATCGCGGCGGGCGCGGCGAGCGGCCTGACGCAGACCTACACGATCAGCGGCCCCGGCCTGGCGCACATCCCGGTGGCGGAGCGCTCGGGCACGGTGCATCTCGACCAGAACGGCCACGCCGTGGTGACGGTGCACACGCTGGCCACCCTGGCCGACAGCGGCGACACGCACGTGACGATCACGGTCGGCACGGATGCGCCGGTCGACGTGACGATCCATGAGACGGCGGTGCAGCACATCGATCCGAGCGCGGCGACGATCCAGGAAGGCGCCCAGGTCGTCTTCAAGATCACGACGACGGGCGTTGCCGGCACCGCGGTTGCGGGCCAGGTCGAGAACTGGACGCTGAGCGGGCCGGGCGCGGGCCAGATCAACGGCCCGCTGTCGGGCACGGTGACGCTGGACCAGGACGGCACGGCGACGGTGACGATCTCGACGCTGGTCAACGGGTTGAACGACCTGTCGCCGGCGAACCTGGTGTTCACGCTGCTGTCGGGCGCGGTGCCGGTGGGCACGGCGACGGTTGGCATCAGCCAGGGCTCGCAGGTGACGACGAACACGGGCCCGGTGAACGAGGGCTCGGCGTTCAGCTTCACGGTGACGACGTCGGGCATTCCGGCGGGTTCGGTCGAGGGCCGGATCGAGAACTACACGCTGACCGGCCCGGGCCTCGACCACATCCCGGTGGCGGAGCGCTCCGGCACGGTGGTGCTGGATGCCAACGGCAACGCCACGATCACGGTGCACACGCTGGCCGATCTGGCGGGCGCGGGCGACACGACGGTCGACATCCATGTCGGCAACAATGCCGTGTCGACGGTGACGATCCACGAGAGCGTGCAGCAGTCGGTGGCGACCAGCGCGCCGAACATCCTCGAGGGTGGCTCGGTCGTGTTCACGATCAACACGCTCAACGTGCTGGGCAGCGCGGTGGCGGGCCAGACCGAGACCTGGACGCTGGGCGGTGCGGCCGCGAGCCAGGTCAACGGCCCGCTGTCGGGCACGGTGACGCTGGATTCGAATGGCAGCGCGACGGTGACGATCTCGACCAATGTCGACGCGCTGAATGACGGCCTGCTGAAGAACCTGACCTTCACGCTGAAGAGCGGCTCGACGACGACGGCGGTCGGGTCGGTCGACGTGCTGCAGGGCACGCAGGTGACGACGGCGCCGGCGAGCGTGAACGAAGGCAACGCCTTCTCCTTCGACGTGACGACGTCGGGCGTGGCGCAGGGTTCTGTGGCCGGCCGCGTCGAGACCTACACGATCACCGGCCCCGGGCTCAGCCACATCCCGGCGGCGGAGCGCACCGGCCAGGTCACGCTCGACCAGAACGGCCACGCGTCGGTCACGGTGCACACGCTGGTCGATCTCGGCCAGCTGGGGCCTGATCCGATCATCATCACGGTCGGCAACAACGCGCCGATCACGGTCAACGTCCAGGACACGGCCGTCCAGACGGTGACGGTGGCCCCGGTCAGCGCCGACATCATCCAGGGCGCCAGCCTGACCTTTACGATCCACACCGACGGCGCGCCCGCGGGCTCGCTGGCCGGCACGACGCAGACGTGGACGCTGACGGGCACCGGCATCAACCAGGTGACGGGCGGCGTGCTGAGCGGCACGGTGACGCTCGACGCCAACAACAGCGCGGTGGTCACGGTCGGGACCGACTTCAAGATCATCAACATGAACGGCCAGTTCGGGCCTCCGGGCACACAGAATCTGGTATTCCATCTCAATAGCGGCGGGACCGACGTCACTTCGCCGACGGTCACGATCCACGAGTCGACCCTGTCGGTGACGGCGCCGGCCTCGCCGATCGTCGAAGGCAACCAGGTGACCTACACCATTGCCGGCGTGAACATCCCGAACGGCACGACCTACACCTACACGCTGTCGGGCACCGCGATCGGCAACGTCGCGCCGAGCTCGGTCCACGGCACGGTGACGATCAACAACAACGCCGCCGTTGTGGTGGTGAACACCCTTGGCGGCGACCTCAGCGGCGTCAACAAGGGCCTGACCCTGACGATCGACCAGGTGCAGACGGCGACGGGCACGGCGCAGATCTCGGAGACGGCGCCGGCCTCGATCATCCTGACCACCAACACCGACACGCCCGGCGCGCTGCCGCCGTCGGCGAACACGCTGGGCAACGCGGCCGGCAACAACTCCTACTTCGCAGTCGCCAACTCGAGCCTGTTCGGGATCACCAGCACGCTCGGCCAGAACGACGTCCTCGACGGCAACAGCAATATCGTGGGCAAGCCCAACACGCTGTTCCTGAACACGACCGGCGCCTTCGCCCAGTTGATCAACTCGTTCACCTCGAACAACATCCAGATCTTCAACATCAACGCCGGCCAGGCCGGCGCTGGCACGACGGTCGACATGTCGAGCGCGTTCGGCGTGACCAACGTTGTGAATAGCAACTCGAGCGGCAAGCTGACGCTCCTGAACGTCACGCAGGCGGCGGATGTCGAAATCGCCAACCCGAGCGACGTCTTCCCGGGCGTCACTGTCGACATGGCGGTGCAGTACCAGAACAACCTGCTGAAGCCGACGACGCAGAACCTCAAGCTCGACCCGACGGTGAGCCCGATCACCGGTCTCGCCAACTCGCGCTTCTGGGTCAATGTCGACAAGCTGTCGATCACCTCAGCGGGCGGCAACAACGCCATCGGCGCGATCAACGGCCTGATCACGATCAACGGCGCCACCAACGGCTTCGGCGCCACGGCGCTGACCAGCATCATCATGCACGGCGACACCAGCTTCGTGCTGGGGACCAAGGGCTCGGGCCAGGCTGGCGCGGCCTACACTGCCGCTGGCAACGGTGCGGGGGCCAACCTCCTCGACCTGCGCGACTTCCGCGGCACCTTCTACGACGTGGGTGATTCGGGCGCCTTCCCGGCCATCACGGCGGTCGGTGGCCTCACCATCATCGCCGGCAACACGGCCAACCCCGGCAACAACAGCATCGACGGCAAGTACGTCCCGGCGTCGGGCTACACCGGCGCGACCCAGGTCGGCACCCCGGTGACCATCGGGGTCGGCGGCAATTTCGAGCTCGACATCTGGGGCAGCAACGTCAACCGCCAGTCGATGCTGGTTGGTGGCAACGTCTCGGTGAACGGCTTCCCGTTCCCCGGCTCGCCCGACGCGAACGGCGGCCTGCTCAACACCCGGGTCGAGACGTTCGGCCTCGGCAGCAGCCAGTCCTACCAGGGCTTCAACGGCGGCATGACCGGCACGCTGGTGACCAACAACGGTGACCTGTCGATCGGCACCAACTTCATCGTGAACGGCATCATCAACGAAGTGATCAGCACCGGCAAAGGCCAGGCGATCATCTTCGGCGGCACCAGCCTGTTCACGACGAACGACACAACGCTCGACTTCTCGGGCGCCGGCACCACCGGGTTCCACGACTCCCTCAAGGGCGTGAACACGATGGACAAGTTCACCGGCGGCAACGGCGTCAACACGCTGATCATCGACCCGATGATCACCAACGTGAACGGCATTCCGAGCACCTTCGGGACCGGCCTGGCGTCGACTGTGCAGCACATCGACCTGGTGTCTCCGGCCGGCACGCCCTGGGCGGGTACGGAAGGCGGCACGGCCGGCAACCTGCCGACCAACACGGTCGACCTTGGACGCCTGAACCAGGTGCCCGGCTTCGGCGGCATCGCCACGGCCTTCACGCAGACCATCCACATCGATGGTCCGCTGGGCGGCGTTTTCGGCACCAGCGGCCAGACCTTCAAGGATGCGGTGTCGGGCGACACGTTCATCATCAACAACAACGCCACGCCCGGCGGCAGCATTCACGGCCAGGTGCTGGCGGTCGACTTCGCGCTGCCGACGGCCAACAACGTGTTGAACCTCACGGTCAACAACATCAACCAGCCGGGCGGCGCCCCGTCGCTGGTGCTGCGTGACTTCGAGGTCAACAGCCTCGCCAACCAGAACCCGGTCACGACGCTGAACCTTCAGTCGAACCGTAACGCCGCGTTTGGCCAGACCAACAACAACTTCACACTGGACAACCTCAACCGGTTGACCACGCTCGACCTCAAGGGCACGTCCAACCGGTTCAACGACGGCACGGCGACGATCCTGAACATCGGTGCAGTCGGCGGTGCCGCCACCCTGAACACGATCACCGGCGCGGACCAGAACTACAACCTGTTCGCGCTGATGTTCGGCTACCAGAGCACGGCTGGTGGCACGATCACGCTGGGCAACGGCATCAACACCATGGGGGCCATCCAGGGTAACTGGACGATCACCAGCGGCCTGGTGCCGGGCGGCGGCACGGCCGGCGACAGCGGCAACAACAACGTGTTCCTGAGCCCGCAGCTCGGCAACCTGGATGTTGTGAAGACCGGTGGCGGCAACGACACGTTCAACATCAACTTCCAGCCTGGCCCGACGAACGGTGGTGGCCGGGTGGACATCTCGAGCGGCGCCGGCAACGACCTCTTCCTGTGGAACCAGGCGGGTGTCTTCCCGAGCCTCAACTCGGCGCAGAAGGTCGATGGCGGCGACGGCCGGGACAAGTTCCTGCTGGTCGGCGGGGCGCTCAACGAGAACGACTCGTTGTGGGGCCAGATCACCCACGTCGAGATCCTGAAGTTCGCCGGCGGCGGAGACGTCGGCCTGCCTCAGACCTTCAACAACAGCCTGCTGCTGAACTTCTTCGCCAACCAGTCGGGTCTGGACACGATCCAGACGGCCGGCGCGGGGGCGAGCAACGTGATCTTCGAGGGCACGGGCTTCACCAACAAGATGCGCTACGAGATCGCGCCGGTCACCAACTTCGGCGGCGACTTCGGGCACGATGCCATCATCGTCGCGGCGCTGCCGTCGGGCAGCAACGCGATCACCGTGAACTCGACGACGGCTGGCTACAACCTCGCCTTCGAGACCGGCCTGATGACCAACGCGATCAACCCGGGCACCGGGCTGATCACCAAGTCGGGCATCTTCGCCAACGGCAATGCCGCGAACATCCTCGAACTGACGGCCGATGGCGGTACGGCGAACGTCTACAACCTGAACGGCTTCGGCACGTTCAACATGCAGACGATCCAGGGCAAGTTCGGCGGCTTCAACGTCGGCGAGACGGTGTGGCTGGTGAACAACAACCCGGCGACCGGCACGAACGTCAGCACGGTCGACCTGACCGACGACACCGCGCCGAACGGCGGCGTGCACGGCAATGCCGCCGTGTTCGCCACGTCGAGCACGATCGGGATGACCATCAAGGCGGGCGGTGGCGGCACCAACAACCTGCAAGGTGGCAAGGCGGCCGACACCATCATCTCCAGCGGCCAGGGCACGGGCGCCGGCACCAACTTCCTGTGGGGCGGCGGCGGTGGCGGCGACACCCTGACGGGTGCTGGCGGCGGCATCGTCGGCCAGGCCGGCTCGGTGTTCTACATCAACCAGCGGTCGGACTCGCCCGGTGGTCCGCAGTTGACGCCGACTGGCATCGACGTGCACATCACCAACTTCCACAGCGCAACCGACACGCTGCTGATCAACCCGTTCGCCCTGGCGCTCGTCGACATCCCGACCTTCATC
>Ga0310811_10008147_pt1 | contig 13462 bp, 11 predicted proteins | sample YCmetagenome_FD_207642 | JGI IMG/M metagenome (GOLD analysis project Ga0310811, IMG submission 207642) | Soil microbial communities from experimental microcosm in Duke University, North Carolina, United States - YC | ecosystem: Engineered > Artificial ecosystem > Soil microcosm > Unclassified ... | reverse complement strand
TCGGCCGTGGCGCATGCGGGCTTGATCCTGGGGACGGATTTCACCGGGGTGGACACGACGAATGGGCCAACGGCGACCGGGATTACCTGGACCCAAAATGGGGTCGCGCTGGCGTCGACGGATCTCACCTTCACGGGGGTCAGGAAGTCCGACGGCACCGCTTATTCTCCGGCGTTCTTTTCCGCAAAAGGAACCCCTGCGGATAACATCCAGGTCAACGCTAATATCGAGACGACCGGCCCCTGGTCGTTCAGCTTCACGCTTACGCCTTCATCGGCGATCTCGTTGACCAACTTCACGCTCGGATACCGTGCCATTACCGGAAGCGGGGCGGATCAAGGCCCGGCCCGCAGCGCGGTCTACACCCTCGCGATCTCTCAGGGCGGGACGTCGCTCGGCAGTGCCTTTGATAATGTTTCGGACGCCGGCGGGGGGACGCCCGATGGCGACGTTGCGAATATCGATCTCTCGACCTTCGCGCTCTCCGCCGGGGTGGCCTACACGTTCACGCTCACCGTCTCATCCTCGGGCACTTTGGGAAACAACGTTGCGATCGATAATCTCGCCCTGAACGGAAATATCACCGCCGTACCCGAGCCGGGCTCGACCGGAGTCATCGTGGCCGCTGCCGCCCTCGTGCTGGGCGCCGCGCGCGGATTGCGCCGTCCGAGATAGCTCCGCCGATTCCCGGAAATTCACCCATCCGTTTTCATGAAATTTACCACCATTTGCAGTGCGGTTCTCCTGGGCGCGCTTTTCATTTCGCCATCACTTCCGGCAGCGCAGGTCGCGGGCAGCCGGCCGAACGTGATCTTTATCCTCGCTGACGATCTTGGCTACGGGGACATTGGCGTCTTCTTCCAAAATCTGCGCAAGGCCAACAACGTTCGCAGCGAACCCTGGCACTTCACGCCGCAGCTCGATGCCCTGGCGGCAGAGGGTATCCAATTGCGCGGGCAGTATTGTCCGGCGCCGGTCTGTGCCCCATCGCGGGCCTCGCTGCTCTTGGGAGTGCATCAGGGCCATGCGAACGTGCGGGACAACGAGTTCGACAAGGCGTTGGAGAGCAATCATACCCTGGCCACGATCCTGAAGCAGGCTGGCTATGCCACCGCGGCGGTTGGAAAGTGGGGATTGGCGGGTAGTGGCGGCAGTCCGGTCGCCTGGCCTGCATACCCGACCAAGCGGGGGTTCGATTATTACTTCGGTTACATCCGCCACGCCGATGGCCACGAGCATTATCCGAAGGAGGGTATCTACGATGGGCAGAAGGAGGTCTGGGACCAGGATACAAATATCTCCGACCAGTTGGACAAGTGCTACACCGGCGATCTGTTCACGGCGCGAGCGAAGAAGTGGATCGTCGACGAGCACAGCACGAATCCCAACCAGCCATTCTTCCTCTACCTTGCCTACGATACGCCCCACGCCCAGACGCAATTGCCCACGCAGGCCTATCCGGTTGGGGGCGGCCTCTCCGGCGGTCTGCAGTGGCTCGGCACGCCTGGCCACATGATCAATACCGCTTCCGGCACGGTGGATAGCTGGATTCATCCCGACTATGCGAACGCGACCTGGGACAACGACAGCAATCCCGCCACCGCCGAGCAGCCCTGGCCGGACGTCTATAAACGATACGCGACGGCCGTGCGGCGCATCGACGATGCGGTGGGCGATCTCGTCCAGACGCTGAAAGACCTCGGCGTCGATGACAACACGCTCATTGTTTTCGCCTCCGATAACGGACCGAGTAACGAGTCGTATCTCTCGCAGGCGCTGGCGGCCAATTTCTTCAACTCCTTTGGGCCGTTCGACGGGATCAAGCGCGATACGTGGGAGGGAGGCATCCGTGTCGGTGCGCTGGCCCGCTGGCCCGCAGCCATTCCACCGAACCGCGTCGACTCCACGCCCTCGCAATTCCACGACTGGCTCCCGACCTTCGCCGAGATCGCCGGCGTGCCGGCGCCCGCGCGGACGGATGGCGTATCGCTGGTGCCGACGCTCACCGGCACGGGCACCCAGCCCGCCAGTACCGTCTATGTGGAGTATTACTACGCGGGCACGACGCCGAGCTACGCGGAGTTCCAGGCGGCGAAGCGAGGCCGCACGCGCAATCAGATGCAGGCGCTCCGCCTCGGCGACTACATCGGGGTGCGCTACAACGTTCTGAGCGCGGCGGATGACTTCGAGATCTACGACATCGTCCACGACCCACAGGAGCTCATCAACCTTGCACCGAGCCAGACCGCGCTCCAGCAATTGTTGAAGGACACAACGCTACGCCTCCGTCGACCGGATGGCGAGGCGCCGCGCCCCTACGACAACGAGCCGGTGCCGCCGCTCAAGCCTTCGCCGGTGACGCATGGTGTGGCGTGGAAGGCGTATGAAGGCTCGTACCCGTGGGTGCCGAAGCTGGAGAACCTCCAGGCGGTCACTTCCGGGACCGCCGCCCTGCCAGATCTCGCGGTGCGGCCACGGGACAACGACATCGGCCTCCTCTTCACTGGCTACATCCAGGTGCCGGCGGATGGCGATTACACCTTCTATGTGAAATCCGACCGTGGCGCTCTGTTGCGGATCCACGAGGCCACCGTGATCGACGAGGATTTCGGCCACGACGATGGTTCGGAAAAAAGCGGGACGATCAAGCTGAAGGCTGGTCGACACCCCTTCCGGCTCTATTACGAGCGTGGCAGCACGGGAACACCTGATCTCTCGCTGCAATGGAGCAGCGCGGCGATCACGAAGCAGCCCGTGCCCGAGGCCGCCTTTTACCGGGATGGCGTTGGTCCGCAGACTCCGCCCACGGCCAACGCGGACTCCATCGACACGCCGCGCAATACGCCGGTGACCATCGACGTGCTGGCGAACGACATCGACGATGGCTCGCCGCAGGAGCTGTTCATTCAGTCCGTCACCCCCGGGGTGCGCGGCAGCACGGCCATCGTCAATGGCAAGGTCGTGTACACGCCCGACGCCGGGTTCCTTGGCATCGACAAGTTCAGTTACACGGTGAGTGATGGCGCCGAGACCTCCACCGCCACGGTGCACGTGAACGTCACCTACTTCGATGGATCGTACTGGTTCCCGTTCAACCAGCGCAGCGGCTTGTCGACTCGTGAGGCGGGCGGCGGCACTCGCGCGGCGCTGTCTGGCTTCCCGAACGACTCCAGTGAGTGGGTGGCGGGGAAGTTCAACCGCGCGCTCAGCTTCGACGGCGTGGACGACTATGTCTCCGTCACCGGCTTCAACGGCATCCTCGGTACGGGAGCCCGGACCGTGGCCGCATGGGTGAAGACCACCTTCTCCGGTACCGGCGACCGGCCCATCATCGCGTGGGGAGTGAATAGCAACGGCAACAAGTGGACCTTCCTCATGAACGCCGCCGGCCGGCTCCGCCTCGAGGCGACAGGCGGCTGGGTGGTGGGTACCAGACTGCTCAACGACGGCCAATGGCACCACGTGGCCGCGACCTTTGCGAACGATGGCACGCCCAGTACGCTCGATGTGAAGCTCTACGTCGACGGCACCGCCGAGACGCTCTCCACCTCGCAGGGAGTTGCGATCAATACCACTTCCAGCGGGCCGGTGAAGATCGGTAGCGATGTCCAGAGCCGCTACTGGAGCGGGCAGATCGACGAGCCGCGCATTTACAACCGCGCTCTGACCGCCGCGGAGGTGCAGGCGCTCGCCCAGTCCGCGGATACGACGGCAGCGGTTTGGAACGAACGCTACTTCGGTGACAGCCCGATCGACTGGACCGCAGACGACGATGGCGACGGGACTCCGCGCACCATCGAGTATGCCTTCGGCACCGAGCCGGGCATCGGTAACGCGACCGCGCCAATCCAGCCGACCGTCGTGGCCGGCAAGCCTCGAGTGGAATTTCCCCGCCGCCTCGACGGCACCAGCACCCTTACCTACGCGCTGGAGGCGTCCACGAATCTCGTCGACTGGGCTCCGTATGCCTCCACCGAGGTCTCGACGACGCCACAGGATGAGGAGTTCGAGGACGTGACCCTGGAGGCGAATCCGCCCGCGGGTGCGAAGAGATTCTTCCTTCACGTGCGAGCCACCATGGCGGAAGGACCGAGCTACGTGACCGATCCGGTCGGCTTCGTGACCAACGACCTCAGCTCCGGCACCCCTGCCGCGCCGGCAAATACCTTCGTGGCGCCCGCCTTTGTGAATCCATCGGATATCGGGACGGTCACCGCGATCAACGGGCAAGCCATCACCCTCTCCGGGGTCGATTGGTCGGACGGCCCCTTCGGACCGCAGCACTACATCGAGATCACGAGCGGGCCGAGTGCTGGCCTGTGGACGGACGTTGTTGCTGCGGATCCTGCATCGAAGACGCTCACGACCAACGACGATCTCTCCGCACTGGCTCCGGTCGGTACCCATGTGGCCTTGCGACGTCTGACGACGCTTGGCGACTTTCTGGGGGCCCAAAATCAAGCCGGTCTGCAATCTGCCTCCTCGCTCGCAGGAGCGGACGAGGTCGCCATTTATCATGCCGGCACGCCGAAGAGCTACTGGTACTACGATGGCACGGGCGGAGGCGCCGCGGGCTGGTACGATTCCTCGTATACGCCGTCCGCATCCGTCACGATCGCTCCCGGCGAAGGAGTCGTCATCAAGCGCAAGGCCGCCGCTCCGCTCGCGCTCGCGCAGTCGGGAGCCGTGAAGCATGGGCCGACCAGCGTGGCGGTGCAGCAACGCGTGAACTTGCTCGGCAATCCCTCCGTACTGGACCTCACCCTGGAGTCCTCGCAGCTCTTCACCGGCGACGCCGATACGGGCATAGCGCCGGCCAGCGCGCTCTCTGCGGCGGATCAGGTCGTTGTCTACGGGGTCTCCGGTCCCACCGTCTATTGGCGCTATGATGGGTCTCAGGGCGGTACGGCGGGCTGGTATGACAGCGCCTATCAACCGGCGTCAACAGCCATCATTCCGTCCGGTGCCTCCTTCTCGATCCAACGCAAGGCCGGGCCGGCGTTCAACTGGACCGCACCCGCGCAACTTCCCTGAAAATCATCTTTATGAAAATTCCACTTCTTCTCGCCCTCGTGGCGCTCGCCACCAGCTCGCTCCATGCGACGAGCATCAACCTGTCGAACGAGCCCCAGGGGCGTAGCGTCCTGGACTCCGATGGCTTCACGCTGGCCGACGGCAGTCTCGTACTGGTCGGTACGTTCTTGAACATCTCCACGCTGGCGAACCTGCCGCCGGTGGATCTCGCCAACGCGGCCGGTTGGACACAATTCGGCAACTCGCTCGCGATCGGTAGCGCCTTCGGTAACGGCGGGAAGCTCATCGGCACCAGCAATGACCTTAGTTCTACGGCTGATGCTTTCAACGGAGAGACGATCTACCTGTGGGTGTTCAACGCCCCGACGATCGAGGCTTCGACGCAGTACGGTGTCTTCACCGCCACGGCTGGCGTGCCATCGTGGGCATATCCCACGAACAACGGCGGCATCGGAGATATCCTCACCATCTCCGCCGACGATGCCTCGCTGGTCGCAGTGTCCGGTCTCGGTACGGTCGATGCGTCGCACCTGCAGTTGGTTGCCTTCTCGAGTATCCCGGAGCCCAGCTACGGAATCATTGGCTTGGGCGCGCTGCTTCTCTGCGTGCAGCGCTATCGGGAGCGGAGGCGGGCTTCGTGATGAGGGCCCTGCTCTTCTCCTGCCGTTTCGGATTTGGGGGAAGGGGACTCTGGTCAGGAAGATGAAAGAAGTCGAAGTCGGCGCTCACGGAGTGAGCGCCCTACACAGATAGAGAATGACGCTCCGCGCCGTCCGACTTCGAAAATCCGAACGGAAACACGGCTGATGCCCGGCGTCCGGAACCGTTGTTTTACCGGGCTTCCGTTTCTCGATCAATCAAGGCCAAAGGCGACCGCGAAGTCGGACGCGCCCTCTGGGCCGAGGTCGACGTGACCATCGATGGTCGCTGCCGAGGCGGTCAGCTCCAGCGGAGTGCCGTCGTGCTCTGTGAAAACGAGGGTCTGTCCGGGAGTCACGAGATCATCCGCGCGGTACGCGCCCCGGATCATGATTGCTCCGGCTCCGCCCAGGAAGGTTTCAAGATGGAACAACGTTCCGGAGGTCTGGCTCTCTTTGATGGTGAAGGGGATTTCCATACCTCTGACTTTCTCACGCGTTCTCGCGGCTGTCGTCGAGTTTCCTTCCGGGCGGGGGAAATGTCCGTGGCCACCAATAATCGGGAACAGGCGGATCTTCCACTTTCACGCGAGTAGCTATTCCACATCGGGATGCCGGTTGAGGATGGCGCGCAGATGCTCGATCTCCTCATGGGCGCCGCCCTCCGCTTCGAGCTTTGCGATCCGGCCTTCCAGGCTGCGGTGGACCAGTGGGTGGTCCTCGGGATACCAGTGGCCGCTTCGGCCCTGGTATTCGCTGCCGCCATCGAGGGCGCTCGACGGGATGCGTCGTTGCCGACCTTTGCCGTCACGAATGAATGCCCAGCGACCTTCGACAAGCATCACGAGTACGGCGAGATTGTGCGGGAGGTCGTCGCCCAGGTCGTCCCTGGCACGGCGAACGATCCATGCTTCCCTGCCGGATCGAATTGGGACCGGTCGCGTCGTCATTTTTGATCAGCGAGATTCCGTCCCGGTTTAGGGCAGGACATCTCGGAAAGCCACCGGGAAGCGACGGGGACGGGATTTTGTCGAAAAAAGCTGTGCAACCAGGATGACCGATCTGGACGGCAGCGGGACTTCCTCAATCAGGAGACGGGTTCGTCCGTCTCTCCGCCAATGAAGGCTCCGATGGGCGCCAATAGCTGGAGGTGATCGCAAACGATCTTGAAGACCGCCAGAATTGGGACGGCAAGCAATGCACCCGCGATGCCCCACACCCAGCCCCAGAACATGAGCGAAAGAAAGATCATCACGGGGTTCAGGGTCAGGATGCGGCCGACGATGATCGGCGTAACGAAGTTTCCCTCGATGGTGGCCATGGCCAGGTAGGCTACGGGCATGAGCAGCGCATGGGCGGCAGAGTCGAAGGTCAACAAACTCACGACCAGCGTGGAGACGATGCCTGCGAGCGGTCCGACGTAAGGAATGAAGTTCAACGCGAAAGCCAGCACGCCCCACAGGATGAAATTCTCCATCCCGATGAGCCACGCCGCCGTCCCGACGGCCACGCCCAAGGCGAGATTGATGATCGTCACCGTTCGGAGATAACGGGAGATTCGGTCTTCGATCTCGCGCGCGATTTCGACCGCGCGGCGCTTGTCGTCGAAAGTGGGAATCATCCGCACGAGCTTGCGGAGGAAGAGATCGCCGGAAGCCATCAGGAAATAGACCAGGATGAACATCACGAAGAAGTTCGTGAGAAAAGCTGGTGTCTGGCTCATCACGGCGGTTGCTGGCGAGGAGTCTTGCACGCTTACCACCCCTGTGTTGGCCGGGTGGTTGAGTCGGGTGAGCTGTTCCACCTGCTCCGAGGCGTCGCGCATTTTCTCGAAAGGCTTTTGAAAGGCTTTCAGGCGATACTTTAGGTCGGGCAGGCGTTGCGGAACGGTCTGCACCCACGCGCTCGCTGGTGCGGCGATGAAGGTCGTGGCCGTTGCGAGCAGTCCAATGAGCGCGGCGAGGACAATGGCGGCACCGAGTCCCTTGGGCACTCTCAGTGCGTGATGGAGCCTTTTGACGAGCGGCGCCAGCAGGAGGCTCAAGAGGATCGCAAGGACGACGGGCAGGATGACGGCCTTTGCAAAATACAAGGTGTAGAGGATTGCGAGTACCGTCAGGATGGTGACCGAGGCCGAACGAATCGCAACCCCGGTGGCCAGTAGGTCCGAAAGACGTGGTCGATCAGGAGAAATATCCGGGGAACTCATGGGGGCTTCCGAGCGTTGCACCGCACGGGAATCTCTCGTGCCATTAGTGCGAATTTCGCTCACGTGAGTTGTCATCGCGGACCACGTGGTCACCGGTCTTGTCTGCGGCAATTTTGCAAATGACGTGCTCGGGATTCTACAAGCGCCGTCGGTCCCGTACGGCTTCGGGAAGATCAGGTTTTTCCCCGGCCATCGTGATCCTCGGCGACCGGACTTCGCTTCATCGGCGATCCCCGAGCATGAAGTATCTATACGGCAAAGAAAAGACGGGTGCGTGGGGCTGGGTTGCCCTTTGGCTCATTGGTATTCCCGTTCCGGTCCTTGCGATTTTGTTCCTCCTCCGTGGTTGCACGTAGGCCGCCCTGTACCAAAAACCCGGGGCGGATTCCGTCCCGGAAGGTCCTTCCCTGTCCGTCAGCATTTCCCAGGAACCCTCACCTAATTAAGTTTATGTCCGTCGATATCCATCACTGCATCAATACCTGCAATGGCCTGTTGCGCGGAGAGCGCTCGGCCGTCGACACCTACGGCAAAGTGCTCGAAAAATACCGCGACAAAATCGAGGTTTCCCGAGAACTGGAGCGCATTCGCGACGAACATGTCTCCGCGGTCCATGTGCTGGAGGAGAACGTGCGCTCCATGGGCGGCGAGCCTGCGTCCGATTCCGGAACGTGGGGGCTGTTCGCAACCGCGATCCAAGCCTCGGCCAATTTGTTAGGCGCCGGTTCCGCGCTGGAGTCTCTCAAGAGCGGCGAAAGCGCCGGTCAGGGCGATTACGAGAAGAGTCTCGAAGACGAGGGCGTAATGCCGGAATGCAAAGAGATGATCCGTTCTCAGCTCCTGCCACTGGTGATGGCGCATATCTCGACGCTGGATCGACTGCAAAAGTTGACCTGAGTTCGCGTTGGCAACGGCAATAACTAGGGGCCTGCCTGGAGTTATTTTATTCGGTGGTATCGCGCATATGGCTCACTGGAGAGTTCCTCATTTTTCTCGATCATCCGAGGGAGTGCCCTGAACGCTGTCTAAGCACCAGAACCCAGACCCCCGGCGGTCGCGCAGGGCGCGAATGCATTGACCATGAAAGCCACCGTTTTTCACAAGCCGGGAGATATCCGCGTCGAGAATCGCCCAGACCCAACCATTCAACAGCCTGGCGATATTATCCTTCAGGTTACCTCGACCGCGATCTGCGGTTCAGACCTCCACATTTACAATGGCTTCCTGCCCCAAGCGCGCCCCTTCGTACCCGGGCACGAATTCATGGGGATAGTGGTGGAGATCGGCTCCGACGTGAGCAAACTTCAAAAAGGTGACCGGGTAATTGTTCCCTTCCCAATTGCCTGTGGTCATTGCTTCTTCTGTGATCACGAATTGCCGGGGCACTGCGAGAACTCGAACCCCGACAAATACGGTCCAGAGGGTGGTATGCTGGATCAAAAAGGCGGCGCTCTGTTCGGCTACACCGACCTCTACGGCGGTTACGATGGCGGTCAGGCGGAATACGTGCGCGTCCCATACGCGGATTTCGGTCCGCGCAGGGCGCCGGAAGGATTCTCCGACGACCAGCTTCTCTTCCTCACCGATATCTTCCCGACCGGCTATTGCGGAATTCACTGGGGCGGCGTGAAGCCGGGAGACACCGTCGCTGTCTTCGGATGTGGACCGGTCGGGCTAATGGCGCAAAAGGTAGCTTGGGTCTTCGGTGCCAAACGTGTTATCGGCGTCGATCCACAAGAGTATCGCCTCGATATGGCCCGCAAATCCGCTCGCTCGGAGACGCTCAACGCCAATGACGAGGATCTGGTGAAAAAAATCCGCGACATGACTGAAGGTCGCGGTGCGGACGTCTGCGTGGACGCGGTCGGCATGGAGGCCACACGTACGATGAAGGACAAGATAAGTAACGTTCTGCACGGGCAGATGGGCAGCATCAAGGCGCTGGAAACTGCGATCAGCGCGGTGCGCCGCGGTGGTAATGTCAGCGTGCTGGGAGTCTACGGTATGCCTTACGACAATTTCCCGCTCGGACAGGTCTTCGATAAAGGCATTCACATGCACTTCGGGCAGGCTACGGTGCAGCCATTCTTCGATGAACTTATCGAATGGGTCGCTCAGGGTAAAATCCAGCTTGATGACATCATTACCCATCGACTTCCGCTCGCGGAGGCGGCGCATGGCTACGAGATCTTCAGCAAGAAAGAGGATCAGTGCGTGAAGGTCGTTCTTCAACCTTGATCCGGGCAAAGTGACTCCACTTATAGGTGCTATACGTCCTATAGCACCTACAGGTATTTCTCGGCTCTCGTCACCGGCAACCCGCCTGCCACCAGAGAATCTCCGCAGCCATGCGGCCAATGACTGTTTCGCATTCGAATAGAACGTTATGACCAAACGCGAACAATTTACTTACTGGCTCGGAGATGCTCACGCAATGGAGGTCGGGATCGTCTCCACCTTGGAAAAACACATCTCCGACGCGAAGAGCCAACCCAAGGTTCGTGCCGCTCTTACCAAGCACCTTGCCGAGACGAAGCGCCATGCCGCGGAAATGAAGAAAGCCCTGGCTTCCCTCGGCGGAACTCACCCATACCTCCGCGAGGGCGTGAGCAAGGTCGTCAATTTGGTCGCCGGACTCGGTACCTCGCTGGCGAAGGACACCGTCGTGAAAAACGGCATTGCCGACTTTGCGACCGAGCATTTCGAAATTGCCTGTTACAACTCACTCATCCAGACAGCGACCGCTCTTGGCGAAACCAAGATTGCCACGACCTGCAAATCCATCTTGGAGGAAGAGATCACGATGGCCAAAACGCTCGAGAGTCTGCTGAAGGATGTCAACGCGACCTATCTCGACGGTCTCGATACCGACGAAAAATCGGTGAAGAAAACAACCACACCCGTAAAACCGAAGAGCCCAGCGAAAGTCCCGTCTGCAAAGAGAAAAGCCGTGAAACAGAAAGCTCCGGCCAAGCCAAAGAAAGTAGCCAAGTGACCATGGAGACGGCGGCAGTAACTACCGAGCGAACATTCCGAATCCTGGTCGTCGACGATCACCCGATTTTCCGGCACGGCATCACTCATCTTATCTCCACGGAGGCGGATCTGAAAATATGCGGGGAAGCGTCGTCCGCGCGGGACGCCCTATCCGTGATGCGGAGTGCGGCGCCTGATGTTGCGGTGGTCGACATCTCGATGCCTGGAACGAACGGTATCGACCTCGTGAAATCCATGCGCGCCGAGATGCCGAATCTCCCTGTCCTGGTGCTTTCTGCCCACGATGAATCGCTCTACGCGATCCGGGCGCTTCGAGCCGGAGCATCCGGATATTTGATGAAAAAAGAGGCCGTGGAATCCGTCGTCCCAGCGTTGCGCAAGATCCTCACCGGGGCGCCGTTCGTCAGCGACGCTATGAGCAACAAGATCGTCCTTCATGCCATCCAGTCCTCGGCTGACACTGGCGACTCGCCGGTCAGCGCGCTCTCGGATCGCGAGATGGAAGTGCTGACGCATGTGGGACGTGGCCGCGGTTCACAGGAAATCGCCGACGAACTGAATCTCAGTGTCAAAACGATCGAGACCCATCGTGCCAACATCAAAGAAAAGCTTGGTTTTGCCGATTCGAAGGAAGTGAACCGTTTCGCGATCGAGTGGGCGAACTCCACGCACAGCTAGAGCCGATCTTCAGTTTAGCGGGTGAGTGGCACCGTTAGTAAAAGCCTTCAGAGGAATGGCTGGCGTGAGCTTTTTGGCAAGGACTGCGTTCCAAGACGCTCCTTCGATTTGTATGAAGCAGTTTGCGGCTCGGACTCACCCCTTTTGCCCGCTCAACCGCGTGGCGGCTTCGATTTGTTCCACGAGCTGGTCTGGCCGGGTGGCTTTATCCAGCACCCGAACTGACGGGTCGTCGTCGACCTGCACACCTAGCTTCTCGCCGATACGCTCGAGCATGGTCAGCATCTTCGTATTCTCCTGCTCGCTGAGCAGATTGATCTGCAGGTCGAGATGGTTGCGTCGCTCGCTGATGCGCGCGTCGTGATTCTGGCTGATCAGGATGAAGGTCGAAAGGAAGATCGCCTCGAGTGATACGACCAAGGTGAGGAAGGTGAACGGATAGGGATCGAAGTGATGTTCCTTGGGCAGGGTATTGAACGCCACCCACGAGGTGAACCAAACCACATGAACCCAGACAAAGGTCATGCTGCCGCAAAAGCGGGCAATGAAGTTCGCACCTTTGTCGGAAAAGCTGCAATTCAACCGCGCCTTGCGCTCAAGCTCGACGATGGTCTCGACGTTGCGCTGTGTCAGTTCCTCGACCGAGGCCGCCTCTCGATAACTGTCATCCGTGGGCATGACTAGGCAGTGGGGTTGCCTCCGGTCACGCCGTAGGTCTCTCCGGTGACGTAGCTGGATTCCTGCGATGCCAGTAGGACGTAGATCGGAGCGAGTTCCGCCGGCTGGCCGGGCCGCCCGAGCGGCGTCTGAGCACCGAACTCCGGAATCTCCTTCTGTGGCTGGCCGCCGCTCGTTTGCAGCGGTGTCCACACCGGCCCGGGAGCAACGGCGTTCACGCGAATGCCTTTTGGAGCGAGCTGCCTGGCGAGGGATTTCGTGAAAGCGACGATGGCGGCCTTCGTGGTTGCGTAATCGAGTAGATCTTCCGAGGGAGAGTAGGACTGGATCGACGCCGTGTTGATGATCGTCGCGCCCTTCGGCATGAGCGGGATGGCGGCCTTGCAGAGCCAGAACATCGCATAGACGTTCGTCTTGAACGTCAGGTCGAATTGCTCCGTCGTTACATCCGCGATGGCCGCCACGGCGTGCTGTTTGCCCGCGACGTTTGCGAGGATGTCGAGCCCGCCGAGAGCTTTTGCAGCCTTCGTCACCAGCGCGGTGCAGAACTTCTCCTTGCTGATGTCACCGGGGAGGCAAACCGCTTTTCGGCCGGCGGCCTCGATCAGCGCGACGACTTCCCTGGCATCCGCTTCCTCTGTGGACAGGTAATTCAAGACAATGTCAGCGCCTTCCCGTGCGAAGGCGATCGCCGCGGCCCGGCCGATGCCGGAGTCCGCCCCGGTGATGAGGGCCTTCCTCCCGGCGAGGCGGCCGAAGCCTTGATAGGACTCCTCCCCATGATCCGGTGGAGGAATCATTTTCCTGGCCAGACCCGGGACGCTCTGCGGCTGTTTCTTGAATTTCGGTCGTGGATACTGCTTCGTCGGATCCTGCATCGTGAGTTGATCGGCCATGATGTGGAGGGATCGCATCGAGGTCGGAATTCGAGTGCATGCGAGCATTCGCTCCTTGAGGCGTGGGGCCCCGCTATCTCTGAAGGCCGAAGTGCCTGCGGAAAAATTCCGCGACTTTCTCCCGTTGGCTGCGATTCAGGGCGAACCAATGCTTCTTGTAGGGATCGATAATCAAGGTCGACTCCACTCCCGCCTCTTTCAGCAGTCGGTGCATATTTTCGCTATGGTAGAGGGGAACGAGCGTGTCCCTCTGTCCGTGAATGAACAGAAACGGTGGCGAGTCATGGGAGACGTGATTCACGGGGCTGCCTTCCCGGGCAAGGGGCAGCATC
>Ga0310811_10008146_pt1 | contig 13462 bp, 16 predicted proteins | sample YCmetagenome_FD_207642 | JGI IMG/M metagenome (GOLD analysis project Ga0310811, IMG submission 207642) | Soil microbial communities from experimental microcosm in Duke University, North Carolina, United States - YC | ecosystem: Engineered > Artificial ecosystem > Soil microcosm > Unclassified ... | reverse complement strand
GCGTCCAGATGAAGATGATCAACACCAACAGCCACGCCTGCATCGGCACGTCGTTCGCTATTGCAGCCCAGCCCAGGGCTGGCGGCATTGCGCCGGACAGGCCGCCGATCACAATATTTTGCGGCGTCGCCGGTTTCAGGATGATGGTGTAGATCACCGCATAACCGAGAAAGGTGGCGAAGGTCAGCCACATCGTCAGCGGGTTGACGAAGTTATACAGCACCCACATGCCGGCGCCGCCGATCACGCCGGAAAAGATCAGGGTCTGCTGTACCGTCAATTCGCCGCGCGCCATCGGCCGGCGCGCAGTGCGCGCCATGCGCGAATCGATCTCGCGTTCCACCAGGCAATTGATCGCAAAAGCTGCGCCGGCCAGCAACCAGATGCCGACGGTCGCAGCCACCACGAGGTGCCAGTCCGGCAGATCCGGCGTGGCCAAAAACATGCCGATGACCGCGCAAAACACCGCAAGCTGCGTTACGCGCGGCTTGGTCAGCGCCCAGTATTGGGCGATGCGGTTCGGTGAGGCGATCAAGGTCGTCATGCGTCGTCGTTGGCGGCAATCATCGAATGAAAAGACTTGTCTTTTCGCTCATGACGACCGGGAGGATGGGCCGGGATACGAGTCTTGTAGTTTAACATGACCATCAACAGCAGGAGCAGCGCAGCCGTGCCGTTATGCGCGACTGCGAGCACCAGCGGCCACTTCAACGAGATGGTTGCGATGCCGATCGCGATCTGCAGCAGCAGCGCGCCCAGCAACGCGCGCGCAGTCGGCTTCAGGCCTTCTATCTTGTAGGCCTTGATCGCGACCCAGGCGATCACGCTCGCGGCCACGAAGGCGAAACTCCGATGCGTCCAGTGGATCGCAGTCAACGCATCGAAGGGCAGATAATCGCCATCCGCGGTCATGCCGAGTTTGCGCCACAGCGTAAAGCCGTGCTGAAAGTCCATCGGCGGCACCAATGCGCCATGACACAAGGGAAAATCGAGGCAGGCCAGCGCGGCGTAATTGGTGCTGACCCAGCCGCCGAGCGCGATCTGCACAATCAGCACCATCAAGGCCAGCGCTGCCGGCACGCGCAGATTGAGCGCGGCCGGCGACACCGGCGCGTGATCCTTCTGCCGCGCACCGAGCCAGGTCAGCAAGGCCAGCAGCGTCAAGCCCAACAGCAGATGGATGGTGACGATCACCGGCTGCAGCTTCATCGTCACGGTCCACGCGCCGAACGCGCCTTGCAGGCAGACGAAACCCAGCAGCAGGACCGGAAAGCGCGGCGAGAACTGCGCGGCAGTGCGTCCGCTCTTGAGCCAGAAGCGCCAGGAAATGACGACGATCGCAATGATCAGCACGCCGATGCCCATCGCCAGATAACGATGGATCATTTCGATCCAGGCCTTCATCACCGTGACCGGGCCGTCCGGCATCGCCGCTTCCGCCGCGCGGATGTGTGTCATCGCCTGCAGCGGATTCGAATGACCGTAGCAACCGGGCCAGTCCGGGCAGCCGAGGCCGGAATTGGTCAGCCGCGTAAACGCGCCGAACATGATGACGTCGAAAGTCAGGAACAGCGTGACCCACACCAGCTTGCGATACTTGTTCGTATCCTTAGACGACCAGACGATCAGAAAAGCCAGCAGGGCGACGAGTATGCCCTTGGTCGCGAGCTGAAACAGCAGACCCGAATTATCCAATGGAAGAAGCCTTCAATAACTTGTTGATGTCTTTCTTGATCTTGTTCGGATCGGCGTCCTTCGGGAAACGCATCATCAGGTTGCCGCGCGGATCGATCATGAAGATGTGGTCGGCGGCAACCGTGCCGTCGTCCACCGGCAGCCATGCCTTCACCAGGTCGGCCCTGGCGCGCAGCAGGCGCGTGCCGTCGTATTCGCGCATCAGCATCGTATCGAGCGGCGCGCCATCGGTGATCAGCCATACGCGTTCGATGCGATCCATGTCCTTGCCTTGCGCCAGACGTAGCTGGCGCATGTCGTACAGTTTTTTCTGGCAGGCTTCCGGGCAGGCACCCTGGTCCACCTGCAGCATGATCCATTTGCCCTGGTAGTCGGCCAGCGCCGCCGGCTTGCCATCCAGCGTCGCGGTGCCGAGCGGCGGGATCGGATAATTGCGCGGATCGATCAGCGTGCCGTAGTTGGTGCGTCCGCTCGGCTTGATCACGTAATACGTGAGATAGGAAAGAATGATGGGCGCTGCGCAGACCAGCAGGATCGCGAACAATTTCCAGCGCCCGCGATGTTTCGATTTATCTTGCTCCACGTCGGAATCCTGTCGCTATAAAGAAGATCAAGGCCATCGCCGCCAGCGCATACCATTGAAACGCATAGGCGCGATGTCGTTCCACATCGACTGCCGGCGCCGGCCAGTCGCGCACCAAACCGTCCGGCAATTCGCTTGCCTGTTCGACGACAAACGGCAGCGCGTTCAAACCGCTCGCATGCGCGAACGCGGCAACGTCGAGATTCTGCACGATCGCATGCGGCGTCGGCGGATCGAGCGCGCCGAGTTGCATCACATGCCCGATGTCGCTGCGCACGATGCCTTCGATTTCGATCGTTCCCGATGGCGTGACGAGCATCGGCATCCGTGTCCTGTCCTGCACGTTGCGCGGAAACCAGCCGCGCGCCACCAGCACATGCAGATTGCCAGCCGCAATTTTAAACGGCATCAGCAGATAAAATCCGGCGACGCCTTGATGCGGACGATTGTCGAGAAAAATCGGCCAGTCCGGCAGGAAGCTGCCCTTCAACAGCACGCGGCGATATTCCAGTTGCGCGATCGGCGTCGACGGCGGCGCGTCAAGCCGGATGGCCGGCGACGCCTGACGCGCGCACAGGGTCGCTTCCAGCGCCAGTTTCTGCTCGGCGCGGCGCGTCTGCCACTGCGCCAGCGAGATGCCAAGCGCCACCAGCACGACCGTGGCGATGAAGGGAACGAGCCGAAACCGGAAGCCGAGTCGCATTACAATATCCGTTCTTATAGTGCGCTCAGGGCGCACATCCATCTAACCGTAGCGGGACCGTCATGAAAATCGTCGTCGCCATCGCTTTCATCCTGATCCTCGGCAGCCTGGCTTCCGCACTATTTTTCCTGATGCGCGACAAGGGCAAAAGCGATCGCACGCTGAAGGCGCTGGCGATGCGCGTCGGCTTCTCGATCACGCTGTTCATCCTGATCCTGGTTGCCTACCGGCTCGGCTATATCCAGCCGACCGGCATACGCTGAAAAACCGTTGCGTCGCATTGTATCTCCCGCCTGCGCAATAAAAAAGCCGCATTCGATGCGGCTTTTTATTGCAGAAAACGACAGCCTGTTTCGATCTACAGCCAGTAGACCACCACATACAGACCGAGCCAGACGACGTCGACAAAGTGCCAGTACCAGGCCGCGCCTTCAAAGGCAAAATGATGATCCGGCGTAAAGTGCCCCTTCAGCAGTCGATACAGCACCACGCTCAGCATGATGGCGCCCATCGTCACGTGGAAACCGTGAAAGCCAGTCAGCAGGAAGAAGGTCGATCCGTATACGCCGGAACTGAGCTTCAGATTCAATTCGGTGTATGCGTGATGATATTCATAGGCCTGGAAACCCATGAAGGTCGCGCCGAGCAGGATGGTCAGGAACAGCCAGACCGCAGTCTTGGTGCGATGGTTGGCGCGCAATGCGTGGTGCGCGATCGTCAAGGTCACGCCAGAAGTCAGCAGCAGCGCGGTATTGATGGTCGGAATCCAGAACGGACCCATTGTGCCGAAGGGCTCGACGGTGCCGGCTGGACCCACATTGCCCCAGTGCGCCGCAAAATCCGGCCACAGCAGTTTGTGATCGAGATCGCCGAGCCACGGCATCGTGATGCTGCGCGCGTAAAACAGCGCGCCGAAGAATGCGCCGAAGAACATGACCTCGGAAAAGATGAACCAGCTCATGCTCCAGCGGAACGAGGTGTCAATGCGATGGTTGTACTTGCCGCCCTCGGATTCGGAGATCGCCTCGCCGAACCAGTGATACAGCACGGTGATCAGCCCAATCAGGCCGAGCACGTTGACATACGGCCCCCAGGCGGCGCCGTTCACCCATCCGGATGCGCCGGACATGACGAGCAACATCGAGATGCCGGCCGTGACCGGCCACCTCGACGGGCTAGGCACGAAGTAATAAGGCGCATTTGTGTGTTGAGCACTCATCTCCATCTCCCGAATACAAATTCAAACAATGACGATGCCGCCAATCCGCAACCGCTTCTTCATCGAAACGGCCGCGGCTGTCGAACGATTCAACTCTTTACAGCTTTATTCGCGGGCGCCACGGCTTGTTTCGCATTGCCGCCCACTTCAAAAAACGTATAGGACAAGGTAATGGTCTTCACATCCCTGGGCAGCGCCTTGTCCACAAAGAACACCACCGGCATTTGCCTGGCCTGGTTCGCTTCCAGCTTTTGCTGCTTGAAACAGAAACATTCGATTTTCTTGAAATGCGCTGCCGCCTGCTGCGGCGCATAACTCGGTATGGCTTGCGCCTCGACCGTATGCGCTTGCGTGTTCACCACTTCATACAGCACGGTATTCAGTTCGCCCGGATGCACCTGCATGCTGTTGACGGTCGGGCGGAAACGGAATGGCCCCTGCGCATTTGCATCGAACTCGATCGTGACGGTGCGGCTCTTGTCGATTTGCGAATTGCCGACCGGCTTGACCGTATCGTCCTTGTTGGTCAGTTGATTGACGCCGGTCAATTCGCAAATCTGCTTGTAGATCGGCACCAGCACATAACCGAAACCGAACATCATCACCGCGATGACGACCAACTTGCCGAACATCTGTGCGTTCAGCTTGCGCGGCGATTCGTGCTGGTCGTCGTGCATGGCGGCTTAACTGAACCACAAGCGCTTGGCGATCACGCTGAGCATGAAAGCCGCTGCGACCGCCGCCAGCAGCAGCGCGGTCCGCACATTGCGCTTTCTCAGGTCGTTCATGCCGGCGCGATCATTGAGTCTGTTACTTGACGGTCGGCGGCGTTTCGAATGTATGGAAAGGCGCCGGGCTCGGGACCGTCCATTCCAGTCCTTCCGCGCCATCCCACGGTTTGTCCGCCGCCGGCGCACCGCCCCGGACCGCCGGCAACACGACGGCGAGCAGGAAGTACACCTGCATCAGGCCGAAGCCGAGACCGCCGATCGACACGATCATGTTGAAATCGGTGAACTGCGCAGGATAGTCGGCATAACGGCGCGGCATGCCGGCCAGGCCCAGAAAGTGCATCGGGAAGAAGGTCACGTTGAACAGGATCAGCGAACCCCAGAAGTGGATCTTGCCGCGCGTTTCGTTGTACATGAAACCCGTCCACTTCGGTCCCCAGTAATAGAAACCGGCGAACAGCGCGAACAGCGAACCGGCCACCAGCACGTAGTGGAAGTGCGCCACCACGTAATAGGTGTCCTGCAACTGGATATCGATCGGCGTGATCGCCAGGATCAGGCCGGTAAAGCCGCCCATCGTGAACACGAAGATGAAGCCGATCGCGAACAGCATCGGCGTCTCGAAGCTCAGCGAGCCGCGCCACATGGTCGCCACCCAGTTGAAGATCTTCACGCCGGTTGGCACCGCGATCAGCATCGTTGCGTACATGAAGAATAGCTGCGCGGTGACCGGCATGCCGGTGGTGAACATGTGATGCGCCCACACCATGAAGGACAGGATCGCGATCGACGAGGTCGCGTAGACCATCGATGCGTAGCCGAACAATTGCTTGCGCGAAAAGGCCGGGATGATGTGCGAGATGATGCCGAAGGCCGGCAGGATCATGATGTACACCTCCGGATGGCCGAAGAACCAGAAGATGTGCTGATACATGACCGGGTCGCCGCCGCCGGCTGCGTTGAAGAACGAAGTGCCGAAGTGGCGATCGGTCAGCGTCATCGTGATGGCGCCGGCCAGCACCGGCATCACGGCCAGCAACAGGTAGGCGGTGATCAGCCAGGTCCAGCAGAACATCGGCATCTTCATCAGCGTCATGCCGGGCGCGCGCATGTTCAGGATCGTGACGATGATGTTGATCGAGCCCATGATCGACGACGCGCCCATGATGTGCAGCGCGAAGATCGCCATGTCCATGCCCGGGCCCATCTGCACCGACAGCGGCGCATACAGCGTCCAGCCGGCGGCGGTGGCGCCGCCCGGCACGAAGAACGAAGTGATCAGCAGCAGCGCAGCCGGCGGCAGCAGCCAGAACGAGAAGTTGTTCATGCGCGCGAACGCCATGTCGGCGGCGCCGATCTGCAGCGGCACCATCCAGTTCGCGAAGCCGACGAAGGCCGGCATGATGGCGCCGAACACCATCATGATGCCGTGCATCGTGGTCAGCTGGTTGAAGAACTCGGGCTGCATTAGCTGCAGGCCCGGCTCGAACAGCTCCGCGCGTATCAGCATCGCCAGGGTCCCGCCGGATAGCAGCATGATGAACGCGAACCACAGATACAGCGTGCCGATGTCCTTGTGATTGGTCGCGTACACCCAGCGGCGCCAGCCGTGCGGATGATCGTGCGCGTGGTCGTGGCCGTGCGCCTGATCGTGTGTGTGATCGATTGCAGTTGTGCTCATTTCAGTCTCCTGAATCAATTACTTGCGTGCAGCCACGATTTCGGCTGGCTGGACGATATTTTCTGCAGCTTTATTGGACCAGTGATTGCGGGTGAAGGTGATGACCGCCGCGATCTCGGTATCCGACAGCACCGGCGCCCAAGCCGGCATCGCGTTCTTGCCGTGCATCACGATATCGATCTGATGCGCGCGCGGGCCGTTGACCACAGGCGAGCCGTCAAGCGCCGGGAAGCTGCCCGGCACGCCTTTGCCGTTGGCCTGGTGGCAGGCTACGCAATTGGACATGTAGACTTTTTCGCCGCGCTTGACGAGTTCATCCACGGTCCAGGTCTTGTTCGGATCGTCGGCATTGGCCGCCATTTCCTTCTTCTTGCCGTCCACCCATTTCTTGTAGTCGGCGTCGCTGACCACGTTGACTACGATCGGCATGAACGCATGCTCCTTGCCGCACAGTTCAGCGCACTGGCCGCGATAGGTGCCGACTTTCTCCGCCTTGAACCAGGTGTCGCGCACAAAGCCGGGAATCGCATCCTGCTTGACGCCGAAGGCCGGAATCATCCATGAGTGGATGACATCGTTCGCGGTCAGCACCACGCGCACCTTCTTGTTGACCGGCACCACCATCGGCTGGTCGACTTCCAGCAGATAGTTGTCATCCTTCTTCAGGCTGGAATTGGTGATCTGTTCGCGCGGCGTCGCCAGATTGGACAGGTACGAAATGCCCTGGCCGTCGCCGTTCAGGTAGTCGTAACCCCATTTCCATTGCATGCCGGTGACCTTGATCGTGAGGTCGGCGTTGGACGTGTCCTTCATGGCGACCACCGTGCGGGTCGCGGGCAGCGCCATGCCGATCACGATCAGGAACGGCACCACCGTCCAGGCAATTTCAACCGTCGTGCTTTCGTGGAATTTGGCCGCTTGGTGGCCGAGGGACTTGCGATGCTTGACGATGGAATAAAACATGACGCCGAAGACGGCGACAAAGATCACCAGGCAGATGATCAGCATCCAGTTGTGCAGCGTGTAGATTTCTTCCGCGATTCTGGTCACGGGCGGCTGGAAATTGAGCTGGCCCACCGCGGGGCCGCCAGGACTATCAACAACTGCCCAGGACGGCAAACTCGCCATCATGGACAACGCACCGAACATCAAGGAACGAAGGCGCTTCGCATGTTTCATGATTTCCCTCAAAAGCCCAAATTAAGAATCTGCATTCTATTTATATGAATCGTTCGCCGGGCGCAATGCCGGCGACAATTCGTGGTGCAATTCAAGCAAAAGCTCATGCCGCTTACGTGCTGTCAGATATCTCCCTACTTCCACTCCCATGTCCGCCGAATGCAGGCGGATCAGTTGCCGCTGCGCCGACAGCGGCATCAGCTCGACACTGCGGCGCGGCAGCGTGAAGCGCCGGACGTTTCCGCCCTCGACCAGCTCCACCAGCAGCCATTCACCGCGCAATACGATGCGTTCCCGATCGGTCGCATGGCGCGCATAGTACAGAAACGCGGCGCCCACGATGCCCAACTCAAGAATCGCAAAACCCAATACGTACCATGCGCCGCGCAAGCCGATAAACGCCGCAATCGCCAGCGATGCCGCGCACAAGAGCAGATAGGCCTGCATCAACTGGCGCGGCGAGATCGAGCAATTACGCTTCAGCAGCCATTCGCGATCCGCCATGACACACCCGAACGACGGACAGGCGCAATGCTGCTACGCGCAAAACCGTCGAAGTATAAGTCGGAATCAGGACTGTTATCAAGTATAAAAATAATAGTTATATCCATTGGTGATGTCGCTTCGATCGACGAACTGAAAAACACATCACGCAAAAACCGATCGCACGCAATGGATCAAACGCATGATACAGATTGCCGCGCGCAACGCACAGCCGATCAATGCCTGCCTATTTTTTAGGCAGGTCAAAACGGATGATGGATTCGCCGCTGGCTGTCTGGCGCGGCGCAGGACGGAACGCATGACCATAGATCACTTCAAACGTGAGCGGAATGCTGCCGTCCGCGCGACGATTCTGTTCCAGCGCGCGGCGCACCTGCTGCCACGCGCTGCGGCCCAACAGGCCGCGTTGCCGCGTATCGAGCGGATTGCCGCCCCAGGCGCGCACATCGTCCAGCAGCTTGTCGACCGAACCGTAAGTGACCGTCAGGCTTTCCATATCCATCACCGGCGTGGAAAAACCGGCGTTCACCAGCATGTCGCCAAAGTCGTGCATGTCGACGAAAGGCAGCGTGCGCGGCGCAGGATCGATCGCTGCAAACGCGGCGCGGATTTCCTTGAAGGTGTCGGGACCGAAACATGAAAACATCAGCAGGCCGTCGGTGCGCAACACGCGACGCCATTCCGCAAAGACCTGGTCGGGTTGCGGATGCCAGTGCAGCGCCAGATTGGACCAGACGATGTCGACCGCGTTGATCGGCAACGGCAATTGCGAAAAATTACCCGACAACAGCGCCGCGCCAGCTTCCTTGCCTGCCGCGGCCGGCAACCATTGCTGCAGCAGGCGGCGCATGGCCGAGCGCGCGGCATGCTGATGCTGCTGCGCCGCGCGCAGCATGGCAGGCGAGGCGTCCAGCCCCAGCAGCGTGGCCTGCGGAAAACGCTTCTGCAAAGCGGACAGGTCCGCCCCTTCGCCGCAACCGGCATCCAGCACGCATTCCGGCGCAATCCGCACCAGCGCCAGACGCTCGAACATGCGCGAGGCGATTTCGCGCCGCAGGAATCCGGACTCCGCCACCCGCGACGGATCGGCAAACAAGGCGCGCACGCGCGCCAGGTCGATGGGCGCGCTCGATCGGGAATCGGCAGTCGGGGGATGGGAAGACACGGTAGGCGCGAACTTCGATGAGATAATGCGCGCAAGTTTACACGCATGAAGACCGGACTGCGCCATGCCTCTTCATTTATTTGAATGGACCCGACATCTCGCCGCAGGCCTGCCCTCTTCCTGCGCCTTGTGCGGCACCGCCGGAAAAGACAATCTGTGCGTGCCGTGTCACACGCGCTATTTCAGTCGTCATCCGCGCCGCTGCGCGCAATGCGGCCTGCCGCTGGACGATGCGACAGACGCCGCGCTTCGTTGCGGCGAATGCCTGCAGGCCACGCGCAGTTTCGATGCGACGGTCGTTGCTGCCGACTATGCGCCGCCCGTCGATCATCTGGTGCTGGCACTCAAGTTCGGCGGCCAGTTGGCGCTGGCGCCGCTGCTCGGCCGCATGTTGCGCGACGCGATGCTGCGCCAACGCAGCGCCGCGCTGCCATCCTTGTTGACGGTGGTGCCGCTGGGCGAGCAGCGCCTGGCGGAACGCGGCTTCAATCAGGCGCTGGAAATCGCGAAGTCGCTGGCGCAGGCGGTTGCCGCGCCGCTCGCGCCGCAGTTGCTGGAGCGCACGCGCGATACGCAGATGCAATCAATGCTGCCGCCGGGCGAGCGGCACAAGAATGTGCGGCATGCCTTCGTGGTCGCGGCCGGCGGCGCAGATCTTGTGCGCGGACAGCATGTCGGCGTGGTCGACGATGTGATGACCACCGGCGAAACCCTGAACGACATCGCCGCGACACTGAAGCGCCACGGCGCCGCGCGCGTGACGAATCTGGTGTTCGCGCGCACGCCGCCCAAATAAACTACAAGCCCACGCTGTCCATCCCGCAAGGAGAAATCACTTGTTTCATGTCGTTCTGGTCGAGCCGGAAATTCCACCCAATACCGGCAATGTCATCCGTCTGTGCGCCAACACCGGGGCGCAACTGCATCTGGTCGAGCCGCTCGGCTTTCCACTCGACGATGCAAAGATGCGTCGCGCCGGCCTTGATTATCACGACTATGCCGAGATGAAAGTGCACCGCAACTGGCAAGCCTTCATCGATTCGTTCCCGGCGCAAACGCTGAATGCAGATCGCATGTTCGCGATGACCACGCATGGATCGACCTCGTTCGCCGGCATCGCATTCCAGCCCGGCGACGTGTTCGTATTCGGTTCCGAAACGCGCGGGCTGGCGCCGGCGCTGCGCGATTCGTTTCCTTCCTCGCAGCGCATACGCCTGCCGATGCGGCCGGACAACCGCAGCCTCAACCTGTCCAACACGGTTGCAGTTGTGGTCTACGAGGCATGGCGGCAAAATGGCTTTGCGGGCGGCGCCTGAGCGCTTCGCAGCACGACAGATACTCCATCATTCCGATACCGTGAAAGGCAGGACATGAATCTCCGATCGTTTTTTGTCATCGCCGTTTTATCGCTGGCTGCAGGCAGCTTTGCCCATGCGCATCAACCTGAACATATCGTGGTCGGCCCTTCCTTTGCGCGCGCCAGCCTGCCGGGGCAGAACAACGGCGCTGCTTATCTGTCGCTGAAAAACACCTCGAGCGATACGGATGCACTGATCGCGGTGACGTCTCCCGCTGCGGCAAATGTCGAACTGCATGCGATGGCGATGCAGGACAAGGTGATGCGCATGCGCGAGGTGTCCAGCATCGAACTGGCGCCGGGCGCGACCGTAGCCATGCAGCCGGGCAAGGGCTATCACCTGATGCTGACCGGATTGAAGGCGCCGCTGAAGGCGGGCGACAAGCTGCCGCTGCGCCTGCAATTCAAGCACGCAGGAACCATAGAGATGGCGATACCGGTGCAGGACAGCATGGCAGGCATGCAGATGAAGCCGCATTGAGCGCTTGCTCGCGCACAAAAAATAAAAGCCGCTGACGCGGCTTTTATTTTTACTTCGAAGAACTCAGGCCGCGCTTTGCGCCGGCGGCGTCATGCGGGACACGACTTCCTTGCGATAGCGGTTCAACTCCTGCACGGTGCCGAAGGTTCTTTCGAACAGCAGCGACATATTGTGCAGAATGCGATCGACCACTTTCTTTTCCCACTCGCTGTCGAACTTGATCTGGCCGTCGAGCCAGCGCTCCAGCCAGTCAGGGTCCGGCAGGCGCGATTGCACGGTGTCGTTCGGGAACAGCGCTTCGTTCACGTGCAGATTGGTCGGGTGCAGCGGCTTTTCGGTGCGGCGCGCAGACGCCATCAGCACGCCGATCTTGGCAAAGGCCGCGCGTGCGCTGTCGCCCACTTCGACCAGCGCCTTCTTCATGTAACGCAGGTAGGCGCCGCCGTGGCGCGCTTCGTCCTGGCTGATGATCTTGTAGATGTGCTTGATCACCGGTTCGGTATGCCAGTCGGCCGCGCAACGATACCAGTGGTTCAGGCGGATTTCGCCGCAGAAGTGCATCATCAGCGTTTCCAGCGCCGGCGCCGGGTCGAATTCGAAACGCACGTTGTGCAGTTCCTCTTCGGTCGGCACGAACTCGGGGCGGAAACGGCGCAGATATTCCATCAGCACCAGCGAATGCTTTTGTTCCTCGAAGAACCAGACCGACATGAAAGCCGAAAAGTCGCTGTCGCCGCGGTTGTCGCGCAGGAACATCTCGGTGGCGGGCAGCGCCGACCATTCGGTGATCGCATTCATGCGGATCGTCTGCGCCTGTTCGTCGCTCAGCTTGGTGCCATCAAACTGGTCCCACGGAATATCGGTCTCCATATTCCAGCGAACCTGCTCCAGGGATTTGAATAATTCTGGATACAACATAGCCTTACATGCCTTAAGAATTTATTTAAGTCCTTGATTCTACCAAGAAATCTCCCCGCCAAATAGCGTGATTACACGTACAGTCGGCGCCAACAACGGAAAATATCCCGAACAGTCGGGACGGGCGCCAGCCAGAACGGTCGCGCAAATCACCCGCATGATGCGCGATACAGGTGTCGCCGGCGTGACAAATTCAGGGACGATGCAGCAACTGCATCAAAGCCAGGGCGTTCGGTAGCGCGTGGCCGGCGGCGGTATTGTCGAATACGCACCAGACCTGACCGACTTCCTTGCGCAGCCCTTCGATCCTGTGCGCAAGCGCTGCGAGAAAATCCTGCTCGTAAGGGGAACGGTAGATTTCCGGCGAACCGTGCAGCCGCAAATATGCGATGCCTGACACTGCGGGAGGTGTTGTGTCTCGCACCGGCGGCGGATCGGCATGGACAAAGCCGATGCGATAGCGCTGCATCAGATCGGCCGCCGCAGTCGAAAACCAACCGGCATGACGCGGCTCGCACGCCACGGCAACGTCGGTTCGCTGCCGTAACAGTTTGAAAAACGTCTCGGCATCGGCCGCCACGAACCGCAGCGACGGCGGCAATTGCAGCAACAGGCAACCGAGCTTGTGCTGCAACATGCCGGCCTCCGCCATGAAGCGATCCAACAATTCCTCCGCATCGCGCAGACCTTGTTCGTGGCTGATAGTGCGCGGCAGCTTGACGGAGAAACGAAAGTCGTCCGGCACGCTGTCGCGCCAGCGCGCATACGTCGCCGGACGATGCGGCCGGTAAAACGAGGAATTGATTTCGACAGCGGGCAGCACCGCCGCGTAACGCTGCAAATGGCTGCCGGCTGCGGGGAAGGCGGTCGCAACGGCGGCAGACAGACTCCAACCGGCACAGCCGATCAATATCCCGGAGTCGATATTGTTGCGCATGGCGCCTTTAGCGGAATGGCTGGCTGACGAAACGCGAGCCGGCCAGACCGAAGCGCCACTGCACATCCATCGCCTTTGAAATGCCGATGCGCGGCCCGCTCACCACCTCGACTGACTGCGGCGCCGGCAGCAACTGAAATGGCGGCGCATCGAGCCGCATGCCGTTGTGCTCGCGCGTCACTGCCAGCGCCTGGCACAGGCGTCCCGGGCCTGAACACAGCAGGCGCGGATTGTCCATGCCGCGCCGCTGCTGCATGCGCTCGATACCGGTGGTCGGCTCCAGCGCCCGTATCAGCACGCCGGCGCCGT
>Ga0310811_10008145_pt1 | contig 13463 bp, 11 predicted proteins | sample YCmetagenome_FD_207642 | JGI IMG/M metagenome (GOLD analysis project Ga0310811, IMG submission 207642) | Soil microbial communities from experimental microcosm in Duke University, North Carolina, United States - YC | ecosystem: Engineered > Artificial ecosystem > Soil microcosm > Unclassified ... | reverse complement strand
GGCCTGCGCCGGGCCGTGGCCGGCGAGGGGCAGGTCATCATCGGGTACGTCGGCCGCCTCGCGGTCGAGAAGCGCGTCGACCTGCTGGCCCCGGTCAGCCGCATCCCGGGCGTCCGGGTGGTCGTGGTCGGCGACGGCCCGGCGCGGGCCAACCTGGAGCGGGCCATGCCCGACGCGGTGTTCCTCGGCGAGCGGCGCGGCGCGCAGCTGGCCCGGATCTTCGCGAGCCTGGACCTGTTCGTGCACACCGGCCCGTTCGAGACCTTCGGCCAGACGATCCAGGAGGCCCTGGCCAGCGGCGTGCCCGTGGTGGCGCCGGCGCAGGGCGGCCCGCTCGACCTGGTCGACGACGGCCGGACCGGCCTGCTCGTGCCGCCCTGCGACGCCCCGGCGCTCGTCTCGGCGGTCGCGTCGCTGGTCGACGACCCGGAGCGGCGCCAGGCGATGGGCGTCGCGGCCCGCGTCGCGGTCGCCTCGCGCACCTGGGCCGCGGTCGGCGACGAGCTGATCCGGCACTACGTCGACGTGCACTCGGGAGGCCTGGCCGCCCGGTCCGTCCCGATTCCGGCATGACCTCACGGATTGTGCGGCTGGCGAACTTTGTCATGCCGCGCTCCGGGGGGCTGCGCACGGCACTGCATGCCCTCGGCGCGGGCTACCTCGCCGCGGGGCACGAGCCGATCCTGATCGTCCCCGGAGCAACGTACGCCGACGAGATGACCACCCAGGGCCGGGTGATCACGATCCCCGGCCCCGTCGTGCCCGGCACCGGCGGGTACCGCGTGCTGCTCGCCCGCCGGCGCCTGGTCAAGCTGCTCGAGGAGCTCGAGCCCGACCGGCTGGAGGTCTCCGACCGGTTCACCCTGCGCTGGACCGGCCGCTGGGCCCGCGAGCGCGGCATCCCGGCGGTCATGGTGTCGCACGAGAGCCTCGCCGGCCTGCTCACCTTCGCCGGGCCGTTCGGCAACCCGTGGGCGGACCTGCTCAACACCCGCAGCTTCCGCTCGTACGACCGGATCGTGTGCACGACCGGCTGGGCGGCCGCGGAGTTCCGTCGCATCGGCGCCGCCAACATCGCCCAAGTGCCCCTGGGCGTGGATCTCGAACTCTTCAACCCTTCGCGTTACGACGACTCGCTGCGCGCCCGCTACGCCAAGCCCGGCCAGGTCCTGCTCGTGCACTGCGGCCGGCTGTCGTCGGAGAAGCGCCCCGAGCGCTCGGTCGACGCCCTCGTCGGCCTGCGCAAGCGCGGCATCGACGCGGTGCTCGTGATCGCCGGCGACGGGCCCCTGCGGGCCCGGCTGCAGGAGCAGGCCCGCGGCCACACCGTGCACTTCATGGAGTTCGTGGCCGACCGGACCGCCGTCGCCTCGCTGCTCGCGACCGCGGACGTGGTCGTCGCGCCCGGCCCGATCGAGACGTTCGGGCTGGCCGCGCTGGAGGCCCTCGCGTGCGGAACCCCCGTCGTCGTCGACGCGGCGTCCGCGCTGCCCGAGGTGATCGGTGCCGCCGGAGTCGCCGTCACCAATGACTTTGCGGGAGGTGTACTGCAAGTGCTCGCTCGACCCGTTGCAGCCCGTCGAGCCGACGCCCGTGCTCGCGCGGAGCAGTTCTCATGGCCGGCGGCGGTGGCCGGATTCCTCGCCGTGCACCACTCGTCCCCGACGGTGGCCGTGCGATGACGGTGTTTGCTGCCCTCGGCGACTCCACGACCGCGGGTTACGGCGATCGCGTGGCCGGCCGGTGGCGCGGCTGGGCCCCGATCTTCGCCGAGTCCGTCGGCATCCGCCTGCACAACTTCGCCACCAGCGGCGCCCGCGTCGCCGACGTCGAGCGCGTGCAGCTGCCCAAGGCGCTGGACGTGGCGCCGGACATCGCCGCCGTGCTCATCGGCACCAACGACACGCTGCGGGACCCGTTCTCGTCCGCCCGCTTCGCCGACCACCTCGAGGCCACCGTCGCCGCCCTGCGGGGGGCCGGTGCCGAGGTCCTCACGATCCGGCTGCCCAGCCCGGGCCGCATGTTCGGCCTGCCCGGCCCGCTCGCCCGCCCGCTCGCCCGGCGGATGGCCGAGATCAACCACGCCGTCGATCTCATCGCCGCCCGCTACGACACCGTGCATTTCGACGCGGCGGGCAACCCCGACTCGTACCAACGCCCGATGTGGAGCGTCGACCGGCTCCACCCGAGCGAGCGCGGGCACCGGTTCATCGCCTGCTCCTACTTCGACCTGCTCACTCGGCGGGGCGTCATGGACCGCCTGGCGGCCGCCGGCCTCCCGGTCCGCCGCCCGTCGCCCATCCCGACCAACCGCCCCCCGTCGAAGCTCGCCCAGGCGGCCTGGATCTCGACGGCCGGCACCCACTGGGTGATCCGCCGCTCCACCGACCTCCTGCCCGGCCTGCTCCGCCTCGCCTGGGCGGAGTGGCGCCACGGCTCGTCCGACCTGGACCTGCTCGACCTGGAGCAGCTGGGCGCCGCGGTGCGCAGCGACGAGGTACCGGGCAAGGTCGCGTGACCACGGCTTGACTAGGGTGGTCGGTATGGCTCGACCCGATGGACGCGCACCAGACCAACTTCGACCCGTATCGATCACCCGCCAGTGGAGCATGCACCCGGAGGGGTCCGTGCTCATCGAGTTCGGCGCCACCCGCGTGCTGTGCACCGCCAGCGTCACGGAGGGCGTGCCCCGCTGGCGCAAGGGCTCCGGCCTGGGCTGGCTCACCGCCGAGTACGCCATGCTGCCCCGCGCCACCTCCACCCGCAGCGACCGGGAGAGCGTCAAGGGCAAGATCGGCGGCCGCACGCACGAGATCTCCCGCCTCATCGGCCGCAGCCTCCGCGCCTGCATCGACCTCAAGGCCCTGGGCGAGAACTCGATCGTCCTGGACTGCGACGTCCTGCAGGCCGACGGCGGCACCCGCACCGCCGCCATCACCGGCGCCTACGTGGCCCTCCACGACGCCGTCTCCTGGCTGGCCTCTCAGCGCAAGCTGGCCGGCAAGCCCGCCGAGGTCCTGCACCGCTCCGTGGCCGCCGTCAGCGTCGGCATCATCGGCGGCGAGCCCCGCCTGGACCTGTGCTACGAGGAGGACGTCGTCGCCGACGTCGACATGAACGTCGTCTGCACCGGCACCGGCGAGTTCGTCGAGGTCCAGGGCACCGGCGAGCAGGGCGTCTTCACCCGCGCCGAGCTCGACACCCTGGTCGACCTGGGCGCCCTGGGCTGCGCCGAGCTGGCAACCTTGCAGCAGAAGGCGATCGCCGGATGAGGCTGCTGCTCGCGACCCGCAACAAGAAGAAGCTCGTGGAGCTGCGCCGAGTCCTGGAAACCTCGGCGCCCCACGTCGAGCTCCTGGGCCTCGACGACGTCCCGACCTACCCCGAGGCCCCCGAAACGGGCCTCACCTTCGAGGAGAACGCCGTCCTGAAGGCTCGCGAGGCCGTCCAGTACACCGGCCTCCCCAGCGTCGGCGACGATTCCGGTCTGGCCGTCGACGCCCTGAACGGCATGCCCGGCGTCTTCTCGGCCCGCTGGTCGGGCCTGCCGAGCGGCACCCCGGACCGCGACGGCGCGAACCTACGCCTGGTCCTGGCCCAGCTGGGCGACGTCCCCGACGAGCACCTGGGCGCCGCTTTCGTCTGCGCAGCCGCCCTGGTCCACCCGGACGGCCGCGAGGAGGTCCTACGCGGCGAGATGCGCGGCCACCTGATCCGCGCCCCACGCGGCGAGGGCGGCTTCGGCTACGACCCGATCTTCGTCGCGGACGGCTACACGCAGACGACGGCCGAGCTCTCCCCGGACGAGAAGGACGCCATCAGTCACCGCGGCAAGGCCTTCCGCGCCTTGGCCGCCCGCCTCTAGCGGCCCTAGTTCACCGCACGGCGCCCGGGGCGGGCTGTCTGTCTGGCCTCGCCCCGGTCGTGTCGTGCTCCACCTGATCGCGTCTCACCACGCCTCGGCCGTATCACACCCTGCCCGGTCAGGCTCGATCGAGGACGCTCACGTTCGGGCTGCGTCGCGCCCGCGCCCGCTCGCCGTCGCCGGCGGCGCCCGGGTCGCGTCTGCCCGCGCGGGCCGGGTCTTGCTCCCCGGCTTGCTGAACGTCAGGCCAGCGGGCCGGCTTCCCGCTCGATCTCCTTTCGCAGCTCGTGCGACATCACCAGGCTGCGCGCGGCCTCCATCACCGGTGCGAGGAACACGTCCGGTCCCGGCTTGCCCGCGAACCGCTCGACCGTCGCCACCGCGAGTCGCCCGGCGGGCGAGGGCTGCAGCGGCGCGCGCAGCTGGATGCCGCGGACCGCCGAGATCAGCTCGACGGCCAGGATGCTGCAGAGGTTGTCGAGCACGGTGCGCAGCTTGCGGGTCGCCGCCCACCCCATCGAGACGTGGTCCTCCTGCATGCCCGAGGTCGGCAGCGAGTCGACGCTCGCGGGCGCGGCCAGCCGGCGGTTCTCGGCGACGATGCCCGCCGCCGTGTACTGCGCGATCATCAGCCCCGAGTTCACGCCCGCGTCCGGCGACAGGAACGGCGGCAGGTCCCGCGACCGGGTCACGTCCAGCAGCCGGTCGACCCGCCGCTCCGCGATCGCCCCGACCTCCGCCGCCGCGATCGCAAGGTAGTCCGCGGCGAACCCGAGCGGCGCCCCGTGGAAGTTGCCCGTCGACTCGACCCGCCCGTCGGTGAGCACCACCGGGTTGTCGACGATCGACCGCAGTTCCCGCCCCGCGACCGTCGCCGCGAACTCCAGCGTGTCCCGCGCGGCCCCGGCGACCTGCGGAGCGCACCGCATCGAGTACGCGTCCTGCACCGCATGCACAAGGTCGTCCCGGTGCGAGTCCATGATCGGCGAGCCTTGCAGCAGCCGATGGATGTTCGCCGCCGACGCCGCCTGCCCCGGATGCGGCCGGATCGTGTGCAGCTCCGGCATGAACGGCCGGTCGGACCCGAGCATCGCCTCGATCGACAGCGCCGCGGTCACGTCGGCCATGGTGAACAGGTGCGCGGCGTCCGCGACGGCCATGAGCAGCATGCCGAGCATGCCGTCGGTGCCGTTGATGAGCGCCAGCCCCTCCTTCGAGGACAGCTGGATCGGCGACACGCCGGCGTCGAGGGCGCTGACCCGGGCTCCGTCCTTCGCCAGCACCCAGCCCTCGCCGATGAGCACGAGCGCGCAGTGCGCCAGCGGCGCAAGGTCACCGGAGGCGCCCAACGACCCGTGCTCGGGCACCCAGGGCGTGATGTCCGCGTTCAGCAGCTCGACGAGCGCCTGCGCGACCTCGGGCCGCACCCCCGAGCGCCCCATGGCCAGCGACCTGATCCGAAGGAGCATCATCGCGCGTACGACCTCCCGCGGCATCGGCGCTCCGACGCCCGCCGCGTGCGACCGGATGAGCGCGTGCTGGAGCTCGGCCCGCCGCTCGGGTGCGATGAAGGTGTTGGCGAGCGCCCCGAACCCGGTCGACACCCCGTACACGGGTCGGCCGTCCCGCTCGATCGCGTCCACGATCGACCGGCTCGCGCGCATGGCGTCGAGCGCGTCCTGCGCGAGGGTCACCCGCGCGTTGGCCCGGGCGACCGCGATCAGGTCGTCCGGGGTAATGCCATTGGCCGTGATGGTGATCAAACCAGCTCCCCATTGAGCACGACGGTGGTTATGAGCGGAACCCCTGGCCGGTAGGCCAGGTGCACGTGGGAGGGGGCATCGAGCACGACGAGGTCGCCGCGCGCCCCGACCGTGAGATGCCCGATATCGCCGCGGCGCAGCGCGGCCGCTCCGCCCCGGGTGCCGGCGAACACGGCCTCGGCCGGCGTCATCGCCATCTCCCGCACCGCGAGCGCGATGCAGAACGGCATCGACGACGTATACGAGGACCCGGGATTGCAGTCGGTGGCCAGCGCGACCGTGGCCCCGGCGTCGATCAGGGCCCGCGCCGGCGGATACGGCGACCGCGTCGAGAACTCCGCCCCCGGCAGCAGCGTCGCCACCGTCGAGGACCCGGCGAGCGCCCCGATGTCGTCGGCGGACAGGTGCGTGCAGTGATCCGCCGAGGCCGCGTTGAGCTCCACCGCCAGCTGTACGCCAGGCCCCTCGCCCAGCTGGTTGGCATGCACGCGCACACCCAGCCCCGCATCGGCCCCCACGGTCAGGATGGCGCGGGAGTGATCGGCGTCGAACGCGCCGCGCTCGCAGAACACGTCGATCCACCGCGCCCCGGCGCTGCACGCCGCGGTGAGCATCGGCCCGCAGACCAGGCTGACGTAGTCGTCGGTCCGATCCGAGTACTCCGCCGGCACCACATGCGCCCCGAGGAACGTCGTTTCGACGCTGAACTCCCGCGCGATTCGCAGCGACCGGGCCTCGTCCGCCACGCTCAGTCCGTACCCGGACTTGATCTCCATCGTGGTCGTGCCCTGCCGCAGCGCCTCGTTGCGCAGCCGCGCCACGTTCGCCCGCAGCTGCTCGTCGTCCGCCGCCCGTGTCGCACCGACCGTGGTGCGAATCCCGCCCCCGGTATACGGCTGCCCCGCCATCCGCGCCGAGAACTCGGCGGACCGATCGCCCGCGAACACCAGGTGCGAATGGCTGTCGACGAACCCAGGCAGCACCGCCGCGCCGTCGGCATCGAGCCGCGCATCGGCGGCCGGCGCGTCCACGGCCCGCCCGATCCACTCGACCCGCCGGTCGTCGATGACGAGCGCGGCGTTGCGCCGGATGCCGAGCAGCCCCTGACCCCACGCCGGGTCGCCCGTGACCAGCTCGCCGATGTTGGTGACCAGCAGCGATCTCATCGCAGCGCCCCGATCCGGTTCCCGAAGCCCTGCCCCGCGACCGCCTTTCCGCCATCCACTGCCGCAGGTGGCGCACCGTTCTCGCCGGACTCATCGCCCCGCTCGGCGGCTCCATCCGTTGCGGGTGGCGCACCGTTCTCGCCGGACCCATCGCCTCGCTCGGCGGCTCCATTCGCCGCGCCTGCCGCACCGCTCTTGCTGGACTCATCGCCCCGCTCGACTGCTCCGTCGGCGGCGCGGTTGGGAGACGCCCCATCCGCAGGGCCGCCCTCTTCGGGTTCGCCGCTCGGTTCTCCGTCGGCGCGACCCGGTCGTTCGGTGTTCGACGACGGCCGCACGCCGGCCGGCGCTGTCGTGATGGTCTGCAACGCCCGAGCCAGCGCCGCTCCGACATCCGGAACGGCGAGGTGCAGACCGTCGCGCACCACGACTCGCCCGTCGACCACGACGTGGCGCACGTCGGCCGCGGTGGCCGCGAAGGCGATCGCCGCCGGATCGCAGCCGGCGGTCCGCGGCGAGTCGAGCGCCACCGTGACCAGGTCGGCTCGGGCGCCCACCGCGATGGTGCCGCTGTGCGACCATCCGAGCGCCGCGTGCCCGGCGGCGGTGGCGGCGTCGATCAGCTCGGCGCCCGTGAAGTGCCCGCGATGTTCGGTGTGTAGGCGCTCGTGCATCTCGAGGCCGCGCGCCTCCTCGAACAGGTCGACGACCGCGTGGCTGTCACTCCCCAGGCTCAGCGGGCTGCCGGCGTCGGAAAGGGCCCGCGCATGGCCGATGCCGTCGGCCAGGTCCCGCTCCGTCGTCGGACAGAAGCACGCTCCGGTACCGCTGTCGCCCAGCTCCGCCCGGTCGGTGTCGGTCAGGTGCGTGGCGTGCACCGCGGTCACCCGCGGGCCGAGCAGCCCGCGATCGGCGAGCAACTCCGTCGGCGTGCGCCCGTGGACGGCGAGGCACGCCTCGTTTTCCGCGCGCTGCTCCGACAGGTGCACGTGCGTCGGCATGCCCTCGGTTCGCGCCGCGAGCTCGGCCAGCGCGTCGGCCGGGACGGCCCGCACGCTGTGCGCCGCCGCGCCGATGCGCGCGTGCGGCCGAGGACGGAGCCGGTCGAGCCGGTTGGACCAGGCGTCGAACGATCCGTCGCCGAACCGCAGCTGCGTTCCCTCCAGCGGCCGCCCGTCGACCCCCGCGGTCAGATACAGCGTGTCGAGCAGCGTGATCCGGATGCCGGCGTCGGCGGCCGCCGCGATGAGCGCCTCGCCCATCGCGTTCGGGTCCGAGTACTTCACCCCGCCCGGCCCGTGGTGCAGGTAGTGGAACTCGCCGACGCACGTGATGCCGGCGAGTGCCATCTCGGCATAGGCGGCGACGGCCAGCGCGTGATAGGAGTCCGGGTCGAGCGCGCCCGCCACCGCGTACATCTGCTCGCGCCACGTCCAGAACGTCCCGCGCCCCTGCTGCGTGCGCCCGCGCAGCGCCCGATGGAACGCGTGCGAGTGCGCGTTGGCCATGCCCGGCAGCGTGACCCCAGCGAGCCGCACCGCCCCGGCGGCCTCGGGCGCGTCGGCCGGCGTCCGCGGGTGCACCGCGACGAACCGGCCGCCGGCAACCTCGACCAGCACGTCGCTGGCCACGCCGGTCGGCAGCCAGGCGTGCGAGCAGTGGTACCGCGTCACTGACATAGCCGGGCCAAGAGGTCGGTGAGCTTCTCCACCCCGACGGCGCAGTCGGCGTCGGAGGCGGACTCCTGCGGCGCGTGGGAGATGCCGCTCGGGTTGCGCACGAAGAGCATCGCGGTGTCGACGTGCCCGGCGAGCACCCCGGCGTCGTGCCCGGCCCCGGTCGGCAGCACCGGCGCGTTGAGCTCCAGCGCGGCAAGCCGGCTCACGTCGCCGTTGAACCCGACCTCGCCGGTCAGCGACTCGGTCGCCACGGCCACCCGCGTCCCGTCGTGCCGGGCGCGCTCCTCGGCCCGCCGCTGGATCGAGTCGACGAGCTTGTGCAGCGTGTCAGTGTCCGCGGCGCGTGCGTCCAGCCAGGCGGACGCCCGGGCGGCGATCGCGTTGGTGGCGTTGGGCGCGACGTCGACCCGCCCGACCGTGGCGTGCGCACCGTGGGTCCGAGCCGCCACGTCGGCGGCGACCACGGTGTGGGCGAGCGTCAGCATCGGATCGTGCCGGTCCGCCATGCGGGTCGTGCCGGCGTGGTTGCCCTCGCCGGTGAAGTCGAAGCGATACCGTCCGTGGGGCCAGATCGAGCTGGCCACACCGATCGAGGCGTCGAGATGGTCCAGCGCCCGGCCCTGCTCGACGTGGAGCTCCACGAACGCCCCGATGCGCGCCAGCCGCTCGGGATCGGGCCCCAGCCGGTCCGGATCGAGCCCGGCACGGGCCATCGCGTCGGCGAGCCACGTCCCGTCCCGGTCGCGCAGCCGCAGCGCCTGCGCGGGGTCGTAGGCGCCGGTGAGCAGCCGCGATCCCAGGCACGGAACGCCGAACCGCGCGCCCTCCTCCTCGGTGAACACGACCACTGCGATCGGCCGGGAGGGCGTCACGCCGCGCTCGCGGAGCCGATCGATGGCGAGCAGCCCCGACACCACGCCCAGCGGCCCGTCGTAGGCCCCGCCGTGCGGCACCGAGTCGAGGTGGCTGCCCGTGACCACGGCGCCTTCGCCCTCCGGATCGCCCCACCAGGCCCACAGGTTGCCATTGCGGTCGATCTCGACCTCGAGGTCGCGGTCCAGCGCCTCTTCGACGAACCACTCCCGGCACACCAGGTCGGTGTCGGTCCACGAATGGCGCACGTACCCACCGTCGTCGCCGACCCGGCCGACCGGGCTCAGCGACCCCCACAGCGCGGCGAACCGCTCGGTGCCCATCATGGCTGCTTCCGCATCGGTGCTCATGACTGCTCCCGCATCGGTACTCGAATGCCGGTCGCCTCGGCGACCTCGGCCGCGTCGTCGTATCCCGCGTCGACGTGGCGCAGCACGCCCATCGCCGGATCGTTGCTCAGCACCCGGGCGAGCTTCTGCGCGGCGAGATCGGTGCCGTCGGCAACGGAAACCTGGCCCGCGTGGATCGACCGTCCGATGCCGACGCCGCCGCCGTGGTGGATCGACACCCACGACGCTCCCGACGCCGTGTTGACCAGCGCATTGAGCAGCGGCCAGTCGGCGATGGCGTCGGAGCCGTCGCGCATCGCCTCTGTCTCCCGGTAGGGCGAGGCGACCGAGCCCGTGTCCAGGTGGTCCCGCCCGATGACGATCGGGGCCTCCAGCGTGCCGTCGGCGACCATCTCGTTGAACCGCAGGCCGGCCTTGTCGCGTTCGCCCTGGCCGAGCCAGCAGATCCGGGCCGGCAATCCCTGGAATGCCACCCGCTCCTGCGCCATCGTGATCCAGCGGCGCAGGGACTCGTTCTCCGGGAACAGGTCGAGGATCGCCCGGTCGGTCGCCGCGATGTCGGCCGGGTTGCCCGACAGGGCCGCCCAGCGGAACGGGCCCTTGCCCTGGCAGAACAACGGCCGGATGTACGCCGGGACGAAGCCCGGGAACGCGAACGCCCGGTCGAACCCGCCGAGCTGAGCCTCGCCGCGGATCGAGTTGCCGTAGTCGAACACCTCGGCGCCGCGGTCGAGGAACCCGACCATCGCCTCCACGTGCCGCGCCATCGAGTGCCGCGCGCGCTCGGTGAACTCCTCGGGCTTCTTCGCCGCGTAGTCCGCGGCGTCCTCGGGCGCGATCCCGCTCGGCACGTAGGACAGCGGGTCGTGCGCCGAGGTCTGGTCCGTGACGATGTCGACCGCGACGCCCATCCGCAGCAGCTCGGGCACCAGCAGCGCGGCGTTGCCGACAACCCCGACCGACAGGGCGCGCCGGGCGGTCTGTGCCTCCACCGCCTGCCGCACGCCGTCCTCGAGCGAGTCGGCGACGACGTCGAGGTAGCGGGTGGCGACACGCCGCTCCAAACGGCTCCGGTCGACGTCGATGATCAGGCAGACGCCGCCGTTCATCGTGACGGCGAGGGGCTGAGCGCCGCCCATGCCGCCGCAGCCCGCGGTGACCGTCAGCGTGCCGGCCAGCGAGCCGCCGAACCGCTTCTCGGCGACCGCGGCGAACGTCTCGTAGGTGCCCTGCAGGATGCCCTGCGTGCCGATGTAGATCCACGAGCCGGCGGTCATCTGGCCGTACATCGTCAGGCCGAGCGCCTCCAGCCGCCGGAACTCCGGCCAGCTGGCCCAGTCGCCGACCAGGTTGGAGTTGGCGATGAGCACCCGTGGCGCCCACTCGTGCGTCTGCAGCACGCCCACCGGGCGGCCCGACTGCACCAGCATGGTCTCGTCGGGGCCCAGCGTCGTCAGCGTGCGAATCAGTGCGCGGTAGGAGGGCCAGTCACGTGCGGCCTTGCCCGTGCCGCCATACACCACGAGGTCCTGCGGACGCTCCGCGACGTCGGGGTCGAGGTTGTTCATGAGCATGCGCAGGGCAGCTTCCTGTTGCCAGCCTCGCGCCGTCAACTGGGTGCCCCGAGGGGCACGGATTGCTTCCATGATTCTCCTCGGCTAGGGCAGGAATACCTGACGATTGGCGGCGGAGCGCTCGAACGCCTCGAGCCGCTCCTGGGTCTCGGCAGGCGCGGCGTCGCACATCGCCTGCAAGAGCATCGTCACCATCGCCATCGGCGCGGTGTGCATGTCGAACACGAGCCGCGACCCGACGGGTGCCGGCAAAACCACGTCCGACTCCGCCGCGGCCGGGCTGACCGGTGAGTCGGTCACGGTGACCACCCGCAGCCCGGCGGCCCGCGCCTCGCGCAGCACGTCGATGGCCTCGCGCGGATATCGGGGCAGTACGAACGCCAGCATGGCAACTGCGCCGGCCGCGCATGCCTGCTCCAGGCGATCCGCGAGCAGGCTGCCCTGCTCGTGCAGCAGGCGGACGTCCGGGTGCACCTTGGCGGCGAAATAAGCGAACGCTCCCGCGAGCGCGCCGGCCGCCCGCATCCCGAGCACCGGCAATGGGCGGCTCTCCATCAGCAGCTGGCCCGCCTCCGTCAGCGGCCCGGTGTCGCGCAGCGCGTCGGACAGTCGCTGCAGGTTGGCGATCTCATCGCTCAGCGCCTGCTCGAACTGGCTGACCGGCGTGCTCTCGTCGGTCTCGTCCATTGTGGACGGACCGTGGCGGTAGCCGTCGATCGTCACCCGCAGCTCGTCCCTGAGTGCCGGATAGCCCTCGAACCCGAGGGCCGTGGCGAACCGGGTCACCGACGGCTGGCTCACGCCGGCGAGGTTGGCCAGGTCGCCGCTGGAGAGGTAGCCCGCGCGCCCCGCGTGCTCGACCAGGATCCGCGCGATGCGGCGCTGGACGGGCGTCAGTCGCTGCCCGTCGAAGAGGTCGAGGATCCGCTGGCGCGGGGAGGTGGTCATGGATTGACTGTAAGTCGCCTTTCAGGGTTGCGTCAACCGCATGGAGTCATTCAGAATGATGGCGGGAAGGGAGGACTACATGCGACTCTCTGGACGTGTACCTGAGCTATTTGGCGACCTACCCGATCAAGAGCTGCTACCGCGCCGAGGCAGACCTCGCCGTGGTGGAGCCCTGGGGCCTGGCCGGAGACCGGCGCTGGCTCGTCGTCGACGAGCAGGCGAAACTGATCACGCAGCGCGAATGGCCCGCGATGGGGCGGATCCGGCCGCGGTACGGCGACAGGGGCCTCGTGCTCGAGGCGTCCGGCACGGATTCGCTCGCGGTGCCGCTCCCGTCTGGGGAGCCGACAGACGTCAGGCACTTTCACCAGTGGATCGCGGCGACATCTGCGGGGGATGTCGCGGCGCAATGGGTCTCGCAGGTGATCGGGCGGCCGGCGCGGCTGTTCTATCTCGACGATCCGACCCGGCGGGCGGTCGATCCGGAGTACGGCAACCCGGACGACCGGGTCTCGTTCGCGGACGGCTACCCGCTGCTGCTGACGAACGAGGCATCACTGCGGGCGGTGAACGACTGGCTCGTCGAGGACGGCGACGAGCCGATCGCGATGACCCGGTTCCGCCCCAACGTCGTGGTGTCCGGCGCGTCGGCCTGGGCGGAGGACGACTGGATCGGCCGGCGGGTCGTGATTGGCGACGTCACGTTCCGGGCGCCGAAGCCGTGCGACCGCTGCGTGCTGACGACCATCGACCCAGAGACCGGTGAGAAGGGTCGGCAACCGCTGCGCGTGCTCGGCAAGCACCGGCGGTTCCCTGGTGGGCTGCTGTTCGGTCTCAACCTGATTCCGGACGTGCGCGGCAAGATCGCGATCGGGGACCAGATCACGATCCTCTGACGCGCCAGCTCCCCGTCTTGCACCTCGCCTGCCGACTCGGCGCCGCGTCTCCCTGAGCCCCGAGCCTTTGCCCGACCAGCTTCGCGAGGCGTCGGGCGGGCTTGCGCGGCACGGGTCGGCCTCACGAGGCGGCAGGCGGGCCTCAGCGGCGGCGGGCGGCTTCGCGGGGTGGCGGGCGGGCTCGCGTGGCGGCGGGCGGCGGCGGGTGGCTTCGCGGGGCGGCAGGGCGGCCGTCGCGTGGCGGCGGGCGGCCTTCGCGTGGCGGCGGGCGGCCTTCGCGTGGCGGCGGGCGGCCTTCGCGTGGCGGCGGGCGGCTTCGCGTGGCGGCGGGCGGCTTCGCGTGGCGGCG
>Ga0310811_10008144_pt1 | contig 13463 bp, 15 predicted proteins | sample YCmetagenome_FD_207642 | JGI IMG/M metagenome (GOLD analysis project Ga0310811, IMG submission 207642) | Soil microbial communities from experimental microcosm in Duke University, North Carolina, United States - YC | ecosystem: Engineered > Artificial ecosystem > Soil microcosm > Unclassified ... | reverse complement strand
AAGGATCATAGATGATAAACCGCATGCACCTTGACGGTGTAAGAGTTGGCAGGATTTTGTGATGTGAACACACATTGAACGCGACTGTCGCCCGGAACACCTTCAACTATTCCACTTATCGGTGTGGTTGCTGTGCCTAGGCCGACGCTTCTGAAGACACCGCTGACGCCACCGTTGACGTCAAAGTCATTTGCAAACGTTGGACTGTACGCCCCGGGTAAGTCAAATTGGAATGCCACGTTTCCCCAAGATCCACTCGTCGAAGGGAATACATTCACCGTTCCCCATATCTCGACCAGACCGTTGATTACTTTGAATATGAACGGAGCGGCGAGCGAGATTGCGGTTATATTTTGAACGCTAGTAAGCGCGGGGCTGTAGGTTCCGACTACTGCCGAAGCTGCGTTAATGTTGTTCTGCAGAACAATGTCCGCGGCTGCGCGAGCAACCGCCTCGGCGTTATCGGCAATTGAACGTGTTGTGGCCTCGTTATTGATATTGTTCTGTAGAGTGTTGTCCGCGTTGATTCTGTTCGCGGTCTCTGCAGCTATCAAATTGGTTATTGTAGTGGCCAGGTTGGCATCATTACCTAGTGCATCAGCCAATTCCTTTAGCGTATCCAATGTTGAAGGCGCTCCATTCACAACCGCATTGATAGCTGCCGTGATGTCTCCGTCAATGATATTTTTTAGTGCAGTATATAGCTGGAATCCATTGGCTGAGTTATCAGGCAATCCATTATGGACAATACCCGCAGCGTCCATGATCTTTGCGAAGAATTGGTGGAAATCCGCATTGGTGAATTTATTGACCGGTGTTCCGTCACCTGAGCCAGAGTTGTCCCTGATGTTTCCGTAAGGATAATCGGCTGACACTCCATCGGTATTCGGTTTCTGTAAAATTGAAATAGCCATATCTTTTTTAAATGTATTTCACTAGTAAATAGGCCAACGTCTGCGTTGGTTTCGCTTTCAAAATCAATTGTCTAAACTCCAATCTTCGGTTTGCGTCAACGTAGGCAACGGATCCGATCGTTGCCCCACCTATGAAAAATGTAGACTTCAAATTCATATTTGAGCCATACTGGTTATTGTCGATGGTCTCATCCAAATAGCTGACACAGATATTTGTAAAAGCTCCGCCCATCTGTGAATCACCGTATTGATGATCGTTGTACATAAATTGTGACATCGATGGACCAATCAAAACATCACTTGGTATCTTTGGTATTTTGCCCCCCATTCCATCATCGAAAATATTTTCGTACACAAACACATTGAAGCCAGCGGCTTGCAATTGATTTTGTAGGTACAGATAATTCTGCCTTGGCAAGATGTCTCCCGGATGATTCATTTTCCTTTTGATGGCCAGCATCCTGTTGGTCAGGCTCACCAATGGATTGGAGATCAAGCCTAATCTTTTTTCCCAACCTGTCGCATCATCTGATGTGAAATTTGGATTGTCAGGTATGGCACTGTCCAAAATAGAAAGGGCGTCGGTTATTGCTCGCTGTTCACTCAACGCTAGATTTGTGTGCAATTTTTCCAAGATGCCACCAAAAGGCATTTTGAAAGCCCTACCTGTAGGGTAAAGCATCCGTGAAAGTTTTACAAGTGTGTCTTGCGTGATTGTGAACATCCCTCTTATGAATAGGTTATGGAATTCAAAAAAGGAATGTCCCCGTTGATGAATGTTTTGGAAGCAAGCCCAAAACCATCCACCTCGATACTTAATGTTGAGAACGTGGCACCTGGTTGCGTGGCCAAAATCACAGCGATTACTTTGTTTATATCAAGTACATCGTTTTTATCCTGTGGCGCATCGGCTCCCGCTACGTATGGGCGAATGGTCCCTATCCATTGCTTGACCGAATTGAGGATCAAATCCTTTATGGCAGGTGTGATCCCGGCATAACCCACAATGTTTATGTCCACCTGCTTCAATGAAACAGGCAAATAATTGATTTGGAAAACACCCAAAGGTTTTTTGGCCTGACCTCCTGATGGTGTTTCTATTGCTGCCTTCACGGCGTTGAGCATTGTCGGGGATGGAGTCGCGATCAAATCAATTGCACTCGATGGCTCGCTTTCAACAAAAAGATTGATGTCATTTCCTACGGCCGCGTATGGATATACCTGCTTAACTCCGGCTACCGAATAACTCCAAATACGATAATCGCTTGGAGCTCCTCCCTGCGGTTCAAGTTGGTAAGCTTGGACCGATTTGCCTCTATACTCTTCGATGTTCTCTGCGTCTATCGGTTGCGTCGTTTCTGCTGAAACGGTAGCCAACGAATCGACCAAAGCCAATGGAGAGGTTGCCGTGAGTTTGTCTCCTATAGACAACTTGCTGATTGTTCCCTGATTCAATGCACGTAGAGAGACCGTGTCGCTACCTGTTGCCATTACGTGGGCCGTGTCGAGAATGAAAAGCATGCCGGGACTCAATGCGTCATCGTTACTGATGAATGTCGTTGACGCGGGTATTACTCCGCCTACGCTACCGGTGACGGTAACATTGTAGACGCCGCTCACGGCCGGAAATGGGTCCCTTTTCAGCTTCACTCTCCCAAACCGTTCAAGGGTTCCTCCTTGAGCTTCAGGATCGGCTGTGTCAACGAAAATGTTTTTCTGCACACCGGCCAGAGCGATATAAAACAGTTTCAATTTTACCGCTTGCACCATTGCGAGCGCGCGTAAAAATATTTTTCCGAAGACAGGTATGGGTGAAAACCCCGTTGTCGGATTGGAGAGGTCGGACAGTATCTGAGTATAGAGGGTCTGTATGGTTGGTATCGATGTCATTTAAATATCTTCAAATTGAAAGTTCAGGGTATAATCGAATCCGAATCTCTTTTGAATGTTTTGAACCGTCTCCGATAGATCGAGTTCTTTTTTTAGTGCATCCCACATGAACAAATAGTTCTTGTCCAACAGTGAATCGGGTTGCAATATTTTTACTCCGATCACTACGACATTGGTCGCGACGATCTCGACCGCTACCTGGACCGTTGAGAAGTCCTTCATGAACTGCAAGTCGGATTTTACGGCGTCTATGATTATCTGCCTGCCCTGAGAAGTGAGAGGGGTGTTGTTTAACGCGCGCTCTGTTTCGGAATTGAAAAACGTGTTGGGATCACTTCCAAAAAATGAATTTCCATACCAATCGAAACCCTGCTCGGTATCCAGTCTTTTGAATGGCGTGGATTGTTCCTCATTGCCTCCGAACATTCCTAAATATGCCATGTTCTGAAATCCGTATATGGTCTTCAAATCCCTAGTCATGTAAACCAAGTCGCCCCCGTTGCCAGTTTCCCTTAGTTGCACGTCCATTACTGTACTTGAGGGCTAAAAACCCCTTTGGTTGTTGAGGAAAATTGAGGCATCAACTGAATCCAAGGACTGCTATCAGGGTCAACCTGGGCCTTGCCAGTATGATCCACAATTTTGATAGTACCATTGACTTCCTTGGAACGTTCCGCGTTGGCGTCAGCTTGCGCTTGTATTTGACCGGCTCGGGTAGTAGGTGCCAGCTTGTCTCCGCTTTCATCGGTAGTTACGTTTACGCCGAGTTCTTTTCTGAATTTCTCTATTCCGCTCACGGCTTGCTCGGCCCATTTCCAACCAGTGAGTTTACCGATGATGCCCATCAATTGTTGAACAGGCATCAAGACGGCATCCAACAAAACTTTTCCTATTGCCTTGATGCCTTCAAGTATTCCTCCCTTCGAAAATGATTCGACCACCATGTCCCAATTCCTACGAAATGATTGGATGATTGAAATGACCATTCCGATCGGACCTAGGAACAACGAAACAGCCGCGCCCCATTCGTTCCACTTGGCCACGATTGCCACTATCAGTCCGATCAAAGCGGTGACGCCAAGGATGATCAATCCGATTGGGTTGGCCATCAATGCGGCATTCCATAACCATTGGGCTGCGGTCACTGCTTTGGTTGCAAGATTGTACGCGCCCATCGCTATGGAACTTTTGCCAATTGCAATGCTAGCTACTCCTGTCAGTGCTCCTTGTATACCAAGGACAATGTTGTAGCCGGCGATCAGTGCCTTACCGATTATCAAAGCCGCTTTCCACGCAGCGAAGAACAACAACAACCTTCCGCCCCACATTACGATTGTCTCGAGATTGTCCGCCAAAAATCCAACAACGGATTTTACACCGCTCAATGATGTTTTGGATTTGTCGGAGGTAGTGATAAGCGTTACCCATTTAGCCGACAACTCACTGATCTTTGATGAGAGTGAATTTGTGTTTATGGCTGCGGCTTTTTGGGCTTCGCTTGTTCCGCTTACACCTTGGGTGAATTTGTCATAAGCATCTACCGACTGCGTCAAGATGGTTCCTGTTGTACGGTTGATTACCCCGAACACATCGGTCATGTATGCATCTTTTTCCATCGCGGTTTTCTTCTTGGCCAGTTTTTGATTGACTTCCACGATGGCGTCACGCATGTTGAAAACTCCGCTCTTGTAACCTACACCTGCTTTCTGCAAGGCGAGCAACGTTCCGCGCAAGGCTGTTCCAGCCTCGGCGCCCTGTATTTGTTTTGATGCCAACACTTCGACTAGTGCTGTGCTCTGCTCAACACTGAGGCCGGCCGATTTTGCAACAGCTCCAAAAACCGTGAACGCATCCGCGGTTTGTGTGATGGATGATGCGCCCACGGCCTGACCTGCGGCCAATACGTTGATGACCCGATCTGCTTCGTTCGCGCTGAGCGAGAATTGGTTGAGTATACCGGTAAGATTTGATGCCGATTTTCCGAGCTCGTCCTTAGAGGCCTTTGAAAGGGTGATTGCTGCAGCTGTTACCTTACCAATCGCTTCAGGTGTTTTTGCGAAGTCGGCATTCAGTCCAGCGATCATCTCAAATCCTTTCGCAACGTCGATGGATGATTTTTTTGTCAGCTTGGCTACTTCCCCGATCTTCCTTTCATAGGCAGAAAATTGGGTATCGTTCAAATCTGAGACGATCGTTCTAAACGATTGAACAGAATCTTCGTAATCCATTATAGCTTTTCCCGAAAATGCTGCACCCGTAGCGATAGCGCCAGCGGCACCAAACCCGATGAGCTGTCTACCTGCGTCCGATATGGTGGGTGTCAGTCTGTTGAAAAGCTTCTCGCTGCGCAGAACAGTCCCGTTGGCTTTTTGGGCAAACGTGCTCACACTGTTTCCCATGCTGCCGAGCACTCCGCTTATTTTGTCGGATGCAGTGAATATCGTGGGTATGGTGAAAACGCTCATTTCTTTTTTATACTGTCTCTGACTTCCTTTTCGTGCTCTACGATGTCGTTGTAGATAAACCTTATTCCCCTGTAGTCCTCATCATCAAAAAAAAGGTCGCCCACAATTTCAGGCGACCAATGATGTTCGCGGTAAACCGAAACTATCAGGGTTTTAAAGTTTTCCTCAAAAGGGTTCTCGTTGGAAACCCAGTTGATGAGATTTAGATCATAAAAAAAAACGCAATGTTACTCGCTACTTCATAGTCCTCGGTATCCAACAATTTCACTAGCTCTTTAGGCAGTGACACAAGGGCCGCTATGACGGTGTTTACGTTCGCGATCATATCGCCAGGCCTGTTGCCGGCCATTCCGTTTTGTATCGATCCAACCTTCAGCCTGTTTTTGAATTTCAGTTTTGGCACTTCCGGTTGTCCGTCTGCTTGAAGAGGGAACTTCAAAGTCTGCTCAAAAGTGAAATCATCAGGATTCATGACCAACGAGCCATCGGCAATCGCGTTGGTCAAAATCTCAATGTTCCCTGCGAGCTTGTTCTCCCTTTTAGCTTGCGAAATTTTTTTCGAGTCGAGCCATTTCGACACTTCCGCGCTTGCTACTTCCAATGATACTGCCATGATTAAGAAATTTGTTTGAATTGAGGAGCCGCTACTTTCAAGACCACTGTCGCATCGTTGATGTTCGGCTGTGAATCGCCAACGGGTTTACCGGTCCCTTTGTAAACCGCTCCATTCACGACAGAAAATGTCCAATCCGCTGGATTCGGATCGCTGGCCAGTGCCGAGATAAATTCAGCTTCCTTGCCTAGGTTCATGTCGTTCTCAACTGTGGCCGAAAACATCCCCATCTTGCGATTCATTTTCCAGATCGGTTTGCCGTTTCCCGTGATCCCGTTAGCATCATCATCGGTTCTGAACCCGCCGGTATCGTATGTGTTGCCTTCTCCTGACTTTGCGGAAAATGTTTTTGATCCGAGTGTCGGGTGATTGCAAGTGATCTCAAGTATATCGCCGCCTACTGCCATGTTTTCTTATTTTTAGTTAAGTGTTCCAAAATTGAATCCAGCTTCCACCGTCGTAGAAGAAATACGAGCAACGCCGCTTCTCTTGTACCTGTAGAATGTATCAATGCGGTTCGGATTAGTTGTGCTGATGCTCACCTTGATTGATGCCTTCGAGAAATCGGGATCAACAAACCATCCACGGCTAACCAGGTCATCGATCATACTGTCGAGAACGGCTTTCCATTGCTTGGGCTTAACCACTTTAGCAGCTGTTACGACATCGGTGTCGTTCGCGATTACGTGATCTACCACGTGGATTTGTTCCAAAAAGTAAAGCACGAAGCGCGCATTGAAATCAAGCATCAGGTTTCGGCAATAACTGAATTGCGGAGGTTCTTCGCCCTGTGGGTGATAAGTCGTCACGAAATCCTGTACTACATAACGGCCAGCAACAAGGTCAACAGTTGAATTACCCTTCTTCACATACTGGTCACGGCTATCGTAAGATGCCATAGTTCCGATGTTTGAAGGTGTTGGCATGTCTGGATAGGCCATTCCAGCAACATCCAGTTCAGGTGTGTTTTGCTCCTTGACAGCAAAAAGCAAAGTCATGTTAGCTGCCGCCTCGAATGGAAGACCTGCACTTAATGGTGCGGGTGCGACAGCAATCGTTACATTGTCTGGACGAGCATCGGTGATTGCAGTATCATTGTCGGCGACCGATCCACTGATCGCAATGAACGGTTTCATAATGATGCCTGTGTATCTACCGGTCGGAGCGCCAGGAACAGGAATTCCGTTGAAATTTTCCAACGCTGCCATCACCGAGTCAACAAGTCCGTAAGTATTAAGGACAATCGTTACCCATTGGCTCCCGAATAACTCAAGAGCAGCGGCAACGCTTGGTGTTCCACTACCTGCCGTTACTTGCGCCACTGCATAGGTGATACCTAAGCTATTGCCGCGGTTGTCGATGGAAATCTGGATGTCATTGGAGGTCAGTCCGCTCCACTTGGCCGTGCATGTCACCAACCCTGCGCCCTGAGTTGCGATAACGGGACAGCCTAGCACGTTGTTAATGGCGGAAATGATTTTAGTCATTATGGCCGCGGCATTGTCGCCAGTCACTATGTTAACATCATAGCTGACTCCATCAATTCCGTACCGACCAGATACTACAACCTTGTGCGTTCCGTTGCCCGTGGCAACTCCCGTGGGGGTAATTGAAAGAACTTTTGCAGCTGCTCCGCCTGCTTTGGCTTGCGGATAAATCACTACAGGGATTCCTCCAACGCCATCACCTTGCAAAGGTTTTAAAATGCGCATCGTATTGTACAACGGCGAACCGTAGCCATAACGATTGGCAACTTCTTTCAATGAATTAAAAGTATACGGGGTAAGGTCCAGTGTAGCTTGGTTTGCGTCATTAGCCTCACCGAGGACCGCGATCATTTGCGGAAGATTGGGTGAGCTTTCTTCAAAATTTCCTTTGTCGATTTCGTAACCTACTGTTCTGGAAACTCTTTCCAATCCTACTGCGGTATTCGCCATGATTCTTTTTGTTGGTTCTTCTTGTTGACGAACAAATAGAACAATGATGAAAAGGGGACGAAAAAAAAGCATCCAATTTGGATGCTAAAAAGTATAGGTGAATGGAGGCGTTATCTCTCCAGCATAATATCGACCAATTCAGCCCAACTCAGATCACGCTTTTTCATTTCCTTTCCGATCACGAAGGCTAGAATATCTTTTAAGGTGAGATTGTAAACCCGAATATCCCAGAAGTGATTCTGATGGGAGGAAGATTTCTTTTGCCAGATGAAGCCAGATTCCACTCCGTTCTTCACGTATGGTATCTTATGCTCCGCTTCGTAGTGTTCAAAGAAATTTTTGAACAGGTATAGGCCGTTTGATGGGGTGGGGTAGTTCATGAAGTTTGGAGGCTGCATGTCGAAATATCCGTCCTTCCATTCGAGTTGCATCAAATGACTAAGCTCATCCTTTACCATGTTAACATCAACCAGGTAAAGGTTTGGACGTTCTTTTGATGGTTTGAACTTGGCTGTATCCACCCCGAACTTTCGCAGTGTGTTTTCCTTGTCTCCGCGGACTCCTATAATCAACGGGTTATTTTTATTGTCGATGAATGTATAAGCGTGGTTTGTATAATGGCCACAGTCGATACCGGTGAAAAGGATTTTCATTTTCCGTTCCCCGTCATCCACAGGAAAAGATTGATTCAGGATTTTATCGAGCTCCAGCCAAACGCTTTTTGGATGCGTGAAGGTATAGCTCCAATGTTCACGGTCGACCTTCTCTTTCAGTTTGCCTTCCCCAAAAATAAAAGTACCGATGCTTCCGTGAACAACTGAATAACTGGATCCTGTCTCACTCCATGCAACAACCTCATAGTCTAATCGTGCATCATCTTCTTTTCCGTTCAAGTCGCATGCGCAAGTGAGCATAACAATTTTACCGTTGCCGTCTTTCTGCGAAAGTCTTTCGGGGATGATGCCGATCTCATACGGACGGATGTTCCTCTGCAGTTGATTTGCCTCTGGGCTTTCACCTGTTTCTTCATACGGCTCGCCCAAGTTCAAATTCAAAAACGTCTGGTATTTTTTTTCATTACGCTTTCCGTCCTTGTAAATCTCCAACCACTTGTAAACGTAGTCCGTCCATGAATCCATCCCATGCGGTGAGTAGAGAGCATTCATGTGATAGGAGAGAAAATCCGGTCGATGCGGTTTGGCTGTTGGTTGCCAAAAACCTTTGCTCACAAACTCGGATTTGTTTTGGTCGGTGAAAAAATCTCCGCACATCTGACAGGTATACCCGACACTTTCGGGAATCAAACTTCCGTCTTCATTTGTTTTCCATGTGATGCCGCCATGAATGCCGTCCTTGACTTCAACGCTCCATTTCAATTCGATGAATTCTCCGCAACATGGACACGGGACCAGGTATTTTCTCTGATCGCCCATCGAGTACACTTCCAAAATGTTTGAATTGTTTTTCAGTTCAGGCGAAGAGCAATAGAGAATTTTTTTAGTACGTGAGTATGCAGTGAACCTTTTCTGGATGAGATCCCTTTGGTTACCGGCCACCTTCGACGCACCTTTCACCGCCTCATAGTCATCTACCAATCCAAACTTGTAATCAGACTGTCGCCATATCTTAGGGTTGCTTGCTGCGGATACTTTCAAATAACCATTGTGGAATTGCTTGATCGTGTTGGTGTCTCCCGTCTTCTGGTTTTTCTTTCGCATTGCCGATGGCCTGATATGTTTTCGCAAACCAGAGTTGTCGAGCATGTAATCTACTTTGTCCATAAACTCCTCGAGCAATCCGTCATGGCCAACGGTTGCTATGATATTGCCCGGGCAATTTGCAATGACGTAACCAATTACCGGAACTATTACAGACGCTGTCTTTCCAAACTGAGCAGCACCCATCAAAGCAATCTCGCGCGCTGGATCGTTTGGCGAAAATCGATCGATGATTTCACGGGTGTACGGCGTCTTTTCATACCTCAACGCACCTGCAAATGGCTGGGGCATGACTATGTTTTGTTCCGCCCAATCGGAAGGCATGATAGACGAGAACTTTACTTTGGATGATTCGTCAATTATTTTTTCAAACTGTGGAAGGTACTCACTCATGCTCGCCTACTCCCTTTGAAATGGAGAAATTGTCCGTTATGATTCCCATGCTCTTCTTTGTCATCAGGTTTGCCCGATCGACAGCATTGTTGAGCCGCTCAATCATTCGCTTTCTTCGCCTGGCCAATTGTTCACCGCTGAGCCGCGCCTCCTCAGCTATTTCTATGATCAGCTCATCGCCCCAATCTTTTAAAGCCGAGAAGATTGACTGAGTATGGTTACTGAATAGTACTGAGACGTCAGCAACGGGTACAATCTCACCTTTGATTTTCTGCTCTCGGAGCTTTAGGAGTTCTGTTTCCTTTCTTTTCTTGGCAATGTCGACTTTGATTCTGGTTTTGTTCAAGCCGGTCAATGTCTGATCTCCTTGGCTGTCAACGTCATCATCATCGTAAGGCTCTACTTTAGACTCGTCGGATTGATTTTTGGGCCTCGGAGTAGTCGTTTTTTCTTGTGGGATTTCTTCTAAAACCACTCCTTTTCGTTCCAAAAAGAACAGATTAACAGGATTTTTATCATCAATCAGCCCGTTTTCTTCAATGATTTTTCCGCGCTTGATGTAATTGAACAGGTTGCCCCTGCTCAACCCAGTTATCTTCTGAAATTCTGCCCTTGTGTGCCTTCCCATGCCCGAAATGTCTACAGATTGAAAATTGTAGACAAATTCTCATAGTGAAGTCACAGGATTGTCTACAAACGTTGAAAAGAGGCTGTACAGTAAATTTTTCGCTGTTCGCATCGAATTGCGCCAATCAAAAAAAGCGTCAGGAGTACCTTTTCATTTGCACTACCGGTCACACCCTAGGAACACAACAGAATTGATTACATTCGTTTAACCCCACAAACCAATACCCCTGTATGAAACGATTGAAGACTATCACGGACGACGGCTTACCTATTGCTTGGACGTTTCAGACTCTAAAGAACTCATTCCTAAGAGGCTGAATAGAATAATCCGCGATGGAATAACGGCCTACTGGACCCTCTTTAACAGCGATGGCAAACCAGTTGTCGGTCTTCCTGTTACTGACAAAGACTATAAGATTATGGTGTTTAAGACAGAAGCCGAGGCTGAGTTAGAGGCCAACAAATTCATGGGCTTCTGATATGGGCTATCGGGCCTTACCTTGCTTAACCAACAATTCATTCAATCTATGGCTTGTTTTGAGCCGCATCTTTAGGGAATCGATTTCTCTTCTAAGTCCGACCTCAATTTCTTTTTGTTCCCTAGAAACGCCCTTTCGGCTTTCTTTAACCTTGTGTACGTATTCCTTGAATTGAATCTCTGTTCTTTCCTTTTGGGCGCTCAACAATTCCAGTTCGGCTTTAAGCGCTTGGATTTCATTCTCGCGCATTTCAATGATGGTCTCTTTCTTCTCGTTCTCCCATGCAAGCTCATCCAACCATAGGTTCAGTTGTTTGATGTAATGGCTTTGGACAACGAACCGTTGGAATATCGCTAACTCTTTTGTGGGTTGGCTATTGGGCTTTAACTCAGGCATTGATTAAATTCGAAATATGAAAAATCATTCCATAGATCGTGAAACACCCGAAAAAGCTGCCATCACATGTAGAGTATTGACCAAGAATGACCTTCAGTTTGAAGAAGAGGAGTTCATGCCTATCTCTGGAATCCGTATAGCAAGATTCAATGTTGATGAAAATACATTGAAGCATTACTTTGACTTGATAAATAAATTTGTGCCTGATAATAATGATCACATTCAAATAAATGGTGATAAGGAAAGTAGATTTAATTGGGTAGGAACCCGCCACTAATTGAATATTGGATTTTAATTCAGTCATGATTGATTCTAAAAAAAAGGAGGCTGATGGACCCTTACTTACTCGAGCGTTGGGATACGAACTTTTACTGTCTACCAACTTTCAGCTTCGTGGAACTCGCCACCTCCTTTTGTGCCAGCTGATGGATTCGAACCACCGTCTAACAGAACACGCTCTTTTGCGGGGTAGCTTCCCATCATAGCGTGGCGTTGCTCTACCGACTGCGCTAAGCTGGCGATCTTCAAGCCGAATATTTAGGCTTCCTTTTCTTGTATTTTCTGGAAGACTTTTTTCTTTCTCCGAACGCTATCGCACCGTAACCGTCATCTTTGGAATATCGGGTTGGGGTCGGGTATGGTAGCGGCTTGGATTGATAGTTTTTTACGAAGATCATTTGACTTTGTGGGGGTTGAATTTGTTGCTTGATTTTCTGAACATGAAAAACAGAAAGCCGAGTGTCGCGGCCATGCAGACAATTGCCAGCACTGCATAGAACACAAGGAAGCCGAGCCAGTTATAAAGCGTGTCCATTAGGATGGGGTTTTTGTTTTCTTCTCTTTGGGGAATTTCCAACTCGCAGATAAGCCGGTTATCTGAATCTCTCCAGCGTTGAGTTGCTTCTTATTGATGTGCAGACTGAAACTTGTCAGCGCCTTCTGGTTATTTGCGAAATGCTTCTTTACAAGTCTGATGATAGAATTATAGAGGGCTATATCCTGTTCTCGTCTGTTCATAGCTTGCCTGAGAGTTCGTTTTGACGGATGAAGAGATTGACTTTCTTGGGGTCGATTTCGAAATACTGACCCATCTCGCGCAGCATCGCTTTAGCATTGACAGACTCGTGCTTGCGATCGGTTTTATCCTTGACTTTCTGTGGCACCTGGTCCAGTGCTCTGTGAAGTAGTTTGCTCATCGGGTAGTGGTTTTACCCGGCTGTCCACATGCATGTCCTCTATGAAAATTCTATGCAATAAAAAAAGACAACCGTTTTTGGTTGTCCTAACTTCCTGATTGTCAGAGCGGGAAACGAGGCTCGAACTCGCGACCCTCAGCTTGGGAAGCTGATGCTCTACCAACTGAGCTACTCCCGCTAATGGCACTAAGTTAACACGATTCTAAAGAGCTTTACAAATCGGTCACTTAAAATCTCGTACCAACACTTGAAGCGCTGCACGCGATGACTGTTCCAGAATCAGTCCCTTCAAACTACGGTACTCTTCAAAAGTTTTCGCATCGTAATTTTTTATCGTGATCAACGTCAGACCGGAGTTGTAGTACACTTCAAATGATTTGCTTAACGTCTCTATCAATTTCAAAACCTTGCTTTCGCGATAGTCCACACAAAATGAAAAAGAAATGGCTGAGTTTTGCATCATATTGATTCGCACACCACTGGCGCTGATCGCTTGAAAGATTTTACCGAGTTGCTCTTCATTAATAAAAGAATAGTCTGTGACCTTGCATGAAATCAAACATTGATTTTCCTTGTGCACGATGAGAGGAGGGAGCCGATCAACACGGCATTCGTGAATTTTGGTGCCTTCAAGTGAAGGATCAACGAAACTTTTTACAAGCAACGGAATATTTTTGTTGGCGAGAGGTTTCACTGTTTTCGGATGAATCACTGATGCACCGTAATAAGTCATCTCGGCAGTTTCCTTGTAAGGCAATTCCTCAAACACAACCGCCCCTGGGAGTCGTCTGGGATCTGCACTCATCACGCCGGGAACATCTTTCCAAATGGTGAC
>Ga0310811_10008143_pt1 | contig 13464 bp, 6 predicted proteins | sample YCmetagenome_FD_207642 | JGI IMG/M metagenome (GOLD analysis project Ga0310811, IMG submission 207642) | Soil microbial communities from experimental microcosm in Duke University, North Carolina, United States - YC | ecosystem: Engineered > Artificial ecosystem > Soil microcosm > Unclassified ... | reverse complement strand
TCGTGGTACCAGCGGTGGTTGGCCAATGCGCGGGGCGCGAGGTTGGCGGTGGTGTACAGGGCGAATGCCAGCCCGGGCAGTGACCAGGTGGCCAGCGCCCAGCCGAACCACTCGACGATCTCGCCGGTGTAGTTGGGCGAGGATACCCAGCGGAACGCGCCGCCGTGCGGTATCCGGTAGCCGGTCTCGCCCGGGCCGCGTAGCCGGCGCAGCCGCCGGTCGGCGTCGAGGTTGACGGCCAGGCCGCCGAGGAACAGCACGGTGCCGGCGAGGAAGCGTGGGTCGGCCAGCCAGCTCGTCGGGTAGTTGCCGAGGTCGCCGATCCAGCGTGCGTTGACGTACGCGTTGAGCGTGTTGAACGCGATCGCCATGGCCATGATGCTGACCGGCATCCGGGCGCCGGTGCGCATGAGCAACGGGTACACGAGCGTGCGCTGGACGTAGTGCAGTTGCCACAAGGCCAGCAGGACCAGCGGCACGACAGCGGCCTTGTGCGCGCCGGTGAGGTACATGACGAGGAACCACAGGACGGACGGCGACTCCATCACGAGCCAGCCGACCCGCGCGGGCACGGTCGGGCCCCAGCCGGGGCGGCCGTGGCGACCGTAGGGCGCGGTCAGGTACCGCAGCCCGACCACCGTGGCCACGGCGAGGGCCAGTTCCAGCAGGACGAGCCACAGGTACGGGCCGGGTGCGGGCACGGGGCCGAGTGTAAGCAGGAGTTTCAGCGGTTCGGAAGGCCGCGGGCCACCAGTTCGGTGGGCAGCACCACCGTATGCGGCCAGGACCGGTCGCCGTCGATCCGGCGGAACAGCAGCTCGGTGGCGGTGCGGGCCAGCACGCCCGCGTCGTAGGCGATCACCGTCAGCGGGTACGGCACCAGGCGGGCCAGGTCGAAGTCGTCGAATGCGAGCAGCGCGGCGTCGCTGCCGCGCCGGTACAGCTCCTCGATCACGCCGAGGGTGATCCGGTTGTTGAGGCTGAAGAAGGCCGTCGGGGGGTCCGGCTGCTCGAGCAGCTCCGCGACGACGCGGCCGGCCGCCGCCGGGTCGCGCACGCCGTCGCGGACCAGCCGGTTGTCGTACGGCGCGCCGGCCTCCACCAGTGCGTCCTGCGCGCCGTCGAGCCGCTCGCGCATCGTGTAGACGCCGATCGAGTCGAGCAGCACGGCGACCCGGCGATGGCCCGCCTCGACGAGCCGGCGCACCCCGGCCCGCGCGCCCCCGCGGTTGTCGAGCAGCACCGTGTCGGCCCGCAGGTTTCCGGCCGGCCGGTCGAGAAACACCACGGGCGTGCCGAGCTCGACCTCGGCGCGCAGGAACGAGTGGTCGTGGCCGGCCGGCACCACGAGCAGCCCGTCGACCCGGCGGGCGCACATGTCCCGCAGCAGCTGCTGCTCGCGCGCCGGGTCCTCCTCGGAGCTGGCGATGATGAGCATCGTGTCGCGCTGCCGGGCCATCTCGGCGGCCGCTCCCGCGATCGTCGCGTAGAACGGGTTGGCGATCTCCTCGATGAGCAGCCCGATCGTGGCGGTCGCCTGCCCGGAGCGCAGGGAGCTGGCCAGATGGTTGCGCCGGAAGCCGAGCTCGGCCACGGCGGCGAGCACCCGGTCGGCCAGCTCGGGCTGGACGTGCGGGGCGTCGTTCACGACTCGCGACACGGTCTTCAGGCTCACTCCGGCCCGGGCGGCCACGTCCGCCATCGTGGGCCGCCTCGTGCGGACCAGGTCGCTCGTCACACGACAGACGATAGCGGCGCAGGGGCGGTCCTTGACAACGTTGGCAACGGGACGTGGGCCCCTTGTTCCGTTTCGTCGCTTCCGTCCGGCCAATTTGCCCCGACTGGGAGTCGCATGAGCTGCGGCGTTCATTGCCATTTCCGGATGGTTACGCGGATGTATCTTGACAACGTTGTCAGGCGGCGAAAAGCTGGCGATCTCCAACGGGCGCGCCCCCTGCGCCCGCGATCACCCCCTGGAGTTCCTCATGAAGGTGCCCATCGGCGCCCCAGTAGGTCCCCCCGTGTCCCGCCGACGGTTAGCCGGAGCAACCGCACTCCTGCTGCCGGTCGGGCTGCTCGTTGCCGCAACCACCGCGAGCGCCGCGCCGACGGCCGGCGACTTCAGCTCCTCATTCGAGACCAGCGACCCGCGACCGCCGGCGAGCACCGTCGAGGTCGGCGCGAACGGCAGTCCGGTTCAGGGCAACCTGAGCGGATCGAGCCCCACCGGACTGCCCGGCAGCCTGCTCAACCAGGTCAGCGCGGTGACCGCGAGCGCCGAGAACCCGCCGAACGAAACCGCGGTCATGCTCAAGGACGGCAATCCGTCCACCAAGTGGCTGGCGTTCAACCCGACCGGCTGGGTCGCCTACCGGCTCTCCGGTCCCGCGGCGGTCGTGAAGTACTCGCTGACCTCCGCGAACGACGCGGCGACCCGCGATCCCAAGGACTTCACGGTGCAGGGGTCGAACGACGGCAGCCAGTGGACCGACCTCGACCGGCGGACGGGCCAGTCCTTCAGCGGGCGGTTCGCCACCAACACCTACAGCTTCACCAACACCACCGCGTACAGCTACTACCGGCTGAACGTCACCGCGAACTCCGGTGACTCGCTCATCCAGCTCGCCGACTGGGACATCAGCGACGGCTCGAACACCAAGCCGCCGGCCACCCCGATGGTCAGCGTCGTGGGCTCCGGCCCGGTCAGCGGCTACAACATGAAGCCGAGCGCCGGGTTCACCGGGATGGCTTCGGTGCGGTACTCCGGCGGCGCCGAGGCCGACGGCCGCTCGTACGCGACCAACAAGCTCTTCGACGTGAACATCCCGGTCGGGCCGAACAGCCGGCTGTCCTACAAGATCTTCCCCGAGTACACCGGGCAGGACGCGCAGTACCCGTCCACGTACGCCGCCGTCGACCTGCACTTCACCGACGGCACCTACCTCAGCGAGCGCTCGGCGGTCGACCAGCACGGGTACGCACTCACCGCCGCCGGGCAGGGCGCCTCGAAGGTGCTCTACGCCAGCCAGTGGAACGCGGTGCAGTCCGACATCGGGGCGGTCGCCAACGGCAAGACGATCGACCGCATCCTGCTCGCCTACGACGACCCCCAGGCCACCGCCGCGACGCGGTTCCAGGGCTGGCTCGACGATGTCACCGTGGCGGGCACGCCGGCGCCGATCGACGGCTCCAGCCTGACCAACTACGTGGACACCCGGCGGGGCACCAACGCGTCGGGCTCGTTCTCGCGCGGCAACAACCTGCCGCTCTCGGCGGTGCCGAACGGCTTCAACTTCTTCACGCCGGTCACCAACGCCACCTCCAACTCGTGGGAGTACGAGTACCAGGCGGCCAACAACTCGGCCAACCTGCCCACGCTGCAGGGTCTCGCGATCTCGCACGAGCCCAGCCCGTGGATGGGCGACCGCAACCAGATGTCGGTGATGCCGGTGCCGGCCGGCGGCTCCCTCACCGGGACGCCGAGCAGCCGGGCCCTCGCCTTCAGCCACAAAGACGAGACCGCGCAGCCCGACTTCTACCGGGTCAAGACGACCAACGGCCTGGTCGCGCAGATGTCGCCGACGGACCACGGCGGCGTCATGCAGTTCACCTTCCCCACGGGTAGCACCGGAAGCCTTGTCTTCTACAACGGCACGTTCACCATCGGCACGGACGGCACCTTCACCGGCTGGGTCGACAACGGCAGCGGCCTGTCGGTCGGCCGCAGCCGGATGTTCGTGTCCGGGACGTTCGACCGGGCGCCGACGGCGCGCTCGGCCACGTCGGCGACGTTCGACACCTCGGCGAACCGGCAGGTGACGCTGAAGATCGCGACGTCGTTCATCTCCGTCGACCAGGCCCGCAAGAACCTCGACCTGGAGGTCACCGGCCGCGGCTTCGACGAGATCCGCGCCGCCGCGAAGGCGGCGTGGAACGACCGGCTCGGCCGGATCGAGGTCGGCGGCGCCACCGAGACGCAGCTGGTGTCGCTGTACTCGAACCTGTACCGCCTGAACCTGTACCCGAACTCGCAGTCGGAGAACACCGGCACCGCGGACGCGCCGCACTGGCAGTACGCGAGCCCGGTCTCGGCGGCGACCGGCACGTCGACCGCCACCACCACCGGCGCGAAGATCGCTGACGGGCAGATCTACGTCAACAACGGGTTCTGGGACACCTACCGCACCGTGTGGCCGGCGTACTCCCTGCTGTACCCGGACATCGCGGCGAAGATCGCCGACGGGTTCGTCCAGCAGTACCGCGACGGCGGGTGGATCGCCCGCTGGTCGTCGCCCGGCTACGCCGACCTGATGACCGGCACCAGTTCGGACGTCGCGATCGCCGAGACGTACCTCAACGGCGTGGCGCTGCCCGACCCGATGAGCGCGTACAACGCGGCGGTCAAGGACGCGACGGTCGCGTCCGGGCGCAGCGGGGTCGGCCGCAAGGGCATCGAGACGTCGCTGTTCCTCGGCTACACGCCGACCTCCACCGGCGAGTCGGTGTCGTGGGCGCTGGAAGGGTTCATCAACGACTACGGCATCGGCAACATGGCCGCCGCCCTGGCCAAGGACCCGGCCACGCCGAAGGAGGAGCGCGACCGCCTCAAGGAGGAGTCGCAGTACTTCCTGCAGCGGGCCCGCAACTACGTCAACCTCTTCGACCCGGACACGAAGTTCTTCCAGGGGCGTGACGCCTCCGGCAAGTTCCTCAACGGCAACCCGCTGGACTGGGGTGGCGTCTACACCGAGACCGACGGCTGGAACTTCGCGTTCACCGCGCAGCAGGACGGTCAGGGCCTGGCCAACCTGTACGGCGGGACGAAGGCGCTGGAGCAGAAGCTCGACCAGTTCTTCGCCACGCCGGAGAACGCCGACCACCCTGGTGGGTACGGCGGCACGATCCACGAGATGCTGGAGGCGCGCGCGGTCCGCATGGGCCAGCTCGGCATGAGCAACCAGCCCTCGCACCACATCCCCTACATGTACGACTACGCCGGCGCGCCGCAGAAGACGCAGGCGATCGTGCGGGAACTCCTGCAGCGCGTCTACGTCGGCAGCGAGATCGGCCAGGGCTACCTGGGTGACGAGGACAACGGCGAGATGTCGTCGTGGTACGTCCTGAGCTCGCTGGGCCTGTACCCGCTGCAGGCCGGCTCGTCCAACTGGGCCATCGGCTCGCCGCAGTTCAGCAAGATGACCGTGCACCGCAAGAGCGGCGACATCGTCGTCAACGCGGCGAACAACAGCACGAAGAACGTCTACGTGCAGAGCGTGAACGTCAACGGCAAGAAGCAGAAGGTCACCTCCATCGACTCGTCCGTCCTCGCGGGCGGCGGCACCATCGACTTCCAGATGGGGCCGAACCCGTCGTCGTGGGGCACCGGCAACAACGAAGCACCGCCCTCGCTGACGAACGGCAACGCGGTGCCCAAGCCGTTGCAGGACACCACCGGCCCCGGTCTCGGCACCGCGACCGCGACCGGCGGGCAGGACGCGTCGAAGCTGTTCGACGACTCGTCGACCACGCAGATGACGTTCGCCTCCGACACGCCGCAGATCAACTGGGCGTACCGCGGCGCTGGCCAGACGCCGACCTACTACACCCTCACCTCGGGTGCGAAGGCGGGCGACCCGGCGGACTGGCAGCTGCAGGGCTCCACCGACGGGATCACCTGGACCACCGTCGACTCCCGCAGCGGCCAGACGTTCCCGTGGCGCAACCAGACCCGGCCGTTCCGGATCGGCAACCCGGGGCAGTTCACGCAGTTCCGCCTGGTCGTGACGAAGACCACCGGCGCCGCGCAGGCGAACCTCGCCGAGATCGAGCTGCTGGCCGGCGGCGACGTACAGCTCGGTGGCGGCGCCGTCACGGTCACCACCGTGGGCACCGTGCACGCGCTGTCCGAAGCCGCGGTGTCGGTTCCGCTGGCCTCCGTCACCGGGGGCACCGCGAGCGGCTACCAGGCCACGATCAACTGGGGTGACGGCACGCCGGCCACCCCCGGCACCATGACGCTGAGCTCGCGGGCCGTGTACAACGTCAGCGGCTCGCACACCTACGCCAAGCCCGGCTACTACCAGGCCTCCGTCACGGTGACCGACGGGACCAGCCAGGGCACGGCAACGGTGGGCGTCGACGTGGCCTACACGCCGAAGTCCAGCCTCACCGCCGCGTTCGACACCGTCTGCATCGGCGACGAGGGCGTCGTCGCTGCCAACTGCGACGCCAAGAACTGGGCGTACGACCGTGCCGCACTCGCGGCGGCGGGCGTCACCCAGGGCCAGCAGCACGGGGTTCCCGGCACGGCGCTGAACTTCACGCTGCCGGCGGTCCCGGCTGGGCAGCTGGACAACGCGACCGGCAACGCCAACACGATCGTGCTCAACCTGCCGTCCGACGCCAAGAGCATCTCGTTCATCGGCGCCGGCACGCAGGGCAACCAGAGCACGACCGGCACGGCGACGTTCAGCGACGGCACCACCGCCAGCATCCCGATCCAGATGAGCGACTGGACGCTCGGCGGCAACGCCAACGGCACGCCGTCCTACGGCAACATCGTCGTGGCCAAGGCCGCGTACCGACTGCTCGGCACGAGCCGGGACGGCGCCCAGCCGTTCCTGTTCGCCACCGCGCCGTACCAGATCCCGGCCGGCAAGACGCTCGTCTCGGTGACCCTGCCGGCGCAGACGGGCGACCCCGGCTCGGCGGGCCGGATCCACGTGTTCGCCATCGCCAACGACGGCACGCCGGCCGCGGCCCTGGCGACCACGGCCCCGAAGGACCAGACGGCCACCGCCGGGCAGGCGCTCAACGCCACGCTCGGTTCGGTGACCGGTGGCGTCACCGACGCGACCGGCTACCACGCCAGCGTCCAGTGGGGTGACGGCACGGTTCCGCAGGACGCCACGGTCAACGCGTCCGGTGCGATCAGCGGACAGCACACCTACGCGCAGACCGGCACCTACACGGTGCACGTGACCGCGTGGGACACGCTGTCGAGCAGCACCGCGACGTTCACCGTGACGGTGGGCGGGCCCGGGGCGCAGCCGGCGATCTCGGCTTCACCGTCCGTCGGCGCCGGTGACACGATCACCGTCAACGGCACCGGCTTCGCCGCCGGCGAGCAGGTGAGCGTCACGCTCAACGCGGTGAGCAACGTGACGGTCAAGGCCTCCGCGGCGGGCGCCGTGCACGCGTCGCTCGCGGCACCGAGTGACGCGGAGCCCGGCCTGTACGCCGTCACCGCCGAGGGCGCATCCTCGCAGGCCCCGGCGACGGCCACGGTCGAGATGACCGAGGCGGCCCAGCCGGCTTACCGGCCGGAGGTGACCCTGTCGGACACCGAGGGCCCGCGCGGCACGGCGATCACCGTCAACGGTTCCGGGTTCGCCCGGAACGAGGCGGTCACCATCACCTTCGGTGACGGCCTGCACACCATGACCGTCCACGCGAACGGCGACGGCGTCATCTCCGGCGCGGTCATCAGCGTTCCGGGGGCGGCGGTACCGGGTTCGACCAGCCTCACGCTGGCGGGCGCGGACTCGGGGGCCAAGGTTGAGCTGCCCTTCACGGTCACCAACCAGGACTGACCCGAGATAGTCGAAGCCGCCGGTGGGCGGGCCTGATCACGGCCCGCCGACCGGCGGCTTTCTCGTGCAGCCGCCGCCGGGCGCTCATGTCGTCGACATCGCCCGGCGATGGCTGGGCGGCGTCGGCGGCGTCCACTCGAGCACGTCGCGCGGCCATTGCTGAAGCCGGGCACCGGCTTCGTACGTACTCTGGGCGAAGTCGAGAATCGCCTGGCGCGGGTCGTTCGCCCGCCGGACGTCCTCGTAGCTCAGCACGAACTCGCCGAGGTCGGCGTCGAAGTAGGCCGAGGCCGGACTGACCGGCTGGTCGCGGATTTCCGGCGGCTGTGGATAGGTGTAGGAGTAGAAGAGCGGCTGCTCGACGCGCGTGCCGTTCAGCCACTTCCCGCCGGGCCAGAAGCCGAACGAGCTCTGCTCGGCGGTGTAGCTGAACCGGGTGATCGTGTCGGCATTCGGCGGCGGGTCGGCGGGCCGGCCGGAGTAGCGCGTCGTGGCGAGGTCGAACGAGCCCCAGTAGAACTGGACCGGGCTGGCCTTGCCGGTGAAGCGGGCCCGGAACTCGTCGAAGATCCCCTCGACCTGGCACATGACGTGCCAGTACTGCTCGACCTGGGCCGGCTCGTACGTCGAATGCACGGTGTCCTCGTCGAACGGGATCGGATCCACTACCTCCACCGGGCGGGTCCAGATCGGCACGGGACGCCCGAGGTCGTCCAGCGCCGTCATCGTGTCGGTGTAGACGTCCCGCACGGAGCGGCCCAGCCCGACGGTGCGCCGCCGGCCGTCCTCGGTGTCGATGTGCAGCACGTGGTCGACGAGGTCGAGGTCCAGCTCGAAGGTACCGGCGGCGTGCGGAATCGCCGCGGTTCGCAGCCCTCTGGCGGACGGCTCCAACGCAACCTGCCACCAGTGGTTGATCATCGGCCGCAACGCCAGCGAGATCTTGCCGATGATCTGGGTGTACATGTGCAGCGTGTCGTAGGTGGGTTCCCAGTCGCTGACCGGCAGCGCCGGCCAGTGCTGTCGCTGATCGCTCATCTCCGACCGCTGCCCGTCCCCGAGCCGATCATGCGTCGGCGCGACACTGCGGCACCGCCGCCCCCGGCCACGGCCCGGTCGAAGGTCACGCGCTTCGGCTCCGTCGTACCCGGTCGGCGCCGACGCCCGGATTGTCACCCGCGAAATCATCCGCTCGGCGTAGGTCGGGGGGGCATCCATCGTCAACGGACTATCTAACGAGTGCATCGCCAATGGGCAATATCGACGCCTGACGCATGATCGGGAAGAAAAGTTCGTTGTCCGGCCACGCAATGTGACCAACCCGCCGCATAGCGGCTCATTCAGGCTTAGCCTTTTCCCGTCGGTCGTGATGACAAGACGTGCAATGACCGCGAGGACAAGAGGTGCAATGACCGCGAGTAAGAGCCCCGAGCGGACCCGTACCGAACCGCGTAGGGGCGACAGGGTCCGCGTCCGGAGCCGAGAGGAGATCCTTGCCTCGCTCGACGCGGACGGGTCGATCAACGCTCTCCCGTTCATGCCGGAGATGCTCGACTTCGCCGGGCAGGAGCTCACGGTCTGGTCCCGTGCAGACAAATCGTGCGACGTCGTGCAGAGCACCGGCAACCGGCGGATGGAAAAGACGGTCCACCTGCTCGGAGCCCGTTGCAGCGGCGAGGCTCATGGTGGTTGCCAGGCCGCCTGCCTGCTGTTCTGGCGGGAGGAATGGCTGGAGTGGACCGACGAGCCCGGCCGGCCGATCAGCGCGCCCGCCGGGGACAGCGCGTCGGGCGTCACCGAGAAGACGCTTCGCGCGGCCACCCAGGTCGTTCCGGGTGAGGACAATCCGTACGTCTGCCAGGCGACCGAACACTTCCGCGCCTCGTCCCCGTTGCCGGGGCGCAGCTATCTCCAGTACGTGCACGACGTGCGCATTCGCAACGTGACGGCGCGGGCGATGGTTCGCGGGTTGGCCATCCTCGCGATCAAGAAGTACCAGTGGCGGAGTCGGCGTTTCCCGAAGTGGCTGCGCATCCGCGACGGCCGGACCTATCCCTTCATCGTGCCGACCGGCACCGGCGAGCGGATACCAGCGGTCGACCTGCACATCGGTGACCTCGTCGAGGTGCGTTCCAAGGAGGAGATCCTGGCCACCCTCGGCCCGGACCAGCGCAACCGGAACATGCACTTCGACGAGGAGATGCTCCCGTATTGCGGGCGCCGGGCCCGGGTGGTCAAGAAGGTCACCCGAATCCTGGACGAGACCAGCGGCAAAATGATCAAGTTGAGCGATTGTTATGTCCTCGAGGACGTCATCTGTCTCGGGATGTACAAACGGTTCTGCCAACGGGCGATCACGCCGTATTGGCGCTCCGGCTGGCTGCGAAAGGTTGACGAATCGGCGGGCGTCAGCCCGCCGCTGCCCGGCCAGACCCTGCCACGAAACCGATTCTGAAACGGCGGCGCACCACCGACCGAATGCCGGCCGCTGGTGTGGCGTTTGTTCATACGTACGCGAAGAAGGATGGACAATGGCGTGCAGCCCACGGGTCACGCTGGGTGTCACGACGTTCAACACCGAGCGCTACCTCGCAGGCGCCTTCGACGAGGTGCTGGCGCAGGACTTCCAGGACTTCGAGGTGGTCGTCTGCGACAACCAGTCCACCGACGCGACGTGGGAGATCTGCGAGACGTACGCCAGTAAGGACTCCCGGTTTCGGGTCTACCGCAACGAGGAGAACGTCGGCCTCTCCCGCAACTTCGCCCGGGTCGTCGCTCTGGCCCGGGGCGAGTACTTCCGGTCGACCGCTCACGACGACCGCATCGCCCCCACGCTGCTGAGCCGGTGCGTGGCCGCGCTCGATGCGGACCCTCGGGCGGTGCTGGCCTACCCACAGGGAGTCGTCATCGACGAGCACGGCCAGGCGATGTTCGCCTGCGCGAACGAGCCGGAGGTCCGGGGGTCATCGGCCGCGAGCCGGGTGGTCAGATCGATGGAGACGTTGACCTATTGCAACTCCATGTTCGGCCTGATCCGCACTGATGTGCTCCGGCGTACCAGGCTGCTCAGCCCGCTCTGCGCCGGTGACCATCCGCTCCTGGTCGAGCTGGCCGCGCGGGGCGAGTTTCACCTGATCCCGGAGCCGCTGTTCTTCCGCCGCAGCGAACCGGGCGGCTGCCAGCCGGGGTTCGGCGGCGCCGGCATGCAGGAACGCCATGCCTGGCTGGAGCCGCAGTTGGCGGCGTCGAGTCGCAAACCCCGGGCCGGAGCCAAGCCCAGGAACGAGATGCCGCGGGTCGCGATCGATACGGTCAGGGCACTGATGCACAACGAACTGCCGCTGGGCACCCGGCTCGCCGCGACGGCGGCCTTCGGCCTCGCTTTCTCGCTGCGGATGGGCCGGATCCGGGTCGGCGCGTGGCGCGCCAATCTGGCCCACCGACGAGGCGCCGGCTCGTGAACGAGTCCGACCAGGAGCCGCCTGGCGTTCCCCCGGCTGCGGACCGCGCGGATTCACCGCGGACCGCGCTGCTCTGGTCGTACGCGTTGACCATCGGCCGATTTGTCACGACCGGTGTCGTCACGGTCGTCATGGCGTCCTACCTCGACCCCCGTGCGTACGGCGTGATGGCGCTGGCGATGGTGTGGGTGGTCTTCGCGCAGAGCCTTGCCCTGCACGGCCCGGCGCAGGCGATCGTCCAGCGTCACGAGGTGACGGATCAGCACCTCGACGCGGCCTTCTGGTCGACGCTGTCCGGTTCGGGGCTGTTGGCTCTGCTTTTCGCTGTGGCCGCACCATTCTGGGCAGCGGCCAACGATGCCTCCGATCTCATCCACGTCTGCTGGGCGTTGGCGCCGGCCATACTGCTCAACGCCCTGGTTGTGGTACCCGACGCCATCCTGCGCCGGAACATGGCCTTCAAGAAGCTCTCGCTTCGGGTCCTGATCGCCGGCATCCTCAGCGGCGGGCTGGGCGTCGCGGCCGCCGTCGCCGGTTACGGCGTATGGGCGCTGGTGATCCAGCAGATGACGTTGACCACGTTCAGCGCGGCGGCGGTGTGGATCGCCGTCCCCTGGCGGCCGCGGTTCTCGAAGATGCGCACGCCGCTGCGGGACATGCGGTCATACTCGCTGCACTCCCTGTCCGGGTTCCTCGCCAACTTCATCGCCAACCGCACCGACGCGCTCATCCTCGGAGTGGTGCTCGGTCCGGTCGCCATCGGCCTCTACCGGTTCGCGATCCGGATCACCGACATGGTCAACGACGTAGCGGTGGGCGGCCTGGGGCAGATCTCGCTACCGCACCTCGCCCGGATCAGCTCGGCCCGGCGGGAGTTCGCCGAACGGACCGGCCGGGTCATCCACATGTGCGCGCTGCTCAGCCTCCCCATCTTCGGCATTCTCGTGCCGGCCGCGCCGTGGCTGCTGGGCTGGATCGGGCCGCAGTGGGTCGACGCTGTACCGGCGATGCGGGTGCTCTGCGTGGGTGGGGCGTTCGGCGCGATCGGGACCACCCTCGCGGTCGCGCTGCAGGCGGCCGGCCGGGTCGGCGTCGTGGCCGCCACCGGCTGGGCCTTCGCCGGTGCTACGGCATTGGCGATGTGGCGCATCGGCGTGCATTTCCAGGACGCGAGCGCGCGGACGCAGATCCTCGCGATCGCGGTGACCTACTGCACGATCCACGCCGTCATCTTCGCGGTCGGCGCCTTTGTGCTGTGCCGCAGCGTGCTCAAGGTATCAATGGGCGTCGTGTTCCGGCCCGTCATCCCGGCGGCCGCCGCGGCCGTCGTGGCCGTCCTCGCGGGCCTGGCCGTACAGCCGCTGCTCACCGGGATCGCACTGTTCGTCGGCCTGGTCCTCACTGGTCTGGTCGCGTCGACCGCTGCCGGGCTCGTGCTGCTCTTTGCCGACCCGTTTGTGTCGGCCTACGCGCGGCGCCTGCTCGCCCGCGGTCGCACTCCCGGCAGGGCCCGCCCCCGGCAGCCTCAGGCCACCTTCACCGACGCCGGCTAGTCCAGCGTTCGGCGCGGCGGCGTCGCGTGGTCGCTCGAACGCGTTCCAGCCGAGATGCCCCGGCCGGAGGGAAATTGTCAGTCAGGCTTCCTGACCGATAGCGATCGATGTTAGCCACTCGCGTGGTCGCCGGTCAAGGGCCTGGAAGCGCCGCAGTGGCCGCACAGTGCCCGCGAGCAGGCGACCGGCGTCAAGGTGGGCGACCCGCGCGGAGATTGACGCTCGTGAACGCTTGACAGCTTGTTCGGGCGGTGGTCCCATCTCCTACAACTGTCAGGCAACTTGCCTAACAGTTCCACCGGGAGGAACGATGCGACTGAACAGACAGCGCGCGGGCCTGATGGCGCTCGCGGTCGGCGTCGTCGCGGCGCTCACGCCGCTCGCGCTGCAGGTCCCGTCCGCCGAGGCCGCCACAACGGCGTACCAGGCGGAGAGCGCCACCGTCTCGCAGGGCGTTGTGGAGTCCAACCACGCCGGCTACACCGGCACCGGGTTCGTCAACTACGACAACGTCAGCGGCTCCTACGTGCAATGGACGGTGACCGCCGCGGCCGCCGGCACCGCCACCCTCACCGTGCGGTTCGCCAACGGCACCACCACCAACCGGCCGATGACCATCGCCGTCAACGGCACGACCGCCGCCTCCGGCGTGGCCTTCAACGGCACCGGCACCTGGGACACCTGGCAGGACGTCAACGTCACCGTGACGCTGAACGCGGGCTCCAACACCGTGCGGGCCACCGCCACCACCGCCAACGGCGGGCCCAACGTCGACAAGCTCACCGTCGCCGACGGCGGCGGCACCAGCGGGCCGAGCATGGCCGTCGCGCCGTACGAGTACTTCGGCTGGGGCAACCC
>Ga0310811_10008142_pt1 | contig 13465 bp, 13 predicted proteins | sample YCmetagenome_FD_207642 | JGI IMG/M metagenome (GOLD analysis project Ga0310811, IMG submission 207642) | Soil microbial communities from experimental microcosm in Duke University, North Carolina, United States - YC | ecosystem: Engineered > Artificial ecosystem > Soil microcosm > Unclassified ... | reverse complement strand
GACGTGGCAAAGGAAGCCAGCAGCGGCGCGCTGGCGATCAGCCGCGCCTGTTCCTCGATCCGGGACGGATCCAGGTCATATTCGGCGCCCGGCACGCGCCAGCCGCCCCAGTCGGCATCGCCCGTCACCACCACCGGATAGGTGCCCGGCACCGGATGGCGGGCGCAATCTTCCGTCGGCTGCCATTTGTTGCGCGCCCGTATCACGCGCCAGCTCTCGGAGTCTGTGGCCTTGCCGCTCACCGGCTCTTCGCTGAGCAATTCCTCGGCCGCGAATTCCCGGCCCAAGCCCACGTCGTAATGGATGCGGATCGGCTCATCGATGCCCTTGGCCCAATGCGGCACCACATGCTCGATCAGCGCCCAGGTGCCGACCGGCTTCACATAAACCCGCTGGTTCTTGTGGAACTGAGCTTTGGCCATGAGGGGAACGTCCGAAACTGCGCGGTAATACTCAAATAAGCGGCGTTAAGTCCCGGTTAAGTCAATTGGCTCAGTTGCAGGAAAATCGCGTAAAAAGAGCCCAGGAAAGCCCGATGGAAAGCCCCTGCACCAAGATATGTACCTATGATCCGGAGAGCGGCCTGTGCCACGGCTGTGGCCGCACCCTGGAAGAAATCGGCGCCTGGTTTTCCATGACGGATGCGGAACGCCGTGCCGTGATGATCCAGTTGCCGGAGCGGCTCAAGCGCTTTGCGGCGCCAGCCAGCTGAGCTCTTTCGCCAAACTCACATTCGCGCCGATCACGATGATCGCCAGCGCCGGCGCTTTTTCGGCCGCCGCCGCCAATCCGCCCAGTGTCGTGACGGTGACCTCCTGATCGGGGCGCGCGGCATTGGCGACAATGGCGGCAGGCTCGGAAGGCGAACGGCCCGCGTCCATCAGGGCCTGCGCGATCTCGCCGGCGAACTTGCGGCCCATATAGAACACCAGGGTCGGCGCGCCGCGCGAGACCGAATTCCAGTCCAGCGCCGTCAGCTTGCCGTCAATGCCGTGGCCGGTGATGAAGGTGACGGCGTGATTGGTGTCACGGTGGGTAACGGGAATGCCGGCATAGGCCAGGCCCCCGATGCCCGCGGTGATGCCGGGCACGATGCGGAAGGGCACACGAGCGCGCGCCAGCGCCTGGGCTTCCTCGCCGCCGCGGCCGAAAACAAAGGGATCGCCGCCCTTCAGCCGCAGCACGCGGTTTCCGTCCCGGGCCAGGTCCACCAGCAGCTGGGAGATTTCATCCTGCTTGCAGCTTCTGACGCCGGCGCGCTTGCCGGCATAGATCTTCTCGGCGCGCGACAAAGCGAGCAGTTTCTCGTCCACCAGCGCGTCGTAGAGCACATAGTCGGCGTCGGCCAGCGCCTGCAGGCCCAGCGCGGTGATCAGTCCGGGATCGCCCGGCCCGGCCCCCACCAGCCACACCCAACCTTTTTCCAGGCGGGGCAGTTTCAGCCCGGCCGCGATCTCCTGGTTCATTACCGCACTATAGCATAGCGCCAAACCAAGGCGCCGGGAACGCGGGGGCCGCCGCGGCGTTTGGCATGAGACTCCAGGAGATGCGGCCATGAGCGAGAAGGTTGGCGAGATTGCACGAGAATCTTCCGATTACCGCTGCGAACGCTGCCATAAGGTCACGCGCATCATACGGGGCGAGCTGATCCTGCCCTGTTCCCATTGCGGCTATGAGACCTATGACATCTCCAACCCGCGCTTCGAGCGCAAGGACGGCAGCCTGGGGCCGCACGAGCCCGGTTGATCCCGCTACTTGAGACAGGGCTGCCGAATCACGCAGGTTATTGAGCTGGTAAGGGGTCACCGCTACAACCCCTCCCGCACCCCAAGCTCCGGACGTCAATGACCAAGCCCCGCTCCGACCTTGTTCCCAACACGGCCGAATACGAGAACCTGCCGCTGGTGACCGCCAATGGCTTTCGCGAATATGACGCGCGCTGGCTGTTCGGCAAGGAAATCAACCTGCTGGGGATTCAGGCGCTGGGCCTGGGGCTGGGCACCTATCTGCATGAGATCGGCGTTCAGCCCAAAGTTGTCACCGGTCATGACTTCCGGTCCTACTCCCTTTCCATCAAGCAGGCGCTGACCATCGGCCTGATGCGGGCCGGCTGCGAGGTGCATGACATCGGCCTCGCCCTCTCGCCGGTCGCCTATTACGCCCAATTCGCGCTCGACTGCCCCGCCGTCGCCATGGTGACCGCCAGCCATAACGAGAATGGCTGGACCGGCGTGAAGATGGGCGCCAAGCGGCCGTTGACCTTCGGGCCAGACGAGATCAACGCCATCAAGGACATTGTGCTGAACGGCAAGGCCAAGGAGCGCAGCGGCGGTTCCTATGTCGCCGAGCCCGACATGCGGGAAACTTATCTCGCCGCTGTCACCAAGGACATCAAGCTCAAGCGTCCCATCAAGGTGATCGCGGCCTGCGGCAACGGCACGGCCGGCGCCTTTGCGCCCGATGCCTTGCGCCGTATCGGCGCCGAAGTGATCGGCATGGACACCGATCTGGACTTCACTTTCCCCAAATACAATCCCAATCCCGAAGACCTGGAAATGCTGCATGCCATGAGCCATGCGGTGAAGGAAAAGGGCGCCGACCTCTGCCTGGGCTTTGACGGCGACGGCGATCGCTGCGGCGTGGTGGATGATCGCGGCCGGGAGATCTTCGCCGACAAGATTGGCGTGATGCTGGCGCGCGGCCTGTCGGCGCAGCACAAGAATCCGACGTTCGTGGTGGATGTGAAATCCACCGGCCTCTATCTCACCGATCCGGTGCTGAAGGCCAACGGGGTCAAGACCGATTACTGGAAGACCGGCCACAGCTACATCAAGCGCCGCACCGCCGAGCTGGGGGCGCTGGCCGGCTTCGAAAAGTCCGGCCACTTCTTCTTCAACCCGCCCATCGGCCATGGCTATGACGACGGCATCGTCGCCGGCATCCAGGTGTTGAAGATGCTGGACGAGGCCAAGGGCAAGAAATTGTCGGCGCTCTATGACGAGCTGCCGCAAAGCTGGGGCTCGCCGACCATGGCGCCCTATTGCCCCGACGACAAGAAATACGCGGTGGTCGAGGCGATGGTGAAGGAATACAGCGCCATGAAGGACAAGGGCGAAAGCCTCTTGGGCCAGAAGATCGCCTCGGTGGTCACGGTCAATGGCGTGCGCGTCACCCTGGAAGACGGCACCTGGGGTCTGGTGCGCGCTTCCTCGAACAAGCCGTCCTTGGTGGTGGTGGTGGAAAGCCCGGCCTCGGAAGCCAATATGCGGGCGATGTTCAAGGACATTGATACGCGGCTCTCCAAGCACCCCGAAGTGGGTGAATACGACCAAAAAATCTAAGCGCCTTGTCTTCGCTTTGAGTCTGCGCGAGCATCCCCGAAAATAGCGGGGAGGGGTGCATGGATCGGCGGACGCTATTGGGCGCGGGCCTTGGAAGTGCGTTGCTTCCGCGCGCGGCGCTGGCCCAGCCCCATGAAACCGGCTTCCTGCCGGGAGATTCCGAGGAATTCATCGGCCTGTGGCCGGGTACGCCGCCCGGCGGTGAAGGCATCCACATGGACCTGAAGGTCACCGATGCGGTGCAGCCCGATGGCTTCCATGTCCGCGCCGTCAGCCAGATCCAGACTCCGGGCTTCTTCGTCTATCGCCCCGTCAAGCCCACCGGCCTGGCCATGCTGATCATTCCCGGCGGCGGCTATGCCTCGGAAGGCGGCGACCGCGGCGGGCGCGAGATCGCGCGCTATTTCGCCGATCGCGGCATCATCTCTTTTGTGCTGCGCTATCGCCTGCCGGGCGAGGGCTGGAAGAACCGCGAGATGGTGCCGCTGCAGGATGCCCAGCGCGCCATGCGCCTGATCCGCGCCGGCGAATATGGCGCCGGCCGGCTCGGCGTGATCGGCTTTTCCGCCGGCGGACATCTCTCCGCCACCCTGGCGATCCGCTCCGGCATGGCGACCTATGACGCGCTGACCCCGGCCGACCGCGGCAGCGCCAGGCCCGACATCGCGGCGCATATGTATCCCGTGATCACCATGGGCGAAGGCGCCCATCAGGGCTCGCGCGACAAGCTGCTGGGTCCTTCTCCGACGCCGCAGGCCGTCGCCGACTGGTCGCTGGAGCGGCATGTGAGCTCGGATACGGTGCCGTCTTACCTCTGCCTTGCCGCGGACGATGACGTGGTGCCGCCGCAGCCCAACGGCATGACGTTCTTCGACCAGCTGCAGGCGGCCAAAGTGCCGTCACAGCTCGATGTGTTCGAGAAAGGCGGTCACGGTTTTTCCCTGCACTGGGCGCAGGGCAAACCCTGCGGCGCCTGGCCGGATCTGTTCCTGAGCTGGGCGGCCACGCACGGCTTCAAGGCTTAGAGAGCGCATCCAGCAAGGCGGCGTGAAAACGCTCTGGATCCTGGATCTGGGGTGAATGGCCTAAGTCAGCGAAGCGGATCAGCTTGCCCTGCTTGAAGCGTTTGACCGCCGCTTCGGCCAGCACCGGATAGTTGCCCAGTGTGATGCGAATTTCCGGCGGCGCCAGCTGCTTGCCTGGCGCGGTATTGTCGTGATCGCCGATGATCAGCAGCACCGGCATTTTCAGATTCTCGAATTCATGGAAGACCGGCTGCTGATAAATCATGTCGCTCAGCAGCGCCTGGTTCCACGCCACGATCTCCTTGCCCGGACCGCGATACATGCCGGCCAGCATCTGCACCCAGGGCTCATATTCCGGCTTCCAGGTATTGGCGTAGTAAGTGGTGCGCTCATATTCGCGGATGCTGTCGGCGGTCGTTTTCAACTGCGTCTGATATTGCGCATCCAGGCTCTGCCAGGGTACGCCTTTGGCGCGCCAATCCTCCAGCCCCAGCGGGTCCACCAGCACCAGCCGTTCGGTGTCGGCCGGAAACGTCAGCCCATAGCGCACCGCCAGCATGCCGCCGGTGGAATGGCCCATGACGATGGCCTTGCCGATGCCCAGCGACTTGAGCAGGTCATGGGTGTTCGCCGCCAACTGTTCGAAGGTGTACTCGTAATGCTGCGGCTTGGTGGATTTGCACCAGCCGATCTGGTCCGGCGCGATCACGCGATAGCCCGCGGCGCTCAGCGCCTTGATGCTGCCGGCCCAGGTAGCGGAGCAGAAATTCTTGCCGTGCAGCAGCACAATCACGTGCCCGTTCGGCTGCGCCGGCTTGACCTCCATATAGGCCATGTCCATGCCCGCGCCCTGGCTCTGGAAACGGTAATGCTGCACGGGGAAAGGATAGTCATAGCCTTCGAGCTGTGGCCCGTAAGCCGGACCTTCCTGGGCAACCGCGGGCGCGGCGAGCAGCAACAATGCAAGAGCAAAGCGTTTCATGGCGCGGAGACAATACGCCTTGCCCGCCAAAGGAAAAGGGTGAGATGCTTTGCCAAAAGCCAGGATCGAAAAGGGGAGACGCACATGGATCGCCGTACGCTGCTAGGTGCCGGCGTTGCCGCCGCACTGGTGAAGCCAGCCCTGGCCGATACGGTGGTGCAGGGCGATGGCGCGCTGCCAACCGATCCCAAGGAAAATATCACCCTATGGCCCGGCACGCCGCCGGGCGGACGCTCCCTGCGTCTACCGCCCATCCGCGTCACCAACCACGAACCGCCCTACCTGACCCCGAGCGATCGCGCCGTCGATCAGGTCGGCGCTCCGGTGATGAATGTACTGCGCGCCGCCAGGCCCGATGGCTCGGCCATGATCCTGGCGCCCGGCGGCGGCTATAGCCGCGAGATGCTGGATTTCGAAGGCATGGATGTGGCGCGCCATTTCAATGAAGCGGGCGTGACCTGCTTTGTGCTGCGCTATCGCCTGCCGGGCGAGGGCTGGCAGGACCGGAGCGACGTGCCGCTGCAGGATGCCCAGCGCGCCATGAGGTTGGTACGCGCCAATGCGGCAACGTACGGCATCGATCCCGCGCGCATCGGCTTCATGGGCTTTTCCGCGGGCGGCCATGTCGCCTGCTCCATCGCCACCCGTTTCGCCGCCAAGGTCTATGACCTGGTGGATGCCGCCGACAGCACTGATGCGCGGCCCAGCTTCTCGGTGCCCATGTATCCGGTGGTGACCATGGGGCCAGGCTTGCATCAGGGCTCGCGCGACAAGCTGCTGGGGCCCGATCCGTCGCCTGCGCTGATCGACGCCTATTCCTGCGAGAAACATGTGCCGGCCGACACGCCGCCGACTTTTCTGGCGCTGGCCGCCGACGACACGACGGTGCCGCCGCTGCCCAATGCCGGCGCTTATTATGCGGCGCTGCTCGCGGCCAAGGTGCCGGCCGAGATGCACATGTTCGAAGCGGGCGGCCATGGCTTCGGCATCGCGCGCACGCAAGGAAAGCCCACTGCTGCCTGGCCGGACCTGTTGCTGCGCTGGGGCGCCAGCCACGGATTTTTCAAGAACGCTTAGGCTGCCTCGCGCCGGCGCACAAAGTCCAACGCCTCGCACAGCACGCTGATGCCGGCATCGGCGCGCACCGCCTGTTCGCTCAAGTGACGGCGGAACAGCCGTGCGCCGGGCCGACCATTGTAAAGCCCCAGCATGGGCTTGATCAGTGGATGCAGCCGCGCGCCCTGATGCAGCTGCCGCTCGACGTGGGTAACATAGGCCTCGATCGCCGCATCCAGGTCGACGGGCGCGGCGCCGAAGAAACGCGCATCGACCTCGACCAGCAGGGCCGGATTCTGATAGGCGGCGCGACCCAGCATCACGCCGTCCACATGGGCAAGGTGCGCTTCGGCCTGTTCCAGATTCTCGATGCCACCATTGACCAGGATGGTGAGAGCGGGCCGCTCCTGCTTGATGCGATAGACCAGGGGATAGTCGAGCGGTGGAATATCGCGATTTTCCTTGGGGCTTAGCCCATCCAGCCAGGCCTTGCGCGCATGTACCGCGAACACGGTCACACCGGCGGTGGCGCAGGCATCGATCAGCGTACGCAGGGAGTGTTCGGGATCCTGATCGTCCACGCCAATACGGCATTTGACGGTGACGGGAATCGACACCGCCGCGCGCATGGCGGCCACACAGTCAGCCACCAGCGCAGGTTCGCGCATCAGGCAGGCGCCGAAGCGGCCCGATTGCACCCGGTCCGAGGGACAGCCGACATTGAGATTGATCTCGTCATAGCCGAAATCGGCGGCGATCTGGGACGCCTCAGCCAGCTTCGCCGGATCGGAGCCGCCAAGCTGCAGCGCGACCGGATGCTCGAAGTCGTCAAAACCTAACAGGCGGGCGCGATCGCCATGCAGCACCGCTTCCGCCGTCACCATCTCGGTGTAAAGCAGCGCGTGCCGCGTCAGGCAACGATGTAGCACCCGGCAGGGACTGTCGGTCCAGTCCATCATCGGGGCGACGGAAAATCTGTGCCTTAAGGTATTCATCGGATTGAATAATTTCCAGTTTCGCCGATTTCTCAACGAAAATCCGCGCCACCTTTACAACGAGTTGTCCCAACACTCCAATTTTGTGTTGTGCTCCGGCTAGTTTCACCAGATGCAACGGTACTTGCGGATTAAGCCTTGGCCAGGATCGGCAAATCCTTCTTTGATCGAGACGTTGACGTGGTCGCCCGGGAACTGATCGGCGCGACGTTTGTCGTTAACGGTGTGGGCGGCGTGATCGTGGAAACCGAAAGCTATGATGCCAGCGACCCGGCGTCACACAGCTTTGGCATGCGGCGGGCGGAATGGACCACGACCATGTTTGGACCGCCCGGCCACGCCCATGTCTACAAGGTGTATGGCATGTATTGGTGTCTCAATTTCGTTTGCCGTGTGGCATCAGCCGTGCTGATCCGCGCGATAGAGCCAACACACGGCATCGAGCGCATGATCAAGCGTCGTGGCACGGATAAATTGAAGTCGCTCTGTTCTGGCCCCGGACGCCTCTGCGAGGCCCTCGCCATCACCAAGTCCCTCGACGGCGCTTCGTTGGTGCGCACGCCGCTTTCGCTTATCGCCCGTCTCAAGCGGCCTCAGATCGCGATGGGCATGCGGATCGGGCTTACCAAGGGCGTCGAGGCCGAGCGCCGCTATGGCCTGAAAGATTCCGTTTTTATCAGCAAAAAGTTCCCCCGATAGGCCGTAATCGCGGAGGCGGCAAGGCGCCATTGACACCAAAGTGTAATGTCTGGCGCCCAAATTTGTGATCTGGTCGCTGTTGAGTTCAGGTGCCCCTCGAACCACAGACAAGACTCCCCGATGGCGATCGCCGCCACAAAGGGGCTGGGGAACACAACGATGCCCGATAAGGTGCTGGTCTTCTACGGTTCCTACCGCGCTACGCGCGTTGGTATTCGCATGGCGAGCTTTGTCGTCAATGAACTTCGCGCCCGCGGCGCATTTCCGGAGCTGATTGACGCCCGCGAGATAGGACTTCCGATCCTTGACCGGATGTACAAGGAATATCCCAAAGGGTCCGCTCCACCGGCGATGGAAGATCTCGCTGGAAAAATTCGCGCGGCAGACGCTTTTGTGTTCGTCGTGGGTGAATACAATTGGGGGCCGCAGCCGGGCCTGAAGAATCTCACCGACCACTTTTTGGAAGAATGGTTCTGGCGGCCCGCCGCTATCGTCAGCTACTCGCCGGGTCGGCTGTCGGGCGTCCGCGCCGGCTCGGCCTGGCATACCATCCTGTCAGAGATGGGCATGATTGTCGTCTCAAGCACAGTGGCCGTGGGGCCGATAGCCGAGACGCTTGACGCGCAAGGCAAGCCGATCGGCGAGGCGGGGCATGTGGTGCAAAAAGCGTTCGGCCGGCTCGCCGATGATCTTGCATGGTGGACCTCGGCCGCGCGGAACCAACGCCTCCAAAAACCTCCACCTTACTAGCGCTTTAACCCGCGATGGTGTGTGACATGACGCATTTTGGAGGTTTAATCATCAAGGGGGCACGCTATCGGAGGAGCTATCGATGAGCAGCGTACAAATCGAACAGAAGAGCTATGAGATGCCCCCGCGGGACGGGTTCACCGTCGCGCACTTTCTCACTGTTGCCGACATCGACCGATCGGCCCGCTTCTACGCGACGGTTTTCGGTGGCCGCATTTTGAGCAGAGGCGACAGCGATGGCGCGCCTGGGTACATTCAGATCGCCAACACGTGGCTCATCGTCAACGTCGGTGGCGGGCCGACCCCCGACAAGCCAACGGTAACGCTCAGCACTCTCGCCGATCCGGATAAGATCAGCAGCTTCATGAATATCCGTGTTGCGGATATTCAGGCCTGCTACGAATTATGGAAAAGTCGAGGGGCCGAGTTCATCACCGAGCCGAAGGATAAGTACGGCGAGACGCGCTGCTACATCCGCGATCCTGACGGATATATTATAGAGGTCGGACAGAGCAAGCCGGACTTCACCTACGGCTAAGGCTCAGCCACACCGGCTATCGCGGTGTGAGTTTCAGCAGCTTGGTGGTCGCGGGCGTGTTGGGGCTGATATTGGCCGTGCCGCTGTCTGTCAACACATAGACCGCGCCATCCGGCCCGACGCGAACCACGCGAAAGCGGGTATTCATGTCCGCCAGCAGCGGTTCCTCCGCCACGACCTTGTTATTGGCAATGGTCAGCCGGTCGAGGAACTTGCCGTTCATCATGGCGACGAACAGGCTGTTCTTCCACTGGGGGAAAAGATTGCCGCGATAGAAGTCGATGCCGGCCGGGTCGGAGGCCGGGTCCCAGTAATAAACCGGCTGCTCCATGCCTTCTTTTGCCGTGATGCCATCGCCGATCGGCACGCCCGGATAGTCCATGCCATGGGTGATCACCGGCCAGCCATAGTTGGCGCCGCGCTTGATGATGTTGATCTCATCGCCGCCGCGCGGGCCCAGTTCGCTCTCCCACAACAGGCCGGTCGCCGGATCGAAGGCGAGCCCCTCTGGGCTGCGCAAGCCCAGCGCCCATATTTCCGGCAACGCGCCCGGCTGGCCGGTGAAAGGATTGCCGGGCGCGGGCGCGCCATCCGGCGTGATGTGGATGACCTTGCCCAGATCGGTGCCCAGCTTCTGCGGCGCCATCCAGTCAATGGTCTGCTGGGGTGAGGTGTCCCGGTCGCCGATGGTCACGAACAGATTGCCGTCGCGCGCGAAGACGATGCGGCCGCCCGTTTTTCCACCCAGCCCCTTGGCCGGCCATTGGGGCGTAGCGCGGAAGATCACCTTCACGTCGCTAAGCTTGTCGCCATCAAGGCGCGCGCTGGCGACATAGGTGTTGGTGTCATTCTGCGACGGCTCGCGCACGAAATCGGCGAAGGTGAAGAAGATGCGGTGATTGCGGGTGAAGCGGGGGTCCACAGCCACATCGAGGAGCACGATCTCCTTGCCGGCCGCTACGCTCATGATCTCCGCCAACGGTGGCGACAGGACATTGTTCTTGTCCAGGATGCGCAAAGCCCCCGGCAGTCTTTCGGTCAGCAGCATGCGGCCGTCGGGCAGAAAATCCATACCCCAGACGACGTGCAAATTGTCCACCAGGGTGGTGACCTTGAATGGAACCGAGGCGTGATAGGGCGCGCGCGTCTGTTCGGGGAACAGCGGCTTGTCATCGGCCTTCTCGAGGATGCGTTTTTCGATTGGCTGACCCTCGATCGTCTGGGGTATCTGAGGCGGCAGCGGTTGCTGGGCGATGGCCGCCACCGGCAGCAGCGCAAACCAAACCAGCCAGGTCGTAATCCGTCTCATCGGCGATCCCCGAAAATTAATAGCCAAGCTTCAACATACCGGACGACTGTCCGTTGACCGTGCCTTTTTCCAGCCATTCCAGCGAGGCCTGGAACAGCAGCAGGTGGTTCTTCTCCCACATGGCGTTGTGGGAGGAGCAGCCCAGATCAATGAAGATCTTGTTGTCGCTGCCCAGGTCCGCGTGCAGGTCGCGCACCCGGTCCGGGTTCACCTGCTTGTCGTTAACGCCGCTGACCATCAGGACCGGCGTGGTCATGGCCTTCACCTTGTCGGTCGTCCAGCCCCAGCTGGAGGAGGCGATAGGCGCGCGGCGCACGGCGGGTGTCCAGGTTGCTCCCACCGGATCGGACTTCAGCATCTCCGACCAGACCGAGGCCGCGGCGTGGCTGTCATACTGGCCGGGGCAGGGCGCCTGGCGGTCCCAGTTGGCGATGAATTCGTCATGGCTCTGGGTGTTGAAGACCGCGCCCGGCACCGGCAGCGGCGGCCGCTCGGATTTGGCGGCGCGATTGTAGGCCGGGGCCAGCAGGATCAGCTTGGCCACCTGGTCGGGATGATTGGCCGTCCAGCCGCCGGAACGGGGCCCGCCTTGCGACCAGCCCACCAGGCTGATCTTGCGCACATGACGCAGGTTCTGGATGAAGGCGACCGCCGCGGAAATGTCGTTCCAGTCGGATTCGATATTGGTGAGATTGCCGGGATAGGCCGCCGGGCAGCTCACGCCGAAAGACTTCTGCTGCTCCGGCGACAGGTTGCATTTGTCATTCATGGCGAGGGGCCGCGCCGAGCGGCCATAGCCGGTCATGTCCACCGAGAAGACGTCGTAGCCAGCCTTCGCCAGATAGCCCATCCAGCTGTAATCCTGATAGGGCACATCGAAGCTGACTTCGGCCGGGGTGCCGGCGCCGTGGACGAACAGCACCACCTTGTCGCCGGCGCCGTCACGCAGCACGGCCGGCAAGGCCCGCTCGCGCACATAGAGGGTTGATTTCTGCCCGGCGATCACCGGTACGGTGGAGGTGACCGTAACGGTGTGATCGCGGCTGGCGGTCTCCTGGGCAAAGGCCGGCGCGGCCAGCAGCAAAGCGGCGGCAACAAGAAAACGGTCCATGGGTCCCCTCCCTTTTGAGGGGAGTATGGCACGGCAAAGGCCGAAGGCCAGAGGGGGCTACTTGTGACGCTGCAACCGCGTGTTGACCAGCTGGAAGAACACCGGCACGAAAAAGATGGCCAGCACCGTGGCGGTGATCATGCCGCCCACCACGCCGGTGCCGATGGCATTCTGGCTGCCCGCACCCGCGCCATGGGCCAGCGCCAGGGGCGTGACACCGGCGATGAAGGCGATGGAAGTCATCAGAATGGGGCGCAGGCGCAGCCGTGCGGCTTCCATGGCGGCATCGAAGGCCGAAGCGCCCTTCTTTTCCGCATCTACCGCGAACTCCACAATCAAGATGGCGTTCTTGGCGGAAAGGCCGATGGTGGTCAGCAGACCCACCTGGAAATAGATGTCGTTGAACAGTCCGCGCGTCCAGGTCAGCAGCAGCGCGCCCACCACGCCCAGCGGGATCACCATCATCACCGACAACGGGATCGCCCAGCTTTCATAGAGGGCGGCCAGGCAGAGATAGATCACCAGGATCGAAAGCGCATAAAGCGCCGGGGCCTGCGATCCGCTGGCCTCTTCCTGATAGGACAGGCCCGTCAACTCATAGCCCACGGTCTTGGGCAGCTTGCCGAAGATCTTGACCATCTCCTGGGTGGCGGTGCCGGAAGAAACGCCGGGTTTGCCCGCGCCCAGAAGCTCGATGGCCGGCAGACCATTGTACCTGGTCAGCGAGGATGGGCCGGTGATCCAGCGCGTGCTGGCAAAGGAGGAGAAGGGCGCCATGGTGCCCGTGACGCTGCGCACATACCAGCGATTCAGGTCTTCCGGGGTCATGCGGAAGGGCGCATCGCCCTGCATATAGACGCGCTTGACCCGGCCGCGGTCGATGAAGTCGTTGATATAGCTCGAACCCCAGGCGGCGCTGAGCGTGGAGTTCACATTGGTCAGCGCAATGCCCTGGCTGTTGGCCTTGGCCTGGTCGATATCGACATGCAACTGGGGCGCGTCTTCCAGGGCATTGGGCCGCACAAAGGCCAGCAAAGGATCCTGCATCGCCATGCCCAGCACTTGATTGCGGGCGCCCATCAATGCGGCATGACCGATATTGCCGCGGTCTTCCAGGAACAGGTCGAAGCCCGCCGATTGGCCCAGCTCCGGCACCGAGGGCTGCACCAGCGGATAGATCTGGGCGTCGCGGATGCGCGTGAAATTGATGAAGGCACGTTGGGCGATGGCCTGGGCGCTGTTATCAAAGCCCTTGCGCTGGTCCCAGTCGCGCAGATGGGTGAAGGTCAGGCCCATATTCTGCCCGGCGCCCGAGAAGCTGAAGCCGGCCACCGTGAAGGTGAACTCCACATTCTTCTTCTCGGTCTCGTTGAAGAACTTGGTGACCTCTTTGGCGATGGCCAGGGTGCGCTGCTGCACGGCGCCCGCCGGCAAGGTGATCTGGGTGATGATCACGCCCTGATCCTCGTCCGGCAGAAAGCCGGTGGGGAGGCGTATGAATATGAACGCCATCACCCCGATGATCGCCGCATAAGCGAACATGGTCCCCCAGGTGCGGCGCAGGAACCAGGCGGCGGAACGGTGATACCAGGCGCGGAAGGCGTCGAAATTGCGGTTGAACGCGTCGAAGAAGAAACCATGCTTGAGATGGCCTTCGCC
>Ga0310811_10008141_pt1 | contig 13466 bp, 7 predicted proteins | sample YCmetagenome_FD_207642 | JGI IMG/M metagenome (GOLD analysis project Ga0310811, IMG submission 207642) | Soil microbial communities from experimental microcosm in Duke University, North Carolina, United States - YC | ecosystem: Engineered > Artificial ecosystem > Soil microcosm > Unclassified ... | reverse complement strand
CAGGTTCTCAGTCTCCGCGGCAAAGCCCACCACAAGCTTCGGCCGCTTCGGCCCAGGCTTCGACAATGTCGCCAGGATATCGGGGTTGGGTACCAGCTCGAGCGCAGGCGGCGCGGCGCCGGGCTTCTTCTTGATCTTGGCCGAGGCAGGCTTGGCGGCCTTCCAGTCGGCAACCGCCGCCGCGCACACGGCGACATCGACCGCGCCGGCCTGAAGGCAGGCCGCGAGCATCTCGTCGGCGGAGTCGATCTTTACCGTCTTCACGCCAGCGGGATCGGCGACCACGACGGGTCCGCTCACCAGCGTCACCTCGGCGCCGAGCCGCGCCAGCGCCGCCGCGATCGCATGGCCCTGCTTGCCCGAGGAATGATTGGAGATGTAGCGCACCGGGTCGATCGCCTCGCGCGTCGGTCCCGAGGTCACCAGCGCACGCTTGCCGGCCAGCGGCCGGTCCTGTCCCAAGAGGCCCGCGATGGCGGTCGCGATCTCCTCCGGCTCGGACATGCGGCCGGGCCCATATTCGTTGCACGCCATCACACCGTCGTTGGGACCGACGAAGGCGACGCCGCGCTTCTTCAGCGTCTCGACATTGGCGACGGTTGCGGCGTGCGTCCACATGCGGACGTTCATGGCAGGTGCCGCCAGCACCGGCTTGTCCGTGGCGAGCAGAACCGTCGAGGCAAGATCGTCGGCGAGACCCGCCGCCATGCGCGCCAGGAGATTGGCCGTCGCCGGCGCCACGACCAGCAGATCGGCATCGCGAGAGAGCTGGATGTGGCCCATCTCGCTCTCGTCGGTGAGCGAGAACATGTCGCTGTAAACGCGATCCTCGGTGAGGGCCTGCAGCGAGAGCGGCGTCACGAACCGGGCGCCCGCCTCGGTCAACACGCAGCGCACCGAGGCGCGCTGCTTGCGCAGCAGGCGGATGAGTTCTTGCGACTTGAAGGCCGCGATGCCGCCCGCGACGATCAACAGGATTCGCTTGCCGTTCAGCATGATGGCGAGACTAGCACAGCGGCCCGGACGGCGAAAATCGGGTGGCGGAAATCTGCACGCCTAGCGGCCCCAGCCCTCGACAATGGCAACGATCGCCAGGACCAGTGCCGCGACAGCGGTCACTTCGACGAGGATCGCCCGCCATCCACGGCCGGGCGTTAGCAGCGCCTCTTCGGTGCGGCGGCGTTCCCTCTCGGCCACCAGGTGCAGATTGTCGATCAAGCGCGGCAGCCGACGCAGCCCTTGCGCGAGATCCTGCGCGGCGCGGCCGATCGTGGCGCGTGGACCGAAGTGGGAGACCATCCAATCCTCGATCAGGGGGCGCGCCAGCTCCCAGATGTTGACCGTGGGATTGAGCCGCGTGCCCATGCCCTCGGCCATCAACATGGTCTTCTGCAGGAGAAGGAGCTGCGGCTGCACCGCCATCTCGAACTGCTCGGTGACGCGCAAGAGATGGGCGAGCAGGCGGGCGATCGAGATCTCATGGCTCGGCTTGCCGAAGATCGGCTCGCCGATCGAGCGGCAGGCCTGGGCGAACATCTCCGGCGACTGATGCTCGGGCACGTAGCCGGCGCGGAACTGCACCTCGGCCACAGCGCGATAGTCGCGCCTCAGGAACGCCACCAGGAGCTCGGCGAGATAGCCGCGCGTGTCCTCGTCGACCCGGCCCATGATGCCGAAATCAACCGGCACGATGCAGCCGGCGCGATCGACGAAGGCGTTGCCGCCGTGCATGTCGGCATGGAAGAAGCCGTCACGAAACACCTGATAGAAGAAAGCCTCGGCGCACTTCTTCATGATCGCGTCGGGATCGTGGCCGGCGGCGACGATGGCATCGCGGTCGCCGATCGGCGTGCCGTCGACGCGCTCCAGCGTCATGACGCGCTGCGCGGTGCGATCCCAGTCGATGTCGGGCGTGCGATAGTTGGGATCGTCGCCGAAATTCTCGCCCAGCTCCTGCGCCGCCGCTGCCTCCATGCGCAGGTCCATCTCGACCCGCACCACGTCGGCAAAGGCCTTGACCGATTCGACCGGCTTCAGGCGGCGGAAGCGCGGCTGCGTGCGCTCGACCAGCTCGGCCATCCAGTAGAAGAGATCGAGATCGCGCGCAAAGGCCTGCTCGATGCCGGGGCGCAACACCTTCACCGCGACTTCGCGGCCATCCGAGGTCACGGCGAAATGGACCTGGGCGATCGATGCCGCCGCTATGGGCACATCGTCGAAGCGCTGGAAGAGCTGCTCGACCGGCCGGCCGAGCTCGCTCTCGATGGTGTGCCGCGCCTCGGCGCCCGAGAACGGCGTCAGATGGTCCTGCAGCCGCGCGAGGTCTACTGCCACCTCCTCGCTCAGGAGGTCGGCGCGGGTCGACAGCGCCTGACCCAGCTTGATGAAGGACGGGCCCAGCTCCTGCAACGCCATTGCCAGTCGTTCGCCGGGCCGGCGCGTATCACGCCGCGCAGCGAACAACCGCGCCCAGGCGATCAGCGCCGGCGCGATCGCCAGCGTCTCGAGCGGAAACAGCGCATCGTGCCGGGCGAAGGTGACCGCCATTCGCAGGAGACGCCAGCCATTGCGCAGAGCCCGAAACATCTAGGCTCCATCCCTCATCCTGAGGAGCGCGCGTCTCGAAGGCTGGCGACGGCACGGGTGCTGCCCACCCTTCGAGACGCGGTCCTGCGGACCGCCCCTCAGGGTGAGGTGATGATGGTTGCGGGGTTGGTTCATCTGAAACGTCTCAGATTCGCCAGCCCGAATGCAGTGCCACGACGCCGAGCGTCATGTTGCGCCAGGCAACCTGCGTGAAGCCGGCGCGCCCCATGCGCGCGGCAAGCTCGCGCTGCGAAGGGAAGCGGCGGATGCTCTCATGCAGGTAGCGATAGGACTCGGCGTCACGCGCCACGATGTGGCCGAAGAACGGCAGCGCCCGCTCGGAATAGGCGTCGTAGACGCGGCCCACTGGTGCCGAGGTGACCTTGCTGAACTCCAGACAGTAATAGCGGCCGCCCGGCTTCAGCACGCGATACGCTTCGCCGAGCGCGCGGTCGATGTCGGTAACGTTGCGCAATCCGAACGCGATCGTATAGGCGTCGAACGAGCGGTCGGGAAACGGCAGCTTCTCGGCATCGCCCGTCGTCCAGGTGAGGCCGCGCAGCAGACCGCGATTGATGGCGCGATCTCGGCCCACGCCCAGCATGGCTGCATTGATGTCGCATACGGTGACATCGGCGGCCGCACCCTCTCCGCCCTTCTCCGCCACGCGCTTCAGGAGCCGGAAGGCGATATCGCCGGTGCCGCCGGCCACGTCGAGCAGCTTCTCGCCCGGCCGCGGGTTCACGACATCGATCAGCGCATTCTTCCAAAGACGATGCACGCCGCCTGACATCAGGTCGTTCATCAGGTCGTAGCGCGGCGCCACGCTCTCGAACACATCGCGCACCAGGCCCGCCTTCTCGGCTTTGGGCACATCGCGGTAGCCGAAGGACGCGAGCCCCCCATCGGCTGTCTCGTCCGCCGCCCTGCCCGCGGGCGAGCCGGCCGGCGGAACGTCGCTCGGGGCCTCCCCAGCGGAGACAGGCGCGCTAGGATCGGGTTCGATCATGGAGCGCAACCTAGAGGAATCGCCATGCTGCTGAAAGACCGGGTGATGCTGATCACCAATGTCGAGAAATTCGCAGGCCACGGCACCACCGAGGTCGCGCTAGCGCAAGGCGCCACGGTGCTGGCGCACGATCCCGCCTTCGAGGCGCCAAGCGCGCGCCGCAAGTATGAAAGCCAGTTTCCCGGCGCGCATGCCCTTTCCGCCATCGACCCCGCCACCATGGTCGAGTTGGCACTGAAGCGACACGGCCATATCGACGCGCTGGTAAACAACGATGCCTATCCGGCACTGCGCGCGCCGCTCGGCGAGGCGCGGCTCGAGGATTATCGCGCCGCCTTCGAAACCATGGCGGTGACGCCGTTCCGCCTCACGCAGCTCGTGGCGCCGTCGATGCGCAAGCGCAAGTCAGGCCGCATCGTGTTCGTCTCGTCCGCCGCTCCCCTGCGCGGGATCGCCAACTACGCGCCCTATACCTCGGCGCGCGCCGCTGCCAATGGCCTCGTGGCTTCGCTAGCGAAGGAGCTGGGGCGCGACGGCATCACCGTGAACGCGGTCGGTTCGAACTACGTCGAGAACCCCGACTACTTCCCGCCGGCGCTGCTCGCCAACCAGGAAGCGATGGCGAAGATGACGGCGCAGATTCCGCTCGGCCGGCTGGGCAAGGGCACCGAGCTTGGCGCCGCGATCTGCTTCCTCTGCTCCGACGGCGCGGGCTTCATCACCGGCCACGTCCTGCCGCACGCCGGCGGCTGGGCGTGAAGCGTTCTAGCCGAACGCTTCTTCCCACGTGCCGCGCGTGGAAGCCTTGGAGTATTCGGTGGCGCGGTTCTCGAAGAAGTTGGTGTGCTCGATGGCGTTCAGCATCTGGTCCATCCACGGCAACGGATTCTTCATGTCCTTGCGGTAGATGGGCTGCAGGCCGAGCTGCGTGAGGCGGCGGTCGGCGATGAAGCGGATGTAGCGCTTCACGTCGGTCGCGGTCATGCCCTCGATGCCGTCGAGCTGGAAGGCGAGATCGATGAAAGCGTCCTCGTGATCGACGATGGTCGAGCAGGCGACGTAGATCTCGCGCTGCACCTCCTCGGTCCACACTTCCGGGTTCTCCTGGATGAAGGTGCGGAAGAGCTTGATGATCGAGTTGCAGTGCAGCGTCTCGTCGCGCACCGACCACGACACGATCTGGCCCATGCCCTTCATCTTGTTGAAGCGCGGGAAGTTCATCAGCATGGCGAAGCTGGCGAAGAGCTGCAGGCCCTCGGTGAAGGCGCCGAACACGGCGAGCGTCTTGGCGATGCCGGCCTTGGAATCGACCGTGAACCCCTGCATGTAGTCGTACTTGTCCTTCATCTCCTTGACAGTGAGAAAGGCCGAATACTCCGTCTCCGGCATGCCGATCGTATCGAGGAGATGGCTGTAGGCGGCAATGTGCACCGTCTCCATGGCGGAGAAGGCGGCCAGCATCATCTGCACTTCGGTCGGCTTGAAGACGCGGCTGTAGGCCCGCATGTAGCAGTTGTTCACCTCGACATCGGCCTGGGTGAAGAAGCGGAAGATCTGCGTCAGCAGATGCCGCTCGCTGTCGGAGAGCTTGTTGCGCCAGTCCTTGACGTCGTCGGCCAGCGGCACTTCCTCGGGCAGCCAATGAATGCGCTGCTGCGTAAGCCACGCATCGTAGGCCCAAGGATAGTGGAACGGCTTGTAGATCGGCTTGGCGTCGAGCAGGGACATGGCGGGGTCACATCACTTGAACAGAAACGGACAACTGGAGAGGCTGTATCATCCCGAGCGCAGCGAAGGATCTTTGATCGAAGGAAGCGGAAGGTCCCTCGCTTCGCTCGGGATGACACGTTTTTTTCTTGCCTCGGCATTAACGACTCACACTGGCAGCTCAGGTTACTGGCAGCTCAGGCATTCCTCGTAGTTGTTGGCCTCGCCGACCGGCTGGTCGCCGGCCGGCGGAGGCATGGGGGCGCCGAGGTTAGGGGCTGAAAGGGCTTGATCGCCGATCGGCGCCACGACGGCGTCGTTCGACACCGTCTCGGCGCGCTGGATGGAGAGCGAGCGGCAGTAGTAGAGGCTCTTCACGCCGCGCTTCCACGCCATCAGATGGATCTGATGCAGGTCGCGCTTGTGCACGTCGGCCGGCAGGAAAAGGTTCAGCGACTGGCTCTGGCAGATGAAGGGCGCGCGGTCGGCCGCGTGCTCGACAAGCCAGCGCTGGTCGATCTCGAAGGCTGTCTTGAACACAGCCTTCTCGTGATCATCCAGGCAGTCGAGATGCTGCACTGAGCCCTGGCTGGTCATGATCGAGGTCCAGGTGTCGTCGTCGTTCTTGCCCTTCTCGGCCAGCACCTTCTCGAGATACGGGTTGCGCACCACGAACGAGCCCGAAAGGGTCTTGTGATTGTAGACATTGGCCGCCGACGGCTCGATGCCGGGCGAGGCACCACCGCAGATGATCGAGATCGACGCCGTGGGCGCGATCGCGAGCTTGTGCGAGAAACGCTCCTCGATGCCGAAGTCGGCCGCATCCGGGCAGGCGCCACGCTCCTTGGCGAGCATCGTCGAGGCAAGGTCGCACTGGTTACGGATGTGCTTGAACATCTTCTTGTTCCACACCTTCGCCATCACCGCTTCGATCGGGATGTTGCTCTGCTGCAGGAAGGAGTGGAAGCCCATGACGCCGAGGCCCACCGAACGTTCGCGCATGGCGGCGTAGGTGGCGCGGGCGAAATCGCTGCCGGCGTTGTCGATAAAGCTTTGCAGCACGTTGTCGAGGAAGCGCATCACGTCCTCGATGAAGGTCGGATGCTCGTGCCACTCGAGATAGGTCTCGAGATTGAGCGAGGAGAGGCAGCACACGGCAGTGCGCTGCTTGCCGTCGCGGTCGACGCCGGTCGGCAGCGTGATCTCGCTGCACAGGTTGGAGGTCTTGATCTCCAGGCCCGCGAGCTTGTGATGCTCGGGCCGCGCCTTGTTCACGTGATCGACGAAGATCAGGTACGGCTCGCCGGTCTCGATGCGCGCCGTCAGGATGCGGATCCAGAGGTGCCGCGCCGAGATCTTGCGCTGGACCGCACCGTCCTTGGGACTGGTGAGCGCCCATTCCTCGTCGTTCTCGACCGCGCGCATGAAGGCGTCGGAGACCAGCAGGCCGTGATGAAGGTTCAGCGCCTTGCGGTTGGGATCGCCACCGGTGGGACGGCGGATCTCGATGAACTCTTCGATCTCGGGATGGCTGACCGGCAAATAGACAGCGGCCGAGCCACGCCGCAGCGAGCCCTGGGAGATTGCGAGCGTCAGCGAATCCATTACCCGGATGAAGGGCACGACACCGGAGGTCTTGCCGTTCATGCCGACCTTCTCGCCGATCGAGCGCAGGTTGCCCCAATACGAGCCGATGCCGCCGCCGCGCGCCGCCAGCCACACGTTCTCGTTCCACAGGCCCACAATGCCTTCGAGCGAGTCGGTCGCTTCGTTCAGGAAACAGGAGATCGGCAGGCCGCGCCGCGTGCCGCCGTTGCTGAGCACGGGAGTCGCCGGCATGAACCAGAGATCGCTGATGTAGTCGTAGAGACGCTGGGCATGCGCATCGTCATCGGCATAGGCCGAGGCGACTCTCGCGAACATCTCCTGGTAGCTTTCGCCCGGGAGAAGGTACCGGTCGGTGAGTGTAGCCTTGCCGAAGGCTGTCAGGCGGGCGTCCCGGGCAGAGTCGGTAACAACGCGCGCGCCGCTTCGAACTTGAACGACATCAAACACTTGCGGTCCCCTTTTTCTTCTTGTCCACATCTGTGGATAAAACAGTTTGTGGAAGACACCTACATCTTGGGACCGGTTTTTCCGCTCCCACTACCGGTTGATGATACGCAGGCCGTCGGGGCTGTCATCGGCAAATTTATACGCCAATTGTGAATCTGAGGAATTCGAGGTTATCCCATTGTTATTGGCTGAATAAATGACCTTTAAAATTTTGTGTCCAAGCGCGGGATAAGTCCTTCGCGACTGCAGCATCCGATGAGAACAAAACGCGCTTTCCCGCGGAATCTTTGATCCCAAAACAGAAAGCGCAGCGATTCGGCCCGCCGTCGTCGGGGCACCGGTCGAAAGGGTCGGCACGACGGGCACTTCGGCCATCACCAACTCGTCGTCGTCAGATCGTCACAGTGCGGCGTACCATTCCGGGCGTTGGAAAATTGAGGCAGAGCCCATGGCGACAGTATTCGCACCTCGGATTCACGAGCTCGAGGCCATCTGTGCCGCCGCAGCGGCGTCTTCCGGAAGCGAGGAGACGGCACAATTTACCCACCGGCTCTATCAGCGAGTCGCCGACCGGGATCTCGGGGCGGCGCCGGTGGAGCAGCGAGCCGCCGCCGCCGCCTGCCTCCTCGCCTTTGCGCGACGTCGACTGCCCGGCGTCGCCAAGGTCCGCGTCTTCAATCCGTCGGTAGCCGACCATGGCTTCGAAAGCCGGCACACGATCGTGCAGATCGTCAACGACGATATGCCGTTCCTGGTCGACTCGATCACCAACGAGCTCAATCGCCGAGAGATCGCCGTTCATCTGCTCGCCCACCCGGTGATGGCGGCGCGGCGCGATCTCGACGGCGATCTGGTGGACGTGACCGGCGAGGTCGGGCAGCGGGCGCGCGCGGAATCGATGATGCATATCGAGATCGACCGCCAGGCCGATCGCGGGCAACTCGACGATCTCGCCGCCACGCTCAGCCGCGTGCTGGGCGAAGTGCGGATGGCCGTCGAGGACTGGCGCCCGATGCGCCAGGCCTGCCTCGACGCGCTCGAGGACCTGATGGCGGGCCACGGCACCGAGCTTGCCGAGCAGGAGGAGTTCCTGTGCTGGCTCGAGTCGAACCACTTCACCTTCCTCGGCCATCGCAGATACCGCTACGCCGAGGATCCCAGCCAGCCCGGCGGCCTTCGCTACGAGCTGATCCCGGGTTCCGCGCTCGGCATCCTGCGCCGCGACGAGGTGCGGTTGTTCGAGAGCGGTTTGGGCGGCGGCGAGCCGATGTCACGCTTCGCCCGAGGCCGCCAGCCGCTGATGATCGTGAAGACCGACCGGCCGTCGCTGGTCCATCGCAGCGGGCCGATGGATTGCGTCATCGTGAAGACCCACGATGCCGACGGGCGCATCACCGGCGAGCGACGGCTGGTGGGCCTGTTCACCTCGACCGCCTATCACGCCATGGTACGCGAGGTGCCATTGCTGCGTGGCCGCGTCGACAGCGTCGTGAAGCGCGCCGGTCTCGATCCCAACAGCCACGACGGCAAGGCACTGCTGGCGATTCTCGACGCCTATCCGCGCGACGAATTGTTCCAGATCGACGACGACACGCTCTACAACCACGCGCTCGGCATCCTGCAGCTGCAGGAGCGCCGCCGCGTCGCCCTGTTCACGCGCCGCGATCCCGTGGGCCGGTTTGCAACCTGCCTGGTCTTCGCCCCGCGCGAGCGCTTCGATGCGGCCCTGAGCGATCGTTTCAGCCGTCTCTTGGAGGCGGCCTGGCGCGGCAAGGTGACGTCGATCGCGGGCTTGAGCAGCGATGAATCGGCGCTCGCTCGCGCGCTCTATACGCTGAAGCTCGACCGGCCCGACGCGCCCACGCCCGATCTCGGCGCGCTCGAGCAGACGCTGGCGGACGCCGCGACCTCCTGGAATGACCGGCTGCGGTCCTCCCTGCAAACCAGGCTCGGCGAAGCCGAAGGGCGGGCCGCGGCCCGCAACTGGCGCAGTTACTTTCCGTCGGTCTACCGCGACAGCTTCGACGCCGGCCAGGCCATGGCCGATCTCGAACCGTTGCAGGCGGCGCTCGGCGGCACGTCGTTGGGCGTGCGCCTCAGCCGCGAGCCCGGCTCGCCGCTGCATCGTTTCGCCGTCCGCCTCTTTCATCCCAAGGAGGCGGTCGCCCTCTCTGACATCTTGCCGTTGGCCGAGAATCTTGGCCTGCGGGTGCTGAGCGAATCGCCGTTCCTGCTGCGCGCCGACGACAAGAGCGACGGCGTCGCCCTGCAGGTGCTGAGCGTGGAAACGGCCGACAAATCGGCGGTCGATCTTGATGCCGTTGGACCGCGCTTCGCCGAGGCGCTCGACCATCTCTGGGCGGGCACGCTGGAGAACGACGGGCTGAACAAGCTGGTGCTGTGCGCGGGCCTGGCCTGGCGCGAGGTGGCGCTGCTGCGCGCCTATGCCAAGTATCTGCGCCAGGCCGGCATCGCCTTCAGCCAAGACTATATGGAACGCGCGCTGGTCGCCTATCCCGCGATCGCACGCGGCATGGTCGATCTCTTCATCGCCCGCTTCGACCCGGCGCTGGGCGGACCCGATGCCGACGCCCGCAAGGGACGCCTGGAGGCGATCGAAGGCGCGCTCTCCAATGCGCTCGACTATGTCGCAACGCTCGACGAAGACCGCATCCTGCGGCGCTTCCTCAACGCCGTGCACTGCAGCCTGCGCACCAATTACTGGCAGAAGGACGCTTCCGGCGCTCCCAAGGAATGGATCTCCTTCAAGATCGACAGCCGCATGATTGACGATCTGCCCGCGCCGAGGCCGATGGTGGAGATCTTCGTCTACAGCCCGCGTATGGAGGGCATCCATCTGCGCGGCGGCCGCGTGGCGCGCGGCGGCATCCGCTGGTCCGACCGGCGCGAGGACTTCCGGACCGAGATCCTGGGCCTGATGAAGACCCAGGTCGTGAAGAACGCCGTAATCGTGCCCACGGGCTCCAAAGGTGGTTTCTATGTGAAGCGGCCGCCGGTGGGCGGCACGCGCGAGCAGATCCAGGCCGAGGGCATCTATTGCTACCAGACCCTGGTCCGCGGGCTGCTCGACATCACCGACAACTACGCCGGCAACGCGATCACCACGCCAACCGACGTCGTGCGGCACGACGGCAACGACCCCTATCTCGTGGTCGCGGCCGACAAGGGCACGGCCACCTTCTCCGACATCGCCAATGCGCTGGCGCGCGACTATGGCTTCTGGCTCGACGACGCCTTCGCCTCCGGCGGCTCGGCCGGCTACGACCACAAGAAGATGGGCATCACCGCCCGCGGCGCCTGGGAATCGGTGAAGCGGCACTTCCGTGAGCTCGGCACCGACATCCAGCGCACGCCCTTCACGGCGGTCGGCGTCGGCGACATGTCGGGCGACGTGTTCGGCAACGGCATGCTGCTGTCGCAGCAGACCAAGCTGGTCGGCGCCTTCGACCATCGCCACATCTTCGTCGATCCCGCGCCGGATCCGACCGTGAGCTGGGCCGAACGCAAGCGGCTGTTCGACCTGCCGCGTTCGTCGTGGATGGACTACGACAAGACGCTCATGTCGCCGGGCGGCGGCGTCTACGATCGCAACGCCAAGTCGATCGCGCTCAGCGACGAGGCGCGCGCCGTGCTGGGCATCGAGCAGACGTCGGTGACGCCGCTCGATCTGATGCGCGCGATCCTGAAAGCGCCGGTCGACCTCCTCTATTTCGGCGGCATCGGCACCTATGTGAAGGCATCGGCCGAGACCAACGCCGACGCGGGCGATCGCACCAACGACGCCCTGCGCATCAACGCTGCTGACGTGCGGGCGCGCGTCGTGGGCGAGGGCGCCAATCTCGGCTTCACCCAGCGCGGCCGCATCGAGGCGGCGCTGGCCGGCCGCAGGATCAACACCGACGCCCTCGACAACTCGGCAGGCGTCGACACGTCCGACCACGAGGTGAACATCAAGATCGCGACCGGCGCAGCGATCGAGCGCGGCGAGCTCGTCACGCTCGATCGCGATCCCTTGCTGTTCGCCATGACCGAGGAGATCGCGACCCTCGTGCTCCGGAACAACTATCAGCAAAGCCAGGCGATCAGCGTCGCCGTAGCCCAGGCCGGCGAGGAGCACGACCGGCTCGAGCGCTTCATGCAGGCGCTGGAGCGGCCCGTCGAGCGGCAGGGCCGGCTCGACCGCTCGGTCGAGTTCCTGCCCGATTCAGCCGCCATGCGCACGCGCGGGCAGAACAGGCAGTACCTCACGCGGCCCGAGCTGTCGGTGCTCCTGGCCTACGCCAAGATCGACCTCACCGACCAGATTCTCGACTCGGACCTGCCGGACGATCTGCTGCTGGTCGGCGAGCTGCTGCGCTACTTCCCGACCACGCTGCAGCAACGCTTCGCCGACGTGATCCGCGACCATCGGCTGCGGCGCGAGATCGTGACGCTGCAGGTCGTGAACTCGCTGGTGAATCGCTGCGGCCCCACCTTCGTGCGCAATGTCGCCCAGCGCACGGGCGCCACGGGCGATGCCATCGCCCGCGCCTTCGCCGTGGTGCGCGACGCCTGGAAGCTGCGTGACCTCTGGACCGAAGTCGAGGCGCTCGACGAGACGCTGAAAGCAGAGGCGCAGACGCGCATGCTGGTGGCCTCGCAGCGCTTCCTGACCCGCACCGTGCAGTGGACCTTGCGCCGCTTGCCGCAGCCGCTCGACACGATGGCCGCGACCGACCTCCTCGGCTCGGCCGTGGCAGCGCTGGGCGACCTGCCGGAAGCACTGATCGGGCCGGCGGAAAGTGCTGCATTGAACGAACGGGCCGCGGCCTTTGAGGCACTGGGTGCGCCGCCTTCGGTCGCCCATCGCGCGGCCGCGCTCGACACCCTCGCCGCGGCGGGCGATCTGGTTCAGGCCGCACGCGCCAATGGCTGCAGCATCGAGGAAGCCGCGCGCCTCTACTTCCGCCTGGGCGAGCGCCTGTCGCTGGCAGCGCTCGGCAACGGTGCCCAAAAGCTGCCGCGCGAGGGGCAGTGGCCCTCGCAGGCGGCACTGGCCGTGCTCGACGACCTTGCCGCTCTACATGCCGACCTGCTGCACTCGGCCCTGCGCGCGGCCGGTTCGCAGGGTGCCGGCGATCCTGAGGCGGTGCTGGCGCGCTGGAGCGAGAGCCGCAAGCTCGCGCTCGAGCGCGTCGACCGGCTGCGGGAAGAACTTGGCACGGCTGGCCAGCTCGATCTCGCCATGCTCTCGGTCGCGACCGCCGAGTTGCGCGGGCTTGTCTGAGGCGGGATCATTGCCACATCGGAGGACACCATGAGTGACAAGACCCCCATCGACAAAAGCGATGCCGAATGGCGCCAGGAACTCGATCCGCTGCAGCATCACGTGCTGCGCGAGCACGGCACCGAACGGCCCTTCACCAGCCCGTTGAACAACGAGAAGCGCACCGGCGTCTTCCGCTGCGCCGGCTGCGGCGAGCCGCTGTTCGATTCTTCGACCAAGTATGAAAGCGGCTCGGGCTGGCCCTCTTTCTGGGCGCCGATGGCCGAGGCTGTCGGCACCTCGATCGACAAGAGCCACTTCATGACCCGCGTCGAGGCTCATTGCGCCAAATGCGGCGGCCATCTCGGCCATGTCTTCCCCGACGGCCCGCAGCCAACCGGCCAGCGCTATTGCATGAACGGCGCCGCGCTCAAGTTCGAAGAGAAGAAGTAGTCTTCCGGACCGCGCGCATCTTGCGCGCTCTCATGAAGTGAACGAGCCGGAGGCTCGCGGTCCAGAAGAGCTAAAGCCCTTTCAAAAACTCGATCAGGAGCCGGTTCACTTCGTCCGGATGCTCTTGCTGCACCCAGTGGCCGGCGCCGTCGAGGATGTGACTGCCGCGAAGGCCGGGCAGGGTCTTCGGGTAAGCATCGAGCTGGGCTTGCGCGGCGGGGAACTTCAGGACGCCGTCACGGCTGCCGGCGATGAAGAGCGACGGCTGGCGGATCGGCTGGCCGCGCCACGGCGCCGCCTGTTCCCAATTGCGCCGCAGGTTGCGGTACCAGTTGAGCCCGCCGCGAAAGCCGGTGCGCGAGAATTCCTGCGCATAGTAATCGAGATCCA
>Ga0310811_10008140_pt1 | contig 13467 bp, 9 predicted proteins | sample YCmetagenome_FD_207642 | JGI IMG/M metagenome (GOLD analysis project Ga0310811, IMG submission 207642) | Soil microbial communities from experimental microcosm in Duke University, North Carolina, United States - YC | ecosystem: Engineered > Artificial ecosystem > Soil microcosm > Unclassified ... | reverse complement strand
CGAGCGCGCCGATGACGAGGAGGAGATTGGCGAAGGCGGCCATGAAGGCGCCGATGGCGATCTTGCCGATCTCGTCGGGCTCGCGGCCGCGCGCGGCCTGGCGCCGCCAGAGCGCGACCAGCGGCGGAACGGCGATGATCGAGACGAAGGGATCAATCGAGTTGAACCACGCCACGGGAAAGGACCAGCCGAAGAGGCCGAGATCGACATGGGCGTCGATCCAGACCAGTGCGATGCCGCCGTTCTGGTAATAGGCAATGGACTGGAAGATGGTCAGCGCCATAACCGCGACGAGCGCCAGCACCGTGCGGCGCTGCGCGGCATCGAGCGGCGCAACGGCGCGATGCTCGACCCGCGGCCCGGTCTCTTCGAGCTTGCGAACGCCGATGGCGTAGGTCGCCAGGCCCACCAGCATCAGGATGCCCGCGACGCCGAAGCCGGCATCCCAGCCATAGGCCGCGGCGAGCAGGCCGCAGACAAGCGGGCCGGCGGTCGCGCCGATGTTGATGCCCATCGAATAGATCGAATAACCGCGCGTGCGGCCGGCGATCTCGCTGTCGGCATAGAGCGTGCCGACCTGGGCGGAGATGTTGCCCTTGAGCAGGCCGCAGCCGACGATCAGGAGCAGCAGCGCGAGCAGGAACGACGCCTCGAAGGCCATGGCGAGATGGCCCGCGCTCATCAGAAGCGCGCCCAGCATCACGGCGTTGCGCTTGCCGATCAGCCGGTCGGCGATGAGGCCGCCGAAGACCGGGGTGAAATAGACGAGGCCGCTGTAGAGACCGTAGATCTGCGCCGCGAAGCCGAGCGTCGACATCTTGCCGAACACCGCCTCGAGCGCGGCGCGGAAGCCGGCGAGACCGGCGACATGCTCGGCATGTCCGGGCAGGAAGAGCTGCTGCGTCATATAAAGCGTCAGCAGGCCGAGCATGCCGTAGAAGGAGAAGCGTTCCCAGATCTCGGTGAAGGCCAGGTAGCCAAGTGCGGACGGCTCGCCGAAGAAGCCGCGGCGGCGGACAACGGCATCAGACATGCGAAAGCCTCTGCAGCTGGATTTTTTCGGCGGCCGTCAGATCGAGGTTCGCGGCCAGGGCGAACTGTTTCGCGGCGTCGGCCTTGCGCCCCAGCCACAGCAGCGCCTCGCCCCATTTCAGATGCAGCCGGCCCCAGTTGGGCGCGAATTGTGCGGCTTCGGAAAATTTCTGGAGCGCCAGATCGGAGCGGTTCGTCGCGATCAGCGCCTCGCCCCACATCTCGAGCGGATCGGCAAAGTGGGGTCCGGCGGAATGCGCGGCGCCGAATTTCGCAATGGCGCCGTCGAGATCGCCCTTGTGCAGGAGCATCGCACCCCAATCGGCATAAGCGAAGGGAATGGAGGGCGCCTGCGCGACGGCCTTCGCGAACCAGACGGCAGAGCCGCTCCAGTTCCGCTCGAGCGCATCGATGTTGCCGCGCATGCGGACGCAGAGATAGCAGTCGCCGGGCGTCCTATCGATCAGCGCATGCGCGGCCTTGAAGTCGCCAAGCTGCGCCCGCGCAAGTGCCGTGAACGGCCAGATCTGGCGCGCCAGCGTCGTCCGGGAGCCGGCCTGAAGCTTCGGATACACCGCCACCGTCGCGGCGAATGCCGCATCGATGACGGCGGCATCGCCGAGGACGAGAGAGGGATCGCCCAGGGCGGCATCGCCCTCGATCTTCACGGGGTAAGCGTAAAAGAGGCCGATGGACGGCGCCTTCGGCATGGCTATGCCCGTCCAGGCGTGGCGCGATGCGGACGGTTCGTGCAGCAATGCCAGGATGCAGGCGGTGCGCCCCCGGCTGTCTTCGGCAATGTTCGCGTAGTCGGGAAGGTTCTGCGCAATCGCGTATTGCTGCAACGCCGTTTCGAAGTCGCCGGTCATGGCGGCCCCGAGGCCGCGGTTCGCCGGACGTGCGATCGCGCGCGCCGCCGCGCTCAGCTGGCCGCCCTTGCTGCCAAACAGATCGATCGCCCTGCGCTCGGCGGCGAGCGCCTGTTCGGGATGCCCGAGCGCCAGCTCTTCCGCCGCGATGTTCTGCCAGGCGAGGACGAAATCGGGTTCGATGTTCAGGGCTTCGCGGTTCTCCGCGGGCGCGTTCAGCGGGTCGATCAATTCGTAGGAGGTCGAAATGCCCATATGGGCCCACAGCTTGTCCTCGCGGTCGCCATTTGCCGCAAGCGCCCGATAGAGCGCCATCGCGCGCGGCATCTGCCCGACCGACGCGAAGTAGACCGCGTAGCGGTAGGGCTGGGTGTGCCCATAGATCGCTTCCGCGCTCTGCTGCAAAAGCTTGTCAAAATCCGCTTCACTGCCGCTGACCGTGGTGCCGCCGGCGCCGTTGCTGCGCGAGGTGATCGCGATGCCGGTGGGCGTGCGATAGACCTCGCCGGTGATATGGGTCTGATCGCCGAGCCAGCCCGCCAGCGTGCGGTAGAGGTCGCCGACCGAGATGCCGGTGTCCGGGATCATCACCTTGATTCCGTTGTCCCAGCTGTTGGCAAAGGATTTCGCCGGCCGGCCCGAATTCGTCGCGGCCTGCATCGCGGCGAGCTTGTCCTGCAATTGTGCGGCGATGGCCTGGCCGGTGAGGCCTCGCTGCGCCAGGTCGGGCGGCACGCTGAAGGCCTCGATGACGAGACTGTCGTCATGCGACGCGGTCCATACCACCGAGGCGAGGCCGGCGACGATGGCGACGACGACGATGGCGAGCGCGACTTCGAAGGTCACCTTCACCACGTCGCTGATGTGACGCACGATGAACGACCAGTGGCGCAGGGAATCGTCGCGGCGGATGTCGTCGGCCTGCAGCCGCGCAACCTCGGACTGCTCGCGGGCGAGACGGGTCTGTTCTTCGAGGAAAGCGTCGACCCTCTCGCGCGAGGCATGGGCGAGTGCGGCGAAGGCGGCGGCAGAGGACGGCGCCAGGCCGGCAGAATCGGATTCGGTACGCTCGTTATCCATGACGGACCCTTGCCAGTTGCGCTGCCTCGGCCGGCGTGAGGAACAGCGACGACGCGATGGCGAACTGCTTCGCCGCGCCGGGCTTGTCGCCCGACCACAGCAACGCCTCGCCCCATTTCAGATGCAGCCGGCCCCAATTGGGCGCATAGCGCGCGGCTTCGGCGAATTTCTTTGCCGCGAGATCGGAGCGGTTCTTGGCGATCAGCGCCTCGCCCCACAGTTCCAGCGGATCGGCAAAGCGCGGGCCTTTGCGGTGGGCGAGATCGAATTGCGCGATGGCGCCGTCGAAATCGCCGTGACGCAGCAGCATCTCGCCGTAGTCGGCATAGGCAAAGGGAATCGACGGCGCGGCGGCGACGGCGCGGGCGAACCAGATCCCCGCCTGTTTCCGGTCGCCCTGGAGTGCGGCAACCACGGCGCGAGCGCGCAAGCATTGATAGCAATCGAGCGGCGTGGCCTTGATCGTTCCCCAGGCGGCGGCGAAATCACCGGCATGAGCTTGCGCGATCGCAAGCAAAGGATCGACAAAGGTCGCGGTGGTGATCGCAACGCGACGCGGTGCCTGCGGATCATCCGCGGCAAGCGCCACCGCATAGTCGTGCGCCGCGCCGATGGCGGCGGACCAATCATCCGTGGCAGCGGCGAGGAAGTAGCGGGCCTGCGGCGCGCGCAAATCTTGCGACGTGCCAACCGCCTGGGCTTGCGACAGGAAATCCCGGCTGGCAGCGATATCATGCAGGCGCGCGGCGGACTGGGCGAGGCGCAGCTTCTCGGTGGCAGGGCCGCAGAACACGTTGCAAAAACCGGCCTGCTTGCCGAAGTCGCCAAGCAACTCGGCATGCTTGTAATGCGCGCTGTCCAGCGCATAGGTGAAGCCGCGCACGCGGAACGAAGGCGCCTCGTCTTCGCGGCGAAGATTGCCGATCATGAACGCGGACTGGCGCACAGCTTCCTCGTCATGACCGAGGCGGATGGCATCGTTCATCATTTCCATGTGACCGCCGCTGAACTGCGGCGCGAACGCGACTGACATGCGCGCCCGAGCAAAGGCCAGTGCCACGTCGCCGGTGGCACCCCCTGTGGCATTCGCCCACAGGGAGTATGCGAAACCGCGTTCGAAATCGGTTGGCGCCAGCAGGGCGTTGCGGCCTGCCTGTGCATACGCCTCCGCCACGCGGCCCTTGTTGTAGAGGTAGAGGACGTAATTGCTCGGCTCGAAAGCAGCGAAGAGATGCTCCGCGGCCTTCTGCTCAAGCGCGTCGAGCTCACCGGCGGCGCCGGTAAAGGTGAAGGTCCGGCTGTCGAGCATGACGGTCAGCGCAATCCTGCCGCCATCGAGCATGCGGATATTGCCGGTGAGCGGACGCTCACTGCCGAACCATTGGCGCAGATAGCGCCAGGCCTGCGCCAGCGAGATGCCGGTCTCGGGAATCTCGACCTTGATGTCGCCTTCGCGGTCCTGGCGCACATGGCGGGACTGGGCCAGTGAATTTTCATCGGCGAAATCGCGGATCGCCGTGATCTTGTTCATCAGGTCGTCGGCGACGATGTCGCCGCCGATGCCGTTTTGCGCAAAGGTGGGCGGGACCGAGAATGCCTCGACCACCACGCCATCGGCCTGGCTCGCGTTCCACACCGCGGCGACAAGGCCAATGACGATGGCGAACCCGATTGCGACCACCATGATCTGGAGCGCGCCCCGCATCTGGTCGTTGAAGCGGCGCCAGCGCAGATGGCTGAGCTCGAAGGCGTTCTGCTCGATCATGTTGTCGACCTGCAGGCGCGCGAGACGGGTCTGCTCTTTCAGATATTCGGCGGCGCGGGGATCGAGCGGGTTGCCGAGCGCAATGCCCGATGCGGCCGGATCGCCGCTCGCCATGGACGGCGAAGAAGTGTCGCTCATGCAGAAAGCCCCAACGCAGAACGGCGAGTCTAACGACAGGGCGCGCCGGGCGGCAACCGGCGGCGTGATACGCATCACGCGTCAGCCGCGCGCGCAGCGGCTATGAGCTGTGCACAGTATCGACAAGACAAGCAGCAGTATTCGCGCAAGCGGTTCAAATCCACTAATCTTGCGCATCGGCCGGGGAGACAGCCATGAGCGAACAGGGCAGCGGCGAAGACCGGGGGCGCGAGCGCCGGGAGCCGGATTTCCACGACATCTGGTGGGGCTCGATCCTGTGGCGTGCCCGCGCCGGCATCCTGATCTTCCTGCTGGCGGCCGCGGCGCTCACCCTGCCGCCGCAGATGCAGGACATGCTGTCGAATCTCGCCGATTTCGACGACATGACGCCGGAGGGCTGGCTTCACGCCCTCGGCTTCCACCTGGCGATGATCGTGATGGCGCTCAGCCTGTGGTACTGGGCGCGCGCCGTGCTGCTCGCCTGGTTCGATGTGGACGACACGCCGGAGGCGCGCCTAGGCCTGCACAGCCGCCTGCAGATCGTCGCGGGCTCGCGCGGCGAGGGGGCGCATCGGGCGTTCGAATCGCTGCCGCGCCTGCTTTTCATCGGCACCGCGCTGGTCGCGGCCCTGGCGACGGCGCGGAGCGACAAGTCGCTGCAAACCGGCGTCGTGATGCTGTGGCTGTGGGGGCTGCATGCCGTCCTGCACAACCGTCTTGCGATCATGGACCGGTTCGGCTTCCGCCGCCCGGTCCTGGCGAGCAGCTTCAGCGGATCGGGATGGAAGCTGCGCTGGCGGCTGATGCAGCTTCTGCTGCGCGCGCCGTTCGGGCTCTGGCCGGCGCTGATCCTGCTGCTGCTCGGCAGCGCGTTGTTCCTCGTGAGCTTCGCGACTGCCTTCGTGCCGGATTCGATCGCGTGGAAGACCTATCCCGCGAAGCTCCTGCCCGGGCCCTCGGTCGCCTTGTTGCTGATGGGTCTTTCGGTGGCGCCGCTGACCGCGCTGACCTATGCGCTCGACACGGTGACGCGCGCGATCACGATCCTCGGCGTCCGCCTGCGGCTGCGCTACGCGCCGGTGCTGACCGGGCTTCTGCTGCTGATGGGTGGCGGCGCGTCGATCATGAGCCTGCATTCGCTGCGCGCCGCCGATCCGGGCGCGCCGGGACCGGACCGCCGCGCCTCGCTCGCCGTCTTCTTCCAGAGCTGGGCCAGGACCTGTGCGCAGGGCGACGCCAAAACGCCGGTGCGGCCGATCATCGTCGCGGTCTCGGGCGGCGCGTCGCGCGCCGGGCTGTGGGCGGCCAAGGTGCTCGACAGCGTCGATGTCACGCTCAACCGGACCCATGCGCAGAACGCCGGCATCTTCGCGGTGAGTTCGGTCTCCGGCGGCTCGCTGGGCGCCGCGGCCTATGTGTCGATGCGCGCCGGCCAGAAGCCGGACGGCGGCTGTTCGCTCGCGATGCTGGACGGCCAGGCGCAGCATGCGCGCGACGTCGCGGTGACCGAGGCGATGCGCGCCGATGCGCTCGGCCCTGCCCTCGCCGGCATGCTGCTGGGCGATGCGCCGCGCGCGCTCGCCGCCTATCTCGCCTGGCCGGTGGTGAAGGCCGACGAGTGGTGGACGAAGGAGCGTGTCGTGCTGCGCGGCAACGACCGCGCCGAAGCGCTGGAGCGCGCCTTCGAGCGCAACTGGCTGGACAACGGCATCGTGCCGATCATGGCGCTGGGCGCCGGCGAGCCGGTGGCGTTCAACCGGCCCTATCTCTCGCTCTTCTACGACGGCGCGATGGAGCCCAGGGGCGACGTGCCGCTCTGGCTGGCGAACGGCACCGATCTCGACACCGGCGACCGCCTGCTGACCGCGCCCTTCAAGGTCGACTACGAATCCTTCTGCGGCGATGACGGGCGCTGGTACCGCCCGGAGGGCGACCGGGACTGCGGCAAGCGGCGGCTCTCCTATGCGTGGAACGTGCTCGGCCCCTTCCATTCGACGCGCGACGTGCTTTCGCTCCTGAAAACCGACATCCCGATCTCGACCGCGATCGACAACACCTCGCGCTTTCCGTTCCTCAGCCCTTCGGGCGAGCTGACGCCGGCGCAGGTGACCGAAAGCGAGGACGCGCAGATCATCGACGGCGGCTATTTCGAGAATGAAGGGCTGATGACCGGGATGGAGCTAGCCAACTGGCTCAAGACCTACGGTCCGGCGCTGATCGGGCGGCCGGTCTATCCGATCATCGTCCAGGCCACCGCCAATGCCGACCGCGGCATCGACGAGCGCGACATCGCGCGCTGCGGCAACCGCCTGCCGGTCAATCCGGCGGTCTCGGCGGCGGAGACGCGCAGCTCGCAATTCCTGGTACCGCTGATCGGGCTTTCGGCGGTGCGCGGCGGCCATTCGCATGCCCTGCTGAAGGAGGCGCAGGAGGAGTATTGCGACCAGGGCGGCCAGCAGGCCTTCTTCCACTTCTATCTCTACAGCGCCGATGGCTTCGACGTTCCGCTCAACTGGATGCTGTCGGAGAAGGTGGCGGACTACATCTGGGACGACGCCATCGCGGTCTGCGGCAACGCAGCGGAGCTGATGAACCTCGAAGCGGCGCTGCGCGTCCCGCCCGGCAGCCTGACGCCACCCGCACAGCGCCCGCGCACGGGCAGCCGCGAGATTGCGACCTGCACCAATGCGCCGGTGAAGGTGAAACTGGCCGACCTGCCGAGGCTGGAAACGGGGCTTGGGGCGCCTTTGGCTCCGCCGGCGCCTAAGAACGGCTTGAAGATCCTGACGCCGGAGTAAGCGGGCAAAAATACCGCCGCGCATACGCTGCCCGCGTTGCCGCCGCGCGTTCGCGTTCCTAATATGCCGCCCCAGCGATATTCCGGGGAAAACCGCCATGCTCGGCCAAATGCAGGACTGGCCGCTTCTGGTCCACAAGATCATCGATCACGCCGCGCTCTATCACGGCGACCGCGAAGTGGTGACGCGCTCCGTCGAGGGGCCGATCCATCGCACCAATTACCGCGAGATCGCGGTGCGGGCGCGCAAGGTGGCCGAGGCGCTCGACCGGCTGGGGATCAAGCCCGGCGAGCGGGTGGCGACGCTCGCTTGGAACACCTGGCGGCATCTGGAAACCTGGTATGGAATCGCCGGCTGCGGCGCGGTCTATCACACGCTGAACCCGCGGCTGTTCCCCGAGCAGCTCGTCTACATCGCCAATCACGCCGAAGACAAAGTGCTGTTCTTCGACATCACCTTCGCCGACCTGGTCGCCGAGATCGCGCCGAAGCTGCCGAGCGTCGAGCTTTATGTCTGCCTGACGGACGCCGCGCATCTGCCGAAAGCGAAAATCCCCAACCTCGTCGCCTATGAGGAGTTCATCGCGGGGGCGAGCGGGACCTACGAATGGAAAGAGGTCGACGAGAAGGCCGCCTGCGGACTCTGCTACACCTCGGGCACCACGGGCAATCCGAAGGGCGTGCTCTATTCCCACCGCTCCAACACGATCCATGCGCTGATGGCGGCGCAGAAGGACGCGCAGGGCATCTCGAGCTGCGACAGCGTGCTGCCGGTCGTGCCGATGTTCCATGCCAATGCCTGGGCGCTCGCCTTTTCGGCGCCGATGGTCGGGGCGAAGCTGGTGATGCCGGGCGCGAAGCTCGACGGCGATTCGATCTGCCAGCTTCTGACCGACGAGCAGGTCACGCTCTCCGGAGCGGTGCCGACGGTGTGGCTGGCGCTGTTCCAGTATCTCGAGAAGACCGGCAAGACCCTGCCGCATCTGGACCGCGTGCTGATCGGCGGCTCGGCCTGCCCGCGCTCGATGATCGATGCGTTCGAGACGAAATATAAAGTGCAGGTGATCCACGCCTGGGGCATGACCGAGATGAGCCCGCTGGGCACGATGGGCACGCTCAAGCACAACGTGGTCGAGATGCCTTACGAGAAGCAGCTCGATTACAAGTGCAAGCAGGGCCATCCGGTGTTCGGCGTCGAGATGAAGATCACCGATGACGAGAACAAGGAGCTGCCGCGCGACGGCAAGGCGTTCGGCCGGCTGAAGGTGCGCGGCCCGGCCGTCGCCAAGGGCTATTTCCGCGGCGAGGGCGCCGATGCGTTCGACGAAGACGGCTGGTTCGACACAGGCGACGTCGCGACCATCGACGAGGAAGGCTATATGACCATCACCGACCGCTCGAAGGACGTGATCAAGTCCGGCGGCGAATGGATCAGCTCGATCGAGATCGAGAACATCGCCGTCGGCCATCCCGACGTGGCCGAGGCCGCCGTCATCGGCGTGCGCCACCCGAAATGGGACGAGCGGCCGCTGCTGATCGTGGTGCGCAAGCCCGGCAAGGAGGTGACGGGCGAACAGGTCCTCGATTATCTGAGGGGCAAGATCGCCAAGTGGTGGATGCCGGACGACGTGCAGTTCGTCGCCGAGATCCCGCACACCGCAACCGGCAAGATCCAGAAAACGGCGTTGCGCGATCAGTTCGCCGGCTATCGCCTTCCGACGGCATGACGCTCATGCCGCCGCTTTTCCTTTGCGCGCAATTTACGGGCAAACCGAAGCCGGTTCGCCCTATTGCGCTTATGGCAGGGTAACAGCACCTTCATGCGCGCACAGCTTCTCGCGGCGGTCACCTCCCTCGTCTGTTTCATCGCCGGCGCGGCCATCGCGCTCACCGCCTCGCATGGTACGGCCGCGGGCTGGTGGGATTATCCCACCGGTCTCGAGATCCTCATCCCCGGCTTCGTGCTCGGCCTCGCCGGCGTGGCGGCGGGCGGGCTGTGGCTCTACCGCGCGTTGTCGGGGAACGACAGCTATGGCTGGAAGTTCGGCGCGCTCGGCCTCGCCGGCTCGCTGCTCGTCGCCGGCATCCCGCTCAACCAGGCGCGGCTCTATCTGATCTCGCCGCCGATCCACGACATCTCGACCGATCCGGAATATCCGCCGCTCTTCACCGCGCTGCTGCCGCTGCGCGCCGGCGCGGCGAACGGGCCGGACTATGACGGGATGAAGCTGGTGTATTACGGCGGCCGCAAGACGCACACCGCGGCGGCGCAGAAGAAGGCCTATCCCGAGATCAAACCCTATGTCGCCCTGCTCAATCCGCAGCAGGACCCGGCCGTGCATCCGGAGAAGATCCTGTTCTGGCGCGCCTTCGAGCGGGCAAAAGACATGGGCTGGGACATCGTTTACTTCAGCGAGAAGGACGGACGCATCGAGGCGACCAACACCAGCTTCTGGTTCGGCCTGGTGCAGGACATCTCGATCCGGGTGAAGATCGCCGGCCGCATCGGCGCCAAGGCCGACATCCGCGCCAAGAGCCGCACCGGCGAAAACGACATGGGCGAGACCGCGCGTCTGGTGAAGACCTATCTGAAGTCGCTGAAGTAGTTACGCAGCGAGCATCTTCTCGAACGCTCTGAGCCCGGGCGGTGTGAAGGTTACGACGCGCGACGCCTTTTCCCGCCGCGCCCAGCCGAGCGCGTAGAACCGCTGCAGCAGCGCGGTGCCGAAACCGCCGGCGAGATGGTTGCGGCGGACGCTCCAGTCGAGGCAATCCTTGCAAACCGCGCGGCGCCCGGCGGTGAGCGCATCGAGGTCGATGCCGAGATCGCGGGCGAAATCCTCGCCCTTGCGGGTCAGCACCAGCGCATCGCCGCGGCGGGCGAGCAGGCGCTTCGCCATCAGCCCGTCGAACAGCGCGACGCCGAGCTCGCCGGCGAGATGGTCGTAGCAGACGCGCGCCTTGCGCAGCGCAGGCTCGGCAGGACCCGGGCGGGTGCGGCGATGGCCTGTGCGCTCGGCGAGATGCATCAGCTTTTCCAGCAGCGCAGCGATGTCGCTGCCGCCGAGCGCGTAATAGACGTGGCGGCCCTGCTTGCGCGGCGCGATCAGCCCGCCGGCGGCGAGCTTCGCCAGATGCGAGCTCGCGGTCTGGGCCGTGACGCCGGCCTCGCGCGCCAGCTCGCCCGCCGTGAGCGCCTCGCCGCCGATGAGGGCGGTCAGCATGTTGGCGCGGGCGGGATCGCCGATCAGGGCGGCGAGCGGGGCGATGTCGGGACCGGCTTTCATCCTTCGACCCTAATCGAAACATGGGCGCGGCGCGAGCGCTATCCTGCGCGGACATTTCGATGGAGACCGTATCGTGACCGTGACCTGCTGCATCCGCTACACGCTCGACCCCTACAAACGCGACGGGTTCGAGGCCTATGCGAAGAACTGGCTGACGATCATCCCGGCCTGCGGCGGCGATCTCGCCGGCTACTGGATGCCGCATGAGGGAACGGACAATATCGCGCTGGCGCTGATCTCCTTCCCGTCGCTGGCAGCCTATGAGCAGTATCGCGCGCGGCTGAAGAGCGACGAGGCCGGCGCCGCCAACTTCCGCCTGGCGCAGGCGGAGAAGTTCATCCTGAGCGAGGAGCGGACGTTCCTTAGGCCCGTCGCACCATGATCGCGGTGATCTTCGAAGTCCTGCCGCGGGACCGCGAGGCCTATCTTGGCCGCGCCGCCGATCTGCGGCCGCTGCTCGGCGGAATCGACGGGTTCCTCTCGATCGAGCGTTTCGAGAGCCTCACCATGCCGGGCAAGCTGCTCTCGCTCTCCTTCTGGCGCGACGAGGAGGCGGTGGCGGCGTGGCGCAACACCGGCGAGCACCGCGCGGCGCAGGCGGCGGGACGGGCGCATATTCTCGAAGACTATCGCCTGCGCGTCGCGGCGGTCGTTCGCGATTATGGGATGACGGATCGCGACGAGGCGCCTGGATAGATCTGCCCGCCCTTCATCACACATCCCAGCCGCGCCAGTGCCGCGATATCGGCCAGCGGATCGCCTTCGACCGCGATGAGGTCGGCGAGGAAGCCTTCGCGGATGCGGCCCATGTCGTGGGTACGGCGCAGGATCGCGGCGTTCACCGCCGTCGCGGCCGCGAGCGCCTCTTCGACGGTCATGCCGAGGCGGATCATCGCCCTCAACTCGTCCAGGTTGGTGCCGTGGGCGAAGACGCCGACATCGCTGCCGAGGCCGATGGTGACGCCGGCCTCGCGGGCGAAGCCGAAGGCGCGGGCGGCTTCCGCCATGCGCGGGCTGGGCGCGCCGCCGGGCGTGTGGTCGCCGCGATAGCGGCCGATCGACTCGACGGCCATTAGCGTCGGCAGGAAGGCGATGCCTTTCAGCTGCATCAGCGCAAAGGTCGCCGGGCTGCCGCCATAACCGTGTTCGATGGTGTCGACGCCGGCGAGGATCGCGCGGCGCATCGCCTCGTCGCTCGTGGCATGGACCGCGACGGGGCGGCCCAGCGTGTGCGCGACATCGGCCGCGGCGCGCATCTCGTCGATGGTGAAGGTCGGCACCGTCTCGCCATTCGGTCCGGCGCGGTAATCGGCATAGAGCTTGATCCAGTCCGCGCCATGTGCCGCTTGATGGCGCACCGCGCGCACGATCTCGTCGATTCCGCTGGCTTCCTCGGCACCCTGGGGCAGGCAGCAATCGGGGCGGAAGTTCTTGCGCGCGGGACCGTAGGATCCCGTCGCGACGATGGCGCGTGCCGCCACGAAGAGGCGCGGCCCCGGCGTGATGCCCTCGGCAATCGCGCGCTTGAGCGCGACATCGGCATAGCCCGCGCCCTCGGTGCCGAGATCGCGCAGCGTGGTGAAGCCGGCGGCGAGCGTGGCGCGGGCATGCTGCACGGCGCGCACGGTGCGATAGGCCTCGGCCTCCTTCAGCACCTGGTCGTCCCAGGGCGTCTGGTCGTAGGGATAGAGGAACAGATGCGAATGCAGGTCCATCAGGCCGGGCAGCAGGGTGCAGCCGGGAAGCTCGATGGTTTCATTCGCCGCGCCCAGCCCGGCACGCGGCGCGATCCGCGCGATTCGATCGCCCTCGATGAGAACGGACAATCCTTCGCGCGAGCCGTCACCGGCACTCCAGATACGCGCAGGATGGAGCGCGATGCTCATGCGGCGAGGCGGTAGCGGGCGCCGTCGTGCCGGATGCGGCCTTCGTGCTCCAGCTTGATGAGATGGGCGAGGACCGAGCGCGACGCCGCAGGATGAAGGCGCTTGTCGACCGCCGCATAGAGGCGCGCGACCATCGCCGGGATCGTGTCGAGGCCGTCACCGACCGCGGCCAGCACCTGGTTCTCGCGGTCGTAGCGATGGGCGAGATATTCGGCGAGGAACGGCTTGGGATCGCGGATCGGCTCGCCATGCGTCGGATAGAGAATGGAGTCGGCGCGCGCCTGGAGCTTTTTCACACTCGCCATATAGGCCGCCATGTCGCCGTCGGGCGGCGTCACCACCGTGGTCGACCAGCCCATCACGTGATCGCCGGTGAAGAGCGCCTTGTCCTCGCGCAGCGCGAAGCACATGTGGTTGGAGGTGTGGCCCGGCGTGTGGACGCATTCGATGGTGAAGCCGTCGCCCTCAAGGACCTCGCCGTCCTTCACCCGCACATCGGGCACGAAATCGTCGTCGCCCCCGGCTTCGACTTTCGGGGCCCCATCTTCGTCTTTGGCCTCACGCCCCGAGCCGTGCGGACCGAAGGCATAGGTCGCCGCGCCCGACCATTCTT
>Ga0310811_10008139_pt1 | contig 13469 bp, 10 predicted proteins | sample YCmetagenome_FD_207642 | JGI IMG/M metagenome (GOLD analysis project Ga0310811, IMG submission 207642) | Soil microbial communities from experimental microcosm in Duke University, North Carolina, United States - YC | ecosystem: Engineered > Artificial ecosystem > Soil microcosm > Unclassified ... | reverse complement strand
CGCTGAGCCCGGTGATCTCGGCGATGCGTTGGGTGCCCTTGGCCTGGGCGATATGGCCGACGGCGAAGAAGATGCCGGACTTCGTCAGGCTGTGCATGGCCATGTGCAGGAGGCCGGCAAAGTTGGCGAGCGGACCGCCCATGCCAAATGCGAAGACCATCAGACCCATGTGCTCGATCGACGAATAGGCGAACAGCCGTTTGATGTCGCGGCGCTGGTAGAGCATGAAGGCCGCGAAGATCAGCGACACCAGCCCCATCACGATCATCACCGGGCCGGGATTGAGCGCCGCCGGCTGGCCGGCGATCAACATCTTGAAGCGCAGCAATGCGTAGAGCGCCACGTTCAGCAGAAGCCCCGACAGGACCGCCGATATCGGCGTCGGCCCCTCGGCATGGGCGTCCGGCAGCCAGGCATGCAACGGGGCCAGCCCGATCTTCGTGCCGTAGCCGATCAGGAGAAAGATGAAGGCGAGGTCGAGGATCGCCGGATCCATCTTAGCCGCCGCACCCTGGAGAAGGCTCCAGGTCATTGCCGGCACGCCTTCGCCCAGCGCCGGCTGGCCGGCCAGGTAGATCAGGATGGTGCCGAAGAAGGCGAGCGAGATCCCCACGCTCGCCAGGATGAAATACTTCCAGGCCGCCTCGATCGACTGAGGGGTCCGGTAGAGGCCGACCATCACCACCGTGATCAGCGTCGCAAGTTCCAGCCCGACCCAGATGAGGCCGATATTGTTGGCGACCAGGGCGATGTTCATCGACCCCATCATCGCCTGGAACATGGCATGGTAGAATCGCACGAAGCCGGGCGGCAGCCGGCCGGTCTCGATTTCGTGACCGATGTACGAGGCGCTGAAGATCGAAGTGGTGAAGCCCACAAGGGTGTTGATGGCGATGAAGACGATGTTGAACTCGTCGACGATCGCGTAGGGACCGACCGTCCGCTCGTCACCGATCAGCCACAGGCCGGCGGCGAAGGTGATGGCCGAGGCAATCACATTTACGATCGATCCCACGCGATAGCCCGGAATGGCCGCCAGCACGAGGGCCGCGACATAGGGCACGAGGACCACGATCTGATAGGTATGCATCAGCGCGCATCCCCACGCATGCGGTCGAGCGCTTCGATATCGATCGTGTCAAAACGCTCGCGGATACGGAACACGAAGACCGCAAACACGAAGAGGGCGATCAGCACCGAGAAGGCGACGCTGACCTCGACGACCAGCGGCATGCCGCGCGCTCCCGTGGCGGCGAGGATCAGGCCGTTCTCCATCGACATGAAGCCCACCACCTGGGTCACCGCGTTGCGGCGCAGAATCATCATCAGGAAGCCGAGAAGGATGATGGCGAGCGCCAGCGCCAGCTCCTCGCGGGCATGGCTTGCCGTGCCTTGCGCGACCTTCAAGAGCAGCGCCTGGGCAAGACCTGTGAGCGCCAGGCCGACCATCAGGGCGATGCCCACACCGACCACTTTCTCGACCTCGCGATGAATGCCGAGACGCACGACCGTCCGGTGGAGCGCCACCGGAATGACGATGCCCTTGAGGCATAGGGCGATCAGGGCGGTGATGAAGAGTTCCGACCGGTCCTGCGAGAACGCCGCCCAGGCCACGGCGAGAGCGAGTGTGACCGACTGCGCCGCGAAGGTGTTGATTACCGCGGCGATCCGCTCCTGGTAGAGGAGCGCAAAGCTCGTCACCAGCATGGCGCCGGCCAACAGATGAGAGATCTCGTATCCCCGGATCACTGGACGGCTCCTCGCGTGAGGAACGCCAGCAGGATGGCCAGGAATCCGAAGACGAAGGCGATGCCGAGGAAATCGGGTAGGCGGAACACGCGCATCTTGGCGATACTCACCTCCCAAACGCCCAGGAGTGCGGCGCCCACCAGGAGCTTCGCGGTCCAGGCCAACAAACCGACGATCCAGCCGCCGATCCCCGCAGTAGCGGGCGCCATGCCAAAGGGCGCGAACAGGCAGATCAGCAGCGAAAGATAGAGAACCAGCTTCAGGTAGCTCGCCGCCTCGACCAGAGCGAGATGGCGCCCCGAATATTCGAGGATCATCGCCTCGTGGACCATGGTGAGCTCGAGGTGGGTGACCGGATTGTCGACCGGAATGCGCGCATTCTCGGCGAGCGCCACGATGACCAGCGCAACCAGCGACAACGCCAGCGATACCCGCACCGCAAGCGGCTCGGCGATGAAGAAGTCGGCCACGCCCGCGAGCCTGGTCGTGCCGGCGGCGATAGCGAGCGTGAGGACGATCAGCATCATCGCAGGCTCGGCGAGCGTCGCGATCATCATCTCGCGCGACGAGCCAATGCCGCCGAAGCTCGTCCCGACATCCATACCCGCGAGCGCAAGGAGGGCCCGCGCGGCGCCCAGCAGCGCGACCAGCGCCACCACATCGGCCGCCCAGTTGAACATCAGCCCGGAGGCGAAGCTCGGCACCAGTGCTGCAGCTACCCACGTGAGCGCGAAGATCAGGCAGGGTGCCGCGCGGAACAGCCATGAAGCGTTCTCCGCCACCACCGATTCCTTGCGCAGAAGCTTGGCGAGGTCGCGATAGCCCTGCAGCAATGGCGCCCCCTGCCGGCGCATCAGCCGGGCCTTGACCCGGCGCACTACGCCGACCGCCAGCGGCGCGATGAGCAGAACCAGGAACATCTGCGCGCCCTGCGCCAGGAACTGCATCGCGAGATCGGCGCTCATACCGTCACCGCCGCGATCGAAAGCAGGATGACGAGGGCCGCGAACATCAGCACCAGGTAGCGCCGGATCGTGAGGAACTGCAGCGCATTGAGCCGCTCCGACAGCCTGAGCAGGGCGCGCCACGGCGCGATATAGAGGGTCGTCCATACGTAATCGATCAGAGCGACCGAGAATCGGGCCGGACGGAGATCGCCCGGCGGTGGCATCACCACCGTCTCGCGGGCGGAAAAGACCACGGCGCCATAGACGCGCCGCAAGGGCTGAGAAAAGCTCGAGGCGCTATACTGGACGGCTGGCGATGGATCGGGAAAGCCGCAATCCCATGCTGGCCCACGGCGCGTGCGCCGGGCCGACAGGCGATGGACGACCAGGAGCGCGGCAACCGACGCAATGGCAACGAAGAGCGCGATGACGGCTGCATCGTAGTTGCTGCGGGAGGCATCGAAGGCAATCAGCGAGAAGGGTGTTGGCCCGGTGCCGGCATTGGGCAACCCGCTGCCAACGAGCCCCTTCAACACCGGTGCGAGGGCTTCCGTCAGAAGCGCGCCGAGCAGCCCGCCAAGGATGCAAAGGAGCGCAAGTCCTCCCATCGCGACCTGCTGCACCAGCGGGACCTCGTGCGCACGGGCCGCCTCGATGCTGCGTGGCCGGCCCAGGAAGGCGATGCCGTAGACGCGCACGAAACAGGCGGCCGCCAACGCCGCCGCCAGGGCCAGCATCGCGCCGATGGCAGGGGCGGCGAAGTTCAGTGCCGATTGCGGCAAGGCAGGGGCGGCGATGACTGACTGGAACAGCAGCCACTCGGACACGAAGCCGTTGAGCGGCGGCAGGGCCGAGATGGCAAGCGCCCCCACGAGGAAGAACACAGCCGTTCGCGGCATGCGGTGGATGAGTCCGCCCATCGCCTCGAGATCGCGCCGGCCCGTCACGTGCAGCACGGCGCCCGCGCCCAGAAAGAGCAGGGACTTGAACCAGGAATGGTTCAGGACGTGCAGGAGCGCGGCCGCCATCGCCACGGCGGCTGCCGCAGGCTGTCCGTTGGCACGAAAGGCGAGCGCGAGGCCGAGCGCCACGAAGATCACGCCAACATTCTCGACCGTCGAATAGGCCAGCACGCGCTTGAGGTCGCGATCGAAGACGGCGTAGAGCAGGCCCAGTACGGCCGTGATCGCACCCAGGACAATTGGCGGCAGCGACCACCACCACGCCGGTGGTCCGAGCAGGTCGAAGGCGATGCGCACGAAGCCATAGATCGCGACCTTGGTCATGACGCCGCTCATCAAGGCCGACACGTGGCTGGGCGCCGCGGGATGGGCGAGCGGCAACCAGGCGTGAAGTGGAATGAGGCCGCCTTTGGAGCCGCAGCCCACGAGCGCGGTCGCCAATACCAGCGCCGCGATCATTGGTGTCGGCGCCTGGGTACGAATGGTGTCGAACGCATATCCACCCGCAGGACCTGCGAGGCCGCCAAAAGCAAACAGAAGCGCCGTCGTGCCGATCGCCGCCATGACCAGATAGAGATGTCCGGCTCGCCGGTTCTCCGCGTTCGTATGGTGCGCCACCACCATCGCCCACGACGTGAGCGACATCAGTTCCCAGGAAAACAGGAAGGCATAGGCATCGTCGGCAATCAGCACGAGGTTCATGGCCGCCGCGAACAGCGGGAACAATGGCTCCACGCGCGGCGTGAGTTCCTTCGCGCGATCCAGCCCCATGCCATAGAGGCTGGCGGCCAGCACGCCACCGTTGATCACCACGCCGAAGAATGCCGATAGCTGATCGAGCCGCAGATGAAGCCCGATCGTCGGGAGGCCGATCGGCAGCACGGCCGCAAATCCACCGTCGCCCAGCCACACCGTTAGATCGACGGCGCCGAGCGCAACCGCTGCCAGAGCGGTGGTGGGATAGACGGCCGCCAGCAGGAAACGGCGCCCCGACACCGCGGCAAGGGCCGCCACAACAGCCAGCGCTCCGAGGGCGCCCCCTTGGACATACATGACCGTCACGGCTGGCTTGGCTCTTTCCTAATTCACTTCTTTTTTGTGTTTAATCTACTCCAGTCTAGCAAACGAACACCGTCACATTGAAGCTAAAGAGCGCGTGGCGGGCAGATTCAGGACAAATCGCGCTCAAATCGCAAAAAGCCCAGAGCAAGATCGGTGAATGCCCGCGCCTCAGGGCAACGCTTTCGCCCGCTCCGCGGCGCCGGCGAAGTCGGGTGGCGTGTCGGCGCGGCAGGACGGCGGATGATGCGGGTCGGGAGTATCGATGAACTCATCGCGCAGGCGCGCGGCGCACGGATCCTGTGCCGACACACCGTGGCCCTGAGCTCTGAATATGACGTGACGCGACGTCGTGAGATGGCGCGCCGCCGCCCGTCCCCAATCGGCGGGCGTCAGCCAATCGTAGCGGCCGCTCAGCAACAGGGTCGGAATGCCCGATACCACCGGCTGGCGCTCCGACTCGGGCGCGACAGGCACCCGCCACACCGGGCAGAAGGCGCCGAGCTTGCTCATGCGTGCACTCAGGCCGTAGATGCCTCCCGTCTGGATGGCCTGGTCGCGCGCGGCTCGGTCCACGGCGGCCCAGCTCTCGCGGCATTCGACGGTATTGAAAAGGCCGCCAAGCTGCTGGGCATTGCCTTCCGTGAGCGCGCCCTCGTCTTCCTCCAGCGTCGTCGCGTATTGCGTGATCAGCCGGCGGTCGCCATGGGAGAGCGCGGTAACCGTTTCCGGCACCATCGCCGCATCGCCTTCGCGCATCATATGCAGCAGCACCAACAAAAGCTTGGTGCTGTCGAGCATCACGGCCTTCGGTCCGTCATCGAGGTCGAGCGCGGTCTCGATCGGTGTCGTGTCGGCGCCGGCGATCAGCGCCTGGGTGACGGCGGCGAGATTGGGATTGCGCTCACGACAGAGTTTGTCCGAGGCACAGTCGGCAAAGAGCTGCTCGAACACACTGCGCACGATTTCCGGCTCATTCTGCTCGCCGTTGATCTCGGGCGGATAGACGCCGTCCAGGATCACCGAGCGGATGAAGCCGGGATGGCGGCGCATTGTCTCGAGGGCCCAGCGCGTGCCGTAGGAAATGCCGTAGAGATTGACCTTGTCGAGCTTCATCGCCTTGACGAGATCGGCGATATCGTCGGCAAGCGACGGCGTCGCATACATCGCAAGATCGATCTTGCGCTTGTCGAGCTCGGCCCGGCACTTCGCGAGGATGTCCTGTTCCTGCGATTCGGCGATTGCGCGACGGCGAGCCCGCGCCGCTTCGGTGCTCCGGGCATCGAAACAATCGAGATTGGGCGTCGAGCCACCGGCGCCGCGTTCGCTCAGGATGATCACGTCACGCTTGCGCCGGATCGTTGCCGTGTCGCTCCACCAGTCGCCTTCCGACAAGGCATCGGCGCCGGCGGTGGAGGCCACAAGCGGAGAATCGCCGGGGCCACCGGCGAGATAGATCACGGGATCGCGAGCCCGCGAGCGGCGGGCCTTCAGGACGGCCACCTTGAGACGGACCTGGGCACCATCCGGCCGGGCACGGTTCTCCGGCACGATCAGCTCATGGCATTCGAGCTTGTCGCCGCGCGGCGGCTTGAAAGCGCAACGCTCGCGTTCGAGGCGCGGCGCCGCCAGTGTCGTGCCGGCTGCCAGCATCACAAGTGCCGCCAGCACTGCCCCGATCAATCGTGAGATCATGTCCCTGCTTTGAGCCACATCGCCGCTTGTGGCGTCATGAAGTATTCTAGCGCACCGGGCGATGCCTCAGCTTGAAAAACAGCGGCACTCGGCCACAAGTAGGGGCCTATGAGCAATCGTTCCTACTGGACCGCCGTGTGGTGCGGTTTTCTCGTCCTCGCCATCGGCCTGGGCGTGCGGCAAAGCTTCGGCATCTTCCTGAAACCGGTCTCGGCCGAGCTGCAGGTGGGTCGCGAACTGTTTTCGTTCGGCACTGCTGTCTCGATGCTGCTGATGGGCGTCTTCGCCCCTTTCTCGGGGCGCCTCGCCGACCGCTTCGGATCCGCTCCCACGATTGCCGGCGGCGGCCTGGTCTATGTGCTGGGCATGGTCGTGACTTCCACCATGCATAGCGGCGTCATGTTGGTTCTGGGCAACATCCTCGTCGGCATTGGCCTCTCAGCCGCGACCTTCGGGCCGGTGCTGGGCGTGATCCTGCGCGTGGCACCGCCTGCCAAGCAGGCGCTGGCGGTCGGTATCTGCTCCGCCGGCGGCTCGTTCGGGCAATTCTTCATCGTGCCACTTGCCTCCGTGCTGCAAAATTATTTTGGCGACTGGCGGCCCACCATGTGGGCGCTGACGGGACTTGCGTTGCTGATGATCCTGCTGCCGATCGGACTGAACGACAGCAAGCAGATCGCGGCAGCGAAGAAGTCGAGGGCCGGCGCGCAAAGCTTGCGCGAGGCGCTTTCGGAAGCCTTCAGCCACAGAAGCTACCTGCTCCTGGTGATCGGCTATTTTGTGTGCGGCTTCCACGTCGCCTTCGTCGGCGGCCACTTGCCGGCCTATATCTCCGACAAGGGCATCGGCCTCTCGCTCTTCGGCCTGAAGCTGTCGCCGGCCGAGCTCGGCGGCTGGAGCATCGGCATGGTGGGGCTGTTCAACATCGTGGGCTCGATCCTGTGGAGCGCGCTCGGCGCCCGCTTCCAGCGCAAGAACCTGCTGGCGCTCCTCTATCTCCTGCGTTCGGTCGTGTTCCTCGCCTTCGTGCTGGCGCCGCTCTCGGCGGCCTCGGTTCTGGCTTTCGCCGGCTCGCTGGGCTTCCTGTGGCTGGGCACGGTCCCCCTCACGACCTCGCTGGTGGGCTACATGTTCGGGCCGGTGCATCTCACGATGCTGAACGGCTTCGTGTTCCTCGGCCACCAGGTCGGCAGCTTCGTCGGTGGTTGGGGCGGCGGCGTGCTATTCGACCTCACCGGCAACTACGATGCCATGTGGTGGATTTCGATCGCACTCGGCATCATCTCGGCCCTGCTGCATTGGCCGATCGTCGAGAAGCCGGTGGCGCGGCCCATAGCGCTCTCGCCACAGGTGCAGCCGGCATGACCGCCGGGTGGCGCTCCCTGGCGTTATGGAGCGTCGCTGCACTGGTGGTCGCTGCGACGGCCGTGTCGTTCGTGCTTTGGGGCAGGAACGGCGCGGCCTATCTCATCGACATGGTCCAGACCTACTGCTTCTAGCCACGCCGACGCCTCATCGACCTGGCGAGCGGTGTTCGCGAAAGGCGCTCGCGAGGGTCCTGAGCGCCGCCCGCGAACGAGTATCGGTGAGTGTCGAATGGAGCACGATATCCGACGTGCGCAGGCGCGGCAGCTTCAATCGCTCACCGACCTCGACAGCGCCATAGGGCGCAACGCTGTAGGCCAGGGCTGCAACGGCGAGACCGGCCGACACCGCGGCGGCGACCGCCTCTGTGCCGCCGCCGATGAACGCCTCCGTCCAAGCAATGCCGGCGGCATCAAGCACCTTGATGGCCGCGAGACGTTCGCTGCAGGCCGGCGCACAGAAGGCAAGTCGCAGCGGTTCTTCCTTGCGCCAGACGAAGCTTGGTACGGCAAACCAGCCATAGTGCATCTGTGTCAGCACTTCGCCGTCACGCCGATCGTCTTCCCGGCGCACGATCACCGCATCGAGGTCGCCGCGGTCGAACGCGTCCAGGAGAACGCGTGACGAGTCGATCCTGGCCTCGATGATCAAGGAGGGATCGTGCGCGTGCAGCAGCGCAAGCAGCTTCGGAAGCCCTCCGCCCGTCGTGTAGTCGAGGAAGCCGAGCGTCAGGCGGCGTGGGGCCGTCGAGAATTCGACCATGGCGCGGTCGTGCGCGGCCAGGAATTCCCGCGCGGCACACAGGAAGGAAGCGCCGCGCGCCGACAGACGGACCAACCGCGGAGTCCGTTCGATCAGCTTCTCGCCCAGCCGTTCCTCGAGTCGCTTCAACTTCATGCTGACGGCGGCCTGCGTCGATCCCAATGCTTCGGCGGCGCGGGTGAAGCTTTGCAGTTCGGCCACCATGACAAAGGCCTGCACAGCCTCGACATCCAACGTTTTCATCTCAACCATCACGATGCGTGATCGCTGTTATATGTGGTCATCCCATTTTTATATGGCAAGGCCCGCTTATCTCACCTGAGGCAAAGCCATGGCAGGCCAAGACGCGGTCATTGATGTCCGACAACCGCGAGCGAGACGCCACGCCTTGGTGCATCCCCCTCGACGCGGCGCAGACGAACAGCGCCGCAGCGTCGTCGATCAAGGAGTACCCATGTCCTGTTCTTCTCCAAGCGGCCGCAATGCCATCGCCTTGGCGGCCATCTGCATTGCAGCGCTGATGTTCGGCCTGGAGATCTCCAGCGTTCCGATCGCTCTGCCGGTGATCGAAAAGCATCTGCACGCGAGTTTCCAGGATCTGCAATGGATCATGAATGCCTATACGATCGCCTGCACGACGGTGCTGATGGCGACCGGCACGCTGGCGGACCGCTTCGGCCGCAAGCGTATCTTCACGATCACCATCGTAGCCTTCGGCGTGGCGTCCCTGATGTGCGGCCTGGCGACGGACACATTGGCGCTGATCGTCAGCCGCTTCGTGCAAGGCATGGCCGGCGGCGCGATGTTCATCTGCTCGATCGCCGTTCTTTCGCATCAGTTCCCGGAAGGCGCCGAGCGCGGCCGGGCCTTTGCGATCTGGGGCGTCGTCGCCGGCATTGGCCTCGGCTTCGGGCCCATCATCGGTGGCGAAATCGTCACCTGGCTGACCTGGCCCTGGGTCTTTCTCATCCATGTTCCCATCGCGCTGCTGACCGCGGGCCTGACCTATACTGGCGTCCGGGAGTCGCGGGATCCAGAGGCGAAGAGGCTCGACCTCGCCGGCACCGTCACCCTGACGGTCGGCATCTTCGCCTTGACCTACTACATCACCCAGGGTGCCGATCTGGGCTTCCTCAGCCCGACGGGTCTCGGGATCGCGGCCATCGCGTTCGTGGGCTTCGCTGCTTTCCTTGCCATCGAGCGATCCGTCTCCCACCCCATGTTCGATTTCTCGGTGTTCCGGATCCGCAATTTCTCGGGCGCGATCATCGGCTGCATCGGCATGAATTTCAGCTACTGGCCGTTCATGATCTTCCTGCCGATCTACTTCTCGACCGGCCTTGGCTATGACAGCACGACCACAGGGTTGGCGTTGCTCGCCTACACGATTCCTTTCCTGGCGATGCCGCCTGTGGCGCAATACCTGCTTGCCCGCTGGGGCGCCCGCGCGGTCATTCCTCTGGGACTGTTCATGATCGGCCTCGGCTTCCTCCTGATGCGGCTCGGCAGCGGGTTGGACACGGCAAGTGGATCGATCGTGCTGGCTGGCGCGCTGATCGCCGGCATGGGCCTTGGCCTCACGACGACACCCGCCACCAACATGACGACCGGTTCGGTTTCGGCCGACCGTGCCGGCATGGCCTCGGGACTCGATACCAGCGCGCGGTTGATCACCCTTGCCGTCAACATAGCGGCTATGGGCGCCATTCTGGTCGCCGGTATCCTGGCCCATCTGCATCATGCCGGCCTATCCAGCGCGTTGCCGCTGCGGGCACTCGCCGAAAAGATCGCCGCCGGCAATGTCACATCGTTGAGCCAGGACCCGTCGATCGCCGCGCAGGTGCCGGCCTCCCTCGCCCATGCTGCCCTGGTGCACGGCATCGGCTGGGTGATGCTCTATGGTGGCATCGGTGTCTGGATCCTGGCGGCCGCGAGCTTCCTGGTCTTCGGTCCCGCCAAGGCGCATGCCGGACAGAGATCTCGCCTCCAGCCGGATGCGCCGACGGCTTAGATCATGATGATCTCCGGTGGTCTTTCTTGTCGTCCTGAGTCGCGCGCGGTATTCCGCGCGCTGAAGCGAAGGACCTTGCGCCAGCTCCACAGAACGAGACTGAGATAAGCACGAGATCCTTCGCCGCGCTCAGGGTGACAGAGAACAGCGAAGGCCTTTTTGCTGCTTCCCCGTCCGATCATCCATCAGCACCTCGGCCGTCAGAGCACGTACTTGCTGAGATCGGCGTTCTTCGCAAGCGAGCTCACGCGTTCGCGGACGTAAGCGGCGTCGATCTCGACCTTTTGGCCCGGCTTGTCGGAGGCGGTGAAGCTCACCTCCTCCAGGAGCTTCTCCATCACCGTGTGCAGACGGCGCGCGCCGATATTCTCGACCGTCTCGTTGATATCGGCCGAGAGCTTCGCCAGCTCGTCGATCGCATCGGGCTTGAAGTCGAGCTCGACCTTCTCGGTCGCGAGCAGCGCCTTGTACTGCTTCACCAGGCTCGCCTCGGGCTCGGTCAGGATGCGGCGGAAATCCTCCTGGGTCAGAGACGCCAGGCTGACGCGGATCGGCAGCCGGCCCTGCAGTTCGGGCAGCATGTCCGACGGCTTGGCGAGATGGAAAGCGCCCGAGCAGATGAACAGCACATGATCGGTCTTTACCGGCCCGTGCTTGGTGTTCACCGTCGTGCCCTCGATCAGAGGTAGCAGGTCGCGCTGCACGCCCTCGCGACTCACGTCGCCGCCGCCGCGGAACTCGCTGCGGCCGGTGATCTTGTCGATCTCGTCGATGAACACGATGCCGTTCTGCTCGACCGATTCGCGCGCCTCACGCACCACGCGCTCCTGGTCGAGGAGCTTGTCGCTCTCCTCGCGCATCAGTGTCTCGTAGGATTCGGCCACCGTCATCTTGCGCTTCTTGGTGCGACCGCCGAATGCCTTGCCCAGCATGTCGCCGATGTTGATCATGCCGACCGAGGCCCCCGGCTGACCCGGCACCTCGAACTGCATCGGCCCGCCCTGGTCGGCGACCTCGACCTCGACCTCACGCTCGTCGAGCTCGCCTGCCCGCAACTTGTGGCGGAAGCGCAGCCGAGTCTCCTCGCTGGCATTCGATCCGCAGAGCGCGTCGAGCACGCGATCTTCGGCCGCGAGCTCGGCCTTGGCGCGCACGTCCTTGCGCATCCGCTCGCGCGTCATGTCGAGGGCCGCCTCCATCAGGTCGCGCGCGATCTGCTCGACGTCGCGGCCGACATAGCCCACCTCGGTGAACTTGGTGGCCTCGACCTTGAGGAACGGCGCATTGGCAAGCTTGGCGAGCCGGCGCGCGATCTCCGTCTTGCCGCAGCCGGTGGGGCCGATCATCAGGATGTTTTTCGGCAGCACCTCTTCGCGCAATTCCTCGGGCAATTGCAGGCGGCGCCAGCGGTTGCGCAGCGCGATGGCGACGGCGCGTTTGGCGTCCTGCTGGCCGACGATGTGCTTGTCGAGCTCTGAGACGATTTCGCGCGGAGAAAAGTCGTTGCCCATGGACCCTAACTCAAAGCTTCTCGATGACGAGATTGTGGTTGGTATAGACGCAGATGTCGGCGGCAATGCCCATCGCCTTGCGTGCGATCGTCTCGGCATCGAGGCCTTCGATGTCGATCAGCGCGCGTGCTGCCGCCAGGGCATAGTTGCCGCCGGAGCCGATGGCGATGATGCCGCCTTCCGGCTCCAGCACGTCGCCGGTGCCCGAGAGCAGCAGCGACACCTCCTTGTCGGCCACCGCCATCATCGCTTCCAGGCGACGCAGGTAGCGGTCGGTGCGCCAATCCTTGGCAAGCTCGATGCAGGCACGCAGGAGCTGGCCGGGATGGCGCTCCAGCTTGCCCTCTAGGCGCTCGAACAGCGTGAAGGCGTCAGCCGTGGCGCCAGCAAATCCGGCAACAATCTGGTCGTTGCCGATGCGGCGGACTTTCTTGGCGTTACCCTTGACGATGGTCTGGCCCATCGAGACCTGGCCGTCGCCCGCCATCACCACCTGGCCCGCTTTGCGCACCGAAAGGATGGTCGTGGCGTGCCAGCCGGGGGAGGCCGTATCGGATTGTGGGGACATGGGACGCTAAATAATCATTCGCGGGCGCAATGCAATCGCATTGCTGGGCGATCGCAGGGCCCGTGCTAACGTGCCCCAATGGATCCATCAGCCCCCGTCCCATCAGCCCCTGTCGTTGTGGTGGGCGCCGGAATCGTCGGCACCGCCACCGCCCGCGCCCTGCAGCGCGCCGGTCACAGCGTCACCCTGGTCGACAGCGCCGAGCCCGGCCGCGCCACCTCGTACGGCAATGCGGGCTTCATCGCCATCGACCACGTGCTGCCGCTCGCCCGGCCGTCGACGCTGAAGCGCGTACCCAAGATGCTGATGGACCACGACGGACCGCTGACCGTCCATCGTCCCAGCCTTCCCCAACTCCTGCCCTGGATGGCCCGCTTCGCCCTGGCGGCCTACAGCAAGACCGAGGTGCGGAAGGGCGTCGATTCCTTCGGGCCGCTGATGGCCGAGGCCAACACTGCCTGGAAGACCGAGATCCAAGCCTCGGGCCTGGGCGATCTCTTTCGCAGCAATGGCGCGCTCTACGTTTACGAGAGCCAGGCCGCGTTCGACAGCGGCGCGGAGGAACGCGCGTTGCAGCAGGCCAAGGGCACCAACTTCGAGATCGTCGACGGCAACCGGGCGCGCGAGCTGGCGCCGGGTCTCAGCCCCACCATCGTGCGCGGCGTCTACTACCCACACGGCATGCACACCATCAATCCCTACCGCCTAGTCGCCACGCTCGCCGAGCGTTTCGCGGCCGAAGGCGGCCGCATCGAACGCGGCAAGGTGCGCGGCTTCCAACGCGACGGCGATCGCGTCACCGCCGTGAAGCTCACCGATTCGGAGTTGCCTGCGAAGGCG
>Ga0310811_10008138_pt1 | contig 13470 bp, 12 predicted proteins | sample YCmetagenome_FD_207642 | JGI IMG/M metagenome (GOLD analysis project Ga0310811, IMG submission 207642) | Soil microbial communities from experimental microcosm in Duke University, North Carolina, United States - YC | ecosystem: Engineered > Artificial ecosystem > Soil microcosm > Unclassified ... | reverse complement strand
GCCGGCATGGGCCAGCACAGCGAGGTCGACGGCCGCGCCGCCTGGAAGGTGGCGTGGATCACGCTTGCGATCCTCTCGGTCTCCTACGGGTCGCCGCTGCTGATCGTGGTCGGCATGCGGACCATGCAGGAATCGCTCGGCACCGATCGCTCGGTGATCGCGCTGGCCGGCTCCCTGGTATGGGTCGGCACCGGCGCCGGCGGCATCCTGATGGGCTGGCTGGCCGATCGTATCGGCCTGCGCCCGACGGTGATCTTCGGCGCCGTCATGATCGCCGCCGGACTGGCGCTGTCCTCGACGGGGTCGGTGTGGGCGGTCTATGTCGGGCACGGCTTGATGGTCGGGCTGCTCGGCAACGGCGCCGTCTACCCGCCGCTGCTGGTCTATGTCAGCCGGTGGTTCTACCGGCGCCGCGGTGCGGCGATCGCGCTCATCTCGTCGGGCCAGTACGTCGCCGGTGTGTTGTGGCCATCGCTGCTCGAGCAGGGAATCGCCGAGGTCGGCTGGCAATGGGTGATGCTGGGTTTTGCCGGCGTGGTGCTCGTCTTCGTCGTGCCGACGACGTTCTTTCTGAAGCCGCTTCCCGTGACGCCGCAACCGGCGCCTGTGCCGTCGTCCGGCGCCTCGAGCCGGCGCGTTGCCGGCCTGCCGCCCAATCTCGTGCAGGCGCTGCTCTGCGTGGCGGGCTTCTGCTGCTGCATTCCGATGTCGATCCCGCAGGGCCATCTGGTCGCCTTCTGCGGCGACATCGGCATCCGCCCGACCCATGGCGCCGCGATGCTGTCGGTGATGCTGGCTGCTGCCTTCCTGTCACGCCAGGCGTGGGGCGCGCTCGCCGATCGGATCGGCGGCCTGCGCACCGTGCTCGCCGGATCGGCCAGCCAGGCGATCGCCATCGCGAGCTTCCTGCTCACCCAGGACGAGGTCGGCCTGTTCGCCGTCGCCACCGTCTTCGGCCTGGGATTCAGCGGCATCATTCCTGCCTACTCGGTGACGATCCGCGATCTGTTTCCGGCGGCCGAAGCGTCGTGGCGCATTCCGCTGACGCTGTTCACGGCGATGAGCGGCATGGCCTTCGGCAGCTGGTTCGCCGGCCGGCTCTACGATCATTTCGGCTACTATGCGCCGGCTTTCGCCGCCGGCGTCGGCTTCAACATCCTCAATCTGCTGATTGTCGGCTTCCTGGTCAGCCGCGCGACCGACTTCCGCCGGCCTGGTCTGTGGTCAATCGTACGGTGAGGAGCGACGTCCCGGCCTGATGGCAGGTGGCCTCGAACAGGCGTTTGGCATGCCTTGTCGCCAGCTCGAGATCGCACAGCAGTTCGCCGATGATCCAGCCGTCGCGCAGTCCGGCGCGGGTGCTGGCATTGACCGCGCGCAGGGCCTCGTGGAGGGTTTCGCTGCCCTGTCCGCCGCCGGCGAGGCCGTCGGCGGTAGCGTCCGCGTACAGGCGCTCCGCGCGTTCCAGATTGAGGGCGAGGCGGGCCCTGACGCTGTCGGGCGCGCATTCCGAGCATTGGTCGACGCACGCCAGGGCAAGCAGGTAGTTCTCGAGCAGGAGGTCGATGCGCCGTCTCGATGCGGCCACCGTTCCGAGCTCCTCGTCGACGCATTTCGGCGGTTGCACGTCACCTCCTGACTTGGCGGGCGGCAGTCTCGACAGGCGCGGGGTCGAGGTCGGTGACATTTCGCACAGACGCCCTGGCCCTGCGGGCGGGGCGCCGTTGCACAGCCGAATCAGGTTGCAGGAGTGCTGCAGCCTGCCATGCTCGCCATTCGACTTCTTTCCCGGAGATTTCGCGTGATTCGGGTGCCGGCTCTTCGCTTGATCGCGCTGTTCGAGGATCTGTCGGACGACGACCTGGCGCTCGTCGCCGACGTCTGCACGATCCGGACTTACGACCGCCATGCCCTCATCTTGAGCGAGCAGGAGCAGACGACCGACATCTTCTTCATCTTGTCCGGCACCGTCCGATTCAGCAGCTACACGGCAAGCGGCCGCGAGGTGATCTTCAACGAGATCTCGACGGGCGGCATCTTCGGCGAATTCTCCGCCGTCGATCGCCGGCCGCGGTCCTCGAATGTCACCGCCCTGTCGGACTGCGTGCTGGCCCGCATGGCGTCGGAGCAGTTCTACCGCGTGCTGTTGGGCAATGCCGCGGTTGCGGTCCGTCTCGTCGAACTGCTGGTCGTCAAGATCAGGCAGATGAGCGAACGCGTCTTCGAGGTCAGCGCCTTGGCGGTGCGCGAGCGCGTGCGCCGCGAGCTCTTGAGGCTGGCCGCGACCGGCACGCGTTTCGGCAACAGCGTCGTGATCCGGCCGGCGCCGACGCATTACGATATTGCCGCCCGGATCGGCTCGCATCGCGAGGCCGTCACGCGCGAATTCATGCGGCTCGAGGTCGAACGCCTGATCGAGGTCCGTCGACGCCAGATCCGCATCGTCGACATCGACCGCCTTGCCGAGCTGCCCGACGAGCAGGCGCAGGCAAGCCGCCGCGATGAAACATAGCGAGGCCTGCGAAGTGCAGCAGAGTCGACTGCTGTTTCGCTTCCGGTGCCTTGTCTCGCGATTGCGCTTTGTGACTTTTGGCACATCCGTCAGGTGCGCCGCGCCGCGACGATGGCAGCAACAATCTTGGGGGATTCAGGATGGCTACGACAAAGCGCAGGGCGCGGCGCGCACCCGCGCGCCTATTGGGCGGGCCGCTTGGCCGCTATGCCTTTCGTTTCAGTGGGTTCACCCGTGTCGCGAGCGACGCCCGCGATCGCAATGGCGTGCCGTATCACATAACAGGTGTGGGACACGTCGTGTTCCTGCGACACGGCGAGATCACCGGGCGGCAAAGCTCGACCGTGATCGCGATCTCGGGCCCCGGCCCGACGCTCCAGCGCACCGTCTTCGAATTGACCGGGAGTTACCTGATGCGGGCCGACGCGACCGGCGCGCTCACCGTCTTCTTCCATCGTGTGAGCAATCCCCATACGTCCAAGGAGCAGATCGCCGAGGAACCGGAGATGACCGACGTCTTCGAGTTCATAACCCTCGACCGCGGTGCCCGCCTCTCCCTGATATCGACCGCACCGACCCTGCTGCCGGACCACGAGATGGTCGACGAGCTGGTGTCGGTGGAGGCGTTCCGGCAATAGTCGTGTCCAATTCGGAGCTCATCTCATAGGACCGCGGGCGTCCCGCCCGCTCAAGAGCTTTCTGGATCGGGCGAGATGCCTGTGGTTCGGAAGACTTATGAGCGGGCGAGACGCCCGCGGTCCTCTGACCATGATCATGAGCGGGCGAGACGCCCGCGGTCCTCTGACCATGATCATGAGCGGGCGAGACGCCCGCGGTCCGATGAGATGAGCGCTACTTGACCGCCGTGCGTTCGGCAGCTGCCTTGCGCAGCCGGGCGACCTCGTCGACGATGCCGCTCTGCCCGGTCTGCCGGGCCGTCTCCTCGGCGCGTCGCAAGAGCGGCAGGGCGGTCGCGTTGTCGCCCTGAAGCAGCGCGCTGCGGCCGGCCCGCAGCAGCAGGTCGGCGGCTTCTGCGGCCTGGCCCGCGCGCTGCGCCGCATCGGCCGCTGCCGACAGGGCGCGCGCCATGCCGCGATAGTCGAGCGCCTGCTGGCGATTGGCGGCGGCACGCTGGAACAGCGCGAGCGCCTCGCTCGCACGGTTGTCGAGCAGGGCGGCGCGGCCTTCCAGCTCCTCGCGATCGGCCTGCAGGTCGGCCTGCTTGGAGGGCGGGAGCGCGGCGATCGCCTGGGCGAGGCCCTGGCCATCGCCGCGTTGCGCCGCCACCAGGCCACGGATGAACCACGCGCGCGGCGCGGTGTCGCTGTCGCCCGAGGTCCGGCCCAAGGCCTGCCGAGCGGCGCTGTCGGCGGCGGCGAAATCGTTGCTGCGATAGGACGCCGCCGCCAGCACCAGAAAGAGCTCGGCCGGCACCGCGGCGTGCCGACGTTCGAGGTCGCGCTGGGCATCGCGCACGGTCGCGATGGCGGCCTTGGCATCGCCCGCCCGCATCTGCGCCAGCGCGAGGTTGTACGAGACGTCGGCGATGGCGCCGGCGTCGTCGCGTTCGTAGGCGCGCTGCAGAGCGGTCTTGTACTGGCGCACCGCGAGGCTCGGCATGTCCATCGACAGTGCCTGGCTGCCGGCGCGATTGGCCTCATCGAGCTTGGCATCGGGCGGCGGGCCGGGATCGACCGGGCTGCCGCCGCACGCGGCGAGGGAGAGTGCGGCGAGCGCCGGCAGCAGGCGCAGGATCACGATCGCCCCTCGATCATGCGGCGCCCTCGATCATCGGGTCCGCTCGACGATCGACCTCGATCACGGGCGAACCTCGATCGCCGGCGCCCGCCGGTTGGGCGGCGGGGCCGGCCCGCCCGAGCCGCCGAGCAGCCAACTGCGGCGCAACTGGCCGAGCAGCAGCTCGAGCTCGTGGGCGGCGATCTGGGCCTGCAGCAGCGTGCTCGGCAAGGCTTCGGTAGTGACGGCGACGTTCTCGGTGATGCGAGGTGTGGTGTTGGCGAGATTGCGCGTGGTCTGCTGCAGCGCGGTCAGGATCGAATCGGTCTTCAGCAGGATCTGGCCGATGCGCGGATCCTTTGAGGTTCGCTCGAGCTGGGTGGCGAGCTCGCGTACGCTGACCAAAGCGGCTTCGACCTCGTTGGCCATCTTGGTGTTGGAAATCAGACGGCCGGCGACGCCTTCGCCACTATCGACCTTGCGCGCGACGTTGGCGGCCGAAGCGAGCGTCTGCTCGAGCGGCCCGGCGGGATCGACGGCGCGATTGGCGACCGCGGTGAAGGCCAACACCGCCTTGTTCACGTCGTCGATCAGCGGCATCACCTTGGCGCGCAGCTCGTCGATCATCTGGCCCAGCGTATCGGTCGGCGCACGATCGCTGCTGGCGGCGATCACCGCATACGACCAGTCGAGCTCCGGGCCGGTGCCGCGCGAAATGTCGATATAGGCGGCGCCCGCCACGCCGAACTGGCGGCGGATCGAGACCACCGAATCGCGCCGGATGAACGGGCGCATCTGGTCCTCGACGCGGGCGACAGCGTGCATGCGCTGGTTGGGATCGATGACGATGCGGCGGACCTCGCCGGCGCGAGTGCCCAGCACCTGCACCTCGGCGCCGGGCGCAAGGCCCGCGACGCCCTCGTCGGGCAGCAGGATGCGCAGCGTGAAGGCCGGCTGGAACCAGTCCTTGAGGAAGCCGGCGTTGATCAGCACGCCGATGAAGATGCCGATGCAGGCCAGCACCACGGCGCCGACGAGCTCGTCGAACTGGAAGACACCGAAGATCGAACGCTTCATCGCGCCCTCCGTCCTTGCGCCAGCCCGTGCTCGCCGAGTCGCAGCACCTGCTCCGCCTCGACGAACTGTGCCGCCTGGGCCGCGAGGCTGCCGGTAATCCATAGCACTGCGGCGCCACGGTCGCGCGCCGCCAGGATGGCCTGCGCCATCGGCACCGCAAGGTCGGGCGTATGCTCGAGCGCCTGGTCGTGGACCACGATCAGGTCGGGCTCGCCCAGCAGGCCGCGCACGCAGGCCGCCCGCACCAGGGCGCGTCGCGGCGTCGTCTCGCTGCGCCCCGACGGCAGGCCGGGCAGGCCGAACAGCCGGGCAAGCTGGGTGGCATGGTCGATCATCTCGCTGCGCGGCCGATCGAAATGGTACGAGCCCGCCAGCAGCACCGCGTCGAGCACCGACATGTGGCTCGGCCAGACCTCGCTCTGCACGACCGCGCCGATGCGGCGTCGGCGGTGCATGCGCTCGCGCGGATTGCGCGTCATCCAGTTGACGCCGAGGAACTGCACCTCGCCGGCATAGGGGTCGGCGAGCCCGATGCAGAGATCGACCATCTCGGCGGCGTCGGCCTCGTCGTCGACCTCGACCAGCGCCACGGTGCGACGGCCCAGTTCGAGATCGAGCTTGATCGGCGTGGTCGAGAACTGGCGTTCGGCCAGCGTGACGCCGCGCAGCGACAGGACCGAACGGGTGGGGCGCAAGGCCATGTCAACGTCCCGGCATGTCGGGTATCAGCATCTCAGGGCACCAGGTCGAAGAGGCTGTTGACCACGAAGATGGCGAGCGCCGAGCGCACGAAGCCGCGCGGCACCAGGCGCTGCAGCTCGTCCGCCTGGTCGCGCCGCGCCAGTCCGGTCGAGCAGCAGGCGAGCGCCACGACGAAGCCGATGATGATGCATTTCAACGGCGGCAGGATGAAGTCGTTGACCTTCATGGCGCGCAGCACGAGATCGCTGAAATCCCAGATCGAGTAGGAGACCAGCCCCAGTCCGTTGGCCATCAGGTAGCCGGTCGACAAGGTCGACACCAGCAGGATGGTGGCGAGGCAGAAAGCGCCGAGCGCAAAGCCGAAGGCGCGCGGCACGACCAGCAGCATCAGGGGGTCGAGACCCTGGATCTCGAGCTGACGCAGCCAGCCGCGGGTGCGCGCCTCGCCGAGCTCGATCAGGGTTGCCGTGCCGGAGCGGCCGAACAGGATGAGGCCGACCAGGATGGGCACGAATTCGCGAACCAGCAGCACGACGATGACCGGACCGACCAGGCCGGTGGCGCCGGTCTGGGCCAGCCAGTAGACCGCCTGCGACACCAGAGCGAACCCGACCAGCAGGCCGGTCGCTACGGTGGTGGGCAGCGAGCGCACCGTTACCTCGTTCAGCACACGCTTGAATTCGGCGCGCACCGGCCCCTGCCAGGTGCCGCGCCGCAGCGCCACCACGACCACGGTGGCGGCGAGCGACAGGTAGAGCAGCAGATGGTGGATCAGCAGGATCGTGGCGCCGCCCAGCACCGCCAGCCCACGACGCAGCAGCGGCAGCTCGCGGCGCTGGCCGATCCTTGCCTGAGTCGGAGCGATCACAGGCGATCCACCAGCACGAAGGTGCGCATGTCGCCGGTCTCGGGCAGGAAGTAGGTGCCGCGCGGCCGGAACAGGAAACGGTCGGCGAGCAGCTCGTAGGCGGTTTCCGAGGCGGCGATGGTGCGCCGCGCGGTGCTGGTGGAGAGGACCTTGGCGACGCCGATCGCGCCGCCCCACAGGTGCCGGGTCGGCGGTTCGGTGCCGACGGTCAGGCTCATCACGGTGCCGATATCGATGGCGAAGCTGAAATCGAGGCTGATGTTCCAGCGCCCCTCGAGCTCGAGCAGGCGGTCGCGCAGGTCGAGCATGGCGGTCGCCACGCAGCGCGCCGACGCCGTCACTGCCGTCTTGTCGCCGGAGAAGGCCGCCAGGACGAGCTGGTCGTCGAGCAAAGCGGCGTAGCTCAGCCCGCTGTTCTCGATCGAGCGGCGCAGCTCGTTGACGATCGCCTCCATCGCCGTGCTCTCCTCGCAGGACGTCGGCCGCTGGGCCACCGTCGTCCACAGCGGCAGCTTGAGGACAGCGATGGTCGCCCGCTCGATCGCGGTGTCCTCGAAATCGTCGAGCGAGGCGTTCTGCAGCATCAGCGTCTGCTCGAGCCGCGATTCGCGGGTGGCGAAGCTTTCGGCGCCGCCGCTCGACCCTCCGCTCGCCGCGGCGACCGCCGCGCGCACCGCGACGGGAACCGGTGGGGCGGCGGCGGCATAGCGCAGCGCCAGCACCACGGCCAGCGCATCGCAGAACGCCACCATGTTGGCGGTATGCTCGCCCCGCGCCGGATCCTCGACGGTGATCATGCCGGTCAGGCGGCTGTTCGAGATGATCGGCACAATATAGACGCCGGTCGTGTTCAGCGGCTTCAGGTAGGCGACGAACAGGTCGGCCGTTCGCCCCTGGCTCGCATCCTCGGCATCGATCGGCTCGCCGTTGCCGAGGGCGGCAAACATGTCGGGCATCTGGTCGCGGTGCAGTTCCATGCCGCTGGTATGGTCGTGCACCGCGCGGTCGAAGCAGTCCTCGCACAAGAGCGTGGTGCGGTCGGCATTGAGCCGCCACACGGCGACCCGCTTGGCGGCGCAGGCGGTGGCGGCAGTCTCGAGCGCGGTTTCCAGGCTCACGTCCTGCGAGCCGTCGGTCGGGCCGCTGGTGCGCGCCAGCTCGACCAGGGTGCGGTTGCGCGCCTCGAGCGCCTGCTGGCGGGCCGCTGCCGCCGTCACGGTGCGGTCGGCGGCGACGCTGCGCCATGCCAGCAGGCCCGACAGCCCGGCAACGATCAGCACGACCAGCCCCGACATGAAGAGCGTCGCATAGGCGCTGTCGGCGACGAAGCCCACGAAGTCGGTCTCGGGCACGACGATCACGACCAGCCAGTTCTTGTCGGTGACCATGCTCACCGGTTCCGACGAGACGATGATGTGCTGGTCACCGAATGACAGCACCTGGCGGCCGAAGCCGGCGACGCGCAGGTGATTGAAGATCCGGGTCATCAGCGGGTCGCCGCTCGGGAAGGCGACGATGCGCCCGTTGCGGTCGAGGATGAACGCCTTGCCGTTCTGGCCGACGTCGAGCTGCTTCAGGAAGGCACAGAGGTTGGCGAGCTCGATGTCGACGCCGACCACGGATTGCAGCTTGCCGTCGGCGTCGAAGTGGGGAATCGAGAAGGTGATGCCGGGCTTCTTCAAGGTGAAGAAGGAATAGGTCTCGGTCCAGTATGGCTTGCGGGTGCGTTCGGCGCCCTGGTACCAGGGCCGCGTCCGGGGGTCGAACGTGTCGGCCGGATCATTCTCGACGTTGATCGCGTTGCCCTGGGCATCGCGCCGCGTCCATCCGACCGTGCGCTTGTCGCCGCCCTGCCGCTCGATCAGCTTGCTGTCGAAGCCGCCCTTGTCGTTGCGGATCACGAACAGGAAATTGCCCTCGGGATCGGCGTAGCTGAAGGCGGTGACGGCCGTGATGGTGCCCAGCGCATGCAGGGCGAATTGCTGGACCTCGGGGGCGCCGTTCGGCACGGTACGCCCGGCAGCGGCGGTGTCGGCGAGCTCGAGAAACTGCTGCGCCGGCAAGAGATAGGACTGCATCTGGACGGCGACTCGCCGGTCGATCGCCGTGATCAGGTCGTTGCCCAGGACGGCCGCGCCCCGCCGGTTGCGCTCGTAAACCGAGTAGGCCATGCCCGCGACCAGCACCACGGCAACCACGACGCCGGCCACCGGCAGGCTATGGCGCAACGCCCGGCGCAAACGGGACGGGCGCCCTTCACGCTGGGCCTCCGACAGGGCCGTCAGGTCGGGCGCCACCTGATCGGTCGGTGACAAGCTGGCCATGCGGCGGCCAGCTTACCCCATCGGTACGCTATATGTAGAGTCCGACGTGGAGGATCGCCCATGCGGACCGGGGGAGTGCCGATGCGAACGATTGTCAACCGGCTCCTCGTCCGCCATCGGACCCTCGCGGAAGAGATCGGTGTTGCGGTGAACGAACACCGCTTCCTCGACTCGATCCGGGATCCGCGTTGAAGAAAGCGCAGATCCGTCGCTGTGCTCGGGGTGACAATAATGCTCGGTATTGGGCAGCAACCACACCCAAGCCCAGAACGGCCTACCCTCAGGCCGTGCACTCGAACTGAGCGGCCTTCGTCGTCGAAGGACGCCGCTGGGCGCGGAACTGGACTATGCCCACGAACGTGGCCGATCCGCCTCGGGCACGGCAGGCACTCACGGCTGGCAATCGGGCGGCCTGCTCTGTGCCAGCTCCGACGACGTAGACCGTGTGACCCTCAACAACGACGCGACTGGACTCGGCTTCGTCAGGGACCGGGCCAGCGGCACAGGCGGCAAGCCCGAGTGCGGCGACACAAACCAAGTCGACCTTCACTGTGGCCGCCCCTCCTCTCAAGAGGAACGCAGGCTACACGGCGAGCCTGCCGTCATCAATTCGTGAGGGTCATCCCTGGACCGCATGGAAGGTCTTTGATCACGGGCGGTCGGTTACTCGACCGTGACGGATTTCGCGAGATTGCGCGGCTGGTCGATGTCGCAGCCCCGTTCCAGGGCGACACGATAGGCCAGAAGCTGCAGCGGGATGTTCAGCAGCAGGGGATCGAGCTCGGGGGCGAGCCTCGGCACCTCGAACGAGCGGTCGACGGCGGTGCGAAGATCGCCCGGGTGGGTCACGGCGATCACCGGCCCGCCGCGCGCCTTGATCTCGTCGATCGTCGAGAGGTTCTTGGCCAGCAGGTCGTCGTGCGGCAGGACGATGACGCTGGGCGTCTCGGGCGTTATCAGCGCCAGCGGGCCATGCTTCAGCTCGGAGGCCGGATAGGCCTCGGCGTGGAGATAGCTGATCTCCTTGAGCTTCAGGGCCCCCTCCTGGGCGATCGCGTAGCCGGCCGCCCGGCCAAGATAGAAGGCGTGCTCGGCCGTGCGGAAGCGTTGCGCCAGGGCCGCGATCTCGCCTTCCCGGGCGAGGATTGCCGCAATGTGGTCGGGCAGGGCCTCGAGCGCATTGAGCAGGCGCGCGCCGCCGGCATGGGAGAGGTCGCGCAGCCGCCCGAGATTGATGGCGAGCAGGGCCAGCGCCACGACACTGCAGGTGAAGGTCTTGGTCGAGACCACGGCAATCTCCGGCCCGGCCCGCAGGTAGATGCCGCGGCCGCACTCGCGCGCGATCGCGCTGCCGACGACATTGACGATGCCGAGCACGTGTCCGCCCTTGCGCTTGATCTCCTGCACGGCGGCCAGCGTGTCGTACGTCTCGCCCGACTGGCTGACGGCGACGTAGAGCGTGTCCCTCTCGATCACCGGATTGCGGTAGCGGAATTCCGACGCCTGCTCGGCCTGGGCGGGAATGCGCGCCAGCTGCTCGATCAGGTGCGCGCCGGCGGTGCCGGCGATATAGGCGGCGCCGCACCCCAGGATCCGGATGCGGTTGACGTCCAGCAGGTCGCGCGCGGCAAGCTCGATGCCGCCGAGATGCGTGGTCTGGAAGCGCGCATCGAGGCGGCCGCTCAGGGTGCGCCGCACCGCCTCCGGCTGGTCGGCGATCTCCTTGCGCATGTAGTGCTGGTGGATACCCTTGTCGTAGGCCTCGTCCTTCCAGACCATCGCCGACGGCGTCTTCACCGTGCTGGTGCCGTCCAGGCGGCGGGTTTCGTAGCCGTCGGCGCGCACGGTGGCGACCTCGCCGTCGTCGAGATGAACGATGCTCGCGGCATGCCGCACGAAGGCCGCCGAATCGGAGGCGAACAGCATCTCCCTGTCGCCGATGCCGAGCACCATCGGGCTGCCGTTGCGGGCCACCACGAGCTGGTCGGCGCGCTCGGCATCGATGACGGCGAGGCCATAGGTGCCGACGACGAGGCGCAGCACGGCGCTGACGACGGTCTCGAGCGGCGAGCCGTCGTCCAGCAGCGCGATCAGGTGGGCCACGACCTCGGTGTCGGTATCGGAGCTGAAGGTGATGCCGCGCTGGACGAGCTGGGTCCGCAGTTCCGCGGCGTTCTCTATGATGCCGTTGTGCACGACGGCGTAGCGGCCGCTGCCGTCGCAATGCGGATGGGCGTTGCGGTCGCTCGGCTCGCCGCTGGTCGCCCAGCGCGTGTGGGCGATGCCGAGCAGACCCTTGAAACGCTGCGGCCTCAGCTCCTCGAGGTCACGGACCTTGCCCTTGCGCTTGGCGAGCTTGAGCGCGCCTTTCTGGCCGATCGCGATGCCGGCCGAATCGTAGCCACGATATTCCAGGCGATGCAGCCCCTCCATCAGGATGGGGGCCGCCTGACGCTTGCCGATATAGCCGACGATGCCGCACATGGTGGCTTCCTAGCCGTAGATGATGCGGCGCAGTTGCCGCGTGGTGTAGGTCGGCGCGGGAAAGCGCCGCTGCGCGAGCTCTACCTGGAGACGGGTGAAGATCGCCGCGTTGGCGAGCCCCTGCCGCTGCAGCGCCAGGTGGCGCCGCCGGACGAACGCCTCCGGTTCTTCGATCAGGAACGACACGACCTCGTCGACCAGGCGGCGCGCCTCGCCGCGGTCCAGTCGCGATGTCCGGGCGAGGTACTCCACGAGCTCGTCCAAATTGTCCAACCCGGTGTTGTCCAAGGGATTTCTAGCGCTCTGGATCGGTCGACGGGCCAGTTTTGCCCACTTTCGGGCAAGAGTCGCTAGAAATCTGATCTCAGGCGGGCGGACGTCCGGGCGGGGCGGATCTGATCCCCAATTGCATTTCCGGTGTGGCAAAGGAGGATCGCTGCGACGCGAAAATCCGGGGCCGGGGGAAATGCAGAAATTCATTCACATCACCGACACGCATTTCGTGCCGCCGGGCAACCTGCTCTATGGCCTCAATCCGCTGGACCGGCTGGCGCTCTGCGTCGCCGACGTCAACACGCATCATTCCGATGCGGCCTTCGCCATCCTGACCGGCGACCTCGCGCACAAGGGCGAACCCGCGGCCTACCAGGCGTTGAAGCGCGAACTCGACAAGCTGGTGATTCCCTACCATCTGCTGGTCGGCAATCACGACGATCGCGCCAGCCTGCGGGCGACCTTTCCCGACGCCCGTGTCGACGCCAACGGATTCGTGCAGTTCACCTTCGACGTGGGCGAAGGCGTGCTGGGCGTCTGCCTCGACACCAACGAGCCGGGCAAGCCGTGGGGCAGCTTCTGCGCGACCCGCGCCGCCTGGCTGAAAGACACGCTGTCCCGCGCCGGCGATCAGCCGGTGATCCTCTTCATGCACCACCCGCCGTTCAAGGTCAGGCTGAAGCGGATGGACGACATCTCGCTGCTGGAGCCGCGCTTCTTCGTCGAGGCGATCACCGGCCGCAAGAACATCCGGCACCTGTTCTTCGGCCACCTGCACCGGCCGGTGGCAGGTAGCTGGCACGGCATTCCGATCTCGACCCTGCGCGCCACCAGCCACCAGGTGGCGCTGGATTTCGTGGTCGAGGGCCGCATCATGGGCAGCCACGAGCCGCCGGCCTACGGCGTGGTGCTTCTGGAGAAAGACCAGATGATCGTGCACATGCACGACTTCCTGGATCGGACAAATACGTTCCTGCTCTGAGGGAGCAGGGAAGCGGTCTAAGTCGACAGGCCTCGGAGCGCGCGCCACCGCCGGCAGCCGCATTAAGGCCGTCGGCACCAGTATGCCTATGCTGGAGAAAGTGACAGAGCGGCCGTCTCGAAGGACGGCCGCCGCCGGAATTCCAGGACGGTTGCCGCTTGGTCTTGCTCGCCCTTCGAGCCACGGGCTGCTGGTCGCCTCGGACGGCCAAGTGAGTTGGGCCGATCGAAGTGGCGCGGACAACCCAAGGGCCTGTAATGAATAACCGATCCAGTCATGACGATACTGCTGTCATAGCGCGGTGAGGGGACCTTTGTTGTTGCTTCAAGGATCCTTCGCTGGGCTCGGGCTGACAACGATTCTGGAGCACTGATCTCGTTACAGGCCCTAACCTTCCTTCATCGAATTTCTTCTCGCCGCCTAACAGTCGGACCCGAACAACTCCGCGTGTCCCGCAGAGCCGCTTGGGCGTCCAGCGTGGTTTCCTGAGATCGATGCCGGAGCCTTCAAG
>Ga0310811_10008137_pt1 | contig 13470 bp, 15 predicted proteins | sample YCmetagenome_FD_207642 | JGI IMG/M metagenome (GOLD analysis project Ga0310811, IMG submission 207642) | Soil microbial communities from experimental microcosm in Duke University, North Carolina, United States - YC | ecosystem: Engineered > Artificial ecosystem > Soil microcosm > Unclassified ... | reverse complement strand
AGCGGTGTTCCGCGAGCAGTTCGCCGCCCGACGAGGCCTCGCACCGCGCGACTACCGGCGAACCTTCAGCCACAGCACGCGACTGTCAAGCGCCGAGGAATGAGCTTCTGGCGAGAGCCGTCGTCTGACAGCGACGGTCCGGCCTAGCCGCATCCCAGTATCCATCGCCGCGCTGGTGATGGCTGCTGGCCGCACACGACACCGCTTGGCGCCGCATGGCATCCACATGGTGCCCTGCCTCTGTCCACTTGGCATCACTATTGAGCTGCTGATACGTCAAAGCGAGCCAAAGAGGCTTGTATTGGTGCCAAAATGGTGCCATATTAGAGCCATGGAACTCACCCAGCATGTCGAGGTCCGCGACCCGGCGCCTGAACGAGGAAGCGTGACCACCGTGACAGCCACTACCGGCACGACCACCGCCGTTGCCGCGATCTCCGCCCGCGGCCTTCGCAAGTCCTTCGGTGAGAAGACTGTGCTGGACGGCATCGACCTGACGGTCCCGCAGGGCACGATCCTGGCCCTGCTCGGCCCGAACGGGGCCGGCAAGACCACCGCCGTCCACCTCCTGACCACCTACCTCCGCCCCGACGCCGGCGAGATCCGCATCGCTGGCCAGGACCCCGCCAAGAACCCGCAGGCCGTCCGGCGCGCGATCGGCGTCACCGGCCAGTTCTCCGCCGTCGACGGCTACCTCACCGGCCGCGAGAACCTGATGCTGATGGCCGATCTGCACCTGCTGCCGAAGAAAGTCGGACGCCGCCGGGCCGAGGAACTGCTAGAGCGGTTCGAGCTGGCTGAGGCCGGGGACAAGCCGGCGTTGACGTACTCCGGCGGCATGAAGCGCAAGCTCGACCTGGCCATGACACTGGTCGGTGGCCCGAAGGTGATCTTCCTCGACGAGCCGACCACGGGCCTGGACCCGCGCAGCCGGCGCACGATGTGGGACATCATCCGCGGGCTGGTCGCCGAGGGGACGACGATCCTGCTGACGACCCAGTACCTGGATGAGGCCGACCAGCTCGCGCACCGCGTCGCGGTGCTGGACGGCGGCCGGATCGTCGCCGAGGGGACGCCCGCCGAGCTCAAGGCGCGCATCCCCGGCGGGCACATCGAGCTGGCCTTCGCCGACCGCGCCGAGCTCGCCGCCGCCGCGACGGTGCTCTCCCCAGCCGGGCGCGACGACGACGCGCTCACGCTTCAGCTGGCCGGCGACGGCAGCGTCAGCACCCTGCGGGCCCTGCTGAAGCGGCTGGATGACGCGAACGTCGACGTTGAGTCGCTGACCGTCCATACCCCCGACCTCGACGATGTCTTCTTCGCCCTCACTGGCACGAAAGGAGCCTGACGATGAGCACCATGACGATGGCGGACAACGCCTTCGACACCGCCGACAGCCGCTCGCACGCCCTCGTCCACGCGCGGATCATGCTGCGCCGCAACCTGCGGCACATGCAGCGCTATCCCTCGCTGACCCTGATGGTCACCCTGATGCCGCTGGTCTTCCTGCTCCTGTTCGTCTACATCTTCGGCGGGACGCTCGGATCAGGGCTCGGCGGCGTCATGCCGGCCGGCCTGCACGGCGGCCGGTCCGCGTACGCGAACTACGTCGCCCCGGCGATCATCGTGATGGCCGTGGCCGCTGCGGCGCAGGGCACGGCGATCGCTGTTGCCCAGGACATGACCGAGGGCATCATCGCCCGGTTCCGCACCATGGCCGTCGCCCGGTCGTCGGTGCTGACCGGGCACGTCGCAGGCGCCACAATCCAGACGATGGCCGGCGTTGTGGTCGTCACCGCGGTCGCGATCGCCGTCGGCTTCCGGCCGCACGCGAACGTGGCCGAGTGGCTCGCCGCCGTCGGCGTGGTCTTGCTGCTGACTTTCGCCGTCACGTGGCTGTGCGTTGGCCTGGGGCTGTCCGCCAAGAGCGTGGAGACCGCGAGCAACTCGCCGATGTTCCTCATCCTGCTGCCGTTCCTCGGCAGCGGGTTCGTCCCGACCAACTCGCTGCCGGTGGGGATCCGCTGGTTCGCCGAGTACCAGCCGTTCACCCCGGTGAACGAGACGCTGCGCGGACTGCTGACCGGGACGAAGATCGGCGACAACCTGATCATCACGATCGCCTGGTGCGTGGGGACCGCAGTGCTGTCGTACGTCTGGTCGCGGCGGCTGTACGAGCGGGAGCCGAAGCCGCGCTGACGGCATGACCAGAAGCACAAGCCAGAAATCCAACCCCGCAGGACAAACGGCGGCAGGGCTCTCAGGCCATGAGGGCCCTGCCGTCGTTTTGCCCCTAGCCGGGCACCTGAGCGCCCTAGGGCAGAGCGTCTCGTTAGCAGTCTCGCGAGTGGAAAAGGCGGACTGCGCTGGCGTGCGGGTGGGAGGGGGACTGCTGCGCCATAACGACCCCCAGGACGAGCAGCGCCAGGCTGAGCAGGGCAATCGCAATACGCAAGGCGGCGGCATTGCGTGCGCCGCGCCGCACGCTCGCCGTCAGTAGTGGGCTGCCCGGTTCGCGCAGCGCGGCCTGCCGCAGTCGCGTCATCCTCCGCGCCTGCACGACTCCCGCCGCCGTCACCGCCACCAGCCCTACGGCGAGCGCCGTGCTAGCGGTCAGCCGTCCGTCCCAGGGGCGAGCCGCGGCCAAGACGGTCCCGCTGAGCAGCGCGAGCGTCAGTGCGGCCCCGCCCACCGGCCCGTACGCGCGGCCCAAGCCGCGGAAGAACGTCACGCGCTCCGCCACCCCCAACGTCACGTGCGCAACCCTGGCCACCACGAAGATCGCCACTAGCCCGCCGATCCAGACGGCCGTCGCGAACACGAGCACGGTGGCGAGCGAGGTTGCGGCAGGCTGGGCCAACGTGAGGGCGAGAGCCGGGGTGCCGCTCACTGCTGGGGCCTGGCCTTGAAGCACACCCAATCCTCGGGCATTGCCCCAGCGTCAAGGAAATTCCGCAGGCGGTCGGCCGCCGTCGCCGGCAGCAGTTCGTCAGCCTGCGGATAGAGAACCTTCTCCTCCTTCAGGTTGTGGTGCAAGAGATGCGACGACAACTGGCGGATGAGGGCGGGGTTTGCGGCGGCGCCGTCGAGGTCGCGTTCCAGCGAGTCAAGCAAGGTCCAGATCTGGGCGTGCTCACGCAGCATGACGAACAGCGGGGCCCCCAGCGCTGGCTCGGCTTGGTGGAGGAGCGGGAACAGGATCTCCTCTTCCAGGTAGATGTGGCGGCGCAGCGCCCGGATCGCGCGTACCAGCGGCTGCTGGTCACCAGGCGCGACGGCGAACGCGGCGATGCCGTCGTCGATCTCGTGGTGCTCCCATTCGAGTGCGGCCGCCAGCGAGTCAGCCGACATGTCCATGACAACCTCCCTTGAGAGACGGATCCCAGGCCGCCAGGCTTCCTCGGCCTGATCACTGCCACGCCGTCGCCAGACAGGCCGACATCGTAGACAAGGCCGAGGTCGACGATGTTGATGCCGATCTCTGGGTCGATGACGTCGCGGAGGAGGTCTCGCAGCACCTCAGGGCTCGGTTCCACTTCATCAGGAAGATCAGGTCCAGCCGCCCGTGGTCTACATCGCCGGTGTTGTTCATAGTACAATTTTAACTAGTTGATTCGTTAAAACAATGTGGTGTGTCTCTCCCGGGCGGGAGCAGCCACCAGCCGACTCCACAAGCCGATATCAGCCGGCCTGACAAGTCGATAGGAGCGTGCATGTACTTCACCGACGGGGGCATCGAGGAGCTAGACGAGCGGCGGGGACATGATCTCGTAACGCTGAGCTGGCTAGCGGTTAGGCTCCAGTCGTTCGTCGACCTCAACCCGCAGTTCGAAGCGCCCATTGACAGCCTGGCGACATGGCTGGCCCGCACGGCGGACGAAGAGCTTTGAGGAGTGCCATGACAGGTGCTGATATCCGGGTCCGCCGGGTCTACGAGGACCCCTCGCCGGCGGACGGGGCTCGTGTGCTTGTGGACCGGGTATGGCCACGCGGGCTGCGCAAAGACGCGGCCAGGCTAGACGAGTGGGCAAAGGACGTCGCGCCGTCGACGGAGCTGCGGACCTGGTACCACCACGATCCGGCGAAGTTCGATGAATTCTCCCAGCGTTACGCCGCCGAGCTTGGCGAGCCCGAGGCGCAGCAGGCCCTCACCCGGCTGCGCGCACTCGCGGCGAACCGGCCGGTGACACTGCTGACCGCGACCAAGGAAATCGACCTCAGCCAGGCGACTGTCCTGGCTGGTCTGCTGCGGGAGATGCCGGATTCTGGCGCGCGGTGAGCCGGGCGACGCACAAGCTGGGCTCGACGAACGGATCCAGCCGGTCAGCGGTGAGCGCGGCGCGCATCGTGGTCAGCGCCCCCCGCATCAGCCCTAGGTGCAGCGCACAGATGACCTCCCTGTGCTGCTGTGCTACCTCGCGGAACGGGCACTGCAGCAGCTGGAGCTGGTACCGCCCGCCCTCGCCGGCCTCGGCCTGTGGCGCGAACCCGATCTCCGTCATGATCGCGGACAGCTTTGCGACGGACTCCTCGGCGGTCAGCCGCTGGTACGGCGGCGGCTGCTCGGTGAGGTAGGCACCCCACTCCCGCCCGGCCTCCTCGGCCGCCTTGCTCGGTGACGGCATGGTTCCCGCGATCAAGGTGGTCAGCATCTCAGCGAGCAGCCGGTAACGCCGCCGCCCGTTAGGCGCGTCAGCGGTCGCCCGGTAGCCGATCCTGGGTCGGCCAGGCGTCTCCCGGTCCTCGGCCTCGCGGACGGCCAAGCCCGCCTCGACCAGTGCCTCCAGGTGGAACCGTATGGTGTTCTGGTGCAGCCCCATCCGCGCCGCGACTTCCCTGACCCCAAGGGGGCCCTCCGCCGCGCGCAGCAAGTCCAGCACGTCGGAACGGCTGCGGCCCAACGGGGACGCGTCCTCAGCCGCCAGGAGCTGCTCAGTATCCATCCCGCTATTTTACACTGCCCATTTTAGTAAAAAATAGGCAGTGATCGATGGGTGTGGGAACTTGATTGATGCATGCGCCAATGCGCTGGTCTCGGTTGCCGGTGCGTAGCCAAGGCTTTACGGTTAGTGCCAGGTTGTCACGTGCGATACGGGGGTGTTCGCGAATGCCGGATTTCGAAGAGCTCATCGAGAAGGCCAAGGACCTCGCCGCCAAGCATCCGGACCAGGTCCACGAAGGGCTCGAGAAGGCCGAGGACTTCGTTGAGAAGAAGCTCGGCGGCGAGCACAGCGACCAGATCGACCAGGCGTCGGATGTCGTCGAGGGTTTCCTCGGCATCCACAAGCCGGAGTCCTAACCGGGATGCCGGTTCGCGGGTGCCCGGATCAGGCACTTCAGGGGCTATGGCGCGGCTTTGGCGACGATCCTGCCTGAAGCCACATTTCTGCCCGGAGACTTCTCGAACCGCACGCATCACGCGAAGCGTCCCATGTAACGTGTCGACGACGCGGTTATAAATCCGTGATCAAGGGCGGGCTGACTACGAAGGTGAGAACGTGCGACATCTCTACGGGGCTGCCCTAGCTGTCGTCATGACCCTGGTCATGTACTTCGGCGCTGCCTGGGGCTACCTTCAGCTACTCAAGCTCCCGGTACCGCCTGGCCAGGCGAGTGCACTCCCGGCTGGTGGCGGTTCACTCCTGTCGAACAGCACCGCGCTGCTTGCACTCTCGGTCCTCGTCGTGACCGCAGTCCTGGCTGCCGTGCTCGCCCTCGTTCCGTGGGTTTCGCCACTCGCGACCGGGCTGCCCGGCCTGCTGCTCATTGGCTGGACGGCACTCTACCTGGTGAACGTGCGGCACGCGGTACAGCTCATTCCGCTGCGCTCCCACGCGTTCGGCGCGGGCTGGGAGGCGCTCCTCTTCAACGGGATCCTCGGCGCCGTCGGCGTGGTCATGATCTTCCCGTTGTTCATCCTGTCCCGCTGGCGCTTGCGCCGCCACGCGGAGACCGATGAGCTCACCCAGGATGTGGACGACTACCTGACGGGCGTGACGGCGGACAGCAGGTCACGGCGGGAGTGGAACGACCCGCTCGCGGATGACGATGAGCTCGTCGGCACCGTGATAGCCCCTACGGCCGACACCAGGCGGGTGGACACCACGCACGTCACCGGTGCCTCGCGGGCGCTGCGTAACACGGGTTCCTTCAGCTTTCCCACCAGCACGCAGCCACCCGCCGGCGGATCGCAGCGCTGGCCTGGCGACGGCGGGCTGCTGGGTCGGCCATACTCCCAATAACGTCGCGATTCATGCCGTAGTCGAGCTTGGGTAGTCCTGCGCACAGAACTACCCGGCCCCAGGGTTCCAGCTAGCCCAGTTCCGTGCGGAGCTGGGCTGCGGCCGCCGCCATCGCGGCCATCTTCCCGTCTGCGGTCTCGCGCGGGATGTACTTCATGCCGCAGTCCGGCGCGAGCACGATCCGCGAGGCCGGCACGTAGGGCAGCGCCCGCCGCACTCGCTCCACCACGACCTCCGGCGTTTCCACGGCGGGGTCAGACAGATCGATCACCCCGAGGATGATCGTCTTGCCCTCCAGCGTCGACAGCACGGAGGTGTCCAGCCCCGACTGCGCGGTCTCGATCGAGATCTGGTCGACGTCGCACGCTGCGAGCTCGGGCAGGAACGAGTAGCCTGCCGGGCGCTCGTGGATGATCGCCGCGTACCCGAAGCAGATGTGCAGCGCGGTGGTGCCAAGCCCGGAAACGCCGTCGAGTGCCCGGTTGATGACCTTTACCCCGTACTGCGCGGCCTCGGCGGACCGGGCCTGCAGGTACGGCTCATCGAGCTGCACGATGTCCGCCCCGGCGGCGAACAGGTCCTTGATCTCCTCGTTCACCGCTTCCGCGTAGCCGAAGGCGAGCGCCTCACGGGACCCGTAGTAGTCGTCCTGCGCCTGCTGGGACATCGTGAACGGTCCCGGCACCGTGATCTTGACCGTCCGCGACGTATTGGCCCGCAAGAACGACAGGTCGCCAACCTCAACGGGGTGCTTCCGCCTGATTGGCCCGACGACCCGCGGTACCGGGTTCGGGTGCCCGCTGCGGTCGAGCGCCGTGCCGGGATTATCGATGTCCACGCCGTCAAGCGCGGTCGCGAACCGGTTGGAGTAGCTTTCCCGGCGGATCTCACCGTCGGTGAGGATGTCGAGGCCCGCGTCTTCCTGCGCGCGGATCGCGAGCAGCGTCGCGTCGGCCTGGGCCTGCTCAAGGAACTCGGGAGCGACGCGCCATAGCTCGCGGGCGCGAACCCGGGGCGGGAACCGGCCAGCCAGCTTGGCGCGGTCGATGAGCCAGTCCGGCTGTGGGTAGCTTCCTACAAGTGACGTGGGGAGCAGCATGAAGAGCACGTTACGCCGGATGATCGGCAAGTGAAAGCGAACTCAAGACGGCAGGATGTTGACCGCGCGGGCCACCACGAGGGCGACGGTCACGATGGAGATGAGCGACTGCACGGTCATCGCTATCTTCGCCCACCGGGAGAGGGGCATCACGTCGGTCGGGCTGAACGCGGTGGCGTTCGTGAACGCTAGGTAGAGGTAGTCGAAGAAGGCGGGTTCCCATTCCGGCGGCACCATCTCGGGCGGGCTGGTCATCTGCGGGAACTGGAAGTCGGGATACCGGTTCTTGAGATTGAGCGCCCGGGCGACCGGCCCGCCGCGGTCGAACTCCCAGTACCACAGGCCGAAGACGACGATGTTGGTCAGCCAGACGAAGGCGCCGGTGGTCAGCAGCTGGCCAGGGTCCTTGCCCATGGTGCCCTGGGTGATGCCGATGCAGAGCCTGGCCACCGAATAGCCGTTGGCCAGGCTGATCATCGCGGCGAGGACGAGGCTCAGCGACCGCAGGACCTTGGACTCGCGGTTGATCCGGTGCGGGTTGGCCGCGACGATGACGATCAGCAACACGCCCTGCGCCGCCGGGAAGATCCAAGCCGGGCTCACCAGCAACAGGTGCTCGGGCACCTCCATCTGCAGCGCGATGCCCACCGCGGTAATTATCGTGACGGGCCAGCGCACCTCTCCCTCGGTCTTGCGCCGCCAGGCAGGCCGGGACACGGCCTGAGCGCGGGCGTGCACCCACGATCCCGCATCTACGCTCTCCTGCTCAAGGCGCTGCGCAATGGTGCGCTGGAGTTCGTCGATCCGCTCATGCAGCGACCGGATCCCGTCCATGACCTCAGGCGTCGCATCACTTGTGTGCGGTGCCGAGCGCGCGTCGTTGTCGCTCATGTCAGCAGGGTACGGGGGACTTGACTAAGGGGACGTTCAGTGCGGAATACCCGAGATCATGTCGCCGACGTGACCGAGGGCCGCGCCGAGCCGCACCCGTGAGTCGGCCGCCGGGTCGGCCTCAAGCCGGTCGGCCAGCCGGTACAGCGCGTAGAGCCCGTGGACGCCCGCCCAGCGGGCTGGCTCCGGCTCCCAGATCCTGCCCCGGTGCCCGACCCACGGCAGCGCGGTCAGTGCCGAGGTCTCCCCGGCGACCAGGTCGGCGAGCGTCCGTCCGGCCAGATTGGCCGCGGCGACCCCGTGCCCGGTGTAGCCGCCCGCCCAGCCCATTCCCGACGCCGCGTGGTACGTCACCGTCGCGCACCAGTCGCGGGGCACGCCGAGCACGCCGCACCAGGCGTGCGCGATGCCAGCGGAAGACGCGGCGGGGAACAGCCGTCGCAGCACCCCGGTGAGCGCGGCCACCGTTGTGGCGTCGGTCTGCCCCAGGTGATCCACCGCCGACGCGAACCGGTACGGCACCCCGCGCCCGCCAAGCGCGATCCTGCCGTCGGCGGTTCGCTGCGCGTACATGTAGGCGTGCGCCTCATCGGAAAGCGTCTCGCAGCCGTCCCAGCCGATCTCCGCCCATGCGGCTGCTGACAGCGGCTCGGTCACCACCATGTGGCTGTTCATCGGCAGCAGCGACCGGCGCAGGCCAGGCAGCCTGGCGGTGTAGCCCTCGGTGCAGCGCAGCACGGACCGGGCGCGCACGTCGCCGAAGTTGGTGCAAGCGATCGCTCCCGATTCTCCGGCAGCGGCGGGCCGGATCTCCGACACCGGCGTCGCCTCGTAGATCTCCACCCCGCGACGTTCCGCCGCCGCGGCGAGCCCGGCCGCGAGGACCGCAGGCTGAACCCGGGCGCTTGCGGGCGCGTACAGCCCGCCGAGAGCACCCGCCACGTTGACCCGCGACCGCGTCTCGTCCCCGGTCAGGAACTGGTAGACGTCCTCGCCGTCGCCCCATGACCGCAGTGCGGCAAGGCCTTCGCGCAGCCGTGCAAGCTGGGATGGCGTCGTCGCGACCGACAGGCGGCCACCCTTCACGAAGTCGCAGGAGATTGACTCGGCCGCGCACACCCGGCCCACCTCATCCACGGTCGACCGCAACGCGTCCTCGAGTGCCCGCACCCCAGCCGCACCCCCCGCGGCCCGCGCATACCGCGCCCGGGAGCCGGGCAACTCTGCGGTCACCCAGCCCCCGTTGCGCCCAGAGGCCCCATAGCCCGCGAAGGCTGCCTCGAGCACCACGATCCGCAGGCCTGGCCGCAGCCCGGCAAGGTAATAGGCGGTCCACAATCCGGTGTAACCGCCCCCGACAATGCACACGTCCGCTTCGGTTGACCCGGGCAGTGAACCCCGCCGCGCTGGGAACCCGCCCTGCGCCTGCCACCAGTAGGAGACTTCGCCGTTGCGCATGGGGTGACCGTACCTGATGGGTAATGAGCAGGCAGAATCAGGGAGGCATGGCGGCGCCATGCCGGGTATGTAAGGGATAGACAGTGATGTCCGACTACACGTCACTGCGTGGTCTGCGATGGAAGGTACGGTCAAGTCATGCGACTGGGGGTACTTGACGTCGGCTCGAACACCGTGCACATGCTGGTCGTCGACGCGTACCCGGGCGCTCGTCCGCTCCCGGCGTTCTCCCACAAGGTAGAGCTTTCGCTCGCTGCTCACCTAGAGCCGGGCAACACACTGTCCAAGGCCGGCGAGAAGCGGCTGACCGAAGTGGTGGAAGAGTCGCTGCGGATCGCGGAGGACAAGGGCGTCGAGGACTTCCTCGGCTTCGCCACCTCCGCCGTCCGCGACGCGGTCAACGGCGACGACGTGCTCGCCCGCATCCAGGACCGGACGGGCGCCCGCATCCGGGTGCTCTCCGGCGAGAACGAAGCCCGGCTCACCTTTCTCGCCGCCCGCCGCTGGTTCGGCTGGTCCTCGGGTCGGCTGCTCGTGGTCGACATCGGCGGCGGCTCGCTCGAGATCGCCGCTGGGCAGGACGAAGAGCCCGAAGCCGTGATGTCGCTGCCGCTCGGTGCGCAGCGGCTGACCAGGGACTGGTTCAGCGCCGACCCGCCGCCGCCCGACGAGGTCCGCGCGGTGCGTAAGCACGTGCGCGCGGAGATCGCGCGAATGGTGGGTGGCCTGCGCCGGGGCGGCGCCGTCGATCATGCGGTCGGTACGTCGAAGACCTTCCGGCAGCTTGCCAGGGTCGCGGGTGCGGCCCCGTCGGGCGAGGGCTTCTACGTGAAGCGCTTCCTCAAGCACACCGACGTGAGCCTGTGGGCGGAGCGGCTTGGCACGCTGGAGAGCGCCGAACGCGCCAGGCTCCCCGGGGTTTCCGAGGGGCGGGCGGAGCAGTTGCTGGCCGGCGCGATCGTAGCGGATGCGGTGATGGATCTGATGGGCTGCACGCAACTGGAGATGTGCCCGTGGGCGCTGCGCGAGGGTGTCATCCTCAAGCGCCTCGACGTCCTCGCAGACCCCGCGACACGCACGTTACCCAGCATTTACCCGTGACCGGATGCGAGCCGGGCTCTTCATGAGTGTGGGCCGGAACCGGCGAAAATATACGCGTCCGGCCCACACTTACTACCTTGGACCCTGCTGGGAGCCTCTGCTGATGCTCGGCGAGCCTACTGGAGGAGGCGGATGCCTTCCGTGGGTTCGTCTGGGTCGATCAGGCTGCTGCCCTGGCGTGGCTCGCGTTCGGCCAGTGGGTCTTCGCCGAAGCCTGGGATGAGCGGGGCGCCGGTGGTGGGCATCGCGATCTGCGGGCGTGGCATGCCCTCCTGGGGGCCGCCGAGGCGGCCGGCTCCCAGGGGCGGCGGCGGGGTCGGGCCGGGACGGCCGAACGGGTTGCGCGGTGCGTCCGGCGGTGGCAGCATGCCGCCGCTTACCGGGGGCGGCCCGTCTAGCGGGTCGTAGTCCTCCTCCACGACGGGCGGGCTCAGCCGGCCCGTCAGTCCCGGGCGTCCGGGCATCATCGGGCGCATGTCCTCGCTCCGCGGCGGGGCAACGGCACCGGTGGCGACCGTCTCTGGAGCAGGCGGGGCAAGCAGCGCGAGGTCATCGCGGTCGCTGCCGTTCTCGACGTCGGGGCCCTCGTCCTCGGGCTCGGCGGCCGCAGCCGCGGCGGCATCGGCGGCCTCCGCGAGGCTGACGGCCCGGCTGACCGACTGGTTGACCTCTTCTTCCAACGACATCCGGGCGCTTTCCGCCGCGACGAGGCCCTGCACGCCGTCCAGGATGTCCGTCAGCCGCCTGACCGTCTCCGAGTGCCTGGTGCTGAGCAGGTTGAGCCTGCGCTCGGCACCGTCGTGGATGGCCGTCGCGCGGGCCGTGGCTTCGTCAAGTACCTTCTTGGCCTGGGACTTGGCCTGGGCGAGGGCCTGGTCCGCCTTCTTCCGCGTGTCGCTGGTCAGCCGGTCCGCCTCGGTCCGCGCGGCGGTGCGGGTCTTGTCCGCCTCGTTGCGGGCGGCGGAGATGGTCCGCTCGGCCTGCTCCTGGGCAGCCGTCAGCATCCGCTCGGCCTGCTCCCGCGCATCAGCGCGGACCCGGTCCGACTCCTGCTGCGCTTCAGACCGCATGTTGGCAATGTCGTCGTCGGCCTTGTTCTTCTGGGCCTTGGCCTCATCGTCCGCCAGCTTGAGGATCTGGGCGATCCGCTCGCTGACCTCCTCGTGCGCGGGCCGGCCCGAGAGGGCCTGCTGGCGCACGGTGGAAACTTCGCGGCGCAACTGCTCAGACTCATCGAGGGACCGGGAGAGCCGCTGCTCTAGTTCCCGTATCTCGTTGTTACGGCGTGCAACGAAGTCGTCAACCTGGCGGCGGCTGTAGCCGCGCATCTGCATCTCGAACTCTTCGTGCAGCAAGTTAGGCAGGAGGTCACTGTTTTCATTCATAGCATCACGAGAATCTTGGGTCCTGAGAGGTCTGCGGGGACGTTGTCCGGAGTCTAGCTGTGGCTGGTCCAGAGAGGCGGCTCGCCCTGGTTACGAGCACCCTTAGTAGCGGTTACGGACCAGACTCTTCTCCCGCGAGACCACCGTCCGCAACCGAAATGACCGAGTGTCCCGTTATATCCCAACTTTGGCTGGGGCGGAAGTTACTGATTGCAAGCTGTGGGTTAGAAACCAATTACTGAGGTTGCAAACGGAGGCTTTGAAGTCGGTAGAAGTCCTGCTCAAAGGCATAGCGCCGGGGCAAGCTGTGACGTAAGCTGTAGTCAATCAGTTACCCTACGATATGCGGACATCTGATCATCTTCAGCGATATAAACGGACATATGGTGCCACCTGGGCTGCGGTGGGTGAAGTGAATGCAGTTCCAGATGTGAACAGAAGCCCTATACCGGAACCGCAAGATTTCCGCCACCTGGTCACGGAATCGTTATCGGCAAGCCGGGTAAAACGTACGCAAGGGTGGTCTGCGAATGGCCCCGATGGGTCATGCGGAGGAATGGTGTCGCGACGTAACCTGAAGGGCGGGACAGGGAGTGCGCGGTCAATGGAGGTGAGCACGATCCCCATGCAAGTCGATCTTCGTGTTCACGATGACGTGGCGCTCAGGGAGATGGAGCTGTTCGGCGAGGTCCTCGCTACTGTCGCGGCAAGCGAGGGGCCGCTCTCGAAGAGTGAGCTGGACGCGGCCCTGGGCATCAGGCATTAAGGATTAAGTCGGTACATCACATCGGCTGACCAGCGGGTGAAGCCGAGCGCCCGGTACATCCGGACCGCTGCGATGTTGTCCTCATCCACGTAGAGCATGACGCTAGCGAGCCCTGCGTCGCGCAGGTGAGCGAGCCCCGTGAGCGTCAGGGCGCGGCCGAGTCCGCCGCCCTGGTGAGCAGGGTCAACCCCGACGACGTATACCTCGCCGATTGGCTCGCCGTGCTCGCCGCCGTCGGTGTGCACCTTTGTCCAGTGGAATCCCGCCAGTTGGCCGTCTCGTTCCGCCAGGAAGAAGCCAGCTGGGTCGAACCACTCCTCTTCTTCGCGCAGCCGCAGGTCGTCGCTTGTCCACGAGCCCTGCTCCGGATGGTGGGCGAAGGCCCGGTGGTTGACCGCTACCCAGGCTTCCTCGTCAGCGCCGGGTATAAAGGTGCGGACCGTCACCCCGGGGGGGTAGGCGGGGTTCGGGATGGTCACGTCCTTCAGGCTCATCCGCAACTGCCAGAGCGAGCGAACCCGGAGGAAG
>Ga0310811_10008136_pt1 | contig 13472 bp, 13 predicted proteins | sample YCmetagenome_FD_207642 | JGI IMG/M metagenome (GOLD analysis project Ga0310811, IMG submission 207642) | Soil microbial communities from experimental microcosm in Duke University, North Carolina, United States - YC | ecosystem: Engineered > Artificial ecosystem > Soil microcosm > Unclassified ... | reverse complement strand
TGCTGCTGGTGCTATTCTTTATGTCCTGCACCGTTCAGCAGCCTATTGCCAGTGAGCCTTCTCACAACAACCAGGACTATAAGGTCGATTATCTTTTCGAACATGACGGATGTAAGGTGTACCGGTTCTGGGACCGGAACTACTATGTTTATTTTACGAATTGCAACGGCGAGGCGATCGCCCGGACGGACAGTACGGCGGTGAAGAATGAGACGGGAGTCGTACATTAGCTTCATGAGAATATTATCGATCCTTTTATTAGGAGCGCTGATTAGCGGCGGGGTGGCCGCGCAGGCGCCGGTGAACAGGCGGGCGCGGGAGTGGGGACTGCGGATCGGGGTACTGGCGCCGGGGGCCCTGGATGCCATTACGGATGTGCCGGGGGTGAAGGTGGGGCAGGTGACGCTGAATGCGGGGGACTCGGTGCATACGGGTGTGACGGCCATCCTGCCTCATGATGGGAATGTGTTTCAGCAGAAGGTGCCCGCGGGCATCTTTGTCGGCAATGGATTTGGCAAGCTGGCGGGGTCGACGCAGGTGATGGAGCTGGGCAACCTGGAGACGCCGGTGGTGTTGACAAACACGCTTAGCGTGGGCACGGCCGTCGAGGCGGTGGCCGAGTATACGCTGCGGGAGAAGGGCAACGAGCAGGTGTATTCGGTGAACGCCGTCGTGGGTGAGACCAACGACGGTTCGTTGAACGATATCCGCGGGATGCATGTCCATAAGGAGGATGTTTGGAAGGCGATTGCGGCGGCGCGGTCGGGGCCGGTGGACGAGGGTTGTGTAGGCGCGGGAACGGGGACGGTGTGTTTTGGGTTCAAAGGCGGGATCGGGACGGCCTCGCGGAAGCTGCCGGCATCGCTGGGTGGGTACACGGTGGGGGTGTTGGTGCAGACGAATTTCGGTGGAGTGCTGACGATCGATGGCGTGCCGGTGGGAAAAGAGCTGGGGCGATTTGCGTTCGACGATCATTTAAAGAATCCCGTCGACGGGAGCTGTATGATGGTGGTGGCCACCGATGCGCCGCTGGACAGCCGCAATCTTGCTCGGCTGGCGAAACGGGCATTTATGGGACTTGCGCGGACGGGCGGTATCGCATCCAACGGGAGCGGGGATTATGTCGTTGCCTTTTCCACGAATGACTCGGTGCGAGTTCCTCATCAGCCATCCGGACCTCTGCAGACCCGGACGGAACTGAACAATGATGCGACTTCGCCGTTGTTCATGGCGGCGATCGAGGCGACGGAGGAGGCTATTATCAACTCCTTGTTTGCGGCGAAGACGACGAAGGGAGTCCGGGAGACGGCAGAGGCGCTGCCAATGGACAAGGTGATCCCTATTTTGAAGAAATACAACCGACTCAAATAATGACGCATTTCTCCTTTGTGAATGATTCGCTTGTCCCTGCCGATGAGGCTTCCTTGCTCGTTGGGGATATGGCGATCCAGCGGGGCTATGGCATATTTGACTTTTTCAAGACTCTTAGTGGCGTACCCATTTATCTCGATGAGCATTTGGACCGGTTCTTTTATTCCGCTGCGCGGATGCGACTGGATGCGGGGGTGAACCGGGCTGAATTGAAGCTGCGGATCGGGGTCTTACTGGAACGGAATGGTCTCCCGGACTCGGGTGTGCGGTTGACGTTGACGGGTGGTTATGCTGCTGACGGGTATAGCGTGGCGCGGCCCAACCTGGTGATCACCCAGAAGCCGTTGACAGGGGCGATCGTTCCTGATCCCGCGCAAAGTGTACGGCTGATGAGCTATCCGCATATGCGGCAGCTGCCGGAGGTGAAGACGATCGACTACCTGATGGCGATCTGGCTGCAGCCGGTGCTTCGCGACAAAGGGGTGGATGATGTCCTATACCACCGGGATGGGGTGATCGCGGAGTGTCCGCGGTCGAATTTTTTCCTGGTGACGGACCGGGATGTGCTGGTGACGCCCGGGGCGAATGTGTTGAAGGGGATCACGAGGATGAAGGTGCTGGAGGCGGCGAAGGGGCATTTTGCGGTCGAAGAGCGGGAGGTTTTACTGAAGGAGCTGCGGACTGCTAAGGAGGCCTTTACCACGAGTACGACGAAGCAGGTGATGCCGGTGACGGAGGTGGATGGAGTGCGGGTGGGCGATGGGAGGATCGGGCCGGTGGCGAGATTGCTCAGCGGGGAGCTGTTTAAAAAAAGCGGCGCCCTTCGAGCGCCGCTGAAGTGATATTATTTTACTGCGCGGAAAATGGTGTTCGTATAAGACGAGTCGACGTTGCCGGCGAAGACCATGATGCCGGCCTTTTTCGCACCGGAGGGTTCCCAGGCGGCGGCGGTGGTGGCATTGCTAAGACTGTTGTATTGCTTGGAAACGCCGACCATTGTTTTTGAATTGCCGATGTGAGTGGCCCAGCGATTGAAGCGCGTGGTATTATTTTCCCAATAGCCCATATCTTCCACAAAGTTCAGATACTGAGCGACGCTGGTGTTTTGCCCAATGGCGGTACCGGCGGCGGCGCCGTCATAGATGGCTGCCGTGTATACGGTCGTGGTACTATTCGACGACAGGGGACCGAAGTAGGAGCCGAAGGCCTTGATGAGATTTGTATAGTTGGTATTCGCGGGGGTGCTGCCGAGGTGTTCGACGTCGAGGGCGATACCGTCGAAGTGGAGGGAGTCGATGATGCAGGCTTTTAGAAAGGCGGCGAACTGGGTATAGTTGAGGCCGGTGCCGTTCCAGGTAGTGAAGGGGGTTGTTGTGTTCCAGGAGGTGGCGTCATCGACGTTCATGAGGACCTTTACGCCGCGGGATTGCAGGATACGGACGTCGGCGATGATCGACGCATAGGAATGATAGTGGGGATTGACGGTGAGGATGTAGCTGCTGCTGCTGCCATAGTGCACGGAATCGGCCATCTCCCAGGCGCTGCCTTCGAAGAGGACGACTTCGTTGGCGGCGTTGGCGAAGTTGGTGAGCGGGAGATTGACCACGGGGTTGCCGGTGGGAGTGGCGTCGAAGGCATAATAGGCGATCTTGTTATTGGGTGCAGTCGGGAGGGCGAGAGGGGTTAATGCTACGCCGGTGAGCGCGGAGGCATTGGCGGCGTCTTTTGTGGTGGAGGATCTCTGGGTGTCGGGATTGCTCATCTTGGAGCAGGATGTGATGGCAAAGGTGGCCACCAACGCGAGCGCGTAGTGTTGCTTTTTCATATTGCAAATCGTTTAATGGTTAAAATGACGGTTTTTTCCCGTCGTACCGGAAGTTAGCGGGGAATTGGTAATGGCGCGCTGCTAAAATAGGGGTGATAAAGAATAGCACTTAAAAAAAACGGCGGTGCTTTTGGCACCGCCGCGGTATGATGTCGACGCACTTTTTTAGTGCGGGCGAGGAAAGAGGATCGCGAAAGAAGCGAGGACGAGATACGGCAATGCCAGAACGAATACGGAGATCCAGAAATGCCGTTTTTGTTTGGGATTCTGTTCGGCGAGTCCTTCATATTTCCAGAATATTTTTTGGTCACGGTCCCTGACGATAAAGATATAGTGGAAGAGGGCCGCTGTAAGCAAATAAATGGAGCTGGCGAAGATCATGGACTGCATTGGCGAAGCAAATCGTGTATGCTTGATGAATTTCAAGTAGAATGATTCTATTAAGAGGAGCCAGCCGCCGGAGCCGAGGGAAAAGAGGAACATGGCCTGCGTCCGGAAATTAGTAGTGGGCCTGTAGTGGCTTAACCTGTAGAAGTAATTATAGATATTAAAGTACAGGTAATCTATGTGTTTCATAGAAACGTTTTCAGTTTAGGGTATATGGATCAATTCTGGGTTACGGTCGTATTAATAAACGCGCATAAGGGAAAGATAGTACCCCGGCGTGGGGGGTATAGGGGTAACTGCCTGGTTGTCAATAAAGATTTTTTGAGGTGGGCATAAGAATTGAGGTAACTGGGTATGCATGGAAAAAGAGTCTTTTTGGCGGAAGTGGGTGTTTAGCACAGATCATAAGGTGATTGCAAAACAGTTCCTTATCACGGGGATGATCTGGGCCATCATCGGCGGGGCCTTTTCGGTGTTGATGCGGCTACAGCTGGGTTTTCCCAATTCTTCCTTCTCCTTCCTCGATGTTGGCGGTCCCGAATTTGCCGGGGGTAAGCTCCAGCCGGGAGTATACTACCAGCTGATGACGATGCATGGCACGATCATGATCTTCTTTGTCCTCACGGCAGGGCTTAGCGGCACCTTTGCCAATTTCCTGATCCCCCTGCAGATCGGCGCCCGGGATATGGCGTCTCCCTTTGTCAATATGCTCTCTTACTGGTTCTTTTTCGCTGCCAGCGTGGTGATGATCTGCTCCTTCTTTGTCGAGGGCGGCCCTTCCGGCGTAGGCTGGACAGCCTATGCACCGTTGAGCGCGCTGCGGGAAGCCGATCCCGGCCGCGGCATAGGGCTTGATCTTTGGCTGACGAGCCTGGCTCTTTTTATCGTCTCGACCCTCATGGGGGGGATCAATTATATCTCTACCATTCTCAACATGCGGACGAAGGGCATGGCGATGAACCGCCTGCCGCTCAGCGTCTGGGGATTGTTATTCACGGCGATCATGGGTCTGCTTTCCTTCCCGGTATTGTTTGCGGCGTTCATCCTGCTGATCATGGATCGGAATATCGGCACGGGTTTCTTTTTAAACTCGATCTACTTACCGGCGGCGGGAAGGGTCTTGCCGTATGACGGCGGCAGCGCCATTCTGTACCAGCATTTATTCTGGTTCCTGGGACACCCCGAGGTGTATATCGTGATCTTCCCGGCGTTTGGAATGGTCTCGGAGATCATCAGCGTCAATGCACGGAAGCCGATCTTTGGCTATTCGGCGATGGTCGGGTCGATGTTTGCGATCCTCACCCTTTCCTTTATGGTTTGGGCCCACCATATGTTCGTGACGGGGATGAATCCGTTGCTGGGGTCGGTCTTTGTGTTGTTCACGGTGTTGATCGCGGTGCCGTCGGCGATAAAGGTGTTCAACTGGATCACGACCTTGTGGCGGGGAAATATCCGGTTCACACCGGGGATGCTGTTTTCCATAGGATTTGTGTCGCTCTTTATTTCCGGTGGACTGACGGGGATCTATCTTGGGGATTCGACGATCGACATCCACTTGCATGACACCTATTTCGTCGTTGCCCACTTCCACCTGGTGATGGGAGTGGCTTCGGTGTTTGGAATGTTTGCGGGCATCTATCACTGGTTTCCGAAGATGTTTGGGCGGATGATGAATCCCTGGCTGGGGTATTTGCATTTTTGGATCACCTTGCCGGCGGCCTACCTGATCTTCTGGCCGATGTATTACGAGGGGCTTGCGGGCATGCCGCGGCGATATTTCGATTTTTCCGGCTGGGTTTCTTTCAACCAGTTCGGGGGACTGAACGAGGTCATTTCCGCGGTAGCGGTAGTGGCCTTTGCCACGCAATTGGTGTTCCTGATCAATTTCTTCTATTCGATCTTCCGGGGCGACCGGGTGACCGTTGCGAATCCCTGGCAGGCGAATACGCTTGAGTGGACGACGCCGATCAAACCGGGCCATGGGAATTGGCCGGGAGAGATCCCGACGGTGTATCGGGGGCCTTATGAATATGGAAACAATGGAAGGGATTTTCGGCCGCAGACCGAGATGCCGGAGGGGGTTGGGGAACCGGCTGCGCCCGCGCCGGTTGAAGATCAATAATGGCATTTCTGGCATTCGGTGCCGCCGATGTCTTCGACGGTGACGCTATCGCGGACGCCGGAGCCGAGATCACGCTTGAATTTTCCGTAAATGCTATAGAATTTATTCCCGTTGCCGGCGGAGTCGGGGAAGTCGACCTTCGTGGTACGGTGGCAGTTGATGCACCAACCCATGCTTAGGGGCGCGAACTGGCGGACCTCGTCCATATCCTGTATCGGGCCGTGGCAGGTCTGGCATTGCACCTTGCCGGCGCGGACGTGCTGTGCGTGACTGAAATACACATGGTCCGGCAGATTGTGGATGCGGACCCATTCGATAGGCCGGCCGGGTTTTGTATAGCGTCCCTTGTCGGGGTCATAGCCGGTATAGCTGTACAGCTTCTTTATCTCTTCGTTGGGGTCCACCCGTGAGCCGTCTTCGCGGATGAGGCGTTCGCCGTGGTAATCATTGATCGCGGCATGGCAGTTCATACACACATTAGGGGGAGGCACGGTTGCGGTCTTGCCGTCCCAGGCGGTGGTGTGGCAGAAGAGGCAGCTGATCTGGTTGAGGCCGGCGTGGACATGATGGGAGAAGAAGATAGGCTGCTCGGGCTGGTAGCCTTGTTGACGGCCGATGCCGATGGCAGCCTGGACGATGTAATAGCCAAGTAAAACGAAGATGATGATCGTGGCCAGGACGATGTATGTCTTGTTCCGATAGAAGGGGATATGCGGTGGCAGCGGGAGACCTCGCTTTTCGTCGGCAAGACGTTTAAGGTTGATATTTAGCAAATAGAGACCAATGGCGAAGATGGCGAGGATGAAGGTGGCGATGGCGTAGAGCAGGGTATGGTCTTCGGGTGCCTCCCCGGTTGGGTTGAGGGAGGTGTTGGTTTTTGCGAGGGGCTCGTTGTAGTTGGTGACATAGCTGAGGATGGCGTCGATCTCGGGGTCGGTGAGGTTGGGGAAGGTGTTCATGGGCGCACGCCCGTATTGATTGAAGAGGTTGTTGAAGTAGGTGTTGCCGGAGGCGAGGACCTTTGTGTTGTTATGGATCCAGTCGTGGAGGAGCTTGCGATCGGTGACGCGCTCGGTGACGCCTTTGAGCGCCGGGCCGGTGAGGACCTTGATGGGGTTGTGGCATTGGGCGCAATTGGTTTGGAACAGGGCTTTGCCGTCCTGGGCTTGCGCTCCGGGGGCTACTATGATTGCGAGGATGAAAAGCAGGAGGGTGCTTTTGAGGACTGGACGGCGCATGATGGGTGGGGGACTAAAAAATTGTGCCAGGGGATGGGGTGGAGGGGCCTTGCCGGCGGCGCGCCTGTGCGGCTGCTTTGCCGGCGGGCGAGATCGGTGGGGCCTGGTTGCGGGGAGCTGGATTTACGGATTGCTTGCGGCGCCCGCGTCCTTTTCAAAAAAACCGGCCTTTTCGCCGATCGCCGTTCTGAGGCACTTCATGATGACGTCGTGCAAAGGCGGGTCGGCGGCGAACGGCCATTGTTTTAGCCATCTCAGCTCTTAGTGTAGACACCCGGTATTTATCCAGATTTCTAAGGACCGGAGCATGTTGTCGAGCTGTGGTTCGGTGACCGGTTTGATCACGAAGCTGATCGCTCCGCCGTTGAGGCATTCTTCCATGTCCTTTTTTAGTGGGGAGGTGCTCCAGACTATCTTTGGGATCCAGTCGTAGCGGGTACCGGACCCGGTTTCCTGAAGGAATTGTGGAGCGTTGAGCCGCGGCATTTTATAGTCAAGCAGGATATAGACGGGGAATAGCTGAGCCGAACAATCTTTCAGATATTCCAGCAGATGATCGCCGTCGTCGAACGTAAGAACGCCAACATGGGGGTACAACCGCCGCATGCCTGCAACGAAGAATTCCCTGTCATCGGGATCATCATCTGCTAATAATACATATGGAAATTCGTGTGTCATTGGAAAGTCTTTTTAATGGATGTACAATTGCCATACGTAAGTGGGAAAGGGCATTTACGTGAATTGCATTTCATCGGCGGATCGATCTGCCGGATAGACGTTATGCACCTGACGGCGCAATCGTATTTAGGATTGTCTTTTGGGTAATCGCAGCTACCTGGTTTGTTCTCAGAATAAGGCTCTAAATTATAGAGACGGGCCGGCCGCTGTTAGGATACTAATTGAAATAGGGTAGAGAGTGAAAGAGTTCTGGTAGGGTATGCCAAATATTGTGCCATTCAGTCTTCATAAGGCGCAAGCGGTTGTTAATACGGGAGCGCGCTGCTTTGGTAAAAATTGAATTTCACCAAATTGACTTTTATCACTTTTTTTTGTGAGAAGGGTCACTGCTACGGGGGGATGTAAGCGATGACGTTGTGTTAATCAATCCATTTAGCTTCGGTTTGGCCGGTAGGAACGCGGAGCGGACATGCAAATCAGTATAGCCGTTTTCAATAAAACAAGGCCTGTTCACCCCAGATTAGAAACCCTATAGCCATAAATGTTAAGAAGATCTTGTACCCGGAGAGAGGATCATTAGTGTTATCCTTGGTGACTGTCAAAAGAAAAGAGCCTTTTCCCGCCTGCCATAAAGACTTAAAAAACTGAGTTGGAGTTTTAAATAGCCATTTTATGAGAATCATTAATACAAATAGGTCCAATAGACCGAACATGATTGTCTTTAGGATCGTTCCTGTCATTTCTTGTTCTTTGGGGCTATCAAAGATAGATTTATTTTATTATTTGATTGCCGCTGGATTGTTGGTTTGGTTCGATGGATGTTTTTCGCTTTGCTAACGATTAGGCTTGTTGCCATTTACAACAAACATATATTCTTGACTAAGTTGTATATATCTGTACTGTATATACGAAGTTCAGTCAGTTTTTATGCCTATATGATTTTGTGAGTACCGCGCGGGCCACTACCGCTGCTTGAACCCGATGCGCTCGCGGTCGTCCCATTTGCGTTGGGAGGCCTTTTCGTCGAGGAGATTTTCCATGGCATCGTAGATCTGGTTGAGCTGAACGTCGTGTTCGCCGAGGCGGTCTTTGAGCTCCTCGAGCTGGAGCCGGACATCGGACTGATGGACCAGGACGCGGCGGACTTCGACGAATGCGCGCATAATGGCGATGTTCATTTTGATGGCCTTTTCGGAGTGGAGGACGCCGCTGAGCATTGCAACTCCTTGTTCTGTAAAGGCATAGGGTAGGTAGCGGGTGCCGCCGCGGCCGGGTTTTGAGGTTTCAATCTGCAACCTCAAAGGCTGGGTGGCATCGGAATTGGGCTCGACCGGGACTGAGGTTTCAGCTTGAAACCTCAAAGTATCCCACTCTTCCCTCGTGAGCTGGAACATGAAATCTTCGGGAAATCGCTCGATATTGCGCTTTACGGCCAGGTTGAGGGCCTTTGTCTCGGTTTCGTAGAGGGCTGCTAAGTCCTTGTCTAACAATACTCTTTCGCCTCTGATCACGTGGATTCGGTTCTGGATACTTTGGATTACCTGCATATGATAGGGTGTTTGGCTTCCCATGAAGTTAGTCAAATTTTGAAGCGATAGGCTGCAAATTTGGGGCCGGGCGGCGAGTTGGTGGGCGGGACGGCTGGCGGGTGGGGCGACCGCTTAGTTTTCGAGGGGATGGGGATGATCGACGGGGTAGTCGCGGCGCCAGTAGGCGCGGAAGGAGAGGCTACAGTCCTTTATATACTTGTAATAATCATAATCATTTTCGAAACTGCGGATATACTCATAGCTCGGCCGATAGAGACGCATGAAGGTGTCGAGGAGGGGCCGCTGGAGGCCGGTGATGCGGCGGACGAGGGTGCGATTGAAACGATAATCCACATACTTGTCGTGCTCCTGTTCGATGAGGCGGCGTTGGAGCGACAACATCTGGCGATTCTTGCGCGCGTTGAAGATCATGTCGAGATTGAGACCCACGCCGATGCCACCGCTGGAGCCGCCGGCGAGATAATCGGGGGCATAGTCGAAGACCTTGCGGTACTCATCGCGGTTCTCGAGGGAATCATAGCGATAAGGCTTTGGCTTGACGACGACGATCGGCAGGCTGTCGACCGTGACGGCCAGGCTCATATTCAGGGGATAGTCGGGGGCCACCCGGCGGACGGCGATCTTGCCGGTATGGCGGCCGAGATAAGAAAAATAAATACTGTCATCGACGGGCAGCCTTATCCGATAGTGACCCGCCGAATCGGTCATGGTGCCTATCCCCGAATTGCTGAGGACGCTGACGCCGGGCATGGTGAAGAGCCGGCTCTTGTCGAAAATGGTTCCGGATATCTCTACCGCCTTCGTGGCTTGCGCTTGCACTGCCGCCATGCGGAAAAGGAGGCAAAAAAGAACGGTCGCTATGATCCGTAGGCCTTTCACGGTCTGCTGCTTTTTCTCCCGTTGATCATACTCGATACGATCCCCGGGAACTGGCTAAGATCGGCCCGGATGACGCCGGCTAAATGCAGCAACACATACCCATATACAACATATTGCACGAATCCATGTAGCTGCTTCACCGGCGCACGCCATTGCTTAAAGAGGACGATGTTCTCGAACGCCAGCACCAGCCCGGTGAGGGCCATGATCGCGATCGCTGCATAAAAAACAAGATAGGAACGCTTTACCAACAAATAGTGCTGCTGCTCGCCCCGTTCTTGCAAACTGGAAGGCCTGAAAGCGAGCGCCGCTCCCAGCCGCCGGCTCAAGCGCTCGTCGGAGGGTTGGACCATCTCGATCACGATCCGGGCCACTACGAAAAAACAAAGTATGTACCCGAGCCAGGTATGCAGCTCCCAAAGCTTGTCACTAAACTCATGGGCAACGGCGCGGGCCTGGTTGCCATCGACGAGGACGCCTTTTGCCTTCAGCTGGGTTTGGACGAGGGCGATAGTGTTCCGGGTGCGAAAAAGGGTCGAGGCGAGACCAACGGTGACCAGGGAAGCGGTCAGTACAATAAAAAAACTCCAATGCCAGATACGGATGGCCGCGCTGTGGCGCTGGCGAAGATCCAGGGTGTTGTCAATGTTCAATTCGAGCCGTTTAAACCGGCAAGATACCTTTTTTTTTGACGAAGAGGAGAGGCCGCCAGGGGCTATCCGGGTGATGATGGCCGGGCTAGTTCAGGGTCTGCTTGCGGTACTGGTTGGGGCTGAGACCGACCTCCTTTTTGAAGAGCCGCGAGAAATAAGGCAGGTTCTCGAAGCCGAGCCTGTAGGCCGCCTCGGAGATAGAGAGATCGGGGGTGTTGAGAAGATTCTTGGCCTCCCCGATCAGGAAGATATGGATGAGCTCGATGGCGGTCTTGCCGGTCTCCTCTTTTAGCAGATCGCTTAGATAACGGGGGGAGAGATTCAAGGTTGAAGCCAGTTCCTTCACGGTCGGCAACCCCTTGGTCTCGACGTGCCCCTTCTCGAAGTAGCTGCTGAGGGTCTCGTTGAACCGGGATGCGGTATGACTGGTCAGCGGCGCGCGATGGATGAACTGCCGCTTGTAGAAGCGCTGCGCATATTTGAGGATCGAATCGAGATGCGTGAGGATGATATCACGGCTGTACTCGTCGGTGTTGGCGGTGCTTTCCGCCTGGATCTTGAAGTAAAGCTCCCAGATGGTCTTCTCTTCGTTGGGCGAAAGATGCAGGGCCTCATTGGACTCATAGTCGAAGAACCCATATTTTTTTATCCCGGAGTGAAGAGGATGCCCATGAAGAAAGTCCTCATGAAAGAAGATCAGAAAGGCATCCTCTTCAAATTCGAGATCGAGAAATTCCACGACCTGCCGCGGCTGGATGAACATCATGCAGCCATTCTCGTGGTCATATTTTGTGCGGCCATAGCGGATCACGCCAGACTTTAGCTTCTTGAACCCGATCAGGTAGAAATCACTGGAAAACTGCCGGTCACTCAACGAACAGGTATGTTCGCAACGGGCCGCACCGATCAACGGATGCTCGGAGAGAGGCCAATGCATTTCCGACATCAGCGAATGAATCGTTTTATAGTGTTTCATGCGTGTTCAATTTAGCTATTATTTCCTATGCGCGGCGAGGCTCCTTTATTTCCCATTGGCTGCTATTTCCCATGGGCTGCGGTGGCCACGTCATTCCATTGCTCCCAGGTGGCCAACCGTTGCGAATAGACCTGCTTTGTCAATGGATAGGCAATCTTTCCCAGGAAAAGGCGGAGAGGCGGATTGGGATCGTCGACCAACTTAAGAATTGGATTTGTCGTCGCTTCGGGTATCCCCCAGATATCGCCGGAGGCCGTTTCATGGAATGCGGCCTTGACGGGCTCATAGGCTGCGATCGGGGCTGTCTGCACGGCAGAGGCGCCGCTCCACTCCGTGGCGAAGCCGTTGGGCTCTACCAGGGTGATGTTGATGCCAAATCCTTTTACTTCGGTAGCCAGCGTTTCGCTGAGTCCTTCGACTGCAAATTTCGATGCATTGTAAATCCCGAGAACAGGGAGGGTGACCACACCCAACATGCTAGACAACTGGATGATGTGTCCGCTCCCCTGCGCCCGCATGATGGGAAGGGCCGCTTGGGTCACCCACAATAATCCGAAGAAGTTTGCCTCCATCTGATCCCTTGCTTGCTTTTCGGTCGTCTCTTCGACCGCGCCGAAAAGGCCATAGCCGGCATTGTTAATAACAACATCCAACCGACCAAAATGTTCTTTCGCCTGTTGAACGGCGGCAAAGCTGGCATCGTGGTCGGTGACATCCAGGCGGATCGGCAGCAGGCTGTCGGGATATTGCTTTTTGAGATCGGCCAGCGTGTCGAGATTGCGGGCGGTGGCGGCGACCTTGTCCCCGCGCTTGAGGAAGGCTTCGGCCCACAGCTTGCCGAAGCCGCGGGATGCCCCGGTGATGAAGATAACTCTTTGCATACTTACATTTTTTATACTGTAAAGTTACCCTCGCGGAGCTCGGGAGTGTTAGTACAAAAGTCGGGAAGACTTATACATTTTACCTGTGGGGATAATGGGGTTCGAAATAGTTCCAAAGCATCGTGGAGACATTGCGAGCCAGCCGCCAGGCCTCGTTGTCCTTTTCCCAGCGCTGGTCCTTATTATTCTTTGTGGCGACATAAAATACATAATCGCCATGGGGGGCATTGACCAGGACGACCTCGGATCGCGAATCATCGACCATCCCCTGCTTGGAGGCTGCCTGCACATAGGGCGGGATGGCAGAGAGGGCATACTCATCATAAAAGATATGCGTCATGATCCGGTACATATTCTGACTGATGCCGGGATTGATGACTTCGCCATTTCGGATCATGGTGACGAGCCGGGCCATCTCGCGGGGCGTAGTCTGGCCCCAACCATAGAGCTGGCGATTGGCGTCGCGGCCAGGGGTCCGATTGTTCAACCTCGTATCCCGGAACCCATGTGCGTCGAGCCAGGCGTTGATCGCTGTACCGCCGCCGGCCAGGCGTTCGCACCAGACAGCCGTGGTGTTATCGCTGTTGGTGATCATGAGGCTGATGATGGTGCGGAGATCGGTCGCGGAGCTGTCCTTGAAAAACTGCATCAATCCTGAGCCTTTTTTTGCGGCGGTGTCGCGATACACCAGGGGCTGCTCATAGGTGTATGCCCCCTGGGCGATCTTGTCGAAGATGCCGACGAGGATCGGAACCTTGATGATGCTGGCAGTGGGGAAGAGGGTGTCGGCATTGATGGCCACTTCCCTACCCGTCCTTAAATTCTTTACATAGATGCCGGCGACGCCATGGAAGGTATCGACCAGTGGATGGAGAAGGGCTTCGAGCCGTTTGTCGGGACGTTGTGAAAAGG
>Ga0310811_10008134_pt1 | contig 13473 bp, 8 predicted proteins | sample YCmetagenome_FD_207642 | JGI IMG/M metagenome (GOLD analysis project Ga0310811, IMG submission 207642) | Soil microbial communities from experimental microcosm in Duke University, North Carolina, United States - YC | ecosystem: Engineered > Artificial ecosystem > Soil microcosm > Unclassified ... | reverse complement strand
ACGGCCGGCGGAGTTCGGCATCGATCTGGTCTGGCACAGCGCGACCAAGTACCTCAACGGCCACACCGACGTGTCCGCCGGAGTGCTGGCCGGGCCGGCGGAGATCCTGGACCGGGTCTGGGACACCGCCGTGCTCACCGGCGCCGTGCTCGGCCCGTTCGACGCGTGGCTGTTGCTGCGCGGCCTGCGCACCCTGCCGCTGCGGATGCCTCGGCACAACGCCAACGGCCAGGCTCTCGCGGAGACACTGAGCGCTCATCCGGCGGTGGCGCGTGTGCACTACCCGGGCCTGCCAACGCACCCACAGCATGCGTTGGCGGCCAAGCAGATGAGCGGCTTCGGCGGTGTGCTCGGGATCGAGCTGGTCGGCGGTTACGACGCGGCTGACGCGTTCATCGACCGGCTGACCTACGCCCGCCGGTCGGCCAGCCTCGGCGGCGTCGAGTCGCTGGCCGTGCACCCGGCGTCCATGTGGCGAGGAATGCTCAGCGACGACCAGATCGCCGCGTCGGGGGTTCCTCTCGGCCTGGTCCGGCTGGCCGCCGGCACCGAGGACACGGACGACCTGGTCGCCGACGCACTGGACGCACTGAACCACGCGGAGGGAATCTACTGATGCGGACCCTGATCTCGGGCGGTGTGATCATCAGCTTCGACCCCGCCGTCGGCGACCTCGGCCGAGGCGACGTGCTGGTCGAGGACGGCGTGATCGCGGCCGTCGCCGAGCGGATCGACGCGGCCGACGCCGAGGTGATCGACGCGGCGGACCGGATCGTCATGCCCGGCTTCGTCGACAATCACCGGCACACCTGGCAGACGGCATTCCGCGGTATCGGCGCCGACTGGACGTTCGACGACTACGTCGTGGCGATGCACGGCACGCTCAAACCGCACTACACGCCCGAGGACATCTACCTGGGCAACCTGCTCGGCCGGCTGGAGGCCCTGCACTCCGGCGTGACGACCATGCTGGACTGGTTCCACGCCGCGCGGAGCCCCCAGCACGCCGACGCCGCCTTGGCCGGCCTGCGCGACGCGCCGGGACGGTCCATCTTCTGCCACGGCGCGGGATATCGCACCAACGAACGGATCGAAGCCGAGGTCCGTCGCGTCCGGGCCGGGGTCTCCGACACCGGGCTCGTCACGATGGCCCTGGGCCTGCGCGGCCCCGGTGAGGCCACAATGGACAGTGTCGCCGCGGACATGAAGCTGGCGGCCGAGCTCGGGCTGCGCACCAGCATGCACGTCGACGGCCTGTCCGGCGGCCGGCCGATCGCCGAGCTCCACGCGCACGGCCTGCTGTCCGCGAGCACGACCTTCGTGCACGCCAACGGGATCAGCGACGACGAGCTGAGCATCATCGCCGACGCCGGGGCCTCGGTGTCGATCAGCCCGGACGTCGAGGCCAAGATGGGCTTCGGCTGGCCGGAGACCGGCCGGGTGCTGTCCGCCGGTCTGCGCCCGACGCTGTCCGCCGACGACTGCCCGGCCGCCGCCGGGGACCTGTTCGCCGCGATGCGCACCGCGTTCGCCGTGCAGCGCGGCCTTGGCGGCAGCCTGAACTCCCGGGACCTGCTGTCCTTCGTCACGGTCGACGCAGCCGAGTCGTGCGGTCTCGACGGCCGAACCGGCAGCCTCACTCCGGGCAAGGCCGCCGACATCATCCTGCTGCGGGCCGACGACCCGACCGTCTTCCCGGTCACCGACCCGGTCGGCACCATCGTCACGGCCGGCCATCCCGGCCTGGTCGACACGGTTCTCGTCGCCGGCCGGGTGGTCAAGCGCAACGGTCGCCTGCTCGGCGTCGACCTGCCGGCGCTGCAGGCCCGGCTGCTGGCGTCACGCAACCGGATCGCGGCGGACGCCGGCGTTCCGGTCAACGGCACATGGCGCCCCCGACCTGGTTCGAAAGACGCCTGAGCTCGCCGGGTCCTGGCGTCAGCTGGGTGGCGGTGAGGCGAGCCGTTCCCGCACCACCGCGAGCAACGCGGTCCCGTCGGGCGAACCCAAGCCGGTGCACGGGTCCCAACCCGGCGACGCGGGATAGCCCTGGTTGTCGCCGGCGGTCACGTCCCGGAAGCCAGCGGTCAACGCACCGGCCCGAGCTTCCTTGTACAGCAACGGTTGCAGCAGGCCGAGCGGCCGGCCCAGGTGCTGCACGAGCCGAGCGACCAACGCCGACCAGAGCGGGGCGACGGCGCTGGTGCCGCCGGCGGGATAGCTCTTGCCGTGCACGAGAACCATGTACCCGGTCTTGGGATCGGCGACGGCGGCGACATCGGGCACGCCGCGACCGGACTCCGGTACACCGCAAGTGGATTGGTACGAGGGGCGAGGAAAGAACGTGCTCACGCCACCGCCGGTGGCGTGGTCGCCGACGCCGTTGTTCCACACGGTCTCTCCGCTGATGACGCCGGTCGAGGCATCGGCGGTCAGCGAGGTTCCGCCGCAGGACAACACATTCGGGCTGGAGGCGGGGAAGTCGACGTGCTGCTTGCCATCGGTCTGCTCGTCGGCGGCACCCCAGTCACCAGAGGACGCGACAACGGTGACGCCGAGGGCAGCGGCATCGGCGAAGGCGTCGTCGAGGGCAAGACGGGTCTGCTCGGTCCACAGATCCTCGGCAGCACCCCAGCTGATGCTCACGGCGGCCGGCGTGGGCGAGGCGTGCACGGCGGTGCTGACGGCGTCGACGAAGCCCTGGTCGGTGTTGGGCGCGAAGTAGACGAGCTGCTGCACCTCGGGCACGAGCCCGCCGATGACCTCGATGTCCAGCAGCACCTCGTCGTCGGACGGGTCGCCGGGCGTGTTCACGCCACCGTCCACACTGACCACCGTCACCGGCACCGGACCGACACCCAAGCCCTGGAAGTACGTCGACAACTCGGCGTCGGTGTAGCCGCCGCCGAGCTCGATCACGGCGATGGTCTGCGTAACCCCGGGAACCGCCGCCGGAAACCCGTAGATCTTGGCCAGCTGCGGCGGCGTGTAGCCCATCGCGGTACCGGCGTCGGCCCGCGGCCGACGGGCCTGCGGACGGTCGTCCAATCCCAGCACAGCCGTCACGATGCCGCCGAGCTCGGCCGGCACCTCCAGGTCGCCGACCCGATGCCGCCGCCGCGTGCCGTCCATCGACACGGCCTCCAGCGACACGCCGAACGCCCGGTGGAGAGCGGCCAGATCGCCCCGTACGGACAACCGCCGCGAGGCGATGTCCTCGGCGACAACCTCCACGCCGAGTCCACTCAGGACAGCACGAACCCGTTGCACGTCAGCGGGATCGGCGCCATACCGGGCAGCCAGCTCCTGCCGGCCGATCACCGCCGGCCCGGAAACAAGACCGGCCGGCAGCTCGGCCCGCCGCCGCAGCACCACCGTGGCGGTGACTACGGTCGACGGATCGAGCGTGCCGGCCGGCGTGAGGCCGTGGGCCGCCGGTCGAGTGCTTCCGGGTAGGACTACTCGTGCTGGCATGCCCCGATGGTCACAGGACCACCGGCAACTCCTCAAGTCCGTGCATCAGAACGCTGATCCGCCACTGGAGTTCCTCGGCCGGCACGGCCAGCTTCAGGTCCGGGAACGCGGCCAGCAGGCCACGGAAGGCGATCTCGCCCTCCAGCCGGGCCAGCGGCGCGCCCAGGCAGTAGTGGATGCCGTGGCCGAAGGCCAGGTGCCCACCGACCGGGCGCGAGATGTCCAGCTGGTCGGCGTGGTCGAAGTGGTTCTCGTCCCGGTTGGCCGAGCCCAGCCCGACCAGCACCAGCTGCTCGGCCGGGATCGTCACGTCACCCAGCACCACCGGCTCGGTCGTGTACCGGAACGTCGACATGTTGACCGGGCTGCGGTAGCGCAGGAACTCGTCGATGGCGGTGGGCATCAGCGACGGGTCGGCCTTGAGCCGCTCGAGCTGGTCGGGGTTGGTCAGCAGGGCCAGCACGCCGTTGCCGATCAGGTTCACCGTGGTCTCGTGGCCGGCGATCAGCAGCAGGAAGGCCATGGAGACCAGTTCCTTCTCGCTGAACCGGTCGTTGTCCTCGCTGGTCTCGATCAGCGCGGACAGCAGGTCGTCGCCGAGGTTGGCCCGCTTGTCGGCGATGAGCTTGGTGAAGTACTGCACCATCCACATGCTGGCCTTGCCGACCTCGTCGGGGCCGGCGCTGGAGATGATGATGTTGGAGTTGACCCGGAAGGTGTCCCGGTCCTCGTCGTCCACCCCGAGCAGCTCGCTGATCACGGTGATCGGCAGCGGGAAGGCGAACACGTCGAGCAGGTCGACCCGGTCGCCGGTGGACAGCTTGCCCAGCAGCTCGGCGGTGATCTCCTCGATCCGCGGCCGCAGCTGCTCGATCCGCCGCGCGGTGAACGCCTTGGTGACCAGGCGGCGCAGCCGGGTGTGGTCCGGCGGGTCCATGGCCAGCATGTGCGCGTTCAGGTCGTCCGCGAACGGACGGGCCTCGGCGTCGTCGATCCGGTTCTTCGCCGACACCTCGTTCATGCCGGCACTGCTCTTGTGCACGGTCGGGTCGGCCAGCAGGGTCCTGGCCTCCTCGAAGCGGCTGACCACCCACACCTTGAAGCCGTTGGGCGTGGCGACCAGCCGGGCCGGGGCGTCCGCGCGCAGCTCGGCCTGGTAGCGCTGCGGATCCTGGAAGAACTCCGGCGTGAAGAAGTTCGCGGGCGCCGTCTCGGTGCCTGTCATGGGTCTTCCCCCTAACCATGCAAACTGATTGGTGTTCCCCAACTATAGGTTAACCCCGTTCACACCAGTCTGCCCACGTGCTCCCCCGGGCGCATCCATTATCACCGAATGTGCCCGGGCTCACAGGCCCACCTCGCTAGCGCTCGGCGGGTCTGCGACCCAGCTCCCAGTATTGAATTGGTGCCCTCGCAAGCTCGGTCACAGAATCCTCAGCCCAGGCACCCCGGTCCCAACAGGGCCTTGAGATCGCCCATCAGTGAGGGTGACGGCTCCACCCGCAGGCCGTCGTCCAGCCGCAGCATGGTGCCGCGCCGGCCGTTCATCAGGTTCAGGTGCACCTCGGTCGAGCCGGGATGCGACTTGAGCACGTCCTTGAGCTGCGCCACCAGCGGCCGGGTGCACTTGGCCGCGTGCATGGTCAGCTTCACCGGCATGCCGCTGGCCGCCATCTCCAGGTCCGGCAGGGCCAGGTCGTTGGCGATCAGCGAGATCCGGTCGTCCCGCTTGGCGATGCGGGCCTTGACCAGCACGATCGCGTCCTCGGCCAGGCTCATGCCGACCACCGAGTAGGTCTTCGGGAAGAACAGCACCTCGATGCCGCCGGCCAGGTCCTCCAGCTGCGCCGACGCCCACGAGTCGCCGGACTTGTTGATGCGCCGGGTCACCGAGGCCAGGATGCCGCCGACGGTGACCTGCGCGCCGTCGGGCAGGTTGCCTTCCAGGATGGTGGCGATCGCGGTGTCCGACTGCGCCTCCAGCACCCGCTCCACGCCGTTGAGCGGGTGGCCGGACACGTACAGGCCGAGCATCTCCCGCTCCAGCGTCAGCTGGTGCTTGGAGTCCCACTGCTCGTCGGGCACCTTCACGTCGAACACGCCGGCCCCGAGGTCCTCGCCGCCGTCGCCGCCGCCGAACAGGTCGAACTGGTTCTCCGCCTCGGCCTTCTTGGTCACCATCATCGCGTCGACCGCGTCGATGTGCACCATGTGCAGGCCCTTGCGCGGGTGGCCGAGCGAGTCGAATGCGCCCGCCTTGATCAGTGATTCGATGACCTTCTTGTTGCAGGCGTTGATGTCCACCTTGCGCAGGTAGTCGGAGAAGTCGGTGAACGCGCCCTTGCTGGTGCGCGCGGCCACGATCGACTCGACCACGTTGGCGCCGACGTTGCGGATCGCGCCGAGGCCGAACCGGATGTTCTCGCCGACCGGCGCGAACTCGCGCATCGAGTCGTTGACGTCCGGCGGCAGCACCGTGATGCCCATCTTCCGGCACTCGGCCAGGTAGATGGCGGCCTTGTCCTTGTCGTCGCCGACCGAGGTGAGCAGGCCGGCCATGTACTCGGCCGGGAAGTTGGCCTTGAGGTAGGCCGTCCAGTACGACACCAGGCCGTACGCGGCCGAGTGCGCCTTGTTGAAGGCGTAGTCGGCGAACGGGACCAGGATCTCCCAGAGGGTCTTGACGGCGTCCTGCGGGTAGCCGTTGTCCAGCATGCCCTTCTCGAAGCCGGCGTACTCCTTGTCCAGGATCTCCTTCTTCTTCTTGCCCATCGCGCGGCGCAGCAGGTCGGCCTGTCCCAGCGTGTAGCCGGCCAGCTTCTGCGCGATGGCCATGACCTGCTCCTGGTACACGATCAGGCCGTAGGTGGTGCCGAGGATGTCCTTGAGCGGCTCGGCCAGCGCCGGGTGGATCGGCGTGATCTCCTGCTGCTTGTTCTTGCGCAGCGCGTAGTTCGTGTGCGACTTCGCGCCCATCGGGCCCGGCCGGTAGAGCGCGCCGACGGCGGAGATGTCCTCGAAGTTGTCCGGGCGCATCAGCCGCAGCAGGTCGCGCATGGGCCCGCCGTCCAGCTGGAACACGCCCAGCGTGTCGCCCCGGCCCAGCAGCTCGTAGGTCTTCTTGTCGTCCAGTGCCAGGGTGTCCAGGTCGGGCGGCGTCTTGCCGTTGAGCTTGATGTTCTTCATCGTGTCGTCGATGACGGTGAGGTTGCGCAGGCCGAGGAAGTCCATCTTCAGCAGGCCGAGCGTCTCGCAGGTCGGGTAGTCGAACTGCGTGATGATCGAGCCGTCCTGCGGCCGCTTCCACACCGGGATGTGGTCGGTCAGCGTCTCCGCGGACATGATCACCGCGCAGGCGTGCACGCCGGCGTTGCGGATCAGGCCCTCCAGGCCGCGGCCGGTGTCGATGATCTCCTTGACCTGCGGGTCCTGCTCGTACAGGGCGCGGATCTCGGTGGCCTCGTTGTAGCGCTTGTGCTGCGGGTCGAACAGGCCGTTGAGCGGGATGTCCTTGGCCATCACGGCCGGCGGGTAGGCCTTGGAGATCCGGTCGGCCACCGCGTAGCCGGGCTGACCGTAGAGCACCCGGGCCGAGTCCTTGATCGCCGCCTTGGCCTTGATGGTGCCGAAGGTGATCACCTGGGCGACCTTGTCCTCGCCCCACTTCTCCGTCACGTACCGGATGACGTCGCCGCGACGGCGCTCGTCGAAGTCGATGTCGATATCGGGCGGGGAGACACGGTCCGGGTTGAGGAAGCGCTCGAAGATCAGCCCGTGGGCCAGCGGGTCGAGGTCGGTGATGCCCATCGCGTAGGCGATCAGCGCGCCTGCCGCGGAGCCACGGCCCGGGCCGACCCGGATGCCGTTGTTCTTGGCCCACATGATGAAGTCGGCGACCACCAGGAAGTAGGCCGGGAAGCCCATCTGCAGGATGACGCCGATCTCGAACTCGCACTGCTTGCGGTGTTCCTCGTCGATGCCGTCCGGGAACCGACGCTCCATGCCGGCCCACACCTGCTGCTTGAAGTACTCGTCCTCGGTCATGCCCTCGGGGATCGGGAACCGCGGCATCAGGTTGTGGAACTTGAACATGTCGGTGGTGTCGACCTTCTCGGCCACCAGCAGCGTGTTGCGGCAGCCCTCCTGCCAGGCGTCGGAGGAGTCGATCGCGCGCATCTCGTCCGGCGACTTCAGGTAGTAGCCGGTGCCGTCGAACTTGAACCGCGTCGGGTCCTGCAGGGTCTTGCCGGTCTGCACGCACAGCAGCACGCCGTGGGCGTCCCGGTCGGTGTCGTAGGTGTAGTGCGAGTCGTTGGTCACCACGAACGGCAGCTTCAGCTGCCTGGCCACGTTGACCAGGCCGTCCCGGACCCGGCTCTCGATCTCGATGCCGTGGTCCATCAGCTCGACGAAGAAGTTGCCCTCGCCGTAGATGTCCTTCCAGTCCGAGGCCGCCTGCAGGGCCTCCTTGTCCTGCCCCAGCCGCAGCCTCGTCTGCACCTCGCCCGACGGGCAGCCCGTGGTCGCCATCAGGCCCTTGCTGTTGGCCGCCAACAGCTCCCGGTCCATGCGCGGCCACTTGCCCAGCTGGCCCTCCAGGCTGGCGTAGCTGGAGGCGCGCATCAGGTTGTGCAGGCCCTCGTTGCTCGCCGCCCAGATCGTCTGGTGCGTGTAGGCGCCGCTGGCCGACACGTCGTCGTTCTTCTGGTGCGGCTCGCCCCAGGTGATCCGTCGCTTGTCGTGCCGGGAGCCCGGCGCCATGTACGCCTCGATGCCGATGATCGGCTTCACCCCGGCGGCAGTCGCCTGCCGGTAGAAGTCGTAGGCCCCGTACATGTTCCCGTGGTCGGTGATCGCCGCCGCCGGCATGCCCAGCCGATCGCACTCGGTGAACATGTCCTTGAGCTTGGCGGCGCCGTCGAGCATCGAGTACTCGGTGTGCACGTGGAGATGCACGAACGAGTCGGACATAGGTGACGGCCTCCCCTGGCAGTACTGGAACCGCCGTCTATCTTGCCTCGGCTCCGCTGCGTGATCGTGGATGCCCTCCCGCGTTTCGCGACCCGACTTTGGACTAGCATATAACCGCAGTTCAGCGCAAGGTATTCGGTGCTGTGGTCGAAAGCTGAACCAGCACCGGGCCGGACGTCTGGCAGACCTGGCCGCAATCGGTCTCCAGCGTGCAGCACAGGGAGCAGACCGCGCCGCCGTGGTGGGCGCAGTCGACGATGTCGGGGAGCTCGTACGGGTCCTGGCACACCTCGCAGTCGTGGGTCACGGCGAGGTCGGCAGCGCCGGAGTCGGGGCCGGAGACCAGATTCGGCCGGGCCAGGTAGTACTTGCCGCCGGTCAGCTTCGCGGTGACCGGCACGGCGATCATGGCCAGCAGCAGGGCGATGAACGGGCTCCAGGCGGCGGCGATCTCACCGAAGGCGCCGAAGTAGGCGACGACGGAGACGACCGAGGCCAGCACCATGGAGCCGAAGCCGACGGGGTTGACGGCGTACAGGTAGGCCCGCTTGAACTCGACGTAGGGCGGGCTCCAGCCCAGCGGCTTGCAGATCACCAGGTCGGCGACGACGGCGCCGATCCAGGCGATGGCGACGTTGGAGTAGAAGCCCAGGATGTTGTTGAGGAAGGCGAAGGCGCCGAACTCCATGAGGGCCAACGCGATGCCGCAGTTGACCAGCACGTACCAGGCCCGGCCGGGATGGCGGTGCAGCACCCGGGAGAAGAAGTTGGCGAAGGACAGCGACCCGGAGTAGGCGTTGGTGGTGTTGATCTTGATCTGGGAGACCACGACGAACAACGCGGCCAACGGCAGGGTGACGGCGCCGAGCGCCGGGCGCACGGCCTCCACGTAGGGAGCGATCGGCTCCAGGACGGCGGACTGTCCGATCGCTCCCAACGCGCAGAACGCCAGGAACGCCCCGCCCAACTGCTTGAGCGCGCCCAGCACCACCCAACCGGGCCCGGCGGCGATGACGGCCGCCCACCAGGCCCGCCGGTTGGCCTCGGTCTTGGCCGGCATGAACCGCAGGTAGTCGGCCTGCTCGCCGATCTGCCCGATCAACGACAGCGCCACACCGGCGCCGAGGCCGACGCCGGTCAGCGACAGCCCGCCGCCGAACGACGTGAACTGGCCGAACTTCTCCGGATGCGTGGCCAGCACGACCACGAACGGCAGCACCAGACCGGCGATCCACACCGGCTGCGTCCACACCTGCATCCGGGCCAGCGCCCGCATGCCGAACAGCACGAACGGCAGCACGATCAACGTGGTCAGCAGGTAGCCGAGCGCCAGGGGTAAGCCGAAGGCCAGCTGGAACGCCTGGGCCATGATCGACCCCTCCAGCGAGAAGAAGATCACCGTGAAGCTGGCGTAGATCAGCGACGTCAGCGTCGACCCGAAGTAGCCGAAGCCGGCGCCACGGGTCAGCAGGTCCATGTCCACGCCGTAGCGGGCGCAGGCGGTGGCGATCGGGATGCCGGTCAGGAAGATGACCACGGCCGCGATGCCGATGGCCACCGCGGCCGACGAGAAGCCGTGCAGCATCACGATGCTCGCGCCGATGGCGAAGTCGGCCAGGTAGGCGATGCCGCCAAGGGCCGTGCTGGCCACCGAGAACGGGGACCACCGGCGGAACGACTGGGCGGCGTAGCGCAGCGAGAAGTCCTCGCTGTCCTCGTTCGCCGCGAGCCAGGCGTAACGACGCTTGGGCGCGGTCTCCGGCGCGGTGACGGTCATGGACATCGACGGTAGGAAGGCCGTTTTACGTCCAGGTTCCGGCGCTGTAACCCCACCTGGGCAGGTGATCTTCCGCGATGCGGCGCACCGGGACGGACGGCGCGCCGGGCGACCGGGTAGCGTGCCAGCCGTGGCCGTGCCGGATCCTGTCGACTTCCGTCTGCTCTCGCTGATCGCCGAGATGGGACGGGCCGCCGTGCACGACGTCGCGGCGCGGCTGGGCATGGACCCGCGGGAGGCGGCCGCCCGCCTGGTCGCGCTGTCCGCGCAGGGCATGCCGCTGCTGGTCGGCGTGGAGTGCGACCCGAACGGGATCAGGGCGGCGCTGGCCGCCGCCAGCCGTCCGCCGCAGCAACAGCAGTGGCCGGGCTACCAGCAGCAGCCGCAGTACGCGCCACCGCAGCAGCAGATGCCGCAGGTGGGGCAGCCCCAGTACCAGCAGCACCCCCAGCCGCAGTACGCTCCCCCGCCCCAGTACGCCGCGCCGCCGCAGAGCGTGCCGTTCCCCGCGCAGCAGCAGGCCGCGCCGGTTCAGCCCGCCGCGCCGCCGCAGCCGCCCGCTGGCGGCACGTGGGGCCCGCCGCAGACCGCCGCGTGGGCCCGTGGCGACGAGCAGACCGTCACCGCCGCGCCCGTGCCGACGCCCAAGTTCACCGTGGGCTCCTCGCAGCAGACCGTCGGCCTCGAGGGCGAGCAGCTGTCCATCCAGCTCGTCGAGGTCGTCGACCCGGCCGACTTCCTGTTCACCGCCGCCGGCTACCGGCTCCAGGAGGGCGAGCGGGCCGTGGTCGTGCACACCGAGCTGACCAACCGCGGCACCGTGCCGTTCTCCTCGCTGCCCGACCTGTACCTGCTGCTCATCGCCGCCGACGGGCAGACCGTGTCCAAGGCCCCGGTGTCGCTGTCCTCCCGGCCGCCGCACCGCATCGGCGTGCAGCCGGGCGAGACCGCCGGCGGGCACACCGTCTACGTGCTGCCGGACTCCACCGAGCTCACCTCGGTCCGCTGGAGCCCGCGCCCCGACGACCCCGCCCACTCCCTCACCTGGGAGATCGAGAACTAACCCACCGGCGTTTCGCTTTTCGCCACATGCGCTTCCTATGTGGCACCAGACGCCACATAGGAAGCGCATGTGGCAGAAAAGTGGAGCTCAGCTCTCCGCGCGGATACGCTCGAGGGCGACGCGCAGGTCGTCCGGGTACTGGCTCTCGAACGTCACCCACTCGCCGTCAGCCGGGTGGTGGAACGACAGCGTCTTGGCCTGCAGCCACTGCCGTGTCAGGTTGAGCCGCTTGGCCAGCACCGGGTCGGCGCCGTAGGTCAGGTCGCCGACGCACGGGTGGTGCAGGGCCGAGAAGTGCACGCGGATCTGGTGCGTGCGGCCGGTCTCGAGGTGCACCTCCAGCAGCGACGCCGCCCGGAACGCCTCCAGCATCTCGTAGTGCGTGACGCTCGGCCGGCCGCTGGCCACGACGGCCCACTTGTAGTCGTGCTTGGGGTGCCGGTCGATGGGCGCGTCGATGGTGCCACGCGTCGGATCGGGATGTCCCTGCACGAGCGCGTGATAGACCTTGTCCACGGTGCGTTCCTTGAACGCCCGCTTGAGCACGGTGTAGGCGTGCTCGCTCTTGGCCACGACCATCACGCCGGTGGTGCCGGCGTCCAGCCGGTGCACGACGCCCTGCCGCTCGGCCGCGCCGGAGGTGGAGATCCGGATACCGGCGGCGGCCAGGCCACCGACCACGGTCGGACCGGTCCAGCCGGGGCTGGGGTGCACGGCCACGCCGACGGGCTTGTCGACGACGACCACGTCGTCGTCCTCGTGCAGGATCTTCAGGCCGTCCACCGGGATGGCCTGGATGGTGACGGGCTGCGCCGGCGGCGGCAGCGTCACCTCCAGCCAGGAGCCGGCGATCAGCCGGTCGGACTTGCCCACGGTGCGGCCGTCGACCAGCACGTCACCGGAGTCGGCCAGGGTGGCCACGGTCGTGCGGGACAGGCCGAGCAGCTTGGACAGGCCGGCGTCGACCCGCATGCCGTCGAGGCCGTCGGGCACGGGCAGCTCGCGAAGGTCACTCACCGGTCTTGGCCTCCCGCGTCGACCGGCCGTCGTAGTCCCGGCCGATGATCGCCATCAGCACGATGAGCGCGCCGCCGACACAGATCGCCGAGTCGGCGAAGTTGAACACCGGGAAGTACTGGGCGTTCGGCCCGAACACGGAGATGAAGTCGACCACGTGCCCCTGCAGCGCGCCCGGCGCCCGGAAGATGCGGTCCAGCAGGTTGCCCAGCGCGCCGCCGAACACGAAGCCGAGGCCGACGGCCCAGCCCCGGGAGCGCAGCCGGGGTGCGACCCAGATGATCGCGGCCAGCACGCCGACGCAGATCACGCTGAACACCCACGTCATGCCGGTCACGCCGAGCGAGAACGCGGCGTACGGGTTGCGGATCACGTCCAGGTAGACCAGGCCGCCGGCCAGCTCGAGCGGCGGCTTGCCCTCGAGGTCGGCGACGACCAGCGCCTTGGTGACGATGTCCAGCGCCAGTGCGACGACGCCGGCCGCGGCCAGCAGTCCGATCCGGCGGGGCAGCGGCCGCTGGGCCGCGACCGGTTCGGTGTTGGGCTCGGTGCTCACCGGGCCATTGTCCCTCAGCCGGCGACGAAGGGCGGCAGCGGCCGGTTGTCGTCGGCCGGCACCCAGCGCCCGTCCTGCTGCACGTACGTCCACTTCGGCCCGTTCGTGACGAGTTCGCGCAGCGCCGCGACGAGACGGTCCACGTGCTCGACGGTGCTGCCGAGGCCAAGGCTGGCCCGCAGGGCGCGCTGCTCCGTGGCGTCCACGCGGTCCAGCAGGCGGCGGGTCGCCACGTGCGCGCAGAACGCGCCGTCACGGACCCCGATGCCGTACTCGGCCGACAGGGCCGCGGCGATCAGACCCGCCTCGTGGCCGTGAATGGTGAAGCTCACGACGCCCACTCGGTCCTGGTCACCGCTGAAGATGGCCAGCTCGTGCAGGCCGGGGATGCTGCGAAGGCCCTCGCGCAGCCGGGTCAGCAGCGCCTGCTCGTGGGCGACGATGCGGTCCCAGCCGTGCCGGCTGATCGTGTCGCAGGCCGCCGCGAGCGCGTGCACGCCGACCACGTTGGGCGAGCCCGCCTCGTGTCGCTCCGGCACCGCCGACCACGCGACGCCGAGGTGGTCGCCCCAGTCCACGACGCTCTTGGTGGCGCCGCCGCCGACCAGGTACGGC
>Ga0310811_10008133_pt1 | contig 13473 bp, 8 predicted proteins | sample YCmetagenome_FD_207642 | JGI IMG/M metagenome (GOLD analysis project Ga0310811, IMG submission 207642) | Soil microbial communities from experimental microcosm in Duke University, North Carolina, United States - YC | ecosystem: Engineered > Artificial ecosystem > Soil microcosm > Unclassified ... | reverse complement strand
GCGATGGACGGGCGTTCCGGCGTTGCGCGTGCAAATCGCACGCAGTGTCGAGGCAAATGGGCTGGACAAGAAGGACATCCTTGTCATTGGCGACAGCGGATCGGGCGTCGTGCCCTCCAGCTGGCAAGCGGCCGCGCCGCTGACCATCGAACCGAGGCCTGCCGGGCAGGTTGCGAAGACGGCCTTCCAGGTGCGGGAATCTTGGCGTGGCGATGCGAAGTCATCGCAGGGCAGCGCCCATCTCGACGAGAGCGGCTCGCTCGCGGCCGTCCTCGGTTTCGAGCGGCCCGGGAGCCTCGGCCTCAGTGTGGTAGCGCTGACGGGTACGGATCCGCAGCGCCTGCAGCAGCTGCTCGACGTTTTTGAAACGCCTGGCAGCATCGCGCAGATGCAAGGGGATGTCGCACTCGTGCGCGACGGGCGTATCGAAAGCATGCGAGTCGGCGACACTTATGTTGTCAGCTATGTCCCTTGGTATGCCCAGATTTGGGGGCGTGCCATGCGTCATCCGATCCTGCTCGGTGCACTGGGTGTGCTTGCCGGTCTGCTTGTGGCGATGGGCGTGTTCACGGCACTGAGAGGGCTGGCAGAGCGTCGGCGGGGAATCTGAACGATGCGCAGCCACGGGGGATGGCGATCGTCGCGCAACGGGCCTCGTCGAGCGCTCGCGATGTTCGTCGTCGGCCTGTTGCCGACTGGCGGATTTGCTGTGCCGGCGCTGGCGAGCGATGCTGCACCCGATGTGTCATCCGTTGCAGCGCCTGGCGTCGTGCCAGTTTCTGAGGCTAGCACCCTCCGCCCCGCTTCGCCGACGTTGGTGCCGAACACATCGGTTGCCTTCTTACCTCCTTTCGTGCCCCTAGCGGCTTGCGCGGTTGGATGGCCAGGGTGGGAACGGTTCAAGCACGATTTCATATCTGCCGACGGGCGCGTTATCGATGTCGGCTCGGCGGACGTTCGAACCGTCTCGGAAGGCCAGGCGTACGCACTTTTTTTCGCGCTGGTGGCCAACGATCGAGAGGCGTTCGACACGATTTTGGACTGGACGGAAAACAACCTCGCTCAGGGGGACTTGACGGCCAGCTTGCCGGCGTGGCTCTGGGGCCGTGCGCCGAACGGCAACTGGGAGGTACTCGATGCCAACGCAGCAGCGGATGCCGATCTTTGGATGGCCTATGCATTGCTTGAAGCGGGTGCGCTTTGGCACGCGCGAAGCTATACAGCACGGGGGGCTCGGCTTGGGAGACGCGTGCTGGACGAAGAGGCGGCGAATCTGCAGGGGCATGGCCTGACGTTGCTGCCCGGTCCTACTGGCTTTCATCCCGCGCCGGACACATGGCGTCTCAACCCGAGCTACACGCCGCTGCAACTGATCAATGGCATCGCTACGCGTCTTGCCGACGATCCACGCTGGGATCGACTTGCGGCAAGCACCGTCCGTATGCTCAAGCAAAGTGCGCTGCAAGGGTTCGCCCCGGACTGGACGCTGTACCGCGCTGGATATGGCTTCGCTCCCGACGCACAAACCCATGCACGAGGCAGCTACGACGCGATACGCGTTTATCTCTGGCTTGGGATGCTCGATAGCAGCAATGCCAACGCGAAGGACCTACTCCACCATTTCGTGCCTTTCGCTGATTTTATCGAGACGCGCCACGGTCCCCCTGAAACGGTTGATACAGCGGCGGGTAAAGCCGGGCCGAACCTGGGCAATGCCGGGTTTTCAGCCGCGGTTGTGCCGTTTTTGTCGACGCTTGGCCGCGTGGCGCTCGCCAGCGCTCAGGCTGCGCGTGTCGAGACGCTCAATGCTCAAACACCGCCCGGCTATTACACGAGCGTGCTTGCGCTTTTCGGCCTCGGCTGGCGCGACGGTCGCTACCGCTTCATGGCCGATGGCACGCTTGCGCCGGCGTGGAGGATATCGTGTCCTGCCGCCGCGCACTGAACTGTCTCGCCCGTCTGGCGATTGCCGCCTCCTGGGCGCCGCGCCTCACGTGCGCCGTTTGGGCTTGTTCGGCGGTCGCAGCGGCACCTTCGCCGGATCGGCCTGACGACGTTCGAGGGGACGTGTCGCCGTTGAAGGCCGCTGCCTCCGAGTCGGCGTCGCAGGCTCGTCTTGCGGCGACGGCGCGGATGTGGGCTGCCAAGCATCGCGACGATCTCGCCGCACAAGCAATCGAGAAGGCCTTATTGATCGCGCCGGATGATCCAGACCTGCTCGCCCAGGCAGTGCGAATTCAGCTGAGACTCGGCGATGCACGCAAAGCGCAAGCGCTGCTCGCGCGCCTAAAGGTGGTCGCGCCGGGCGACGTTACGACACTACAGACGGAAGACGAGTTCCGGGCGCTGACGAACGGTCGCGAGGAACTGGCAGCCATCCGGCTGTTGGCGCGTACCGGTCGCGCTCAGGAGGCGGCGCAGCGCCTGCTTGCCATGTTCCCGCATGGCGCGCCTCGCGGGGCGCTCGGCGCCGAGTATTACCGGATCGTGGCCGGTGTCCCGGAAAAACGCGTGACAGCGCTCGACGAGCTGCGACGACGCACGCAGCAAGACCCGTCGGATACGGAAGCGGCGCTCGCGCTGGCCGATCTGCTGAATCAGCGCAGCCAGACGCGTAGGGAAGCTAACCGGATCGTTTGGAGCCTCGCGCTTCGCGACGACACGGATCGTACGGTCGTAATGAATCACTGGCGGCGCGTGCTGCAAGCCGCCGGCGCGGACCCGGCCTACGCAGAATCTTTTCGCGCCTATCTGCGTATGGCGCCGGGCGACAGCGAGTTCGAGCAAAAGCTGGCGGAGATCAACGCTGCAATCGAAGCGCGCAAGGAGCTCGAGCGAGATCCCGGATACATCGCTCAGCAGCAGGGCTTGCGCGCATTGTCACGCGGCGATCTCACGGCCGCCGATACGTTGTTGTCGCGAGCTGTGCAAGTCCGTGGGACGGATGCCGACGCGGTGGGCGGGCTGGGTCTCGTGCGTTTGCGCGAGGCTCGGCATGCCGAGGCGCGTGGACTGTTCCAGCGCGCGGCAGTGCTGGCGTCCGACGATCGCGGGAAATGGGTGGCCCTCGCTCGCACAGCGGAGCTTTGGGGCACGATAGCGCAAGGCCGCGAGGCGGCCGCGGCGGGCCGTGCGCCGGATGCCGAACGTGCGGCGCGCGCGGCGCTGTCGATGGACGCGGCCAATCCGCAGGCCAAACTGCTGCTTGCGGATGCCTTGCTAGCCCAACGCAATTGGACGACTGCGGAGCCGCTCTTGCGCGCGTTGCTGGCGCAGCGCGAGCCGAGTATCGATGCGGTGAACGGCATGCAGACACTTTTGCAGGCCACGGGGCGCGCCGACGAAATCGATCCGTTGCTCGATGCGTTGCAGATGCGTTTTCGTGAATCGGGCGAGCGGGCGCAGCTTGCGCAACTGCGAGCTAACCGGCTTGCAAGCGAAGCGCAGCAGCTAGCGGACGACGGCAAGATTGGACCCGCGGCACAGCGCTATGAAACGGCGTTGCGCCTTGCACCCGATGCGCCGTGGACCCGGTTCGCCCTGGCTAGGCTCTATCGCGACCTCGGGATGGCACAACTCGGGAGGGCCGTGATGGACGAGGGCGTCGCAGTGTCGGCGTCACCCGAGATGCGGTACGCGAGTGCGCTCTATCGAAACTCGATCGATGACGTTGCGGGCGCACAAGCCGTGCTGGCCCAGATCCCGCTCGATGTACGCACGGATGGCATGCGCGCGTTTGCACGCCGGCTCGACGCTCAGCAAGAACTGACCGCTGCACGGCGGGCTTTCGCGGGCAATGCGCCCGAGGCGGCGGGGGAGGCGCTCGAGAGGGCACGCGAACTCGGTTCCGACGATGCCTACCTGACGGCGTCGGTCGGAGCCCTTTGGATTGATTGGGGACAAGCCGAGCGCGGCCTTGCCCTGATGCGCGAATGGATGTCGGCACACCCGCAGGAAGCAGACGTCGATGTGCGATTGCGCTATGGCGACCTCCTTGGCAGCGCCGGGCGCAACGACGAGCTTGACGCATGGCTTCGGCAACTGCGCGACGAAGCCGATCGAATGAGCGAAGCACAGCGGGCGCGACTCGAAGACGAGGCGCTGCGTCTCGCGCTGCGCGAAACCGATGCGGCACTCGAGGCGCATGATGTCGAGCGTGCTCAACGGTTGCTCGATCAAGTGAGTCCTGCCGGCAGGCTCGATAAGCGGTATGCGCTCGAACTCGCCGACGTCGAGCGCACCGCAGGACGCTATGCGGCGGCACGTGCAGCCTTGGCGGTCGTGCTCGCACGCACGCCTGACGATCCCGATGCGCAGCTTGCGCTTGCGCGCGTGCTCCAGGAAAGCGGATCTCGCGCCGAGGCGCTCAAGCTTGTCCGGAGCGTGCTTGCTGAGGTATCGCCGGAAGATGTCGACGTGCGTTTGTCCGCGGCGCGCAGGCTTGCGGCGCTGCGCCAAACGAGTGAGGCGATGGAGGTGATGTCGCCTTTGCGCTCGGCATTTCCGGACCGGCCAGACGTGACGATCCAGGAGGGGCGGCTCGCCGAGGATCTGGGGCGGTACGAGCAGGCTGCAGCGCTCTATCGCGAGTCGTTGACGCAGGAGCGCGCGTCCGGGGACGTTCGCCCGCTCGAGGGCACACCTGCACAAGCAGCACTCGCCGATCTCGAGCAGCGTCGCAATCCGCAAGTTGAAGCAGGCTGGATGCCGGCCTACAAGTCGGGAGACGCCGGCATATCGCAATACCGAGCTCAGCAGGTGCCGGTTTACGTTCAAATGCCGTATCGCTACGACGGGCACTTTTTTCTTCACCTGGACGTGGCGCGCCTCGATGCGGGCTCCCTCGCGCCGACGAGCCCTCCGAGCTACGCATTGCAGACGTTTGGCACATATTCCGCATGGGCGTCCGACATGGCGAGGCCGGCGGCGAAAGTTCTCGATCAGCATGCCGATGGCGTCGGAGGCGGCGTGGGCTACGTGTCCGATGCATGGAGGTTCGATTTGGGCTCGACGCCGGTCGGGTTCCCCGTGCATTACCTTGTCGGCGGCGTGCGCTACCGGTTCGATGTTGGACCAGCGAGCTTTTCGATCAGCGCCTCTCGGCGCCCCGAGACAACTAGCGTCTTGTCCTACGCAGGGTTGCGTGACCCGTGGACCAATGCGGTTTGGGGCGGTGTGCGGCGCGACGGAATCGATTGGCATACGAGTATCGATATCGGGCGCGGCAGTTTTTTTTCGGACTTCGGCGCCGGAACGTTGACAGGCGTTCATGTTGCGCGCAATCAGGCGTTCACGTTGCGCACGGGCTACATGACGCCCGTCTACGAGCGAGCGAACATGCAGCTGAGCACGGGTCTCGTCGGTAACCTTTGGCACTACACCGACAACTTGCGCTACTACTCCTACGGCCAAGGCGGCTACTACAGCCCGCAGCGATACGTTTCGTTGGGAATTCCGCTCGAGTGGAGCGGCCGGCGAGGTGGATTGACTTGGGATCTCACGACGACGGTCGGCATATCAAGCGCCTACGAAAAGGACTCGCCGTATTTCCCGAACGGTTTGCCGAGCGGGATGAACGCAGCGTCCGCGCAAACGCTATCGAGCCTGGTCTACCGCGGCGGATCGAGCGGCATTGGCTTTTCGTACGGCGTGAGCGGCGTCGTGCAATACCGGTTCAATTCTCGTTGGGTCGCGGGGGTACGCGTCGACATCGATCGCTCGCACGACTACGCGCCGAGTTCGGCAATGATTTATTTGCGCTACTCGTTGGATGGGCGCAAGGAAGACAACCGACTTTCGCCGACACCCGTACGGCTTTACTCGAACTACTAGCGCCGAAGCACATGGATGGGGAGAGACGTCAGTGAGTGCTGCCTCTAATCGCTTTGATCAAGGTCCAGCCGACCGGGGGCTCGCCGCTCGTCTGCGCGCAGCGGCAAGCGCGATGCTCGGGTCGAACCGCGGGGAGCCGAGCCGGCTAGGCATTGAAGCGCTGCCCGATGAACTCACCCGCCTGACGCCAGGCGGCCTCTTTGTCGTGTATTCGAGGCTGCGCGGGCCATGCGAGGCGCTGATTTGGCAAAGCGCACGGGAAGCGCGCACGCGCTACGTGACGGTCGTACTGGCTCGTACGCATGAGGAGACCGCAGACCAACTGCGCGATTTGGGATTTGCGCCGGGCCTTGCCGCGCCTGGCTGGCCGCGCAATCTGAATGTGCTTGCGATGCCAGTGTCAGTGTCTTTCAGGCTGCCTGCCGATCCGGGCATACCCGATGAATTCGACGTCGCTGCGCAACGCGACGCGCACGTGCCGCCGTTTGCGCGGCTCATCGGCGCATTGCGCGCGCTCAAGCGCTTTGGCTTTCGCTTCCACGCGCTGTATGTCATCGAGGGCGCTGATCGCTGGTTCAGTTGGAACGATCCCGTGGCGTTGGGGCGCGAAGGGCAGTGGCTCGCCGATTGGTGTGCGGCGCGCAAGATCACGTGTGTGCTCCTGATGCGCCCCAAGCCTGGCGATCCGGCCGGGCCCGACGATGACGCCATCAAATTTGAAGATCGATTTGCCGACGATTTGGGCGGCGAGGGCCGCAGAGCCTTTCACAGCGCCTGTGCAGGCGTTGCGCATCTTCGCCGTGCGCATGGGGAGTTGCTTTGGCAATGCGACTTTTGGCGAGTGGACCATACACTCGTCACGGGCGAAGTTCATTCGCTGCGCGTTACGGACGACGGACGCCTGACGGCTACGCCTGAGACACAGGGGGCGAAGACGGCATCGGTCAAGCTCGCGCACGATGACGAGCGCGTTATCGCGACGCGCGCCGTCGTCTCCAACGAGGCGTGGAGGCCTGATGAATGGGAGGTCGTCGACAACCTCGACGCAGTGCTCGCCGCGTGCAACGGCGCGATTGCCGCCACGGTGCTGCTCGACTATACGGATGGCTTCCGCCTCGAGCCGCTTTGCGCGGCCGTGCACGGATTGAGGCGGCGATCGGGACGCGCGCTGAAGATCGTCGTCGTGGAGCGTGGACAGGTGTTGCGACATCAGTACGAGCTGTTGCTATTGAGCGTCGGCGCCAACTTGGTGGTCGCCCGCGACTTGCCGTTTTCTCGTTTGCAATCACTGCTGCGTTCGCTGCAAGGCCAAGTCGATACACGACCGATCGCGGAGGATTACAGGGCGTCGCTCGCTGCCTCATTGGCCGATGCCGTGCGCGGCTATCTGCCCACCGACGCGTTTTGCTCGCACGTCCTCGATGTGCTTCGACGCTGCCGGTTGCTTCAACTGCCGCATGTGCTGGCCAAGCTGACGCTGTTGCCGGAGGTGGCACATGTCGATGTGCTGCGCCACTGCGTGCCTCGCCGAACGGGCGATGTGTTTACGTCGGACGCAGGCCACGTGTTCGTGTTCCTCTTTGCGTGCCGCATGCCGGATGCTCCGGCGGCGCTTGCAGGCATCTTCGAGGCACAGGTCACGCGTTGGTCCGACGATGTCGTCTTTCTTGCGGGCGAGACGATCGAACGCGAAACGCAAGCGTTGGCTGAGGCAAATCGGCGAGCTCCAGCTGCCGACTTTAGTGACCTTTTCGCCGAGGCCCCTACGCGCTCGCCGACGAATGCCGGCGAAGAAGCACAGGTTCGAAACGAGGTACGGGCGCAGCAGTTCCCCTTTGCCGAGGCCCTGCCGCAGCCGTCGAAGGGGCTCACGGTGACTGAAATCGAAGTGCAACTGAGGGCTGTGGAGCGAGCACTCGCAAGCGGGGGACATGACGACAACCACGCGCACCGGGACGAATTGCGCATGGCGATTTCGCGCTCGCCGCGGGATCGACGCCATGTGGAGCCTTGCTCCATGCCGTTACGCGAGACCGAGGAGAAGTGACGTGGCGACCTTCCTGCTTATTTCATTTGCGGCCGGCTTTGTGTTGGCCATCCCTATCTGGATTGTGCGACAGCGTGTGAGTGGCACGCGTCGCGGCTTGCGACTCGCACGCGGTTTCCTCCCGCGCGACACAGTGCCGTGCGAGATCGAGGCCGTCGTGCTGAGCGGGCGCCTCTTGGTGCGGCCCAAAAAAAACGACATCGAGGCCCAATCATGAGGACGATTGCTGTCGTGTCGACGACGGGAGGCGCTGGACGGACCACGATAGCCGCCGCGCTTGCTGTCCTGCTCGCGCGCCGCAACAGGACCGTCGTGGCCCTTGACCTGGACCCGCAGAACCTGCTCGGTGCACACCTGGGACTCGATGCGTTTGCGCCAAACGGACTCGGCCATGCAATCGCCGGCCAAGCCGATGTTTGGGAGGCGCCGACGTGGCGCAATGGCGATGGCGTACTGTTCGCCCCGTATGGCGAACTCGCCGCAGCAGAGCGCACCGCAGCGGAAGGCCAGCTGGCCGCAGAGCCCCGATGGCTCGCCCGCGCGCTCGCGCGGCTCGATTTGCCGCCGGACGGTGTGGTGTTGATCGATACGCCACGCTATCCCTCATTGCAAGCCGAGCAGGCTGTCGATTGCGCAGACCTGGCACTGTGCGTGACGCCACCGGAGCCGGGCGCCTGCGCAACGTTCATTCGAAGGCTGTCGGCGCTGAAGGCGACGGGGGCGCACATCAAGATCGTCGTCAACCGGCTGAACCCCACCCGAGACATGCAGTGCGATGCGCTCGCCATGCTGCGCGTAGCCGCGAACGACGCCGATGCGCTTGCTGAGCGCGTCCATTTCGATGCGGCGATGCCCGATGCGTTTGCGCGCGGCAGTTGGTTGTTTGACGACGCGCCGCACTCGCAGGCCTCGCATGACCTGCAAGGACTGGCTGGTTGGCTCGATACATGGCTCGATAAGCGCGTTGCGAGCGCCGGGCAAGCTATGAGGTGAAGACGATGGAACAGTCGGCTGATCGTCGTCCACGAAACTGGCGAATCCGCTTTGTGCGCTGGATTGCGGGAGGCATCGGCGTGCCTGCGCAAGGATCGGCACTCGACTGGTTCGTGCGTCTCGTCTTCAAGCCTGTTCCCGAGGGCAAGCCCGATTTCGCGCTGCGCTGGGCGCATGCGGCGCAGCAGAGGCTGGCACTGGAATGGGGTGTACTCGATCCGTACGATTGGCGTGCCTGGATGTTGCGTGCGTTTGTGAGGCCAGCGCGGTCTCAACAACGTACGGACGTCTCGCGCACGCGAGAAGTGCTGAAACGGCTGCAGACACGGGTTATGCACGTAACGCTGTTGATGCATGCGATTGGGAAGCGCATTGATGCACCGATCGCACGCCTGCCGTGGCAGCGATGGGGCGACGGGATCGAGCGCGGCACCGTCCGGCTCGGCCACGTTCGCTGGCTGTTGCTTTTGCTTGCAGGTGCAGGTCTTGTGCTCTGGGTAGGCGTGGGACTCACGCCGTTGCAGCCCGACGGCCAATGGGCGTTTTTTGTGGCGACGCTCGTGTTTGCACTGATCGTGCGTCGTTTGCCCGGCCGTTTGCCGGTACTCATGCTGGCCACGCTGTCGTTGCTTGCAATGGCACGCTACGTGTGGTGGCGCATGACGCAAACGCTCGACTTTCGCACCTCGGCGGAATCGATCGTCGGCTACACGCTAGTCGGGGCAGAGATGTACACCTGGGTGATTCTTACGCTCGGTTTCGTGCAGACTGCCTGGCCGCTTAATCGCACGATCGCCGAACTGCCTCCCGATCCCCGCGACTGGCCTACGGTCGACATCTACATCCCGACCTATAACGAGCCGCTTTCGGTTGTGCGTCCTGCTGTGTTCGCGGCGCAGGGCATCGACTGGCCAGTCGACAAGCTACGCGTCTACGTGCTCGACGACGGGCGACGTCCGGACTTCGTTGCGTTCGCTCGCGCAGCGGGCGTCGGCTATCTGACGCGCGACGACAATCGCCACGCCAAGGCTGGCAACATCAACTGTGCGTTGCCGCGCACGCAGGGCGACTACATTGCGATCTTCGATTGCGACCATGTACCGACTCGCTCATTTTTGCAAACGACGATGGGCACCTTTCAGCGCGACCCGAATTGCGCCATGGTGCAAACCCCACATCATTTTTTCTCGCCCGATCCATTCGAGCGCAATCTCGGCACTTTCCGCCGCGTGCCGAACGAGGGCATGTTGTTCTATGGGCTCGTGCAGGCCGGCAACGATCTTTGGAACGCGTCGTTCTTCTGCGGCTCGTGCGCGATCATCAAGCGAGTGCCCCTCGAGGAGATCGGCGGCATCGCCATCGAGACGGTGACCGAGGACGCGCATACCGCGCTCAGGTTGCATCGGCGCGGCTATACAACGGCCTATTTGCCGACGATCCAGGCGGCCGGCCTCGCGACCGAGTCACTCGCCGGCCATATCAAGCAGCGCACGCGCTGGGCGCGTGGCATGGCCCAGATCTTTCGCATCGACAATCCGTTTCTGGGTCGAGGCCTTAAGTTCTTCCAGCGGCTTTGCTACGGCAATGCGATGCTGCATTTCTTCCATGGCGTGCCGCGGCTTGTGTTTCTCGTGACGCCCATCGCGTATCTCTTCTTTCAGATCTACTTCATCAATGCGTCGGCGATGGCCCTCGCGAGCTTCGTGCTGCCTTATCTCGTGCTCTCCGACATGGCCAACGCGCGGATACAGGGTAAATTCAGGCATTCATTCTGGGCCGAAGTGTATGAATCGGTGCTTGCCTGGTACGTTGCTGTGCCCACCACGATCGCTTTCCTGAGCCCGAAGCACGGTAAATTCAATGTGACCGATAAGGGCGGACGCATCGACGAAAGCTTTTTGGACTGGAGCGTCTCAAAGCCCTATCTCGTGTTGTTTGTGCTGAACGGTGCTGCTTTCGTAGCGGGAGGCTATCGGCTTTTCTTGGGGCCGGCCGACGAAGCGCAAACCGTCATCCTCAATATCGTTTGGACTGCTTACAACCTGATCTTGCTCGGCGCGGCGCTGAGCGTCGCCAGTGAGGCGAAGCAGGTGCGCGTTACTCACAGAGTCGCCATGCGTGTGCCGGCGACGTTGCTCCTGCGCGATGGCACGACGCTCGCGTGCATGACGAGCGACTATTCGACGGGCGGCCTCGGCATCGAACTGCCGAGCGACGATCCCGCCTTTACCCCGGGAGACACCCTCGACATCTCTCTAAGCCGCGGAGACCGTTTGTTTCATTTCCCCGTGCGCGTGAGCCGTCAGGTGGGCCGTCGCGTTGGCCTGCAATTGGAAGCACTGACGCTCGACGAGGAACGGCAACTCGTGCAATGCACGTTCGGCCGCGCCGACGCTTGGCTCGACTGGCGTGCTGAGATGACCGAAAGCGGCGCGCTAATGGGGCTCAAGAGCGTGATGCTACTGGGCATCCAAGGTTACCTGCGCCTCGTGAGGGGCGTTGCGCGGACATTGATCGGGTTGCTCGCGCTCGACCGGACGCACGAGCGATGAGCCGCGCCACCCGCGTTGTGCAGAGTCTTAACGAGGAGCGGCTTTCATGACCCTGTGGAACCTGTATTTCATCTTCAAGCTGTGCCTTTATGGGGCGGGCCATCTGAACCCGCTGTGGATGGCCAACATTTCGTTTGCGCTAGCACTCGCGCTTACGAGCCCGATAAGACATCGCGCTCTGCGCATTGCAAGGCACATCGTCGGCTTGGCCATCGGCATTCCGCTTCTCTACCACGAGGCGAAGGTACCTCCGCTTTCACGCCTCGTCGAAACGTTTTCGGCTCTCGAGTCTTTTTCCTTGCGATACTGGCTCGAGATTTTGCCGCGTTTCGTGCCGCCTGCGCTGCTCGCACTCGCCGCCGTCGCAGTCGCGCTTTATTTCGTTGTAAACCGATGGCTTCGCGTCGCCACATTTGTGGTGCTTGCATTGATCGCATGGCCGCTCTGGAATTCGATCGGCCTCGCTCTGACGCCGCCACAAGCTGGCGCCGGCACGGGCGCACGAAGCACATTCGCCGACGCACCGATCGACCATAACGCTGCACTGGCTGCGTTTCGCACGCGCGAAGCGCAGCGTGAGGTGACGTTCGGTCATCTCGCAGCCGACCCAAATGCGCAGTTCGACATCATTGTTCTGCACATATGCTCGCTTTCGTGGGATGACCTCGATGTATCGAAGGCGCGCGACAATCCGATGCTGAGCCACTTCGATTACCTCTTTTCGAACTTCAGCTCGGCCTCGAGCTATAGCGGCCCGGCAGCGATTCGGGTGCTGCGCGCGAGCTGCGGCCAGGAATCCCACGCGGATTTGTACAAGGACGCTCCGAAGCCATGCTATTTGCTCTCGGAACTGGCGCAGGCGGGGTACACGCCACAGATACTGTTCAATCACGACGGACAGTTCGATAACTTCTTGCATATCGTGAAAGAAAATATCGGGGTGCCCGGCACGCGGATTGTTTCGAACGACAACGCGCGCGTTGCCATGCACGCTTTCGACGGATCACCCGTGCGCGACGACTACGCGACGCTTGCAGGCTGGTACGCCAATCGCGCCGAAACGCCTGGGCCCGTTGCGCTCTACTACAACACGATCAGCCTGCATGACGGCAATCGGCTCGTTGGCAACGAGCGCCTGACGAGCGTCGAATCGTATCCGCAGCGCGTCAACACGCTGATGAACGAGATCGACGCATTCGCCGACATGGTCGCCAAATCGAGCCGACGCGCCGCGATCGTCGTCGTGCCCGAGCATGGCGCCGCGCTTCGCGGAGACAACGATCAGGTTGCAGGACTGCGCGAGGTTCCGTCTCCACGCATCATCCATGGACCAGTGGGGGTGCGTCTTGTCGGTTTGCCCGCCGATCACGGAACGACGACGGTGATCAGTACTCCTACGAGTTTTCTTGCGTTAGCGCAGCTCTTATCGAACCTTGTCTCGAACAGCCCCTTCAAGCCTGGCGTCGCACTTTCCCAGTACGCGGCCGGATTGCCCGAGACGCAGATGGTCGGCGAAAACGAAGGGACGGTCGTGATGAAGACGGCGAGCGGCTACGCCGTGAAAACGCCGGACGGCATTTGGTTGGAGCAGAAATGACCGATCTCTATAGCGCACCGCGAAGCGCGCCTGCGAACGATATCGTCGGGCTCGCCCAGCATGTTCCCGAGCTCGACCCAGGCCGCTACCTCGACGAACAGGCGCGCCTCGCCTACGAGGACGCGCTCGCCAAGTGGCCGGCGCTGGCGCGCTTGATGGGGCTTGTCGGCCCGTCAGAGGGGCATGCTGCCCCGCGGGCCTACAGCGGGGAAAGCAAGGAAGGCGGGGAAGGGAAGCCGCGCTGAGCCCCGTCGACGCGGCTTCGGCACATCAAACGCGCTCGATGATGACAGCGATACCTTGCCCGACGCCGATGCACATGGAGCACAGCGCATAACGACCGCCCGTGCGCGCAAGCTGGTACACGGCCGTCGTCGCCAGCCGCGCGCCCGAGGCGCCGAGCGGGTGGCCGATTGCAATGGCGCCGCCGTTCGGGTTCACGCGGGCGTCGT
>Ga0310811_10008132_pt1 | contig 13473 bp, 10 predicted proteins | sample YCmetagenome_FD_207642 | JGI IMG/M metagenome (GOLD analysis project Ga0310811, IMG submission 207642) | Soil microbial communities from experimental microcosm in Duke University, North Carolina, United States - YC | ecosystem: Engineered > Artificial ecosystem > Soil microcosm > Unclassified ... | reverse complement strand
GCGTCATGTTTGCGCATGCCGGCGGGTCATTTTTACCTACGATTGGCAGGATTGCACATGGTTTTGAATGCCGGCCGGATTTGGTGGCCATCGACAATAACGTCGACCCCAGAAAATACGTCGGCAAATTTTGGGTGGACAGTGCTACACACGATCCTTCCCTCTTGGAATACGTATTGAAGCTTCAGGGATCGAAGCGCGTCATGCTCGGCACGGATTATCCCTTTCCGCTGGGCGACCTGGAAATTGGAAAATTCATCGAAGAAATGGAGTTGAGTAAAAAGACAAAAGAAGATATCTTTCACCTTTCTGCATTGGAATGGCTAGGGATGGCAAAAAAAGATTTTACAGAATAAAAAGAAATGATAATGTTGAAGAGAGCGCTCATTTTAATTTTTATAACCACAAGTTTATCTGTATTCGCGCAGTCGCAGGCGGAAAAGGACAAGATCAAAGAGTTGGAATTGCAACGCCAAATGGATCGCACGCGAAAAATAATAGTTCAAATCGATTCTGCCGTTCGTCTTTCGGATGAGGGCCAGTATGAAGTTGCCGACAAAAAATTCAGGGGCATTTTGCAAACCATAAAAAGTGTTCCGTCCGACCTGACGTATCATTTTGGCAAGAACTCCTACTTTCTCGGGAAATATCGTCAAAGCGTAGACTGGCTCAACAAATACATTCAACTGAAAGGCACGCAAGGCCAATATTCAGAGCAGGCAATCGACTGGCTTGCGAAAGCCGAAACTGAGCTACTGAAAGAACGTGAGAAAGAATCACAGCACGCTGCCGAGGTATTGTCAGGCAACTATTACATTGACTGCGGCCCTACGGGCAAGGTCGTCTGCCCCACTTGCAAGGGATCGGCAGTCGTGGTAAAGAAAAACTATTTTGGAGACGTCTATAAGACCTGCCCTGCGTGCCATAAGCTTGGCTACCTCACGTGCGATGAGTACAACAAACTCTTGAAGGGGAAGCTGATTACAGAGTAGATCTGTCCAGCCACCCAAAAGATAACAGTTTAGTAATTTTTTTGGCTACATGATCAACTGTGTCATAGGGAGCAGAACGGAATCCACAACTTCGCCGTATGATAGATGTATTAGCAGAGCCGTGGCCGCTCGCAAAAAAAATTATTTTCAGGTTCGCCTTTGTCTATTTTGGACTATTCATCGTCGTTAACAACTACGAGGCTTACCCTTTCTGGGAATACGTATCGGAGCCTTTCGCTGACCTCTCCCACAAATTTATTCCCTGGATCGGAAAAAATATTCTCCGTCTTCCCCGTGAAATCACGGAGTTCACAGCGGGTAGCAGTGACACCACGTATGATTATGTAGTACTGTTGATGATTTTCTTGGCCGCGATTTTATCCGCAATAGCGTGGTCAATACTGGATAGAAGGAGCGGAAACTACAGCAAACTTTATTACTGGTTTACTTTATTCATTCGTTTTTACGTAGGGCTGCTACTCATTAACTACGGCCTGTATAAACTTTTTAAGGTTCAATTTCCCTATCCCAATATTTACAGGCTCAATCAAACATACGGATCTTCATCGCCAATGAGTCTCGCGTGGACCTTCCTCGGCTTCTCCTACGGATATAATCTATTCATGGGAGTCGCCGAGGTGGCGGCAGTTCTTTTGCTCTTCCGGCGTACCCTTACTTTTGGCGCTATCATAACCTTGATGACAACCCTCAACGTTACGGCGATAAATTATTTTTATGATGTACCCGTAAAAATACTTTCCACCCATTTGGTTTTGATGACCTTTATGCTCTTGTTACACGATAGAGACGCGTTGTGGAAATTCTTTTTCAGCGGCGAATCAGCTCGATTATCCATAATCAAGCGACCCGATTTTTCCAGACGATCGCGGATCGTTGGACTCTTGTTGAAAGGATTGATTATCGCCTACGCTTTTGTCGCTCATTCAATTCAATGCATATCAGACATGAAAGCCTACGGAATGCTGGCCCCGAAAGGCAAGTTGTTTGGCGTATACCAAGTAAAATCGTTTCAGTTCGGATCAGACACGCTCGGGCAAAATGCAATGCGTTGGAAAGCGATGTACATTCAGCAGGACACGTACGCCAAAATAGAAACAACGAACGACAGCACAGCGTGGTACAAACTCGAATTGGATTCGATCAACCATTCCATTCGGTTCAAGAATCCAAACGACACCTCTGAGGCGTATCACTTTCGTTATTCCTTATCAAGTCAAAATATATTTTCACTAAGGGGAACGGTCAAAGAGGACTCAATAAGGATTTTATTTCAAAGAGTAAATGAAGAGAATGCATACAACCTGACAGACAGAGGATTTCATTGGATCAACGAAACCCCTTATATGCGTTAACTATTCATAAGCTCCAAATTCCTTATCTTTGCGGTTTGATTTTTTTGAAAATGCTTCATAATCGCACGAATAGCAAAGAACTAAAGGAGCGGCTTAAGAATTCTGACCAACAGCGCGTCACCATTTCATTTTATAAGTACCATAAAATTCCCCAGCCCGCGGTTTTCAGAAACGAACTATACCATCTCCTCGACCACTTGGGTGTCATGGGGCGCATTTACGTGGCTCACGAAGGAATCAATGCACAGATCAGCGTTCCTGAAAAGGCGTTGCAAGAATTCAAGGCCCAACTGTTTCAAATTGACTTCCTGAACAACATTCGCTTGAACATCGCCATTGAAGATAATGGCAAATCGTTCTTTAAGTTGAAAATCCTGGTGCGCAAAAAAATCGTTGCCGATGGGCTCAACGATGAGTCGTTTGATGTAACCAATAGCGGCATCCATGTCAATGCCAAAGAATTCAATCGTTTGGCCGAAGATAAAAACACAGTGATCGTCGACATGCGTAATCATTACGAAAGTGAAGTGGGTCATTTTAAGAATGCGATTTGCCCCGATGCCGATACATTCCGTGAGGAGTTGCAAATTGCTAAAAATCTTCTCCAGGATGAGAAGGAAAAAAACGTGGTGATGTATTGCACGGGCGGCATTCGTTGCGAAAAGGCCAGTGCGTGGATGAAACACGTTGGCTTCAAAAAAGTCTTTCAGTTGGACGGAGGAATCATCGAGTACGCCCGTCAAGTGAAAGAGCAAGGATTAGAAAATAAATTCATTGGCAAAAATTTTGTGTTTGATGAACGCCTTGGCGAACGCATTTCAGATGACATCATCAGTCATTGCCATCAATGCGGCATGCCGTGCGACACACATACCAACTGCAAAAATGATGGTTGCCACCTATTGTTCATCCAATGCGATGAATGCGCAAAGAAATACGAGGGCTGTTGCTCCAGCGAATGCAAAGACATCATCGAATTGCCTGAGGAAAAGCAAAAAGAAATCAGGAGAGGAATCAATAAGGGGAGGCAGGTTTTCAAGAAAGGCAGAAGCGTTAATCGTCATCCGTCGTCAACTGAAAAGAAGTAGAGCGATTATTACCAACATCTATTCATGTGATAAAAATCGGAATCATCAACATCTCAGACCGTGCCAGTCAAGGTATTTATGAAGATGTTCCAGGACAAGCGATCGTGGCCACGTTGAGGGAGTATTTGAAAAGTGAATGGGTGAAAGAGTACGCGATAATCCCTGACGAACAGAAGCAGATCGAAGAAACGATGATTGAAATGGCCGACCGAAAAGGGTGCTGCTTGATCGTTACTTCCGGAGGCACTGGCCCCGCCAAGCGCGATGTCACTCCAGAAGCAACGGAAGCAGTTTGCACCAAAATACTGCCCGGGTTCGGCGAATTGATGCGCTCAAAAAGCCTTACCTACGTGCCTACCGCCATCCTTTCGAGGCAGACCGCCGGGGTCAGAAATCAAACTTTAATAGTAAATTTGCCCGGCAAACCAAAAGCCATCCGCCAATGCCTGGATGCGGTCTTCCCCGCCATCCCCTACTGTATCGACCTGATCGGTGGGCCCTTCCTGGAGTGCCATGAGGACGTGATCAAGGCTTTTAGGCCAAGCTAATGGATCGACTCATGGCGAGAATAAAATACTACTACGACACCGAAACGTGTAAGTACGAAAGAATCAAGACCACCACGGGAGACGTTGTTCTCAATGTGTTGGGCATCATCTCGCTTACCTTGGCAATGGCTGTGGGTCTCCTCATGCTCGGAGGGAACTATTTTGAGTCGCCCAGGGAACTCCTCCTCAAAAACGAAGTCAAAGAGATGGAGTTTTACTATCAAAATCTTGAAGCCGAACTTCACAAGTTGCAAAAACAGTTGGCGAGCATGGAGTACCGAGATGACAACATTTACAGAGCAGTGCTTGGGGCTGAGCCTATCGACAAGAGTATCCGACAAAGCGGCATCGGTGGAGCAGATCGATTCGAAGACATCCGTGCCAAGAATATCGATCACGAAGACGTCATCATCAAGATGGAGGAAGTCCTCGCCAAGCTTAAACGCAAGGTTTACATCGAGTCAAAATCGCAAGACGACGTGGTCGCCCTAGCCGAGAACAAAGAAAAACTTTTCGCATCGATTCCAGCAATTCAGCCCGTGGCAAACAAAGAATTAATTGCCCTGGCCTCGGGATACGGCATGCGAATACACCCCGTTTACAAAGTTTTGAAAATGCACACCGGAGTTGATTTCGCGGCAAACATCGGTACTCCAATTTATGCCACTGCCGACGGCATCATTGATAAAGCGGAAGTCAGCTTCAGTGGCTATGGAAAAATGCTCGAAGTAGATCATGGATTTGGCTACCGAACAAGGTACGCGCATATGCATGGCTTCGCTGTCCATCAAGGCCAAAAAATAAAACGGGGCGACTTAATTGGTTATGTCGGCGATACCGGCTTGTCTACAGCACCCCACTTACATTACGAAGTCTTCGTAAACGGCGTAGTGGTAAATCCGGTCCACTATTTCTTCAATGACCTCAATCCTGAGGAATATGCCAAAATCATAGAGTTGGCCTCGATTGAGAACCAATCCCTCGGCATGTAGCCACATCCATGCTTCGCAAACTACTCCGCTCGAATAGTATTTCATTCGATCAATCCAATGGTTTTTTTTATCGCTAAAATGAAAACAGGAGTTAGTCCTATATCACGGCGCTAATATTTTGTTTTTTACATTCTTCCAACGACTAAGTGGAAAATACCTTTCAGTAAAACGCAATCGTGGAGTTCACCCCATAGTTCACAAATTTCGACTGGCCTTGATCGAAGCAATAGCAAATTGCTTTAAAACCATTACCCATTAAACAAGATGCAGTCATGTCAGAATTTGCCAAGGTTATCACGTACGGATCAATATTCTCCGCGTCTTTGCCGCTAGTATTGTTGACTATCAGGTGGCGCCACGTCAACCACCGATACTTTTATCTTCTCGGCCTTTTAATCGTCCTATCAATTGCAACGGAAATCGCCTGTGCCAGGAAGGTGGCCAACCACCTAGGAACATCTCGCCTGCTGAACATCCAGGACACGTTCCAGTTTGTCCTTCTAATGCTTATTTACAAAGACTTCTATTTAAAAGGGAAACTAACTGTTCTTGTTGCCATGATCGTCAGTTATTTAGGGTTTGAAGGGGTCAACTCGGTGTTCTTGCAAAATCTCGACGAACATCAAACATGGACATGGGCCTTGGGTGGGGCAATCCTTATTGGCACATCGATTGGTTACTATTTGGATTTACTTAAAAAATTAGAAATAGAGGACATCCTTGTTTACCCCCCCGTTTGGATCAATGCCGCCGTCATCTTCTACTTCAGTCTTAACTTGTACATTTTCTTCAACGCGGGTTTTGTATTCAACAACAACGCCATCGACACTTCCATTGTTTTCTGGGGAGCTCACCACGTCAACAACATCATTAAGAATTGCCTTTTTACCGTCGCAGTCTATTTCAGGGGACAAGGGGTGATTGCCAATAAAGAACTTCCTCGATGAATATCCCATCTCCGGACGCTCAACAGGCCAAAGTTTTAAAACGAATTTGTAATTTGTAACACATAACTCAGTCCATGCGCTTTCTTCTCGTTTGTTGTTTTCTGTTAATCGCCCTTGGCGGGTCGTGGGCCCAAGGGTGCAGCGACGCCGGCTTTTGTACCATGGGCGCCATGAAGCCGGATCAGCCCTACAACAAGAAAATCGCGATCAAACTTCGCTCCATGGAAATGAGTTTCTACCGCGGCACCACTACCCTTACCCCGATTGTCTACGTCGCCACAGCAGACATGAATTTTAGCTTGAACCGTAAGACCACCTTCCAACTTAAGGTCCCCTTTCAGCATGTCGAGGGAAGGTTAGCAAAAACCAGTTCGCTAAGCGACCTGTCTTTGTGCTTCACACGAAACATCTATTCTTCGGATAAATTTGATTTGAACCTTTCCGTCGGAGGGAAAATCCCTACCAACAACTCTGATTTCAAGACGTCAGATGGAAATGCATTGCCGATGTATTATCAAACCAGCCTTGGCACGTGGGATTTTATTTCTGGAATTTCGCTTATCAACCGACACTGGTTGATCGCCACGGGAATTCAGATTCCACTCAATCAAAACAAAAACAATTTCGATTGGCATCGCTGGGACAACGGTGCCCCAAACGACCCCGAGGAATTTGCCTATGTGCAACAATATGCAAATGCCTCTCAGTTGAAAAGAGGAACGGATGTAATGCTGCGTGTGGAAAGGAACTTTAGGTTCTCCCGTTTTAATTGTTCTCTTGGCCTGCTTCCGATTTATCGAATTACACCTGATGTGATCACAAACGCGGCTGGAGTTCGGACGTCCTATAATTTACAAAACGACAAAGCGGTTGGCTTGGCCATGTCCTGGATTGCAACCGCCGGCTACAACTTCAATGTTCGCTCGGGAATAAAGGTCCTGGTCGGTCACAAGATTGTTCAACGTGCGTTCAGTCCCGATGGCCTCACCCGCGAACTTGTTTCATCATTTACCTACATCTACCGTTTCTGATGAAATTATCATTCACCTGCTTTCTGCTATTTCTTGTTTGTGGACGGGGTAACTCCCAGTCACTCGAAAAGAAAATAGATTCGTTGATTGCGCGCGCCAATTATGCGGACGCTATCAAATTCATCAACTCCTCAGGTCAAAAATCCGACTTATTGCAAAACAAGGAGGCTGAAGCCCTTATGGGACTGGGCAAAATTGCTGAAGCCGAAGGGACATTGGCGAAAATCAACGGGAGCGATGCATTCACCAAAGCCATCACGCAAAATAACCTCGGCTACTTAAGCATGATTAAGGGAAGAAGCGATCTAGCCGAGGATCTTCTAGGGCAATCGCGCGATGGCTTTAAACTGCTTGGAAAGGAAAATACCAAAGAAAGTGCCCGGTGCTTCTCTAATCTTTGCTTTCTCTATTCAAGCAATAAAAAATTAAGTCAGGCAGAAGAAAATGGATTGCAGGCCCTTCAAATCCGCCAGTCCATCTTTGGTGGCGAGAGTGAGGAGGTTGCCGCTTCGCTCAATGATTTAGGTCTTGTTTATGGGCAAACGGATCCGGAGAAAGGGCTCAGCCACTATGAACAGGCCCTTGCCATATATGAGAGACTGTATGACAAAGACCATCCCAAAATTGCCGTAGCCAGCACGAACATCGGACTAATGTATTTTGAACTGAAACTTTATGGCGATGCCATCCTCAATTTTGAAACCGCGCAATCCATTTGGAAAAAAACATATCCCAACGGGCACCCGAATGAGGCGCTTGCCCTCCTCAACCTGGGACGCACGTACACGATGATGAAAAACACGAAGGCTTCGCTCGAGTATTACGACAAGGCTTTAGCGATTTTTAAAAAATATTACGGTGCCAAACACCCAGATATTGCCACCGTTTACAATTTGACCGGCTCGATCAAGCTGGATCAAAACGACTACAAGGGTGCATTAGCTGATTTCCAAAACGCCATTTGCGCAAACTCACCAACTTTCAGTGATCAAAATGTCTTGAGTAATCCGAGCGTCAAAAATTTTTACAACGGAAAAGTTTTGCTCTATACTTTGCAATTGAAGGCAAAGGGATTCGAATCACGTCATTATGGAAAAACGTTAAAGCTTCAAGATTTGAAGCTGGCATTGATGACTTTGAAGTCGTGCGATAGCCTAATCGACAATATCCGGCACAACAGCACCAACGAAAATGATAAAATTGAACTCGGTACGCTCGCCAATGAGGTCTACGAAGATGGCGTTCGCATTGCTTATTCCATCAGCGACTTGACGCCTTTCTCTATGACCTTTCAAGAGACCGCGTTCTATTTCGCGGAGAAAAGCAAATCCGCAGTATTGCAGGAATCCATCGCAGACACGCAAGCAAAATCATTCGCAGGCATCCCATTGGATCTTATTGAACAGGAGAAAAGTCAAAAATCAACTATTGCTTTTCTGGCCCAGAAACTCTCCGAGAAACCAAGTCCAGATGAAGAAAAATATTTGCGCTCCGCCCTTTTTAATTCCAATCTCGAATACCAGCAGTTCATTAAAAAACTCGAGGCCGACTATCCATCCTACTATAATTTGAAGTTCAGTTCGACGATGCCTTCGGTGGCCGATTTGCAGCGCGCGATTCAACCAAAACAAGCGGTTGTCAGCTATTTCATGGCCGAAAAGAGTAAGAAGCTATTTCAGTTTGTCGTCACGTCGAAGAAATTCAAGATCGTTTCGCGTTCCATCCCAGAGACCTTTGATCGACTGACTAAGGGGTTTGTCAATAGTTTGTTGCGTAGTGATTTCAGAACTTACAAGGAGGCGCAAGAGGTAGCGCAGATAGTGAAGCCGCAAGTGCCGTCTTCGATCAATAGCATCATCATCATCCCTTCTGGGCGGATCGGTTCACTCCCACTGGAATCCATGCCCTACAAAAAAGCCAGAGGAGAAGGTTTTAAGGAGGTCACCTTTTTCGTTGATCGGTGGGCAATTAGTTATGAGTTTGCGGCTGGCCTAATGCTACAAAAGGCAAAGGAAAAAGCAGAGAAGAAAGCACCCAACCTATTTCTGTGCGCCCCCATTCATTTCTCTGAAGAGCAAAATCTCGGTGATCTTCCGGGCACGGAACGTGAGGTTGACGCCATTGCTAAACTCTTCCCAAATCAATCAAAAGTCTTTACTTACGATCGCGCAAGTGAGGCAGCAATGAAGTCACCCGGCATTCAAGACTACAATTACTTGCATTTGGCCACACACGGTATCGTTGATGCAAAGGATCCAGCTCAATCTGAAATTTTCCTTTCCAGCGGCGACGGTGAAGATGGGAATCTCTTCTGTCGGGAAATTTATAACATGGGCCTGCGTGCCGATTTGGTTGTGCTCTCGGCTTGCGAAACAGGGTTGGGAAAATTTTCAAAAGGGGAAGGCGTCATCGGACTTTCGCGTGCGCTGACCTACGCAGGGGCCAAGAATATGATCGTTTCGTTCTGGAAGGTATCCGACGAATCTACAGCCGAGTTGATGATCAGCTTTTACCAACAGGTGATTAAAAACAACTATCAGAACCTGAGTGATGCTCTTCGGAAAGCAAAAATTGATATCATCAAATCGGACCGATACAGCTCACCTTACTATTGGGCGCCGTTTTTCTTGATCGGCAAGTGAGCGGCACCAAACTTTCATTGGGTAACCACCATTGCGCTTCCAATAAATCTCTATTTTGCAATCCTACCCACTTAACGAATTCAATCTTGCGTGAATGGAGAAAGGAATAACTGAACACCCCATTACTTCTTGGCTCAACAAAATAGGTACCCTCGGTTTCACCCTGTACGCTTCCCTTGCTGCCTTTTGCCTATACACATGCATTTTCGCTCTTCGCAAGACGTTTGGCGTCGCTACCTATGAAAGCGTCTCCTATGCCGGCGTTGATTTCAAAGGCTGGATGGTGATTTCTCAAGTGGTCGGATATCTCATTTCCAAGTTCATCGGCATCAAGGTAGCCTCTGAGCTAAAATCAAAGTATCGTGCGTCTGGCATATTGTTGATGGTAAGCATTGCTATCGTCTCGTGGTTATTCTTCGCGATCACGCCGGCGCCTTACAATTTGATTTTCCTATTCACCAACGGCCTCCCCTTGGGAATGGTGTGGAGCCTTGTATTTAGCTATTTGGAAGGACGAAGAACAACCGAAGTACTAGGAGCCAGTTTGTCAGTGAGCTTTATCTTCTCCGCTGGCTTCGGCAAGACGGTAGGTGGACTGGTCATGCGCGATTGGGGCGTATCCGAATTTTGGATGCCCTTTGTGTCGGCTTGTTTGTTCTTTTTGCCCCTCCTCATTTTCTTGTGGCTCATCGACAAAATACCACATCCAACCATCGAGGATGAAAAACTGAGGACCAAACGTCAGCCGATGACGGGCGCCGAAAGGGTAACCTTCGTCAAAGAATTTTGGGCGGGCTTAGTTCTGCTGATACTGGCCTACGCATTGCTGACCGCCTTTCGCGACTTTCGCGACAATTTTTCAGCCGAGATTTGGAAATCGCTGGGCTATGGTGATAAACCATCCATCTTTACCTGGACCGAGACCCCGATATCAATTACAGTTCTTGTAGCCATTGCCTCTTTGATGGTTATTAAAAACAATCGCTCTGCGCTCATCATCAACCATCTAATGGTGCTAGTGGGAATGATCCTCGTAGGCTTAAGTACTTTCTTATTTCAACGACAAATCATCTCTCCCTTGGCTTGGATGACCATGGTTGGAATGGGGTTATACTTTGGATACATCCAGTTCAACAGTATTTTTTTTGATCGCCTGTTGGCGGCGTTTAAATATTCGGGCACCGTGGCCTTTCTGATCAACCTCGCTGATTCATTCGGCTATTTGGGAAGCGTCAGTGTATTGTTGTACAAGTATTTTGGTCAGCCCAACTTGAGTTGGCTTAATTTCTTCATGGCCAGTGGTTATACTCTTTCCATCGCGGGAAGTTTACTAATAGTGATGTCACTCATTTATTTTAGAAACAAACTCGCGGTACAAAATCGATGAACAAAAAAATCCGAGGTCTCCCTCGGATTTTCTTAACTAAACTTTCTTTATCGTTATTTGTTGTCAGGCTCGATGCCTATTGGATTAAATTTCCAGCAATCGTCATATTTCGTGTTTCCCGCACCGCCGGCAACTAGGTAACCAAAATCACCAACACTGAAGCCGATGGCGCTAGATCGCGCTGCACCAGTAACAGGTGTGTTATTTGCGAAGGAAAAATATTGCAACCAGGAGTCCAAACTCGGATCATATTGCCAAGTATCGCTCACCACCGATCCAGCGCTGCCACAAGTGACATAACCATATTTCCCGATAGAGAATGTCGTGGTCAATTCGCGAGGGCGCGGCTGCGCAATGGCATTTCCGTTGATGTCCTTTCCAGTGAGCCCATTCAGGGCTGTCCATGCTGCGCCAGTGCCATCCGGGTTCAACAAAGAAACGTCGAACTTATAAAAATCTTTCGCATAAGCGCCGTTGTCCGTCCCACCACCAACATAGGCGATGTCGTTGATCACGAAAACAAAACCATTTTGTCTTTTTGAACCTCCGATGCTCGGCGCAGGTTTCCACTCATTGTTCACCTGATCGTACTCCCACAAATCTTTCAAGTCACTGATATAATGTCCGCCGCCTACGAAAGAACGGTTCTTTACCGTAAAAGCGATGGCACCATAACGCTTGATCACGTTGGTATCACCCGCAGCCGCAGAATAGCCCAAGTCCGCTATTTGTCTCCATTTGCCTTTGGTGCCCACGGTCGGGTCAAATTCCCAAAAATCACTCAATGGATTTAATCCATCATCAGTTCCGGAGCCAACATAACCTTTTCCATTAAGAGCAAAAGCCACAGCACCGCTTCTAGCCGAGCCCGCAAAATCTGCAACTCTCGTCCAAGTATCGCTGGTAGGGTCGTATTTCCAAAAATCTTTAAGTCTGCCCGGTGTGCCTGTCTGACCGGCAAGCTCGTAGTTGAAGCCCGTTCCCATGTAGCAAATTCCGTTGATGATAAAACCAACAGCACCACTTCTTGGGTCCGCCTGACAGTCTCCCAACTTATCCCATGATCCAGGAAGCGTAGTGGAGCTAGGAGAAGGGTTGCATGAGTTCAGACCAATCTGCAAAGCAATGAGTAGGACGAGGCTTGCAGCAAAAGAAATATATTTCATAGCGGTTTAGTTAAGTGTACTCGTATAATAAATTCTCAATTTAATCTTATTTCCATTTTGATAGTTTCCGATTTTAAAACGGTCGCCATAATACAAACGCTGCACACTCGACCCTTGGCTGACAGGCGGCGCCAAGATGAGCGGGGTAACGTAATTCGTGTTAGCTTTTAGTTGAGCAAACAGGAAGTTGAACATGGAAAAGCTATAATACGTGTTGCCATACTCCAAATCGTAGTGGATTTGCGATGTGCCTAGTCCTATCGTGCTAGGACTACCGATCGGCAAGCTCGAGCCATCCGTAGGATAAAGAGTAAGCAAGTTAGGTTGCAATGTAATGTTCGAGTACGTGCCTTGTATCGGATATATATCCAATTCAGCGGCACTCAAAACGATGCCACTATTCAGCGCAAAGAAACCTTTAAGCGAAGGAAAATCGAGCCTCGTAACCAACCCCGTTCCGGATTGCACGAACCCCGTGTTCCCGGTCACGGCCGTCGGAACGGGTGTCAATTTTGGCACCGACGCAAACGCAGTCCCCGATCGATCATAGTCAATGTGATTGAATTGATAGCCTGGATTGGTCACGTGAAAATCAAACCTTGCCGGCACATAGAGATCCCCCAACAACTGACGGTAGTAAAATCGGATCTTCATGTTTCCCGTCTTAAAGCCAACTACGGCCGCATTGGCAGGAGCGTCGACATTCATGTGAACGCCGTAAAAGTAATACGCAATGAACTTGTTCGCATCCGAAAACAGATTGAAAGAATCGACCTGAGCCAATCTGAACCAGTTCGCTCCAAAAGACTTCGGCAACTTAATATAAAGTGAGTCGGTGTGGGGTTGGAATTTAACCGTCGCGGAAAAAATGGGGTCAGGATAATGCTGGAACTCCGTATTGTTGTAGAAACCGGCAACTCCTCCCATGGGAGAGACCGGTATCTTGACTTCATAGGCAGGAACATTCGGCAATGAGCGTACGTTCATCAACTCAGACAGTTGATACATGTTGATCGTAACAGGCTTCGTGGTGTCTCCCGCATAGTTATGATCATAATGCATGATCAACGCGACCGAATCAAAACGTGACCTTATATCAGGCAGGAAAGTTCCTCCCGAACCACTCGATCCATAAGGAACATAACTCAACTGGAAATAGGTCGAGGCATTTAAATCTCCCAAAGCCTCGTCATGGTATTTCCCCAACAACATGGTTCCCGTTCCATTGGTGAGCATCGAGTCCAGTTGCACCGTGGATGTCATCACCGAAAATGTATCCACATAAATGGTTCCTAACCGGTTGCCGT
>Ga0310811_10008131_pt1 | contig 13473 bp, 8 predicted proteins | sample YCmetagenome_FD_207642 | JGI IMG/M metagenome (GOLD analysis project Ga0310811, IMG submission 207642) | Soil microbial communities from experimental microcosm in Duke University, North Carolina, United States - YC | ecosystem: Engineered > Artificial ecosystem > Soil microcosm > Unclassified ... | reverse complement strand
AGATTGGTTGAGGGATGGCGGGGGCTTTGGGAGGGGGCTGATCTGCCTTTTTATTTTGTGCAGATAGCGCCTTTTTACTATTCGAAGAGCAATGGCGGTGGTCAGCCGCATAGTGTGGAGTCGGAGGCGGATTTCTGGGGAGCGCAGGAAAAGGCGCTGGCCTTGCCGCATACGGGGATGGTGGTGACCTCCGATCTGGTGGACAGTCTTAAGGACCTTCATCCTGGTCATAAGCGGGAGGTAGGACGGCGGCTGGCGCTATGGGCGCTGGCGAAGGATTATGGACAGAGGCTGGTGTGCTCGGGTCCGGTGTTTCGCGGGGCAACGGTGAAGGGAAAGAAGGTAGAGATAGGCTTTGACGAGGTGGGCAGCGGGCTGGTTAGTCACAATACCAGGCCGCTGGACTGGTTCGAGGTTGCGGGGGCTGATGGGAGATTCGTTCCTGCGAAGGCGAAGATAGCCGGTGTCGGTAAGGTGGTGTTGTCGTCTGGGGTAAAGGATCCCAAGGCGGTGAGATTTGGATGGAATGAAGCTGCTCAACCTAATTTATTTAATAAGGAAGGATTGCCTGCGATGCCCTTCCGGGTAAATGTCGATCGATGAAAAGTACGATCTTTTTTATGCTGGTTTTTGGCTGTCTGGCGGCGGCCCGTGGTCAGGAGACCGGGAAGTTGTTTCTTTCGGGTACCGGTAGCGATCATACGGTCAACTGGCAGTTCTATTGTACGGAGGGGCGTAATTCGGGTAAGTGGACGACGATCGCTGTGCCTTCCAACTGGGAGCTGCAGGGGTTCGGGAAATACAATTATGGTCTTGACAAGGATTCGGTGAGGGGGCATGAGAAGGGGTTATACAAGTATTCTTTCTCTGTGCCGGCAGGCTGGAAGGGAAGGAGGGTGAATATCGTATTTGACGGGAGTATGACAGATACGGAGGTAAAGATCAACGGGAAATCGGCGGGTAAGACGCACCAGGGGTCTTTTTACCGTTTCAAATACGATATTTCTTCGCTGCTGCATTATGGCGGGACTAACCGGTTGGAGGTAACCGTTAGTAAAGAATCCTCGAATAAGAGTGTGAACATGGCGGAGCGGCATTGCGATTTCTGGGTCTTCGGCGGGATCTACCGGCCGGTGTTCCTGGAGGCGTTGCCGGCACAGCATATCAGTGCACAGGCTATTGACGCCCGGGCGGACGGGAGCTTTGCTGCCGTGGTCAGGCTGGAAGGCGTGACGAATGCGAATGCGCTATCGGCGCAGGTGTTTACGCTGGGAGGGGAGAAGGTGGGAGAGCCTTTTTCCGCAGCTGTGCATTGGGGTGATACGGTGGTCAGGCTGAAGGCTTCCTTTTCGCGGCCGCTGACCTGGAACCCGGAGTCGCCCAGTCTGTATAAGGTCGTGTATAGTCTGTCAGGCGGCGGGGTGGTACACAGGGTCGAACAACGATTTGGTTTTCGGACGGTGGAGCTGAGGGAGCGGGACGGTATCTATGTGAATGGGGTGAAGATAAAGTTCAGGGGGGTATGCCGTCATTCTTTCTGGCCGGAGTCGGGGAGGGCGCTGAATAAGGCCCTGAGTCTTGAAGACGTGCAGCTGATAAAGGATATGAACATGAATGCGGTGCGGATGTCGCACTATCCGCCGGACGATCATTTTCTGGACGTCTGTGATTCGCTGGGGGTGTTTGTGCTGGATGAGCTGACGGGCTGGCACCATGCCTACGATACCGGGGTGGGGTCTGGGCTGGTGAAGGAGATGATCGAAAAAGACGTCAATCATCCGAGCATTGTCGTCTGGGACAACGGGAATGAGGGCGGCTTTAATTTCGATCTGGACCCGTTGTTCGACCGGTATGATATCCAGGGCAGGCCGCTGATACATCCGTGGGCGGTGTTCCGGGGGATGGACACGCAGCACTATATCAACTATGACTATGGCAATGGTTCGTACTGGCATGGGCACGATATCGTATTTCCGACGGAGTTCCTGCATGGCCTGTATGACGGGGGGCATGGTGCGGGGCTGGCGGACTTCTGGGAGCTGATGTGGCATGAGCCGTTGTCTGCGGGTGGTTTTCTGTGGGATTTTTCGGATGAGGCGGTGGTGAGGAAGGATAAGAATGATTCGCTGGATACGGATAAGGATCATGGTCCGGACGGGATACTGGGGCCGCACAGGGAGAAGGAGGGGAGTTATTATGCGGTGAAGGAGGTGTGGAGTCCGGTGAAGGTGTTGAGGAGGGAGGTGACTGCGGCCTTTGATGGGAGGATAGAGGTCGAGAACAGATTTTTTTATACGAATTTGAATCAATGCAAATTTTCGTGGAGGTTGGTGAAGACCCGGGGGGTATCGGCGGCCGCGGAACCGGGGACGGCGGGAGCGGTGGATGCGCCGGATGTGGCGCCTGGTCAGCGGGGGGTAATAGCGTTGTCGTTGCCGGCTAACTGGAGGACCTATGATGTGCTCGGGCTGACGGCTACAGATAAGTTTGGCAGGGAAATTTACAGCTGGACCTGGCCGATCGTGAGGCCTGCTATTGTGGCGATGCGGATGGTGGATACGGTGGCGAGTGGAAGGGTGGTGACGGGTTCGGAGGATTCGTGTATCGTGTTGTCGGCGGGGGGCGTGAAAGTATTTTTTGGGGTGAAGACGGGCTTATTGAGGCGGGTGGAGAATGGAAAGGGGCTGATACCATTTGCGGATGGGCCGACGCTGGCTGGGGGAGCGGGCGATTTTTTGGGATTGAGGCAGGGGGTTGAGGGGAATAAGGCCTTTATAGAGGTAGCTTACAACAAACAGAGTTTGATAGAAAAGCTTCGGTGGACGATGTATCCGTCGGGCTGGCTAAAGATGGAGATACACTATTTCCCGCCGGAATATGACTATAGTTTGCTGGGTGTTAATTTCTCCTATCCCGAGAGCGGGGTTAGGGGCATTCGGTGGATGGGCAATGGTCCGTACCGGGTATGGAAGAACAGGGAGCAGGGGGTGACGCTGGGGGTATGGGATAAAGCGTATAACAATACTATCACGGGGCAGGGTGACTGTGTCTATCCGGAGTTCAAGGGGTATTTCTCCAATTTTTACTGGATGCGGATGGAGACTTCGGGGCAGCCCTTTTCGGTGGTGTGCGCCAGCGAGGATGTGTATCTGAGGCTGTTCACGCCTGCCGATCCGGCAAAGACCTATAATACGGCGCCGGCGTTTCCGGGCGGGGATATCTCCTTTATGCAGGGGATACCGGCTATTGGAACGAAGTCGCAGAAGCCGGAGCGGCTGGGGCCGTCGGGTGCGAAGAATATGTATTATGACTATGGGAGGAGCGGGGATTATGCGAAGGTGATCAGTCTGTATTTTGATTTTTCGGGAAAATAGAATGAGGGATCTTTTTTGCTATATTATTTTGTTCCTGGGTCTGGCCGGGCGTGTGGAAGCGCAGAAGGCTGAGGGCCTGACGTGCGAGCAGCGGGTTTCGCCGCTGGGGATCGACGTGCTGCATCCGAGGCTGGGCTGGCGTGTTGTGGGAGTCAAACAGACGGCATACCAGGTAATTGTCACCGGGAGTGGAGGAGTAGAACGGTGGAATTCGGGGAAGGTGAAGAGTGACCAGAGCTGGATGGTGCCTTACGGAGGGAAGCCGCTGAAGAGCAGGGATATTTGCCGGTGGAAGGTAAAGGTTTGGACGGATGCGGGGGAGAGTTCGTGGAGTGAGGAGGCGTTGTGGACGATGGGCTTGCTTTCGCCGGCGGACTGGAAGGGGAAGTGGATCGGGTATGACGGTGGATTTCCGTGGGACAGTGTGTCGAAGTTCTCGAGGCTGTCGGCGAGGTATTTCAGGAAAAGTTTTTACCTGGATAAAGGCGTTCGCAGGGCTATTTTGTATATCGTGGGTTTGGGGCATTATGAGCTGCGGGTGAATGGGGTGCCGGTGGAGAAGAATATGGAACTGGCGCAGGCGCCGACGGACTATACGAAGTCGGTCCTGTACAGGACGTATGAGGTGCATTGCCGTCGCGGCGGGAATGTGATAGACGTGGTGCTGGGTAATGGCCGGTTCTTTACGATGAGGCCGAAGTACAAGCCGAAGAAGATAAAGGAATTTGGGTTCCCGAAGCTGCTGTTGCAGCTGGAGCTGGAGGATAGCAGCGGGGGGAGAAGGATCGTTGTGAGCGATACGAGCTGGAGGTTTACGGCGGATGGGCCGATACGATCGAATAATGAATATGACGGGGAGGAGTGCGATGCCAGGAAGTCACTGAAGGATTGGATGAAGCCGCAGGTTGTGGCTTCTCCGGGTGGTCAGCTGCGTGCGCAGATGAATCCCGGTATCGGTGTCCTGGATGTTATCCGGCCGCAGCGTTTGTGGAAGGAGGATAGTGTATGGATGCTGGATATGGGGCAGAATATGGCGGGCTGGGTGAGGATGAAGGTGACGGGACCGGGGGGAACGGTGGTGCGGTTGAGGTTTGGCGAGACGTTGAAGGCGGATGGGGGTTTGTATACGGCGAATTTGCGGGATGCGAAGGCAACGGATGTGTATACATTAAAAGGGGAGGGTGTCGAGGATTGGAGGCCTTCTTTTGTTTTTCATGGTTTCAGATATGTCGAGGTCAGGGGGTACCCTGGAACGCCTTCAGTGGATGATTTTACGGGGGAGGTTATCGGGGACAAGATGGAGGGGCTGGGTAAGATAGAGACTTCGGATGAGTTGCTGAATAAGATATTGAGGAATGCGTGGTGGGGGATCAGTGCGAACTACAAGGGGATGCCGGTGGATTGTCCGCAGCGGAATGAGCGGATGCCGTGGCTGGGTGACCGGGCGACAGGTTCGCTGGGCGAGAGTTATTTTTTTGACAATGGTATGTTGTATGCCAAGTGGCTGGATGATATCGGGGATTCGCAGAAGCCGGACGGGCAGCTGCCGGATGTGGCGCCTGCCTACTGGAATTACTATAGCGACAATATGACCTGGCCGGGAGTGTATCTGATGGTGGCGGATATGTTGTACAGGCAGTATGCCGATATGGAGCCGATAAGGAAGCACTATGCTTCGATGAAGCGGTGGATGAATTATATGAGTACGAAGTATGAGGTCGACGGCCTCATGACAAAGGATAAATATGGCGACTGGTGTGTGCCTCCGGAGTCCCCGCAGCTGATCCATTCGAAGGATCCTTCGCGGATAACGGATGGGGTGCTTATCGCGACTGCGTATTATTATCATTTGCTGGGTTTGATGGGGGAGTTTGCGGGGATGCTGGGTAAGAAGGAAGACTCGGTAGTGTTTGGCGGGAAGGCGGAGAAGGTGAGGACGGCTTTTAATAGTCGGTTTTTTGATGCTGCCGGTGGGGGATATTCCAATAATACTGTTACCGCGAATCTGCTGCCTTTGTGTTTCGGAATGGTGCCGGAGGATAAAAAAATAGTGGTGTTTAAACATATCACGGATAAGATAGATCATATAAGCACGGGGGTCATCGGAACGCAGTGGCTGATGCGCGGACTGACTGATAATGGCAGGGCTGATCTTGCTTATAAGCTGGCGTCGAATACGGACTATCCGGGTTGGGGGTATATGGTGAAGCAGGGGGCGACTACTATATGGGAGCTTTGGAACGGGAATACGGCTGATCCGGCTATGAATTCGCAGAATCATGTGATGTTGCTAGGCGATCTGATCACGTGGTGTTTCGAGGATCTGGGTGGGATAGCGCCTGGTGCGCCGGGATTTAAGAAGATCAGGATGAAGCCGGTGTTTCCTGCCGGGTTGAATTTTGTGAAGGCATCTTACAGGACGCCGTATGGGGATGTGGTTAGTAATTGGCGCAGGGAAGGAGGAGGGATCTCGTGGGATATTACGGTGCCTTTCAATTCGGGGGCGGAGGTTTGTCTGCCTGACGGGAAGGTGTTAGAGGTCGGTTCGGGGAATTATCATTATGATATAAAATAAAACGTATGAGAATAGTTGTCGCGATCTTTTTTATGGGGGTAGTGATGGCCGCGGGTGCGCAGACGCCGGAGGATAAGAAGGCTTCGGAGTGGGTAGGGGCGCTGAAGTTGGGGGATGACGCGAAGGAAGCGCGTGTGGAGGCAGTGGTGGCGCAGCATCTGAGGGCGGTGAAAATGTATAATGACGAGCATGTACCGATGCCGAAGTCGGCGCATGACAGTCTGATGAACGGGTTGAGGAAGGACCTGGCCGATTCACAGGTGAATAAGATACTGGATAAGTATACGGTGGGTAAGGTAGATTTTACTTTGCGTGGATATAAGGCGATCGTGCCTGATCTGACTCCGCAGGAGGAAGCGGTGATCCGTAAGAATCTGGAGCAGGCGAGGGAGGAGGCGATGGATGTGAAGAATATGAAGCAGATATCGGCGGTCTTTGAAATTTATAAGACTAAGAATGAGCAGTATCTGGATTCGAATGGAAGGAACTGGCATGAATTATTTGGTGCTTATGTCAGGCAGGTGAAGAGGAAGAAGATAGTGGTGGCGGAAGAGTTTTTGTATGATACGGCGGGTTTCCCGGAGTGTCATGCGGCGACCATTGCGGAGACGCCGGGGGGACTGGTGGCTGCGTATTTTGGGGGGACGAAGGAGAGGAATCCGGATGTGTGTATCTATGTTAGCCGGAAGGCTCAGGGGGCTAAAGTGTGGACGGCGCCGGTGAATGTGGCGAATGGGGTGCAGGGTAATGGAGTCCGTTATGCGTGCTGGAATCCGGTGTTGTATCAGATACCTGCGGGTGATCTGTTGTTGTATTATAAGATTGGGCCGAGTCCCGCGAAGTGGAAGGGATGGCTGATCCGGTCGAAGGATGGGGGAGCGAGCTGGTCGAAGCCGGTGGCTTTGCCGGAGGGGTTTCTGGGGCCGATCAAGAATCAGCCTGTTGCGCTGAGCAATGGTACTCTGATCTGTCCGACGAGTGTGGAGGGCGACGGCTGGAAGATCCATTTCGAGCTGAGCCCGGATGGGGGGAAGACCTATAAGATGGGTGGGGCGGTGCCTGCTGCTGCGGACCTCAAAGCGATACAGCCGACGATATTACTGCACAAAGACGGGACGATCCAGGCGCTGAGCCGGAGTCAGAACCGGGCTATTCTTTCGACCGAGTCGAAGGACGGCGGTCTCAGCTGGTCGACGCTGGAGGCCACGGCGTTGCCCAATAATAATTCGGGTATCGATGGCGTCACGCTGGCGGATGGCCGTCAGTTGCTGGTATATAACCATGTATTGCCGCCGGCGGGTGAGACAAAGGGAGAAAGGTCGCCGTTGAATGTGGCGGTCTCTCCCGATGGTAAGGACTGGTATGCGGCGCTGGTACTGGAGGATGATCATGCGGGTCAGTATTCCTATCCGTCTGTTATCCAGTCGAAGGATGGGATGGTTCACATTGTATATACATACCACAGGAAGAAGATAAGGTATGTGGAGTTGGACCCGTCGAAGCTGGAATTGAAAAAAATTGAAAATGGTGTATGGCCGGAAACGGTTAAAAAATAAAGGAGGTCTTATGACTACGCTTGAAAAAAAGTTTGTTCCGGTGATGATCACCCCCTTCAATCTGAAGGCGAAGGTGGACCTTGACGTTGTGTCGACGCTGGTGGAGTTCTATCTGGCGGCGGGTGTCAGGGGATTTTTCGCCAACTGTCTCAGCAGTGAGATGTACAGTATCAGCGAGGACGAGCGGCTCGAGCTGACCAGGCATGTCGTAAAGGCAGTGGACGGCAGGGTGCCGATAGTGGCGACGGGATCGTTCGGGCTGACGATCGAGGATAAGGCGGATTTCGCCGGTCGCATCTATGATACGGGTATCGACGCGGTTATCCTGATCACCGGTCACTATGCCAATGTGGAGGACAGCGACGATGTTCTGCTGCGCAATTTCGAGAAGATGTTCCGGCTGACCAGGAATATCCCGATGGGACTTTATGAGTGTCCGGCGCCGTATAAGCGGATCATTACGCCGGAAGTTTTTAGGACGCTTCTGGGGACGGGGAGGCTGGTGTATCACAAGGATACGTCGATCGATCTGGAGCAGGTGAAGGCCAAGCTGGACGTGCTGAAACAGGGCGATCATGGTCTGGAGTTCTATGATGCGCATACGCCGAATGCGATGTATTCGCTGCAGATGGGCGCGAAGGGGATGTCTTCGATCTCGGGGAATTTTTATCCGGAGATACTGGTCTGGATGGTCGAGCATGCAAATGACCCGGACAGACAGGAAGATGTGCGCTGGCTGCAGGGCGAGCTGAGCCGTGTGGACCCGCTGATACATGTGGCCTATCCGATGAGCGCCAAATATTTTTTGCAGAAGCGGGGATTGCCGGTGCGTACGATCAGCAGGGCGCATGCGCTGGAGCTGACTGTGCAGCAGAAGCAGGTGCTGGACGATATACACTATAGTTATCAGGGGTGGTGTGAGCGTCTGGGTATTCAGCCGGTGCAGACGGGAAAACTGATCAAAAACAAAATGCCGTTAGATCCGCCGATATGATGACTATCTATTTTCCGGGAAAATTGGTTTTTGGCAATGGGGTGCTTGCGGGGTTGAAAGAAGAGGTGCTGCGGCTGGCGCCGCGGCGGGTGTTCATTGTTACGATCGAGCCGTTGGTGGAGAAACTGAAGGGTATTTGGGGGGAGCTTGAAACGAGGGTGTATACGGGGATTGTCGCGGAGCCGGGCTATGATGATCTAAACCGTGTGATGGAGGTCGCGGAGCCCTTCGATCCGGATGTGGTCGTGGGTATTGGTGGGGGGAGTGTATTGGATGTGGCCAAGATGGTGGCGGCGCAGCTGGGTAATCAGCAGGCGTTGGACGAGTGGGTTGGGATCGGGTTGTTGAAGGGCAGAAGCAGGAAGCTGATTTGTGTGCCGACTACATCCGGGACGGGCAGCGAGGTGTCGCCGAATGCCATACTGGTAGACAACCGCGACAATCAAAAGAAGGGTTTTATCAGTCCGTATCTGGTGCCGGATGTGGTATATGTCGATCCCCTGCTGACGGTGAGTGTGCCTCCTGCTGTTACGGCGGCTACGGGGCTGGATGCGCTGACGCACTGTCTGGAGGCCTATACGAATAAGTTTGCGCAGCCATTTATCGATATGTATGCGTTCGAGGGAATGCGGCTGATCGCCGCGAACCTGGTGAGGGCGGTTAAGCAGGGTGATGACGTGGAGGCGCGGTCGCAGGTGGCGATGGGAAGTCTGCTGGGGGGCTTTTGTCTGGGGCCGGTGAATACGGCTGCGGTACATGCGCTGTCCTATCCGCTGGGAAGCAGTTATCATCTGCCGCATGGTCTGTCCAATGCGCTGTTGCTGCCTTATGTGATGGAGTATAATATTCCCGCGGCTGTCGACCGGTATGCGGAAGTGGCTGTGGCGCTGGGTTGCGAACGGGAAGCGGATGCGATGGTCACGGCGAAGAAGGGGGTGGAGAAGATAAGGGAGCTTATCCGCGAATGCGGGATCCCTGCGACGCTTAGGGAGGTGGGTATTCCTCCGGAGTCGATACCGGGAATGGCGGCTGATGCGATGAAGATAGTCAGACTGTTGAAGAATAATCCGAGGCCGGTAGGGCTGGAGGATGCTATTGGCATTTATAAACTGGCGTATGAATAAGAAATATAAGGGTGTGGTCGTGCCGATGGTCACGCCGCTGAGTGAGGACTATAGTCTGGATGTTGCAGCTGTGGAGCGGCTGCTGTTGTTGTTTCGTCAGCACGGGGTGCAGCCTTTTGTCCTGGGTACTACCGGAGAGGCGTCTTCGATGCCGGCGGGTTTGAAGGAGGAATTCGTCCGGGCAGCGGGAAGGATGAAGCAGGCGGGGGATGTGCTGTATGTGGGGATTGGGTCGAATTGTCTGGCGGATTCGGTAGAGGCGGCGAAGTTTGCCTATGGGGCGGGGGCGGACGTGGTAGTGGCGACGCTGCCTTCCTATTATATGCTGACGGAGGCGCAGATGGAGGGATATTTTGAGCGGCTGGCGTCGCGGGTTGGCGGTCCGCTGATCATCTATAATATTCCGGCTACGACGCATCATACTATCCCGCTGCCGGTGATCGACAGGCTGAGTCATCATGAGAATGTGGTCGGGACAAAGGATTCCGAGCGGAGTGCCGAGCGGCTGGCGGCATCGTTGAAGCTGTGGTCGGGGCGTCCCGATTTCAGTCATTTCCTTGGCTGGGCGGCGAAATCCGGTGAGGCATTGCTTGGGGGCGGGGATGGGCTGGTGCCGAGCACGGCGAATTTTGCGCCGGCGTTGTACCGGGATATGCTGGCGGCGGCAGCGCTGGGGGATGCGGAGAAGGTCGGCGCGCTGCAGGCTTTGTCGGATGAGCTGGGAAATTCTTATCAGGCGGGGATGCTGCTGGGCGAGTCGCTGGCGGCGCTGAAACGGATCATGGGAAAAGAAGGGCTTTGTGGGGTAACTATGATGCCTCCTTTATAAACAAATTGTATGACAGAGAAACCGATCATAGGTATTACGATGGGCGACCCGGCGAGTATCGGACCGGAGATCGCGATAAAGGCATTATTGGATGAGCGGGTTGGGTCTATTTGCCTGCCGCTGGTTGTTGGCGATGCGGGTGTATTGGAGTTTTGCGCCAGGCAATTGGGTTTGCCTGCCCGGGTACGGGGTGTTTCGGGGGTTGCGGATGCTTTGTTTGAGCCGGGAGTTATCGATGTGCTGGATATGAAGACGGTGGACCTCTCTTCTCTGGTGATGGGTGAAGTGTCGGCGATGGCGGGGCATGCGGCTTTCGAGGCGGTGAGGAAGGTGATCGGGCTGGCGCTTGCCGGTGAAGTGGCTGCTACGGTGACGGGGCCGATCAATAAGAAGTCGATCAATGATGCGGGGCATCATTTCGCGGGTCACACGGAGATATATGCACACTATACGGGTACGTCCAAATACGGGATGTTGCTGGTTGAAGAGAATTTGAAGGTCATACATGTGTCGACGCATGTTTCGTTGCGGCAGGCCTGTGATCTGGTTAAGAAGGAGCGGGTGCTGGCGGTGATCGGGCTTTTGCAGGATGGGTTGATCTCGCTTGGGGAGCAGAATCTGAAGATAGGCGTTGCGGGTTTGAATCCGCACGCGGGGGATTCGGGGTTGTTCGGGACCGAGGACGATATGGAGATACTGCCGGCGGTGCTGGCGGCGAGGGAGATGGGGTATGACGTGGATGGTCCTGTGCCGCCCGATACGTTGTTTGCGAAGGCGGCGACCGGGCATTACGGGGGTGTGGTGGCGATGTATCACGACCAGGGGCATATACCCTTTAAATTGAACGGCTTCAAGTGGAACGCGGAGAAGCAGCGGATGGACAGTGTGAAGGGGGTGAATATTACGATGGGGCTGCCGATCATCCGGACCTCGGTGGATCACGGGACGGCTTTTGAGATCGCGGGGAAGGGGATCGCGAGTGCGGATGCGATGATACTGGCGATAGAGGCGGCGGTACAGCTGACTGCGTCGCGTGCCGTGGGTAAATAGAAAATATGATAGCGGTTATAGCGGATGATCTTACGGGGGCCGCGGAGTTGGGCGGCATTGGTCTGCGTCATGGATTGGTGACGGAGGTGAGGAGGGTTGTGCCTGCGGCTTTTGATGGGGGGCTGCTGGTGATCGCGACCGATACGAGGTCGGGTTCGCCGGAGGCGGCGGTTGCGGGGATGCGGGAAATTACCACTGCGGTGCTGGGGCTTGGGCCCCAGTGGGTGTATAAGAAAACGGATTCGGTGTTGCGTGGGCATGTGGTGGCGGAGCTTAGGGTGCAGATGGAGGTATTGGGGATGAGCAGGGCGTTGCTGATACCGGGGAATCCGGTGTTGGGGAGGACGATCGTGGACGGCCATTATTTTTTGAACGGGGTTCCGGTGAATGAGACTTCTTTTGCTACCGATCCGGATTTTCCGGTGAGGAGCAGCGATGTGCGGGATATGCTGGGGGATGGTTCGGTGGTTGTAAGGAAGTTGGGTGAGGAGTTGCCTGCGTCGGGGATCGTGGTTGGGGAGGTGGCGTCTGTGGATGATCTGCGGGAGTGGGCCGGGGTGGTTCGTTCGGGAACTTTGCTGGCGGGGGCTTCGGGTTTTTTTGATGCGCTGATCCAGCGGCGGCGGGCGCCGGTATTGTATGTGAGCGGGACGACTTTTGATGCGAACCGGCGGCGTCTTGGATCGGTGATCTATGTACAGGGTGAGGTGGGTGAAGAGTGGGTTGACGAGGCGAGGAGGCTGTTGAGTGGAGGTAAGCTTGTTATTGCGGGGTTTAAGGAAGCTCTCGCGGAGGCGGTGTATAAAATTTTGGAAGGAGTGGAAATAGGCGAGCTCGTTATTGAAGGAGGGGCGACGGCGAATGCGGTGTTGGAGCGGCTGGGGATCGACCGGCTTGTGCCTGAGCGGGAGCTGGCGCCTGGAGTGGTGCGGATGCGTGCTGCGGGATTTTATGTGACTGTCAAGCCGGGGAGCTATCCCTGGCCGGATGGTTTTACTTTTTAACTGAACGAATTGACCATATGAAACAGTCGTTACATCTTCCCGATATTATCATTATTGCCGTTTTTCTGGCGGTGACCCTTTATCTGGGTTTGCGTTATGCCCGGAAGGGGCAGTCTACACAGTCTTATTTTCTGGCCAGGGGCAAGGTGCCGGCCTGGGCGATCGGGATGTCGTTGTTGTCGAGTATGATCAGCAGCGTGACCTTTCTGGCGTATCCTGGGGAAGGGTATTCTTCCAACTGGATATTGCTGGTTCAGGGGTTGATGGTGCCGGTGGTCCTGCTGGGGATCATCTGGTTTGTGGTTCCGTTGTACAGGAAGATCATCGGGCTGAGTACCTATGAGTATTTCGAACGCCGGTTCGGAACGTTTGCGCGGTATTATTCTTCGCTGGCTTTTGTTCTCCGGCAGTTCTCGGCGATGGGGACGATCTTTTTTCTGCTCGCGCTGGCGCTGAGCAATATGATCGGCTGTAATACGACGCTGATGATCGTGGCGATCGGCGCTGTGATCATTTTTATCAATCTCATGGGGGGCATGGAGGCCGTCATCTGGCTGGATGTCTTTCAGGGTTTTTTGCTTTTTGCGAGCGGGATCACCTGTCTGGGCATTTTGCTCTTTACGGCGGCGGACAGTCCGGCTGAGGTGTGGAGGATCGCTGCGGCAAATCACCGTACCGGTTTTGGTCCGTATGACTGGAATTTTACCCAGCTGACCTTTATCGTGATGGCGATCAACGGGGTGTTTTATGCTATTCAAAAATACGGCACCGATCAGACAGTAGTACAGCGGTATCTGACGGCAAAGACGGACAGGGCGGCTATCCGGGCTTCGCTGATGGGGGTATTGCTGACCGTGCCGGTCTGGATGCTCTTTATGTTCATCGGAACGGGTCTTTTCGTTTATTATAAGCTTCACCCCATACCCACGGGAATACGGGCAGACGCCGTGTTCCCTTATTTTATCAT
>Ga0310811_10008129_pt1 | contig 13480 bp, 9 predicted proteins | sample YCmetagenome_FD_207642 | JGI IMG/M metagenome (GOLD analysis project Ga0310811, IMG submission 207642) | Soil microbial communities from experimental microcosm in Duke University, North Carolina, United States - YC | ecosystem: Engineered > Artificial ecosystem > Soil microcosm > Unclassified ... | reverse complement strand
CAACGCCAGCCCGGACGGCAAGTATTTCGTCTGCTCCGGCAAGCTGTCGCCGACCTGCTCGGTGATCGACCTCGCGCTGGTGAACAAGTGGTTCGATGGCGAGCTGGCCAAGCCGCGCGATGCCGTGATCGCCGAACCCAACGTGGGCCTGGGCCCCCTGCACACCGGCTTCGATGGCCGCGGCAACGCGTACACCACGCTGTTCCTGGACAGCAAGATCGTGAAATGGAGCGTGGACGCCGCCATTGCGCAGTTCAAGGGCGACGCCAAGGCCAAGGTGATCCTCGACACCGTGGACGTGCATTACCAGCCGGGCCATGGCTACACCTCGATGGGCGAGACCAAGGAACCGGACGGCAAGTTCTACAACTCGGGCAACAAGTTCTCGAAGGATCGCTTCCTGCCCGTGGGCCCGCTGCACGTGGAAACCGAACAGCTCATCGACATCTCCGGCGACAAGATGAAGCTGATCCACGACCACACGGCGTATCCGGAGCCGCATGACGCGATCATCGTGCGTGCCGACATCATCAAGACGCGCCAGATCTACGACCTCAACGAGTTCCCCAATGCCGTCAAGAGCAAGGAGGAGAGCACGATCGAGCGCAACGGCAACAAGGTGCACATCAGGCTGATGTCGCAGGCGCCGGCGTATTCGATGCGCGAGTTCAACGTGAAGAAGGGCGACATCGTCACCATCACGCTGACCAACCACGACAAGGTCGAGGACCTGACGCACGGCTTCGGTATTCCCAAGTACAACATCAACTTCATCGTCAATCCGCAGGAGACGAAGTCGGTGACGTTCGTGGCGGACAAGCCGGGCATCTTCTGGTGCTACTGCACGCACTTCTGCCATGCGCTGCACCTGGAAATGCGTTCGCGGCTGATCGTGGAAGGTTGAAAACCGCAGCACCAGGGGCGTCGTCGCGACGACGCCCCTGCCCTTTCATGGCGGCGGGCAACCCGCCGTCTCCGGAGTCCCCATGAGATCCCGCCCGCAGAAGCCGGCGATTCGCGCCGGCATCGTGCTCGCCGCGTTTGCCCTGCTGACCGGCCTGCTCCTGTGGCTGCGCCCCCTGCAGCCGGTGCAGGGGGAATTCCTGGTGTTCGGCACGCGTGCGCGCATCGGGCTGCTGACGCCCAGCCGCGACGATGCGGATGCCGCGCTGCAGGACATCGGCCGGCTTTTCATCCACGACCACCACACCTGGCATCCCTGGGAGCCGAGCGAGCTGACCCGGCTGAACGATGCGCTGGCCAAAGGACAGTCGTATCGCGTACCGGCGGATGTCGCCGACCTGATCCGGCGTGCGCAGATCGGCTTCGCCCAGACCGACGGGCTGTTCAATGCCGCGGCCGGTCGCTTGATCGGCGCCTGGGGTTTCCATACCAGTCGCTATCCCGTGCAGACGGCTGCACCCTCTGACAACGAAGTGAAGACCCTGCTCGATGAGCGCCCGGACATGGACGACGTCCACGTCGCGGCCGACGGGACCGTCAGCACCGACAATCCCGCCGTATCGATCGACATCAATGGCTTGTCCGAAGGCTATGCCTCGGCGCAGGTGAAGCAATTGCTCGCCAGGCACGGCATCGATCATGCGCTGATCTACCTCGGTGGCTTCGTCATGGCGGTCGGCCGAAACCATGGGCACGCCTGGCGTGTTGGGGTCAGCGCACCGGCGGGCGTGCTGGGAAGCGTGGACCTGGACGGTGGCGAATCGCTGGCCTCCTCCGGTGACTACCAGCGCCACCGTGCTTCGGCTCCCGACCTCGGCCACATCGTGGACACGCGCACGGGCTGGCCACAGCGGGCGAGCGCCGCCACCAGCGTGCTCAGCGACGATGCGGTCCATGCGGATATCGCCGCCACCGCGCTGATGGTGGCCGGGCCGGCCGGCTTCCAGCGCATGGCCGATCGTATGGGCTTGAACTGCGCCCTGTTGCTGGGGCACGACGGCAAGCTCTACATCACGCCCGGCATGCGGGCGCGCCTGCACACCACCTTTCCTCCCGGGGCCATCGTGGTGGTGCCCCGCCCGGGCAACAACTGTGGTCCAAACGTAACCACGCCGCCGCATGCCGTAGTGCTTCCCGCGGACTTGTAGCCTGGACTGGCTGCGCCCTCTACCGGTGCGGCGCGCTTGTCCCGCACTGCGTCATGTTCTGCCCATCTGGCCGATTCCTTCGCCCGTCCCTCCCCCATCCAGCCGATGGCAGCGGCCGGGCCAGAGACCCTACACTCGGGTCATTCCGGGGGGAAATTCACAAGGTCTGTCATGGATGTCGAACAGCAGGGTCGACGTCAGTCGTTTGCCTTCGATCGGGACGCACGCCCCGACAACGCTGGCTGGTCGCCGCGCGCGCGACGCCTGATCGAAGAAACCCATGCGCTCTGCGTGAGCTGGCTCGAAGCGCCCTTGCGCGCCTGCCTGTTCGACGTCGAGCAACGCCTGTATTCACGGGCAGAGCGATCCCGTAACAATCTCGAACAACAGCGGTGCCTGTTCAGCCGCCAGCTGCTGCAACAGCATCGTCCATTGCTGGAACGCAGCTTTCTCGAGGGCGTACGCAAGCATTTCAGCGGGCTGGGCGCGGCTGGCGCCGCCTCCCAAGCCCACCTGCCTGCCCATCGGCCACTCGAACTGCTCGACCAGGCCGAACATGAGCAACATGTCGCCGTGCAGACCCTGGTGGCGCGCGGCGAGGCACGGCACGGATCGCCGCTGTTCGAACTTGGCTATCGCTTCGCCGTGCTGGTGAGCCAGCCGCCGTTGGAAGGCGAGGATCTGCCGCTGGGTCCTCAGGCGCTGGCTTCGGCGTTTCGCGAGGGCGGCGCGGGCTTGCCCGATTTTCCGGTTGACCACCACGTGCTGATGCTGCAGAGCTTCGACACCGCGGTGGTGGGTGCGCTGGGTTCGCTGTACGACACCGTCAACGAACACCTGCGGGCCGACGGCATTCTTCCCCAGCTGCGCGCCTTCCCGACTACGTCGCGCACGCAGACCGAACGTCAGCCTCGCGGCAACGCCGGCGACAACGCAACAGGCCAAGTCGTGCGCCAGGCGCCCGCGCCAGCGGCGACCACCTCCACGCTTCCAGCGCCCGGTCGCAGCGACAGCATCGCGGTACTGGACAACCTGCGCGAAATGCTGGCCCAGCATCGTGCCGGCCAGGGCGCGCTGAGCTATCACCCGAGCGGCCGGTCCGCGACACCCGAAGAGCTGCAGCTCGCGCTCGACGCGCTGCAGCTGCATGTTTCCGACGTGGCCGACCACGCTCGGCGCGAACTGCGCAGCGCACACGCGCTGCGCGAAGAACTGCTTACCCAGCTCAACACCGGCAAGCCGGCGGGCGCGCACCAGACGCATCTGTCCGACGAACAGGGCGACACGGTGGAACTGGTCGCCATGTTGTTCGAGCAACTCGGGCACCAGCTTCAACACGACGGCAGCGCGCATTCACTGCTCGGCGACCTGCAGCTGCCATTGCTGCGCATGGCCGTTGCCGACAAGGGTTTCTTCAACCAGCGGGAGCATCCCGCGCGCAAGCTGCTTGGGATGGTCGCCGAAGCCGCCAACGATTGGCTGGACGTGCCCGACGGCGATGTCGATCGCTCGCTCGCAGCCAAACTCAACCAACTGGTGGAACGCGCACGCCGCGAGCCGCCGAGCACCGGCCTCTACACCAGCCTGCTGGCCGATATCGAACACCACCTGGGCCTGCTCAACCGCAAGGCGCAGATCGCCGAGCGGCGGCAGGTGGAGGCCATGCAGGGCCGTGAACGCCTGGAGCAGGCGCGCCGCCGCGCAGCCGATCTGATGACCGAGCGCTTCGAGCGCTGCAACCCGCGCGGACTGTTGCGCACGCTGCTCGAGCGCGCCTGGTCCGATGTGCTTGCGCTAACACTATTGCGCCATGGCGAGGACAGCGAAGCGTTCGCGCTGCGCCTGCGCATTACCGATCAGCTGCTCGGCCAACAGCCCGTGCCTGACCAGGGCTTGCTGCAGTCGGAAGTGGAATCGGGACTGCAGCAGATCGGCATGCATGCCGAAGAAGCCGTACAGGTTGCGCAGCGCTTGCTCGGCATTTCCGCCGCCGCGCCGGCCGCCAACGCAAGCGACAACACCGCCACCACGACGGAGCTTGCGCTCAAGCTCAAGCAGCACCAGCGGCTTGGCGAGCACGTCGCCCCCGAAACGCCCGCTGCGGCACCCGCGCCGCCGCCCGTACCTGACTCGCCCGAATCGCCCGAACACCGCATCTACCAACGCCTGCGCCAGCTGCCTTTCGGCACGTGGTTCGAATTCATCGACCCCAACAGCGGCCGCGTCACCCAGCGCAAGCTCGCCTGGTATTCCCCGGTCTCCGGCAATGGCCTGTTCGTGACGCGTCGCGGCCTGCGCGACGAGGAAGTGTCCTTGCAGCACCTGGCCCACGAAATGGCCTGCGGCCGCGTGCGCGAGATGGCCCACGTGCGCGATAACCTGCTCGATCGTGCATGGCAGGCATTGACCAGCCATCTGCGCCAGGTCACCCGTCCGGTGACGACTTCGCCGCGGCAGGGGGCGTGATCGGCATGAGCGAAAACATCACCTCCATCGACCAGCGCCGCGCACAACGCAAGCGCGCCAACTTCACCGCCGTCGTCACCGATGTCATCAGCGGCCAGCCGATCGGTCACCTCGGCAATCTGTCCGCCAACGGCATGCTGCTGATCAGCGCCCACCCGCCGCGCAGCGAAGCGATCTATCAGGTCAGCCTTTCGCTGCCCGGCCTGGGCAGCGCCCCGCAATCCATCGAAGTCGGGATCCAGGAACAATGGCACGAAGCCGCCGCCAGCCCCGGGCAGATCTGGGCCGGCTACCGCATCGTGGCCATTGATGAATCCGATGCAGCGTTGCTGGACGCCTGGCTGGAGCAGCCGGATAGGTCGTGAGGGGTTGATGGCGTTTGTGTGATAGGTGGGGCTTGGCGTGGTGATCTTCGTCGCGGCGTGGAAAGCCGTCTCGTTCGACGCTTCCGCGAGCACCGCCCCTCCCCCTCCTCCCCCGAAGGGGAGGGCGGGGTGAGGGGCGCGGCATGGATTTCCTCACGACCCAACGAAGTTGCTTTAAGTCCTCTTCGCTATGGCGCATTGCGGTGTAGCGGCGCCGTGTGAGGTAGTAACGAGCTTGTCCCGGTTAACCTCGGTCGACCGACGCTTCTATCCACATATCGCTACGAGCCTTGGCTCTAAAGGCCATTTTCTTTGGGTTACTTTTCTTTTGGGCCAGCAAAAGAAAAGTGACTCGAGCTCCGGCAGGAGATCGAAACGCCCGCCGCGTAGGCGGCCCGTTGGCGGAAACGTGACAGGCAGAGACTGGCGAAACTGGGTGACCAGCCTTCGGCTGTTGCAAAGTGCCTCCGGCCTCGCCGGGACGATGAAACCGAAGGCCGGGGCAAAAGCATGTCGCGCACAGGGTGCGCTCCTACAGGGGGCAGGGCCGGTTGTGAGGCATCTCGCGGAAAGGCGAACTCTCCCTCATCAACCTCGCGACACGAGCCGAACACCCCGCGACTGGCACCCACATCCCTCAAGCGCCATCATGTAACACCCTTCACCCTGCGCAGCCGCGCCACTCCGCCACCGGAGCTCCCATGCAAGATCGCCTCGCCCCGCTCTATCCCCAGCATCTCGCCACGCTGCGCGACCGCGCCGACAAGGCGCTTGCGCTTGGCGGGTTCGATCACCTGGTGATTGCCGCCAGCCTGCCGCTGCGCAAATTCCTGGACGATCAGGATTACCCCTTCGTCGCCAACCCGCATTTCCTCCATTGGCTGCCGCTCACCGATACGCCGGGGAGCTGGGTCGTCCATACGCCAGGCAACAAGCCCAAGCTGATCTTCCTTCAGCCCAAGGACTATTGGCACGTGGTCCCGGCGGCGCCGAGTGGCTACTGGGTCGAGCATTTCGACATCGAGATCGTGCGCAACGCTACCGATGCGGTGGCATTGCTGCCCGGCGCGGATCGCCGTCGCGCCATCCTGGGGCCCGAGTGCCCGGTGGTGCCAGGCGCCGAGGCCAACAATCCGCAAGCGGTGATCGACTACCTACACTGGCATCGGTCGTACAAGACGCCGTACGAACTGGAGCTGATGCGCGAAGCCAGCCGCACCGGCACGCGCGCGCACCGCGCAGCCGAGCGCGCGTTCCGCGCCGGCGAGAGCGAGTTCGGCATCCAGATGGCCTACCTCGCCGCGGCCCGGCAGATGGAGGCCGAGTTGCCTTACGCCAATATCGTCGGCCTCAACGAACACGGCGCCGTGCTGCACTACACCCATTTCGATCGCAAGGCGCCGGCGCAGAGTCGTTCCTTCCTGATCGATGCCGGCGCGAGCGCAGCGGGCTATGCGAGCGACATCACGCGCACGTATGCCGCGCACGGGCACAGCGAATTCCAGGCCTTGATCGACAGCGTCGACGCCGCGCAGCAGGGTTTTGCGGCCAGGGTGCGCGCCGGGCAGAGCTATCCGGAACTTCATATCCATGCGCATCACGTGTTGGCCGATGTGCTCCGTAAGCACGGTGTCATCCGCATGAGCGCGGAAAGCGCGGTGGCGGCGGGCGTCACCTCCGCGTTCTTCCCGCATGGCCTGGGTCACCCCATCGGCCTGCAGGTGCATGACGTGTCCGGTTTCCAGCAAAGCGAGCGCGGCGGCACCATCGCCCGTCCGCAGGGCCACCCGTACCTGCGCATGACGCGCGTGCTGGAGCCAGGCATGGTGGTCACCATCGAGCCGGGCCTGTACTTCATCGACATGCTGTTGGAAGAGCTGCGCGCGAAACCGGTGGCGAACGAGATCGACTGGGCCAAGGTCGACTTCTTCCGGCCCTACGGCGGCATCCGCATCGAGGACGACGTGGTGTGCACCGACGGCGCACCGGAAAACCTCACCCGCGAGGCGTTCGCTTTGACCTGAGGCCCTGCCGCCACTGCGCCTGCCCCACGGCAGGCGCCAGGCCGCTGGCACCCATGCGCAGCCTCACGGCTGCGCATTTTTTATGCCTGCGTCCATCCGCCGCTGCGTCAACCCTCCGCACGACAGCTTCACGCGCGTTGCGTATGCTCGCCCCGATACAGCAAAGGGGCGCTTTGCATGTCCATGCGGTACGTCAATCCGAGCCGTGTCGAGTTGCCGCGTCGACCGCTACGCCGATTGGGGCGTGAACTCATCCTGCTCGTACTCGCCAAGATCGCGCTGCTCACCCTCATCTGGTGGCTGGCGATTGCCGTCTATGAACGTCCCGACACCCGACCCGCCGCGATCGAGCATCTGCTCGCGCCGGCGTCCGCTTCATCCCCTCCGACAACGGACCACCCATGATCATCGATCCCGAGGTCGTCACGCTTTCGCGCATGCAGTTCGCGCTCACCGCGCTCTATCACTTCCTGTTCGTGCCGCTTACGCTGGGTCTCGTGTGGATTCTCGCCATCATGGAGAGTGTCTACGTGATGACCGGGCGCGAAGTCTGGAAGCGCATGGTGCAGTTCTGGGGCGTGCTGTTCGGCATTAACTTCGCGATGGGCGTCGCTACCGGCGTCACCATGGAGTTTCAGTTCGGCATGAACTGGGCGTATTACGCGCACTACGTGGGCGACGTGTTCGGTACGCCGCTGGCCATCGAAGGCCTGATGGCGTTCTTCCTCGAAGGCACCCTGGTCGGCCTGTTCTTCATGGGCTGGAGCCGAATCTCGCGCGTGGCGCACCTGCTGGTGACCTGGTTCCTCGCGCTGGCGACCAGCCTGTCGGCACTGTGGATACTCATCGCCAACGGCTGGATGCAGAACCCGGTCGGCTCGGCATTCAATGCCGACACCATGCGCATGGAAGTGACTTCGTTCGCCGAGGTGATGTTCAACCCGGTCGCGCAGGCCAAGTTCGTGCACACGGTAAGCGCGGGCTATGTGCTCGGCTCGATGTTCGTGCTGTCGATCAGCGCCTGGTACCTGCTGCGCGGCCGCAATGTCGATTTCGCCAAGCGTTCGATGACGGTGGCCGCGAGTTTCGGTCTCGCCGCTGCACTCTCGGTGGTGGTGCTGGGCGATGAGTCCGGCTATGCGGTATCGGAGAACCAGAAGATGAAGATGGCCGCCATCGAGGCCATGTGGGAAACCGAGCCCCCACCGGCGTCGTTCACCCTGTTCGGCATTCCCGATGTGGAGAACCGCACGACGCATTACGCCCTGCGCATTCCCTGGGTGATGGGCCTGATCGGCACACGCTCGATCGATAAACCCATTCCCGGCATCGCGAATCTGGTGGAAGACACCAAGGGGCGCATCCACGACGGCATCCTCGCCTACGACGCCATGCTGGTGCTGCGCGAGGACAAGAACAACGCACAAGCCAAGGCCATTCTCGCCGCGCACGACAAGGACATGGGCTATGCGCTGCTGCTCAAGCGCTTCATGGACGACCCGCGTCATGCCACGCCGGCGGACATCCAGAAGGCTGCCGACAGCACGATCCCGAACGTACCTGTGCTGTTCTGGTCGTTCCGTCTCATGGTGGCGTGCGGCTTCTATTTCATCGCGCTGTTCGCGGTCATGTTCTGGCAGGCCAGCAAGCGCCAGCTCGACAAGCGCCGCTGGCTGTTGAAGCTCGCTTTCTGGAGCTTGCCGCTGCCGTGGCTCGCCGCAGAACTCGGCTGGATCGTGGCCGAATACGGTCGCCAGCCCTGGGCGATCGAAGGCGTGCTCCCCACGGCGCTGGGCGTTTCCAGCGTGACGACCGGCCAGGTGTGGACCTCGCTGGGCGGCTTCGTGTTGTTCTACAGCGCGCTGGCAATCGTCGATGCGGCGCTGATGCTCAAGTACGCGAAGAAGGGTCCGGAAGGCCTGGGGTTATGGCCTCCCGCCGAGCCTGAACCGCCCGTCGCCACCGTCGCCGCGCACGCGGGCGTCTGAAGGAGCAAGCCATGTTCGATTACGAAACCTTGCGGGTGATCTGGTGGGCGCTGCTCGGCACGCTGCTGATCGGTTTTGCCGTCATGGACGGCTTCGACTTCGGCATCGCTGCCCTGCTGCGCGTGCTGGCACGCACGGACGATGAACGCCTGGTGCTGCTGGAGACCATCGAACCCACCTGGGAAGGCAACCAGGTGTGGTTCATCCTCGGTGGCGGCGCGGCGTTCGCCGCTTGGCCGCAGCTTTACGCCGTGTCGTTCTCCGGCATGTACCTGGCGATCTTCGTGGTGCTGGTCGCCTTCATCATGCGGCCGGTGGGCTTCAACTTCCGCGGCAAGATCCACGACGCGCGCTGGCGCAACCTGTGGGACTGGGTGCTCATGGCCTCCGGCGTCATCGTGATGCTGGTGTCGGGCGTGGCGTTCGGCAATCTCTTCCTCGGCGCGCCGTTCCAGTTCGACGACAACCTGCGCATGACCTGGCAAGGCGGCTTCTTCGACCTGCTGCATCCGTTTGCGCTGGTTGCCGGCCTCGTCTCGCTCACCATGCTGCTGACGCACGGCGCCTGCTGGGCTGCGTACAAGGCGGATCATGTGGTCGCCGATCGCGCGGTGCGCATCGCACGCTGGACCACGCTCGCCTACGTGGTGTTCTACGTGCTCGCCGGCATCTGGCTGGCCTATGGCGTAGCGGGCTACGCCATCGTCGGCCCCGTGGTGACCGATGGCGTGTCCAATCCGCTGCACAAGGAAGTGGCCCATGGCAGCAGCTGGTTCGCCAGCTACATGCGTTATCCGTGGTTCTGGGCCGCGCCCGTGCTTGGCGTGCTGGGCGCCATCGGCGTGCAGATGACCGTCGGCAAGAAGCAGCTCGGCTGCTTCATCGCAAGCACCGCGATGGTCGCCGGCACCATCCTCTCCGCCGGCTTCGCCCTGTTTCCGTTCCTGCTGCCGTCCAGCCTCGACCCGCGCTCCAGCCTTACCGTGTGGGATGCTTCCTCCAGCAAGGGCACGCTCGGCCTGATGCTCGCGATGACGCTGATCTTCCTGCCGCTGATCATCATCTACACCAGCTGGGTGTACCGCGTGCTGCGCGGCCGCGTCACGCTGGAACACGTGCGCCAGTCCGGCCACACCTACTGAGAGAGGAACGCAGCCATGTGGTATTTCTCCTGGATCCTCGGCCTCGGCCTGGCCTGCGCGTTCGGCATCCTCAACGCGATGTGGTACGAGGTGCATGCCACCGACGAGGCGCACCAGCGCAAGGAGCCGCGCCGCCCGCCGCCGGGCCGCTGAGACCCGCTTACCGATCTGCTGGTCACCGGCACGGGGACGTGCCGGTGACCATCGTTTCGCCCCTCCAGGCCATGCTCACCTCCGGATTGACGCGGTTGCAGCACCTCACGCGGCGCCCCAACCGCAGGGACACCCGTGTTTCCCCCTGGTTTCTGCGCCGCAGCGCAACACCGCAGCCCGACCCAATCGATACAAAAACTATCGATTGAACATGCTGGGTTCGCTCGATTCACGCAGCATCGGTCACGCACACTCGCCCGCACTGAACAACACGGCGACTGACGGACCCATCGATGCGCAGCAAGCTTTTCGTTCCCGGGTCCCGTCCGGAATTATTCGCCAAGGCGCTTGCCGGCAGCGCGGATGCACTATCGCTCGACCTCGAAGACTCCGTGATACCGGCACTCAAACAGGACGCGCGAGAGCGCGTGGGGGAATTCACGGCTTCCACGGCGGTGCGCGAGGCAGCCAAGCTCATCATCGTCCGCGTGAATGCCCCGAATTCCGAGCATTTCGAGGCGGACGTCCATGCCGTAGTACATCGCGGCCTCACGCTGCTCAACCTGCCCAAGATCGAATCGGCGTGCGCGCTTCTCGATGCCATCGCGGTGATCGAGCGCGCCGAAGCGGCAAACGAATTGAATGAGCCGGTTCGCCTGCTCGTCAACATCGAGACACCGCTATCGCTGGCCAACGCGGCCGACATCGCAAGGGCGCATCCGCGCGTCGCGGGCCTCCAATTGGGCCTGGCTGACTTGTTCGAGGCACAAGGCATCGCGCGCCGCGATACGGCCAATGTGCATGCGGCGATGTTTGCGGTGAAGATGGCCGCGGCGCAGGCGGGCTTGTTCGCCATCGATGGCGCGTACGCCGATCTGGAAGATGGCGACGGCTTCACGGCAGAAGCGATGATGGCGCGCCGCCTGGGGTTCGCCGGCAAGAGTTGCATCCATCCGCGCCAGGTGGCGCTGGCCAATGCGGCGTTCGCCCCGACGGAAGCCGAACTCGCCATCGCGCGACGCATCGTGGAAGCGGCACGGCTCGCCGAACACGTCGGACGCGGCGCGTTTGTGCTGGATGGCAAGATGATCGACCTGCCGTTTCTCAAGCGCGCGCAGGCCATGTTGGCAGCAGTGGAGCAGTGATGGGCATGTGGGGGCAGGCAAGGCCGCGGGGGCAGAAGAAGACCAGCGCAACCGGTTTGTGGTGGGCACCATGGCTGGCGGCCCTGCTGCTGTTGGCGGTTTTCCCCGCGATGGCCGACACGCTCACGCCCATGCGCGCGAGTGCATTGCCCGCGCTCGACGCGCAAGCCATTCGTTCGCTGGTCGTGGTCGATGGGTATCCGGTCGCGCAGACTGACCAAGGAATCGCTGCCTACGAGGACCAGCAGTGGCGAGCACTTCGATGGGCATCGCCGGATGCCGCGTCCCGCGTGGCCGCGTTGTTCGGCAATGGCAGCCAGGGCTATGCACTCCTCGGTGACGCCACGACGGTCACCGGCGTGGCACACCTCTCCTTGCACGATGGCGTGCTTTCGCTCGAACCACTGCCTGCGCTGCCGAAGGCCATCGCGCACGCGCAGGCAACCGCCAACGACAACGCGGTGTTCGTCGCCGGCCACGCATCCGACGGAAACCGCCTGTTGCGACTTCCGCTGGGCGTCGCTTCAACGCAGTGGACGGATCGGGCCGGCTGGCCGGGAGACGCTGATGCCACCTCGCTCACCGCCCAGAGCGCGAGCGCCTTCGTCACCGTGGCGCAGACCGGCAGCCGCGAGCGATTGTGGCAGGCCGCCAACGACGGCACCTGGAAAGATCGCGGCGACGTGCCCGGCACCGTCGTGGCCTCATCGGCCCGGGCCATAGGACAGGCGCACCTGATGTTTCTGCTGCGCGGCGCCGAAGGTGGCGCGGCGCGCCCTGCCACCTTCCAGATCATCACCAGCGCCTGGACCACCCTGCCCGGCGCCTCCGTCGAGGACCCGCAGGCCATCAGCGCGTGGCGGGATGGCCTGCTGTGGGCGTCCCATGCGAACGGCAAGATCGAAATCACTTCGGCCCAGGTGCAGTCCAGCAAACTGCTGCTGCGCTGGCTGGACTGGATCGTCATCGTGGTCTACCTCGCCGCGATGATCGGCATCGGCCTTTACTTCTACCTGCGCGAGAAGCGCAACTCCACCTCCAGCTTTTTCGTCGGTGGCCGCAGCATTCCGTTCTGGGCGGCGGGCGTGAGCCTGTATGCCGCCAACACGAGTTCGATCAGCTTCATCGCCATCCCGGCCAAGGCGTTCGAGAGCAACTGGCAGTACCTCACCAACAACCTCATCGCCGTGTTCGGCCTGATGTTCGTCGCGGTGTGGATCGTGCCGCTGCTGCGCCGGCTCGACCTGATGTCGGTGTTCTCGTATCTGGAAACGCGCTTCCATCCGGCCATCCGCATGCTGGCCAGCGCGCTGTGCATCCTCACCCAGATCGGCAGCCGCATGAGCGTGATCCTGTTCCTGCCGGCGCTCGCCATCGCCACCATCACCGGCATCAGCGTGACGTGGAGCGTGATCCTGATGGGTGGCTTCACCATCATCTACACCGCGATGGGCGGCATGAAGGCGGTGATCTGGACCGACTTCGTGCAGGTCATCGTGAAGATGGGCGGCGCCATCTTCGCCATCGGCTTCATCGTATGGAGCCTGCACGGCGGCGTGGGCGAGTTCATGCACACCGCCATGGCCGAAAACAAGATGAAGCTGTTCGATTTCAGCTTCGACCTCACCAAGGCCACCGTCTGGGGCTTCATCTTCCTCGTGCTGTTCGACGTGGTGCTGACCTTTCCCAAGGACCAGGTGCTGATGCAGCGCACGCTGTCCACCAAGTCGGACAAGGAAGCGGGCCGCTCGATCTGGGCGTTCGCCGCGATCATGATTCCCGGCGGCTTCGTGTTCTACCTGATCGGCACCGCATTGTTCGTGTTCTACAAGGCGCATCCCGAACGCATGAATCCGCTGCTGCCGATCGACGCCACGTTCCCGCTGTTCATCGCGGCGGAGCTGCCGATGGGCGTGACCGGACTCATCGTCGCCGGCATTTTCGCGGCGGCCATGGCCACGCTGTCGGGCATCATGAACAGTGTCGCCACGCTGATCTCGGTGGACTTCTACGACAAGCTGGTGGGCGAAGGCTCGCAGAAGAAGAGCGTGTTTTTCGCCGAGATGATGACGGTGGTGGTAGGCCT
>Ga0310811_10008128_pt1 | contig 13480 bp, 14 predicted proteins | sample YCmetagenome_FD_207642 | JGI IMG/M metagenome (GOLD analysis project Ga0310811, IMG submission 207642) | Soil microbial communities from experimental microcosm in Duke University, North Carolina, United States - YC | ecosystem: Engineered > Artificial ecosystem > Soil microcosm > Unclassified ... | reverse complement strand
CGCCACCGCTACGAGCTGAGCAGCCGCAGGACGCCGGCGGCCAGGTTCACCAGGGCGCCACAGCCCCCCTGGGCGTCGGGCACGGTGGCGGCCAGGAGCAGCCGCTTGCCCTTGGCGTCGATCAGGGTGACGTCCATGCAGTCCAGGTTGGTCACGTACCCGGGCTTGCTGTAGATGCGGGCGCTGGCCCCGAGGACACGGTTGATGGCCGGCTCGAACCAGCCGTCGGCGGCCAGCAGGGCGGCGCTGAGCCCGGCCACGTCGGTCCGGTCGATGTGGAACCGCTCGGGCTCGGGGATCTCGTCGTTGAGCACGACCCGGCGCACCGACTCGCTCATCTCGAACAGGTTCGAGCAGTTCCCCTGGGCGCAGTCGGTGTCGACGTGGCCGGTCCGCGCCGGGACCGTGGTCTTGCGCCCACCCTCGGTGAGGGTGATGGCCGGCGATGTCATCACGTCGATCCCCCCGTAGGAGCGCTGGATGACGGTGACCGGGAACCCCCGCGCCGCGGTGAGGAACTCCTTGTTCAACCAGTCGACCCCGGCGATCCGGACCAGCAGGTCGTAATCGGGGTTCGAGCTGACCCTGATGGCGGCGTCATAGATCGACTTGATCGTCCAGCTGCCACCACCGGCGAACGACACCGTGGCCGCGCCGGTGAAGCCCAGCTTGTTCACGAACTCGAGGGCCCCGACCGCGGCCAGGACCTTGATCGACGAGGCCGGCCAGAACGCCGCGCCCAGGGCGCCCCCGCCGGCCTGGTAGTCGTCGTAGCTCAGGCCTGCGGGCGTGCGGGTGATCTTCGCCGCGTAGACGTTGGCTCCCGTCGGGACCCGGTAGCCGATAGCGGCGAGGGCGGCGTCGAGGGACTGCGGGTTCGACAACGGTCCCGGCAGGGGCGCGGGGGCGGACGCGGCGGTCGGCGTGGCGGCCAACGTGGAGCTGCCGCCGACGAAGGCCAGGGTCCTGGCGCCCGGCGACGTCCGGACCACGACGGCACCGGCCGCCACCAGCAGCACGACGACGATGCAGGAGGCCAGCGATGCGCGCGCGGCGTCTCCCGGCCTGGCCCTCCCTCCCCTCATCCCAGGATGTGGATGGCCGCGCTCGCCACGCCGCCGCCGTCGAGGTCGAGCGTCCCGAGGGTGTGATGGGGTTGCGCCCGACGCTCGGTCGGGGACCCGGGGTTGAACAGGAGCTGGCCGTCCACGCCGGAATGGTGCCATGGGATGTGGCTGTGACCGAAAACGACGACGTCGGCGTCAGGGAACCGCCGCCGCATCCGCCCGGCTCGACCGGTCGCCGGCCCGCTGTCGTGGACCATCCCCACCCGTACGCCGTCCAGGTCGAGGGACACCGTCTCCGGCAGCACGCCGACCAGCTCGGCGTCGTTGTTCCCGAGCACGGCGTGGACCGGCGCGAACCCCCGGAGCTGGTCGAGAACCTCCCCGACCAGGATGTCGCCGGCGTGGAGGATCAGGTCCGCCGCCTCCAGATGGGGGTAGACGGCGTCCGGGAGCCGGCGCTTGCCGGTGCGCCGGATGTGGGTGTCGGCGAGGACCACGACATGGAGCACGGTCCACCCTGGCACCCCCGTCCGGCGACCTCCGACGGGGCCCGCGAAGCTCAGGCGGCCGGGTGCAGCTCGGCCTCCCGGGCCGCCCGCAGGGCGAGGACGTCTTCATGGGCGGCGGCGAGCTCGGCCCGAGCGGCGGCCTCGACCTTGGTGATGACGTAGCCGTGGGCGTCGAGGGTGTCGCGGGTGGGGTCCGGCATCGACGTCGGCCATGCGGTCTGCGGCGTGCCGGGCACGACCCCGGCCAGGGTGAACGTCGGGCCGTGGCCGGCCGGGCGGGGCGGGGCGAGGAGGGCGTCGGGGTTGGGGTAGGCGGTCGTCCAGGGGGCCTCGGAAGCGCCAGGCATGACGCCGGCGATGGAGAACACCGGGCTGCAATTGGCGGGGATGACCGGGGCAACGGTGCTGTTCATTCTCGTTCCCTGCTTTCGTGATCGAGGTTGGCTTTGGCCACATCGTGATCGGATGCGGATCGCCAACCCAGGGCCGAACGGCCGCGCCGGAGGGGCCGAAGGTCCCGTCCCCGGGTCGGGACCTTCGGCCCTACCGTTCGACGTGCGGCCGCCGCACAGTGGGAGGGATGAACCGCGACCGCAACGGCTTGGAGATCCTCTCCCGGCAAGAGTGCCTGGAGCTGCTCGACAGGAGCGTGGTCGGGCGGGTGGTCTTCACCGAGAACGCCCTACCGGCGGCCCTGCCGGTCAACTTCGCCCTCCTCGACGGCGACATCGTCTTCCGCACCGGGACGGGCGGGAAGCTGGCGGCCGCGCTGGCCAAGGCGGTGGTGGCCTTCCAGGTCGACGAGATCGACCCCGCCTTCGAAGCAGGGTGGAGCGTCCTGGTCCAGGGCTGGGCCAGCAATCTCACCAGGCCCGACGATCTGGCCCGGGCCCGCAGCCTGCCGCTCCACCCCTGGGTACCCGGAGAGCGCTGGCACTTCGTCCGGATCCACGCCGAGGTCGTCGCCGGGCGCCGGCTCGTTCCCCGGGCCCGCCTGGCCGGCGCTGACGTTGCTTGAGAGGGCCATGTAGCCTGTCAGCGCTGTCCCCGCCAGGGCGGGCGGCACAGGAGGCGGTCCATGGGAGCGGTGGACAAGGTCGTGGTCACCAACGCGGCGGCGCTGGAGGCGAAGTACGGCGACCGGGCGAAAGAGGTCATTGCGGGCGTCGACGCGCTGGTGGCCGCCGACGCGGGGCGCGGGATCCGAACCACCCTCGTCGCCCTCGACGACGCCGGAGCGATGGGTGGGCTGAACGCGGCGCCCGTCACCGACCCCGCCGACCCCGAGCAGGTGAAGGCGGCGATCGACGGCGTGTTCCGGGCCCTTGACCCCGACTACCTGATGATCCTCGGTGCGGTCGACGTCGTCCCCCACCAGCCCATGCGCAACCCCATGCCCTCCGACGGCGACGAGGTCGTTCCCGGCGACCTCCCCTACGCCTGCGTCCACCCCTACAGCGACGATCCAGCCGACTTCATCGGCCCCACCCGGGTGGTCGGGCGGCTGCCCGATCTCACCGCGGCCGACGACCCGGCGTACCTCGTCGCCCTGCTCGAAGCGGCGGCGGGCTGGACGAGCCGTCCGGCCGCGGATTACCGGGACTACCTGGGCATCAGTGCCAAGGTCTGGGAGGGCTCGACCACCCTCAGCCTCCAGAACCTGTTCGGGAACGCCGACGACCTCCGGCTCTCCCCCACCGACGGTCCCGACTGGCCCGACGAGCTGCTCGGCCGGCGCAGCCACTTCGTCAACTGCCACGGTGCCGGCGCCGATCCCCACTACTACGGCCAGGAGGGCGGCTCCTACCCCATCGCCCACGACGCCTCGCTGATCGACGGGCGGCTGCGCGAAGGCACCGTCGCCGCCGCCGAATGCTGCTACGGCGCCGAGCTGTACGACCCCGCCCTGGCCGGCGGGGTAGCCCCGATCTGCAACACCTACCTGGCCAGCGGGGCGTACGCCTTCCTCGGCAGCTCGACGATCGCCTACGGGCCGGCCGACGGCAACGGCAGTGCCGACCTGCTGTGCCAGTTCTTCCTCCGCGACGTGCTGGCCGGCGCATCGGTGGGCCGGGCCGCCCTCCAGGCCCGCCAGGCCTTCGTGCGCGACGTGACCGTCGTCGATCCCGCCGACCTCAAGACCCTGGCCCAGTTCAGCCTCATGGCCGACCCCTCGGTCGTGCCCGTCGAGGCGCCGGCGGCGCAGCCGAAGGGGGTGCCGGGGGCGGCGTTGCGGTCCGCCCGGCGGGCGAACCTGCTGGCCAACGGCCTGGCGCTCCCCCAGTCCACGAGCGTGGCGAGGCGGAGCAGGGTCTCCCTCGACGACCAGCCCGACCTGCTCCGCCGGATCCTCGACCTGGCCGGCGAACCCGGGCTGGAGGCGTCCTCCGCCGCCTCGTTCGAGGTCGACGAGGCGCCGGTCACCAAGTCGTTCCGGGCCTCGCTGGCGGCCGGCGACGCCCCCTCCCCGTCGGTCCTGCACGTCGTCGTCCACCGGGCCGAAGCCGCCGGCGACGGAACGGGCTCGACCGTGTTGCAGAACGTGGCCGTGATCGCCCGGGAGCAGGGTGGACAAATCGTGGCGGTGCGTAAGCTGTACGCAAGATGAGCGTGGAGCGTTCGGGGAGGGTGAGCCGGCAGGTGGTGGCGCCGGGCTCGAAGAGCGAGCGGGAGGCGGTCGTCCTCGACACCGACGGCGGCCAGTTCGTCCTCCGCCGCCTGGGCGGCAACCCCTTCGCCGACCCCCAGCTCGACGACCTGGTCGGCAAGACGGTGCGGGCCGTCGGCGAGGTCCACGGCCCGGACTTCATCATGTCCGAGTGGACGGAGGGCCTGGCCGAGTAAGGCCTGTACGTTGGCGGGCGCTTGGATCCCGTACAGGCCCTCCAGCGCATCGCCTATCTCCTCGAGCGGACCGGCGCGCCCACCTACCGGGTACGGGCGTTCCGGGGGGCGGCGGCCACGCTGGCCAAGCTCGACCCCGGGGACCTGGCCGAGCGGGCGGCCACGGGCCGGCTGCGGGCCCTGCCCGGCGTCGGCGAGAAGACCGAGGCCGTCGCCGTGCAGGCCCTGGCCGGGCAGGTGCCGGAGTACCTGGCCAAGCTGGAGGAAGAGGCCGGCGACCTGGCCGCCCAGGAGGGCGTGGTGCTCACCGGCCGGGCGGCCGAGATCCGGGCCCTGCTGCGGGGCGACTGCCACACCCACTCCGACTGGTCCGACGGGGGGAGCCCGATCGACGAGATGGCCCGGGCGGCCCGGGACCTGGGCCACGAGTACGTCGTGCTGACCGACCACTCGCCCCGCCTGAAGGTGGCCAACGGGCTGAGCGCCGAGCGCCTCGTCCGCCAGCTGGACGTGGTCGCCGAGGTGAACGAGGAGCTGGCGCCGTTCCGCATCCTCACCGGCATCGAGGTCGACATCCTGGAGGACGGGTCCATCGACCAGACCGACGAGCTGCTGGCCCGCCTCGACGTGGTCGTGGCCAGCGTCCACTCCAAGCTGCGCATGGAGTCCGACCTCATGACGCCGCGGATGGTCGCCGCGGTCCGGAACCCCCACGTCGACATCCTCGGCCACTGCACCGGCCGGATGGTCACCGGCAAGGGGCGCCCGCCGTCGACCTTCGACGCCCCCGCCGTCTTCGCCGCCTGCGCGGCCACCGACACCGCGGTGGAGATCAACTGCCGGCCCGAGCGCCTCGACCCCCCACGGGCGTTGCTGCGCCAAGTCGTGGCCGCCGGCTGCAAGGTCTCCATCGACACCGACGCCCACGCGCCCGGGCAGTTGGAGTGGCAGCCCTACGGGTGTGTGCGGGCCGCGGCGTGTGACGTGCCCGACGACGTCATCGTCAACGCCTGGCCCGCCGACCGCCTCCGGGCCTGGGCCGCGTCACACGACTAGTCAGTGCCCCGTGCGGTCCACGTCCGTCGGGAGCTGCCAGTCGACCACGATTTCCCGCGAGAGGGCCACGATGAGATCGAGGGGGGGCTGGTACGGAACGGGCGGGGTCAGCACACCGATGCTCGGGTGCTCTGGGACCACCGTGGGAACCGGGGCCATTCGCGTACCCCCCTGGATTGAGGAATGCAATCCATAACCGGATTACACCTGTTTGTCCCGTTCCGTCAAGGGATCCTGGAAATCACCACCGATTCCGCCGGGAGCTTGAGGGTCTCGCCGGCGACGAGGGGGACCTCCGGCCCGGCCGACGAGAGCACGGTCACCGCCAGGGGAGGCACGGGGACGGTGACCGGCGCGTCCCCTAGGTTGGCCGCCACGGCCAGCGGGCCCTTCGAGTACACCAGCCAGCGGCCGGCGTCGTCCTCGGCGTAGTCCACCGAGACGTCGTCGAAGCGCCCGTCGGTCAGCTCGGGGGTGGCCCGGCGCAGGGCGATCAGCCGCCGGTGCCAGTCGAGGATCTCGGCGTGGGCGGGCTCGGCGAGCTCGTCCCAGCGCAGCTTCGAGCGCCGGAAGGTCTCGGGGTCCTGGGGGTCGGGGACCTCTTCGGGATCCCACCCGAACGACGCGAACTCCCGCCGCCGACCCTCGGTGACGGCCCGGCCCAGCTCCGGATCGTCGTGGTCGGTGAAGTACTGGAACGGGGTGGACGCCGCCCACTCCTCCCCCTGGAACAGCATGGGCACCGACGGGCCGAGGAGCACCAGGGCGGCGGCCACCTTGAGCAGTCCGGGGCTGAGCAGCATGGAGCTGCGCTCGCCCTGGGCCCGGTTGCCGACCTGGTCGTGGTCCTGCAGGTACTCCAGGAAGCGGGTGGCCGGGATCCCGACGGGGGTGCGCCCGTGCCGGCGCCGCCGGTGCTCGGAGTAGCAGCCGTCGTACACGAACGCCTGGCGCAGGGCCTTGGCCAACTGGCCCACCGACCCGAAGTCGGCGTAGTAGCCGACCCGCTCGCCGGTGAGCACGGCGTGCAGGGCGTGGTGGAAGTCGTCGCTCCACTGGGCGTCCATGCCGTAGCCGCCCACGGCCCGGTCGGCCACGACACGCGGGTCGTTCAGGTCGCTCTCGGCGATCAAGAAGCGCTTCCGATCGAGCTCCTCGACCCGGACGCTCAGCTCCTCCAGGATGTGGGTGGCCGAGGTGTCCACGATGGCGTGGATGGCGTCCAGCCGAAGGCCGTCGACGTGGTAGTCGCGGAACCACATCAGGGCGTTGTCGACGATGAACTCGCGCACGGGGTCGCTGTCGGGGCCGTCGAGGTTGATGGCCTCGCCCCACGGGGTGCCGTAGCGCTCCGTGAAGTACGGCCCGTACTCGCCCAGGTAGTTCCCGGACGGGCCCAGGTGGTTGTAGACCACGTCGAGGATCACGCTCAGGCCCCGGCCGTGGCAGGCGTCCACCAACCGCTTCAGCCCCTCGGGCCCGCCGTCGAGGTTGTTGGGGGCGTAGAGGTCGACGCCGTCGTAGCCCCACCCCCACCGGCCCGGGTACTCGGCCACCGGGAGCAGCTCGACGGCGGTGACCCCCAGGTCGACCAGGTGGTCCAGCTTGGGGATCACCCCCTCGTAGGTCTCCTCGGGCGAGAACGTGTCGACGTGCAGCTCGTAGACGACGGCCTGGGCCACGGGTACGCCGCCGTCCCAGTCGGAATCGGTCCAGGGGAAGGCCGAGTGGTCGACGAGCCGGGACGGCCCGTGCACGCCGTTGGGCTGCCAGGGCGAGCGGGGGTCGGGCCGTGGGTCGCCGCCGTCGAGCGAGTAGGCGTAGTCGTCCCCCGGGCCGGCGGTCGGCACGTCGACCGAGAACCAGCCCCGCTCGTCCGGCCCGTCGAGCGGGTGGCGCGCCGCCCCGTTGACCACCACGTCGACCCGCGAGGCGCGCCGCGCCCACACCCGGAAGGAAGCCATCGTCAGGTTCTCACCAAAAGGGCGAGGGGGAAACCGTCGAGCAGCTCGGCCAGGGCGACAGGCCGACCGCCGTCGACCGTCGCGCCGCCCAGCTCGTCAGCCCACCGCCCGGCCGGCAGCTCGACCGCGGTGTCGCCCCACCCGTCCCGGAGGCCGAGGACCAGGCGAGGGGCGATCACCGCCACCTCGTCGCCACGCAGGTAGGCGACCACGTTGGCCGCCCGCTCGCCGCCGGCGGCCAGCGGGGCGTACGGCGTGTCGGTGCCGATGCACCGCCGGCGCACGTCCAGGGCCCGCATGGTCAGCCACAGCTTGGCCGTGCCGTCGTCGTCCAGCGCCGACAGCTCGGCCGCCGTGGCCGTCCTGGCCTTGTCGAGCAGGCGGCGGCGCAGGTCGTAGTCGACCGGACGGCGGTTGTCGGGGTCGACCAGGCTGAGGTCCCACAGCTCGGTCCCCTGGTAGACGTCGGGGACGCCGGGCGAGGTCAGCTTGAGCAGCTGCTGGGCCAGCGAGGTCACCCGCCCGGCGCCGACCAGGGGGCCGACGAAGGCGGCCAGGTCGGCCTGGAACTCGGGGTCGGCGACCACCGCCTCGACGAAGGCGCCCAGCGCTTCGTCGTACTCGGTATCGGGGTCGATCCACGACGTGTGCTCCTTGGCCTCCCGGGACGCCTTCTCCATGAACTTGCCGGCCCGGTCGGCGTCGAGGGGGTGGGCGCCGACCAGCACCTGGTAGAGCAGGTACTCGGCGTTGGCGTCGGGAAAGGCCCCCCGTTTGTGGCCGGCGTTCATGGCCGCCCACCGCCCGACCGCCGCCGCCCATTCGGCCGGGATCTCCGACAGCAGGTTGATCCGGGCCCGCACGTCCTCGCTGCGCTTGGTGTCGTGCGTGGAGGTGGCCAGCATGGTGGCGGGCCAGTCCGCGGCAATGCGGGCGTTGGCGGCGTGGAAGTGCTCGGTCGACGCGCCGAAGCGCCCGGGGTCGCCCCCCACCTCGTTCAGCGAGACCAGGCGGTTGTACTGGTAGAAGGTGGTGTCCTCGACCCCCTTCGCCATCACCGCCCCGCTGAGCTGCTGGAAGCGCAGGGCGAAGTCGTCCTCCTGGGGGCCGGGCGTGCGCATGAGCAGGATGTGGGCGATGAAGGCGAACAGGTCCGGGTCGACGTCGTCCCGGCGCCGCCGGGCCCGGCCCACCGCGGCGTGGACCTGGGCCACGTCGTCCGGCGACGGCTCGAACCCGCCGGGGCGGGTGTAGGTCCGGTAGACGTCGAGGCAGGCCAGCAGCTCCCGGACGGCGCGGCTCAGATCCTGGCGCGTGTGGTCGCGCTGGCGGCGGTGGCGGTCGCACACCCAGAGCAGCAGGTTGGCGAGCCGGTTGACGTCGGCGGCCAGCACTTCGCGCATGACCAGGTGCTTGTTGTGGTGGACCAGGGCGTCGTAGACCATCGGCCGGCCGACGAAGGACTCGTACAGCTCGGTCAGCGACGCCTCGCCCTCGGGGTCGACGAACAGCGGGCTGACGGTGGCAGCGAAGTCGTAGCCCGTGGTGCCCTGGACGGCCCAGTCGGCGGGCAGGACCTCGTCGTGCTCGAGGATCTTCTCGACCACCAGGTAGGTGTCCGGGCCCGCCGCCTCGCGTAGCAGCCGGAGGTACTCGGTGGGCTGGCGAAGGCCGTCGACGTGGTCGACGCGCAGCCCGCTGACCTTGCCCTCGCGGACCAGCTGGATCATCTTCTCGTGGGTGTCGGCGAAGACGAACAGGTTCTCGCTGCGCAGGGCGATCAGGGTGGTGATGTCGAAGAAGCGGCGGTAGTCCAGCTCCTGGCCCGCCACCTTCCAGAACGCCAGCCGGTAGTTCTGGCGCTGGAGCAGGGCGTCGACCTCGTCGGGGTCGGCGTTGAGGTCGGCCAGGGCCTCGTCGACCTCGGTGGCCACCTCCGGGTGCTGCGCGAACAGCTCGGCCAGGTTGGCCCGCAACACCTCCTTGTCCCGGTGGCGCTCCTCCACGCTGTCCCGGTCCCGGGCCACCGACGGCGGGAGGCGCCCCAAGGCGGTGGCGATGCTGGCCAGGTTGTCGTTGCCGATCCGCCGGGCCACCGGGCCCAGCACCGTGTCGAGGGAGCTGGGGGAGATGGGGGCGGCGTGGTCGAAGTACCGGAACTCGAACGAGCCGCCGTCGCGAACGACGATGATCTCGCCCCGGTCGATGCAGCGGCCCACGTGGTCGCCCAGGATCGGCATGAGCACCCGCAGGCGCATGCGCTCCTCGGGCGGGTCCCAGTCGATGTCGAAGTAGGTGGCGTAGCGGCTCGACGGGCCGTTCTCCAGCACGTCCCACCACCACGCGTTCTCCCGACCGCTGATGGCCATGTGGTTGGGGACGATGTCGACCACCTGGCTCATGCCCCGGCGCGCCAAGGCTGCGCACAGCCGCTCGTAGGCCTCCTCGCCGCCCAGCTCCTCGTTCAGCCGGTGGTGGTCGACCACGTCGTAGCCGTGGGTGCTCCCGGGCGCGGCCTGCAGGAACGGCGAGCAGTAGAGGTGGCTGATCCCCAGGTCGGCCAGGTAGTCGACAATGGCGGCGGCGTCGTCGAAGGTGAAGCCGGCGTGCAGCTGCACCCGATAGGTGGCGCGCGGCGGGGACATGACTGCCTGGGACGCTACCCCCCGCCCGGCCCGCCTTCAGAGCGCGATCATGGCCGCCATGCAGCTCCCGGTGATGCCCCCCGTGAAGCCGATGCTGGCCAAGCTGTCCCGGGAGCTGCCCGAGCCGGACGGCATGCTCTACGAGCCCAAGTGGGACGGCTTCCGGTGCATCGTGTTCCGTGACGGCGACGAGGTGGAGCTGGGCAGCCGCAACGAGAAGCCCCTGACCCGGTACTTCCCCGAGCTGCCGCCTGCGCTCAGGGCCTCGTTCCCGGAGCGGTGCGTGGTCGACGGGGAGATCGTGATCGCCGGGGACAACGGCCTGGAGTTCGAGGCCCTCCTCCAGCGCATCCACCCGGCGGCGTCCCGCATCAAGATGCTGGCCGAGACCACGCCGGCCTCCTTCGTCGCCTTCGACCTGCTGGCGGTCGGCGACGACGACCTCCGGGCTCGCCCCTTCTCCGAGCGGCGGGCCGCCCTGGAGACCGCCCTGTCCGGCGCCCAGCCACCGGTCCACCTGACCCCGGCCACCGCCGACCGCGCCGTGGCCGCCGACTGGTTCGACCGCTTCGAAGGGGCCGGGCTCGACGGCGTGGTGGCCAAGCCGCTGACCCTGCCCTACCGGGAGGACGAGCGGGTGATGCTCAAGGTCAAGCACGCCCGGACCGCCGACTGCGTGGTGGGCGGGTTCCGCTGGCACAAGGACGGCGCCGGCGTCGGCTCACTCCTGCTCGGCCTCTACGACGACGAGGGCACGCTGCACCACGTGGGCGTGGCGTCGTCGTTCAGCGTCGCTCGGCGCAAGGAGCTGGTCGACGAGCTGGCGCCCTACCGGGAACGGGCGCTCGACGGCCACCCCTGGGCGGGTTGGATGGAAGCGATGGCCGACGCCGCCGGTGCCGGCGGCCGCATGCCGGGCGGGCAGAGCCGGTGGAACGCGGGCCGGAGCATGGAGTGGGAGCCGCTGCGCCCCGAGCTGGTGGTCGAGGTCGCCTTCGACCACCTCCAGGGCGATCGGTTCCGTCACGCCACTTCTTTCGTACGGTGGCGCCCCGAACGCGAAGCGCGGTCATGCACGTACAGCCAGCTGGAAACCGCGGTCCCCGAGGAATTAGAGGCGGTTTTCCGGGCATAGAAGCGTTGGCATAGCCGCGCCATTGGGCAGAAATAGGTAAGCCCATGATCGCGTCGTCCCTCACCCGTCCGGTCCCGCTGTCGCCGCAGCCCGCCGCCGCCCGCCACCAGGTGGGCCAGCTGCTGGCCGACGCCGGCTGGGCCGGTGACCCGGACACCGTGATCCTCGCCCTCCACGAGGCCCTGGTGAACTCGCAGCGCCACGCCGGCGGCGTGACGGGAGCCACCGTGGCCATCGACGGAAGCGCAGTCGTGGTCGAGGTGCGCGATCGGGGCCGGGGCTTCGTCGTCCCGGAGTCACCGGCCATGCCCGACCCGTCGGCGGAGCGGGGCCGGGGCCTGTTCCTGATCGGCCAGCTGGCCGACCGGGCCGAGGTCAGCCGGGCCGGCAACGACGTCTGCCTGCACATGCGGTTCGAGAGGTAAGGGGGCCCGCCGGGACGTATCGGGCGTGCCTCTGCTACGTTGACGCTCGCTGTACCCGGGAGGCGTTCTTGGCCAAGACGCGAGGCAAGGGTGGTGAGGAAGAGGACCTCCTCCAGCTCTACCTCAATGACATCGGGAAGTACCCCCTTCTGACGAGGGAGGATGAGGTACGCCTGGGCACGCTCACCCAGGCCGGCCAGGCCGCCACCGCCAAGCTGGCCACCGGCGACGTCCTCAGCGGCGCCGTGCAGGAGGAACTCGAGGACGCGGTGCGGACCGGCGAGGACGCGTCCCGCAAGTTCGTCCGCTCCAACCTGCGGCTGGTCGTCTCGATCGCCAAGAAGTACCAGGCGTCCGGCTTGCCCCTGCTCGACCTCATCCAGGAGGGCAACTTCGGCCTGATCCAGGCCGTCGAGCGCTTCGACCCCCGCCGGGGCTTCAAGTTCTCGACCTACGCCACCTGGTGGATCCGCCAGACCATCGCCCGGGGCATCGCCAACACCAGCCGCACGATCCGCCTCCCGGTCCACGCCGGTGACCAGCTCCTGGCCATCCGCATGGCCGCCACCGCCATCGAGGTGCGCCAGGGCCGCCCGCCCAAGCCGGCGGAGCTGGCCGAGGCCGTCTCCATGCCCTCGAAGAAGATCGAGGAGCTGCTGCCCTACATGGGCGAGCCCACGTCGCTCTCCGAGCACCTGGTGGACGGCGAGACCGAGATGGGCGAGCTGGTCGAGGATCTGACCACCCCCCCGCCGGACCAGGCCGTGTTCGCCGCCATGCTCCCCACCCACGTGGCCCAGCTCCTGTCCGTGCTCGAGCCCCGGGAGCAGGAGGTCCTGTGCCTGCGCTACGGCCTCGACCGCGGCCAGCCCCGGACCCTGGAAGAAGTCGGGGAGCACTTCGGCCTCACCCGCGAAGGGGTGCGCCAGGTCGAGTTGAAGGCCATCTCCAAGCTCCGCCGCTCCAGCACCGCCCGCAGCGCCCGAGACCTGCTGACCGCCTGAGTCAGTCAGCCCTCGAGCCGCTCCTCGAGGCGGACGGTCACGGTGTCGCCCGCCTCCTTGGCGATGGCCGTGCGCAGGTCGGCCTTGATGGGCAGCTTGTGGGTCCCGTCGCCCAGGGCCATGAACGAGCTTCGGAAGGGGTGGCCGTCGACGGTGCCGGTCACCTTCACCAGCCCGCGGGTGCCGAAGAACTCGGCCGACCCGGGCATGACCACGTAGGTCCACCCGCCCGTGCTCGGGCTCTTCTGCAGGGTCGCCGTGAACTCCTTGCCCAGACTGCTCATCTTCGTCCTCCTCGTCCGTGCCTACAGCTACCAGGACGGCGAGCGCAGGGCGAAGTAATCGCCGATGATTCGGGGCGCTCCGGCCCGTCGTACCACCATGCACCCCGATCTGGAACCTGCTGCTCGACGCCTCGCCACCCTGGTGGAGGGCGTGCCCGACGAGGCCCTGCGCGACCCCACCCCGTGCGCCCGGTACAGCGTGGGCGACCTCGTCGAGCACATCGGGGGGCTCGCCCTCGGCTTCCGGGCCGCGGCGATCAAGCAGCCGCTCGGTCGTGCGCCATCGGGCGACGCGGCCCGGTTGACGCCCGACTGGCGCACCCGGATCCCGATTGCCCTGCGGGCCATGGCCGAAGCCTGGAAGGACCCCGAGGCGTGGACGGGCATGACCGGGGCGGGCGGGGTCGACCTACCGGGCGAGGTGGCCGGCGTCGTGGCCCTGGACGAGCTGGTGCTCCACGGCTGGGACCTGGCCCGGGCCACCGGCCAGCCCGACGACTACGACGGGCCCGGCTTGGAAGAGGTCCACGGCCTGGTCCAGAACTTC
>Ga0310811_10008126_pt1 | contig 13481 bp, 9 predicted proteins | sample YCmetagenome_FD_207642 | JGI IMG/M metagenome (GOLD analysis project Ga0310811, IMG submission 207642) | Soil microbial communities from experimental microcosm in Duke University, North Carolina, United States - YC | ecosystem: Engineered > Artificial ecosystem > Soil microcosm > Unclassified ... | reverse complement strand
GACAGCACGTCGCATGGTCTGGAGGGAGTCGTGAGCGCAGAGTTCAACGCCTTCCGCTACGACCAACCCAAACTAAATGCCTCGATCAAGAGCCAGGCGTTCCCAAGTTTTACAGTCAAGGGCCGGCTGAGGCTGCAGAACGATCTTCGAGTATCGTATGAGCTGGTGAAGGATTTCATGCTCACCTTTACACTGTTCGACTCGTACGACAACAAGCCCCAGGCGGTAGCGGCCCCAAAGAACGACTTCGGGACCACGTTTGCGATCAGCTGGACCTTCGGTGACTAGTGCAGTCGGTACGGGCGTCAGTACTCATCGAAGTAGCGCTGGATGGTTTTGGGGTCTCTTGTCTTGGTGAGCGCCAGGCGGAGGAGCACCCGCGCCTTCTGCGGGTTGTGCCCCAGCGAGGCGACAAACCCGTTTTTGTCGTCGTCCACTTCCACGTTCCGGCCAACCTGGCCCGTGACCACTCGCGAAGAGCGCACGCAGACGATCCCCTTCTTCGCTTGCGCAGCCAGCGCGGTGACTGCGGCCGTGGTCATGTTGCCGTTCCCCACGCCCGCGATTACGAGGCCCTTTGCCCCGGACGCCACCGCCGCGTCGATAATGGCCCCGTCCATGTTCTCATAGGCCATGATGATGTCCACGCGTGGCAAGGTGGTGTTCTTGTCGACGGTAAACTCCGACGTCGCGGTGTTACGGCCGACTGGGCCCCGATACCACTCGATCTCGCCATAGGCGATGGTGCCGATCAAGCCCGAAATCGGGGAGAGGAAAGTCTGCACGGCAGTCGTGCTGGTCTTGGTGAGCGATGATGCCCCGTGAATCCAGTCGTTGACGACCACCAGTACCCCGCGCCCGGCCGCTTCCTTGCTCGCCGCCACCGCCACGGCGTTAAAGAAGTTGAGGGGACCGTCCGCCGAAAGGGCGGTGGAGGGCCGCATCGCCGCGGTCATCACCACCGGCTTCTTCGACTTGACGACCAGGTTGAGAAAATAGGCGGTCTCCTCGATCGTGTCGGTGCCGTGGGTGACCACTACACCGGCGACATCGGGCATGGCGAGCAGCTCATTGATCCGGGTGGCGAGCTTGACCCAGACCTCATCGTTCATATCCTGCGAGCCGATGTTGGAGATCTGCTCACCCCGCAGGTTGGCCAGCTTCTTTGCCTGGGGCACAGCGGCGAGCAGCTGCTCGACGCCGACCTGGCCGCTGGTGTAGGCAGCCTGCACGTCGGTCGCCGCCGCACCGGCGATGGTGCCGCCGGTGGCGAGCACCACGACGTTCGGGAGAGGACCCTTCGGCGCCGCCTGGGCACCTGCCCTCGCGCGACTGCCCGCCGCGCCGAGCAGCAGAGTCAGGATCAGCGAGAGGACAAATCGCCGCGACATAACCACCTCCTACTGAGTCAACAGCACAATGACGGGGCCCCACGCCGTCAAAAGGATGTTGCCGATGGCGTAGGGAACCGTGTACCCCAGTACCGGAACCTTGCTTTGCGTTTCGTCCTGGATCGCCCGGAGGGCTGCGGTATTGGTGCCGGCGCCGGCACAGGCGCCCAAAAGGATCACGGGGTTCATCCGCAGAACAAAACGCCCGAAGAGAAGTGCAACGAGGTGCGGCGTGACGGCAACGAAAAGACCGACCACCACCAGCGAGAGCCCGGTGCGGCGCAGGCCATCAACGAAATCGGGCCCTGCACCGAGTCCGACTACCCCGATGAACACCGCGAGGCCGACGGTGTCGAACACCCAGAGGGCCGGCTCCGGGATACGGCCGAAGGTCGGATAGACCGAGCGAAGCCACCCGAAGACGAGACCCATGATCAGAGCCCCGCCGCTTGCGGTCAGGCTGAGCGGCAGTCCGCTCACGTTCACCGACAGCAGGCCGAGGAAGCCGCCCAGGACAATTCCCAGACAGACGAAGACGATATCGGTGGTACTGGAGGAACGCTCGACGTATCCCAGCACCCGGCCCACGCGTTCGACGTCCGCGGCTGCGCCAACGATCCGAAGCAGGTCACCCCGGTTTACCGTCGTTGCGGCTGAGAACGGGATCTGCTCCCCGCCACGCACCAGCTCGCGCAACGCCACGCCTCGGCCGTGCTCTTCAGCCAGGCTGGCGAGGGTGCGGTCCACCAGGGAGCCGTTGGTCAGCACCACGTCGCGTGCCGCCACCGGGAAGTCCAGCAGCTCACGATCCTCGATTTCCGTCCCGATCGTGGTTCCGCCTGCGAGTGCCCGGCGGCGTGCACTCAGGGCGACGACGTCGCCGGTGGCGAGAGCCTTATCTGGCTCCGCCGTGAGAAGTTGGGCGCCGCGGTGGATCCGCTGAACGAACCCGCGGTCGGCTCCGAATGACCGCTCCAGCTCGGCCACGGTCCGGCCGGCCCACCTATCGGCCAGCCGATAGGCCCTGACATCCCACTCGCGATAGGCCGACCGAATGCCGGACTCCTCTGGAGATCCGCGCGAAATCAGCTGCTCCAGCTTCCTGCCCTCTCCCTCGAGATTAACCCCGAGGATTCGAGGTCCGAGGTGGGACAGGAACCAGACTGCGGCGCCCGTGCCGACGAGGTAGGTAACCGCGTACGCCACCGGGATATTGTTGAGCAGCCGGGTCGTCTCGGTCTGGGACAAGCCAAGCCGCGCAATCGCGTCCCCTGCCGTGCCGATGACGGTGGACTCGGTGAACGCACCTGCCACCAGTCCTGCGGCGGTTCCGGTGTCGTAGTCGAAGATTTTGGCTGCGAGGAGCGCCGCCAGCAGAGCGGTGACGCAGAGGACGATCGTCAGGGCGACCTGCGGCAGGGCGCTCTTGCCCAGCCCTCGGAAGAACTGCGGACCGACCTTGTAACCCGTCGCGAACAGGAAGAGATCGAAAAAGACGATCTTGACGAGTGGCGGGACCGAAATGTGAAGCTGGCCGATCAGTACTCCGGCGAGCAGGGTGCCAACCACGTTGCCCAGCTGGAAAGAACCGACCCGGATTCGGCCCAGCACGAACCCCGCGGCCAGTGTCAGGAAGATGGCCAACGCCGGATTCTCCCGTAGTGCCCTCACGAAGTACGCCATCGATGCCTCGTCACCGGGTCACCAGCAACAGCCACGGTGTCCCGATCAACAGGTAGAGCAGCAGACAGACTCCGGTATTGAAGGCGCCCAGCCGGTAAAGATCTTCCTGTGACAGATAGCCGCTCCCCACAAAGAGGAGGTTCGCGCTCGACCCTTGGGGCGTGAGCGCCGCGAAGTAATTGGTGGCGAACAGGAGCTGAAAGGCGAGCGGGGCAGCCGGCACCCCGAGCTTGACACCCACTCCGAGGAAGACCGCGAAGAGGGCCAGGAGATGCGCGGTCTGGCTGACGAAGAGGTAGTGGATCAGAACGTAGACGGCCACCAGCGCGACGCCAACGATCGCGGGGGCCATGCCTCCCAGGTGCATCACCAGTCGCTCGCCCAGAAACTCCATGAAGCCGAGCCGGTTGAGCTGGTCGCTCAGGGTGAAAAGCGACGCAAACCATATGAAGGTGGCGAGAACATCACCTTCCTTGGCAATGTCGGCCAGCGTCAGCACGCCAGTCGCGAGCAGGATTCCAAGCCCGAGAAAGCCCACGGCTGTCGGGTCAATCCTAAGAGGTGCCGCTGCGCCCCACAGCACCACCATCCCAAGGAAGGTTGCCGCGACGAGCTTCTGGTCTCTCGTCCACGGCCCGAGATCCGCCAGGGCCCTGCGCGCCTGGGCGGGGGCCTCGGGGGTCGCGGTCACCTCAGGCCGGATGGCTTTGTAGAGCAGGAGGGGCACCAGGGCCATGCCGAGCAGTGTCGGCACCGAAGCGGCGACCAACCAGGAGCCGAACCCGATCTGGACGCCGTAGCGCTTCGCGATCTCCGCGCCGAGCGGATTTGCGGCCATGGCGGTGAGCCAGAGCGCGGAGGAAAGCGTCAGGCTAGCAATGCCGGAGTACATCAGGAAGCGGGCGAGGCGCTTCCGGTCCTCCCGGCCAGGGCTGACTCCAGCGGCTTGGGCAACCGACAACGTCACGGGAAAGAGCACGCCAGAGCGAGCGGTGTTACTCGGAAAGGCCGGCGCAATCACGGCGTCCATGGCGAAGATGCTATAGGAGAGCCCCAGCGTCGAGCGCCCGAAGAGACTGATGGCGCGATAGCCGAGCCGCTGTCCCAGGCCGGACTTGACGACGGCCCGGGCCACCAGAAAGGCGACGATGATCAGAACGATCGTCGGGTTGGAGAAACCGGCGTAGCCGTCCTCGGCCGACAGCGTGCCGCTCAACACCGCGGCGGCGACGGCGAGGAGGGAAGCGGTGAGGATGGGGAAGGCCCCGATCACGACGGACAGGATCGTCGCAGCAAAGATGGCAAACAGGTGCCAGGCCCGGACGCTCAAGTTGCCCGGAGGCGGCACGAACCAGATGCCGAGCGCCACTGCCAGGGTCACGAGGCGGGCAATCAGGTGCCGGCGCAGCGAGAGCGCGGTCACGGTCCGGATCCGGCGCGGGAGATGCTAGCGCCCCTGGCCCGTCATGGTAGCCGGGTTGAGGATCTCTTTGAGCTGCTCTTCCGTGAGGATGCGCTTCCCGCGGATAAGCTCGATGATCCCCTCGCCGGTCTTCATGGCCTCCGCGGCGAGCTCGGTGGAGCGATGGTAGCCGATGACCGGGTTCAGGGCCGTGACCGTGCCGATGCTGTACTCGACGTAGTGCCGGCAGACCTCGGGGTTGGCCGTGATTCCCTCGACGCAGTGGACGCGCAGCGTGCGCGCCGCGTTGATGAACATCGTCTGCGCTTCGAAGATGCAGGCGGCGATGACCGGCTCGAACGCATTGAGCTGGAACTGCCCCGCCTCGGCGGCCAACGTGATGGTCAGATCGCTGCCGATGACCCGGTAGCAGACCATGTTGACGACTTCCGGGATGACCGGGTTGACCTTGCCGGGCATGATGGACGAGCCGGGCTGCTTGGCCGGCAGGTTGATCTCGCGGATGCCGCAACGAGGTCCGGAGGACAGCAGCCGGAGGTCGTTGCAGACCTTCGCGAGCTTGATGGCGAGGCTTTTCATGCAGGACGAGTAGAGCACGAAAGCCTGAGTGTCCTGGGTGGCCTCGATCAGGTCCTCGGCCAGGTGAATCGGGAAGCCGCTGATCTTTGCCAGGTGCTCGGCGCACTTCTGGGCATACCCTTTTGGCGCGTTGAGGCCGGTACCGATCGCCGTGGCCCCCATGTTGACCTCGTACAGCACCCGCTGGACGGACTCGAGGGCCTGGACCTCGCCGGCGAGGGTCTGGGCGAACGCAGTGAACTCCTGGCCCAGGGTCATCGGCACGGCGTCCTGGAGCTGAGTTCGTCCCATCTTGAGAATCGCGGCGAACTCCTTGCCCTTGGCGCGAAAAGCCTGGATCAGCTCCTTGATAGCGGCGACGAGCTCAATGTTGCCGAGCGCCATGCCGACGTGCATGGCGGTGGGGTAGGCGTCGTTGGTGGACTGGGAGCAATTGACGTGGTCGTGCGGGTCGCAGTGCTGGTATTCCCCCCTCGCATGTCCCATCAGTTCCAGCGCGCGGTTAGCGATCACCTCGTTCGCGTTCATGTTGGTTGAGGTGCCGGCGCCGCCCTGCACCATGTCGAGCCGGAACTGATCGTGCAGCTTGCCATCGAGGATTTCCCGGCAAGCCCCTTCGATGCCACTCAGGATCTCCTTGGAGAACTGGCCGGATTCGTAGTTGGCCCGCGCGGCCGCGAGCTTCACCATCGCGAGGGCCTTGATGAAGTTCGGGTAGAGCCGAAGCTCTACGCCCGATATCTGGAAGTTCTCGAGCGCACGTGCGGTCTGGACGCCGTAGTAGGCGTCGGCAGGAACGCCCAGTTCACCAAGGAGATCGTGCTCGATCCGGGTTTTCGCCGCAGGCATGATCCTCTCCAAGGTCAACACTATGCCAAGTCGAGTCGCCTGTCGCCGGAAGAACTACGCTCGTGCAGGCCCGAAAAAGTACGGGATTTCCGACCACCGGGCATTTCTGCGGGAGGGTCGCAACCGATTGCAGAGGCGATGAGATACGGCGGCCCCGGGGTGAGGCCCCAACCTGTCATTTTTGACAGTTTCCCAGCCGCACCGCCGCCTCTATGCTGTCAGGGAAGCCCGTTACACGCCGGCAGGGGTTTTTCTCTCACGATGCCTCCCCAGCGTATGACACGCGGGAGTACCACCAGCATGTCGATCGGCCGTACGGCTGGCGTAGGAATAGCCAGGCTTGGACGCCGCCGGGGCCGAGCACCCGGCTCACCCATCGGACAGGATCCCTGAGGTGATGTGATAGCCGCCAACCCCTCGGCAGCCGTCGAGTTGGTTTCTCCCCCCACTTTCCGGGTCCTTCCCGAGTCGGGCTGGGCTGGTGCCGGCGTGGTGGCCGGAACCGGTGTGGCGTGTATGCTGGCCCAGTGGGTTGCGGTCCAGCTGTGGGTGCCTCCGGCCAACGTCACCACCGTGTGGGTGGAAGGCGGCATTTTGCTGGCAGCCGCCCTCCTGACGGAGCCTCGACGATGGCCGGCGGTCATCACGGCTGGGTCCTCGGGCGCCGTTTTCCTGTTTCTCGGGTTGCAACTGGTCGCACCGGTCTCGGCCGTTGTCCTGGGCGTGCTGGCCGGCCTTCAGACGGTCGCACTGGCGGGGGTGTTTCGCTTGGTCCTGCGAGGTCCCCTGACCCTCGGAACGCTGCGGGAGTTCCGGAACTATCTGGTCGTCGTGGTGGTTGGGGGGGCGATCGCCGCTTCGACTCTGTTTATTGCCGGAGCCTGGGCGCTGGGATACCGCGCCGCAACGTTTCAGGTGTGGCGGACGTTCGCTCTTGCTTCGCTGCTGGGCTACCTGACGGTGACCCCGATGCTGGTGTTGCTGATCAGGGAAGCCGACAGTCTTCGGCGGGTCCCCGTGGGGCGGGGGCTCGAGGCGGGGCTTCTTACCGTCCTTCTTGGACTTGCCTCCGGGTTCGTATTCCTCGAGCCCATGGATCGTTCCGTAACCTGGCCGGCTTTCGTAACGACCATTCCTCCTCTGCTGCTCTGGTCGGCCATGCGCTTCGGCGTTTTGGGCGCGAGCACTTCGGTGCTTGTCGTCACGCTGGTCTCGACCTTGGGTACCGCCCGGGGCCTGGGACCATTCACGAGCCTGTCGGCGGCAGATAACATCCTGTGGCTACAAGCCTTCATGTTGAGCACAGCACTTCCGCTACTCGGCCTGGCCGTCGCCATAGGGGAGCAGAGGCGTACATCCGTAGCACTGAAATCCTCCGAACTCCGTCTGAGAAAGCTCAACCGTGACCTGACGGCTGCACGCGAGGAGGAGGCCACCCGTATTGCTCGCGAGCTCCACGACGATGTCGGCCAGCGGCTGGCGCTGGTGTCAATCGGACTCAGCCGCCTGCGGCAAGCCTACGGGGAGGGGGCGCCCCGGCCTGTCCGCGACGTGACCCGGATTCAGGAGCAGGCGAGTTCGATCGCCCACGCCTTGCGGGAAATCTCACACCAGTTGCGCCCGCCCGAGCTGGAGCAAGTCGGGCTCGGCTCGGCGCTCGAGATGAAATGCGACGAGGTCCGCCAGGCTACCGGCCTGAGCGTAGGTATGTGCAACCACGGCGACACCTCGTCGATACCGCCCGAGCTCGCCCTGTGCCTCTTCCGGGTGGCGCAGGAGGCCTTCAACAACGTGATTCGACATTCCGGAGCTCATAACATCGACCTGGAGCTGCGCCGCGAAGGTGCCGAGTTGCTGCTACAGGTCACTGACGATGGGCGGGGATTCGAGCCCGGCGCGTCGGACCCGGGAAACGGGCTGGGGCTCTATTCCATCGGGGAGCGGGTGCACGCCGTCGGCGGCACGGTGCAAGTCGACAGCGCGCCCGGTGGCGGAACCACGATCCGGGTCGCTGTTCCAGTGCGAGAGGTCCTGGATGCATAGGCAGCGGGTCATCATCGCGGACGATCACGCCATGTTTCGCGAGGGGCTGGCCCTCCTCCTGCCACCCGAGATGGAACTGGTGGCCGCGGTCTCGACTGGTCGAGAGCTGCTGGACGCTGCCCGCCGGCTGAAGCCCGACATCATCCTGGCCGACTTGACGATGCCCGAGCTGGGTGGCTTGGAGGCCCTTCGGATATTGCGAGACGAGGGGCTCCAAACGCATTTCGTGGTGCTGACAGTGCATACTGCTCCGGCCATCGCGGCTGAGGCTCTCAGGGCCGGCGCCATGGGTTATGTGGTCAAGAACGCGGCCGGGGACGAACTAGTGCAGGCGTTACGCCTGGCGGCTGCAGGCCGGACCTACCTGAGCCCGCTGGTTCCCGGAGACGTGGTGCGGCAACTGGCTCAAGGCACACCCACTCCGAGGGAGACACTCACGCCAAGGCAATGGGAGGTGCTCCGGCTCCTGGCCGAAGGTCGAAGAGTCAAGGAAATCGCGGTCGATTTAGGGCTTTCGGTCCGCACCGTGGAGACCCACAAGTATGAAATCATGCACCACCTTGAGATCGACAACACGGTGGATCTGGTTAAGTTTGCCATTCGGCAGGGCATTGTGACCGCCTGAAAAACAGCCCCGGCTCAGCATTTTTTCGGACCCTGAGACGCGTAGTTGTTCCGAGGTGAAAGGTGGGTGGCCGGAATAACTTCCACCTGTGGACCTCCCTCGCGGCTGGAGCCCGTCGTCGCGGGCTCGCGTTGTTCTCGCCGACGACAATGTGCTGGTCGCGGCCGAGATGCAGGCACTACTCGAGCAATCCTTCGAGGTGGTGGCTGTGGTGAAGAGTGGTGAGGAGCTCGAAACTGCCTTCGAGGCTCTGACCCCTGATGTGATCGTCACTGACATCGCCATGCCGGGCGAGGGAGGCCTGGCAGCGGTCCGGCATATTCGGGAGCGCAGCCCTGCGGCTCGAGTGGTGCTCCTGACCGTGCTCGATTCCCAGTCAATGATCCGGCTGGGGCTCTTGGCGGGAGCCTCCGCGTACGTGGTGAAGGCGGATGCCGGCGACGAGCTGGCGCAGGCCGTCAAGGCCGCGCTGGAAGGCCGGCGGTATGTCTCTGCAACGGCGCTTCAAGATTTGAGGTAGAAACTTTAGGTGGAAGGAACCCGTGCATCGTCGTTGGCTTCAGTTAACGCTGGCCGCCTGCGTCGTGGCGGTTCTCGCCGGGGCTGCTCGCTTGCCCGGCGAGCCGTACACGATCGAGCTGGGCCCATTCACCCTCCCCCCGAATGTGGGGCACTACGGGTTCCGGCAGCCCGACCCGCTCGCCATGAAGCTGCCGGTGGACGGTTGGCTGCGAGGTCTTTCCTACGAGCTAGTGGATGAAAAAGGGGAGCGACTTCCGAAACAGCTGTTGCATCACCTCAATCTCATCGTGCCGGAACGCCGGGAGCTATTCAGCCAGATCATGCTCCGGATCGGCGCCGCCGGTCCGGAGACTGCCCCATACACTCTCCCCGCCTTCATGGGCTATCGGGTGCATCCGGGCGACAGTCTCCTGGTCATCGCGATGCTGCACAATCCGACGTCGAATGACTACCAGGCCGTTCGGCTGCGGGTGCGGCTCCAAGTGAGTCAGGGAATGCCCTGGCTCCATCCGATATCCATCCAGCCGGTATATCTCGACGTGATGCCTCCTGCCGGCGACCACGTTTTCGATCTGCCGCCCGGGCGGTCACAGAAGAGCTGGGAGGGCCGCCCGGCCGTCGCGGCCAGGCTGTTCGCAGTGGGGGGCCACCTGCATCGGTACGGAACAACATTGCGGTTCGAGGACGTTTCGACCGGGAAGGTGATCTGGGATGCTCGTCCGAAGCTCGATGCGAAGGGCGAGGTCGAGGGCATGCCGATCAATTATTTCCTGCCGTTTGGGATCGAGTTGTTCCCCGATCACGTGTATCGGCTCACGGCGGAGTACGACAACCCTACGGGGAGGGTGCTGGTGGAGGGTGGCATGGGCGCTCTCGGGGGGATCGTCAGGCCCGCCTCCGGAATCGAATGGCCGACTGTGGCGCGCAACGATTCGGTCTACCAGCACGATGTGTGGTCGACCGTGGGCCTCGGCTCCTCCCGTCTTCGCTCGGGCCACCACCAGCACTGAGCTGCCTACCGGTCGAGCCTTCTCTCTCAGGGCCTTGCGCTGGCTGAATCCGTCTCGGCAGGAATCGGCGTCCAACTGCTATCGGGATTGAACTGATGAATGGCTGCGACAAGCTCGGCAGTCTTCTCTCCGAGGTCGCGCTGCCACACGACGCCGTCCTGGTTGACCATAAACGTCATGACACCGCTCGCGCCGTAGGCGTCGGGGTACGCAAGCAGCGCGAAGCCTGCCTTGAGCTTTCCACCGACCACATAGTTACGCGCGCCACCAGTCGCAGCGGGTCCCTGCGAATCCAGGGTCCGGTAGAAGTAGCCGTGATAGGGCGAGGGTCCGGTCGCTCCTCGCTTCCTTGCATAGCCATCCGCCGCTGCAGCGGCCAGGAGGGGGCCGGCCGGGCTTTGCGGCTGGCCCGCCGCGATCTCCCAGTAGAGCCCGTCGTGCTTTCTGGGCGTGCTCCGGATCAGCTTCGCGTAGATACCGTGCGGGTTTCCATCGTGCCCCACCGCGGCGTACTCCTTCTGAGCCTCGACGTACCCCCGCATCACGTCGATGGTGCGCAACTCGTTGGCGCCGATGCGACGCAGCAGGATCTCGTCCACCGGCAGGGACCGCCGCCGCAGGCTCGCCGGGCGCAGCAGCGCCGGCCACTGGTGCGCCGGCTGGCTGCTCCTGCTTCGATTTGCACCCCGCAAAGAGGGTCGCGCAGGCGGCCATTCCTATCGGTAATGCGCGCGACCACGCCGCGCTTCGCAACACGCTCCGCATCGCGCTCATAAATCAATCCTCCTTCTCCGCCATCACCTCGCGGCTGCCACCTCCGCCGGCTTGCTCGCCGGAGCTTGATGCTTCTGAGCCAGCCGGTCGAACAAAACTCCCTCTTCCTGCAGGAGCTCTTCACCGGTACCTCCGGAGAGACACATCAAGGCAGATACCAGTCCGGTCCAGCCGGTCTGATGGCTGGCTCCGATACCCGCCCCGTTGTCTCCGTGGAAGTACTCGTAGAACAGAATGTGGTCCCGCCAGTGCGGGTCCTTCTGAAACTTCTCCGTCTCGCCGTAGACGGGACGACCACCGGCCGCATCACGGAGGAAGATCCGCTGGAGCCGCTGGCTCAACTCCTGCCCCACTTCATACAGGTTCATGCGACGCCCGGAGCCGGTGGGACACTCGACCGTGAAGTCGTTTCCGTAGAAGGTGTAGAGCTGTAGCAGCGCCCGGAGGATGAGCACGTTGACCGGCATCCAGATGGGTCCCCGCCAATTCGAATTGCCGCCGAACATGCCGGAATCCGACTCGGCCGGGAGGTAGGCTACCCGGTTCTCCTGCGATCCGGTCCGGAACACGTAGGGATGATCGCGGTGATAGCGCGAGATGGAGCGGATCCCGTAATCGCTGAAAAATTCCTCGGGGTCGAGCATTCGGGAAAGCACACGCCGAAGCTTGGTCTCATCCAGCACTGAAAGGAGGCGGCGTCCGTTGACGCCGGCCCGACCGGGCGGGTTGATGTTATGAAGCAGATCCGGATGGCGCTGGTTGAAGCTGCGGACATGCTCAACGAACTCAGGCAGCTTCCTGAGCACCTCCTCCGGGTAAACTGTCGCAGCGCAGAGCGGCAGCAGGCCCACCATCGAGCGCACCTTGAGGCGGGTGGCGGAACCGTCCGGCAGCCGGAGCACATCGTAGTAGAACCCATCCTCGTCGTCCCACATGTCACCGACGTCGCCGAGCCGATCCATGGCAGAGGCGATCCAGACGAAATGATCGTAAAACTTGATCGCCAGTTCTTCGTAGACCGGATTCGCGAGCGCCAGCTCGACGGCCATCTCCAGCATGTTCTGAGAGAAGAGCGCCATCCAGGCGGTTCCGTCGGCCTGCTCCAGGTTGCCGCCGGTGGGCAGCGGCGCGCTCCGGTCGAAGACGCCGATATTGTCGAGGCCGAGGAATCCGCCCTCGAAGACGTTCCTTCCGCTGGGGTCCTTGCGATTGACCCACCAGGTGAAATTGAGCATCAGCTTGTGGAACGACTTCATGAGATGCTCGAGCGCCCGATCGCCCAGGAGTCGCTTCTGCAGCCGGTAGTTGAAGATCGTGGCCCAGGCGTGCACCGGCGGGTTGACATCGCCGAAGTTCCATTCGTATGCGGGAATCTGCCCGTTGGGGTGGGCATAGCGCTCCCGCAGCATGAGGTCGAGTTGCTGGAGGCTCAAGTCGGGATCGACGAAGGCGAGCGCGATGGTGTGGAAGGCGAGATCCCAGGCGGCGAACCAGGGGTACTCCCACTTGTCGGGCATGGAGATCACGTCGGTGTTCATCATGTGGAACCAGTCGCGGTTCCGCACCCTGTTGTCCTTCCCGGTCGTCGGATCTACTCCGCGCTCTTCGAGCCAGCGGGCCAGGTCGTAGATGTAGGCTTGCTTGCTCCACAGCATGCCGGCGAATCCCTGACGCATGACCGAGACGCGATCCTTATCCAGCGATGCGGGGGCCACCGCGGCGTAGAACTCGTCGGCCTCGCGCACCCGGGTGGCGAAGATCTCGTCGAAGTCGGCGAACGGGTCCTGCTTGGGCGAGGGCGCCTTCTCCGTCAGCCGCAGGCGAAGCACCTTGGTCTCACCCGGCTCGATCAGGAGGGCGTAGTGGGCGGCTGCCTTGGTGCCTTTCCCGGCGGGATTCACCGCGTCCTGCCGTCCTGCTACGATGTAGTCGTTGATCCCGTCCTTCACGTACGGAGTGAGATTCTGCTTTCCCCAGACCCGGGCTTCGTTGGTCTCGTTCTCGGTGAAGAGCAGCTCGCCCGCACCCTCACAGACGAGATAGCGGGTGCCGAGCTCGGGATGCCGCACGACAATGGTCCTGGCGCCCTTCGCCGCGGGACCCTGCTCCAGCGAGGGGCGGGGCGCGTCGGGAGTCTGCCACCAGCTGTTCCTGAACCAGATATGGGGGAGCAGCTGGAGCTGAGCCGTCTCCGGACCGCGATTGGTGACGCTGATCCGCATCAGAATCTCTTCGGGCGTGTCCTTGGCATATTCGACGACGAGGTCGAAGTAGCGGTCGTCGTTGAAGACACCGGTGTCGAGCAGCTCGTATTCCAGTTCGGTCCGGCTCCGCGTGCGATTGGTCTGCACCAGGTCGTCGTAGGGAAAGGCGGCCTGGGGATACTTGTACAGCATCTTCTGGTAGGAGTGAGTAGGCGCGGCGTCGAGGTAGAAGTAGTACTCCTTGACGTCCTCCCCGTGGTTCCCCTCGCTGTTGGTGAGCCCAAAGAGCCTTTCCTTTAGTATGGGATCCTTGCCGTTCCAGAGTCCCAGCCCCAGACAGAGACGCATCTGGTCGTCGCAGAAGCCTCCGATTCCGTC